>JAESFG010000091.1_pt1 | contig 333394 bp, 306 predicted proteins | sample 9269371 | NCBI WGS metagenome assembly JAESFG01 (sample SAMN14506227, study PRJNA617093) | algae metagenome | isolation source: Aetokthonos hydrillicola CCALA 1050 (B3-Florida) and co-occurring... | place: USA: South Carolina | collected 2013-01-01 | reverse complement strand
AGAATGAACGCCTTCTGCGCGTCCGAAAACTTCGATGCCTTCATCGTCTTCCGCTCCTCCCAGCCAGGGGATGTTAGCGCGGAAAACTCCAGTTTCGAACGATCCAGTTTTCAGGGATCAGAGCAAGGTCAGCCCGGCCGACCGTAGAATAGAGAATACTTGAGTCCGTGCGGCCTTTCCGGGTTCGGCGACGGCAATCTCCATACCTTGATCTGAATGATGGCGCCGTCGTCCAGGACGCGCTTATGCTCAAAAATGGGCGATGCGTTTTATCGCATATGCTTGGGAAAACATACATTGGAGGAAGGCTGATTTCAACCGCCGTGCCGGACTCCGCTTCTCGCAAGGTAGAAAAAACGAAGGGCAGCGCGGCGGTAACCGCGCTGCCCTCTCGAGGCGGGGCGTTCTGATGCGCCCCCGCCGGCCGGGTGGCGCCGCCCCCTTCGCAACGCCAGGCCCGTCCCCCGAAACCCGGGCCTACATGACGATGACCTTGGTGCCGACGTTGACGCGTTCGTAGAGGTCGACCACGTCCTCGTTGCGCATGCGGATGCAGCCGGAAGACACCGCGCCGCCGATCGTCCATGGCTGGTTGGTGCCGTGGATGCGGTAGAGCGTGGAGCCGATGTAGAGCGCGCGCGCGCCGAGCGGATTGTCCGGCCCGCCCTCCATGTAGGCCGGCAAGGCGCGGCCCTTGGCCCGCTCGCGCACGATCATCTCGGCCGGCGGGCGCCAGTCCGGCCACTCTGCCTTGCGCGTGATCTTGTGGGTGCCGGCCCATTCGAAGCCGGGCTTGCCGGTGCCGACGCCGTAGCGGCGCGCCGTGCCGCCGTCCTGCACCAGGTAGAGGAAGTTTTCCTGTGTATCGATCACGATCGTGCCCGGCTTTTGCGGGCCGTCATAGGCGACCTGCTGCGGCAGATAGACAGGGCTGATGTCGGGGTGCACCTCCCGGCGCACCATGCGGCGCTGGACGCCGTTGATGGTAACGATGTCGCCCTCGCGAACCTTCTGCTGTTGTGGCTGCGGCTGCACCAGCGCGGCGAGAATGGGTTCACGCTGGCGCTGCTGCGTATACATGTGCTTCGGCGCCTTGCGCAGCTGCAGCACCCACGGCGCGGTAAGGTCGGGGCTCACCATCACCGGCGGCGGTGTGGCATAGCGGTCGCGCGCCGCGGCCGGTGCACCCGGCAGGGCGAGCGCAGCGGACAGCCCGTAAAGCAGAATGGCATTTCTCATCGGACGTACTCTCTGAATGTCACCTGGTGGCCGCCTGAGGGCCGCCTGGCGCCGATCATGTCGAGGGCCGAAAACCGAATGGTGAATCGCAATGCCTAAAAGGCGCGAATGTCAGTAAACCTTTCGGTGTGGTTACCGCGCCGTGCAGGAATCTGGTAAAGCCGGTGTAAAGGCGGCGAAGCGCCCGTTAATAAAGGACTTTTTGCCATGGCGGAGCATCGCAACGGCTTGATCGAGGGGCCGGACGGCATCACACGCTGCTGGTGGCACGGCAACCTGCCGGACTATCTCGCCTATCATGACAGGGAGTGGGGCCGGCCGGTCGCCGACGACCATCGCCTGTTCGAAAAGCTCTGCCTGGAAGGGTTTCAGTCCGGCCTATCGTGGCTGACGATCCTGCGCAAGCGCGAGAATTTCCGCGCTGGCTTCGCCGGCTTCGATTTCGACAAGGTCGCAGAATTCGGCGACGCCGAGATCGAGCGGCTGCTTGCCGATCCGGGCATCGTGCGCCATCGCGGCAAGATCGTCTCGACCATCAACAATGCGCGTCGCGCACAGGAGATGGTGGCGAAGGAAGGCTCGCTGGCGGCCTGGTTCTGGAGCTTCGAGCCGGGCCAGATGGATCGCCCGAACCGTTTCGACCACGCCACGCTGGTCGCCAACCCGACGACGGCCATCTCGACGCGTATTTCAAAGGAATTGAAGAAGCGCGGCTGGACTTTTGTCGGCCCGACGACCGTCTACGCCTTCATGCAGGCGATGGGACTGGTCAACGACCACATCGAAGGTTGCGCCTGCCGCGCCGAGGTGGAGGCGGAACGGCAGGCGTTTCTTCGGCCGCGGTAGCTTAGACCGAGTGCGAGGCGCCGGTCAGAAGAAGGCTCACCAGGACAACGGCGATCGTCGCCACCACCGGGTACATGACCAGGATGGTGGTGGCGAAGGCGCGCGCGACTTCGGACGGATAGATGCTTCCGGCTTCGGGGCGGTGCTCGAACGGGCCGGGAACCGGCAGGTCGCGTACGCGATCGACCGCCGCGCCCGGGTTGAGCCGGGTGACCTTGGTGGTCTCTGATGCCGAGGCCGGATGGATATGATCGCGTTCCATGGTTCTTGCTTTCGTGACTTCCGCAGTAAGCCGGCTTTTCGCTGCTTCGTGTATCGCGCGAATGTCGTCGCTCGCCCGTTCTGTTTCAAAAAGGTGGGAATCGGATGAGAAAACTGCAAGAGTCAGGCAGAAAGCCATATTTTGCCACGGAGGCGGGCGCCGTTCGGCAGCGCAGCGGGTGATGCGCCGAGGGTGCGGCGCTATACCCCCACGCCCGCAACCCTTGCCGCTCAACACCTTATCGGTTAGGAGACGCCCGCCCGTGGGCGTGCGTTTTGCACGGTCGCGCACCCCTTTTGTCTGACGGATTTTTTCATGGCCGAGCGATCGGAAAAAATGAAGGCGCGGCTGCCGCGCGGCCTCGTCGACCGCTCGCCGGAGGACATTCGCGCGACCGAAAAGATGGTCGCGAAGATCCGCGAGGTCTATGAACTCTACGGCTTCGAACCGGTCGAGACGCCGCTGATCGAATATACCGATGCGCTGGGAAAATTCCTGCCCGACCAGGACCGGCCGAACGAGGGCGTCTTTTCGTTCCAGGACGACGACGAGCAGTGGCTGTCGCTGCGCTACGATCTCACCGCGCCGCTGGCGCGCTATGTCGCGGAAAATTTCGAGCGCCTGCCGAAGCCCTACCGCAGCTACCGCGCCGGCTGGGTTTTCAGGAACGAGAAGCCGGGGCCGGGGCGCTTCCGGCAGTTCATGCAGTTCGACGCCGACACCGTCGGTACGCCGGGCGTGGCCGCCGACGCCGAAATGGCGATGATGATGGCCGACGTGATGGAGGCGCTGGGCATTCCACGCGGCCAGTACGTCATCCGCGTCAACAATCGCAAGGTGCTGGACGGCGTTCTCGAGGCGATCGGACTGGGCGGCGCGGAAAACGCTGGCCGCCGCCTGACCGTGTTGCGGGCCATCGACAAGCTGGACAAGTTGGGAGTGGAAGGCGTTCGCCTGCTGCTCGGCCCCGGCCGCTGGGACGGCGGCAAGGAAGGCGAAGGCGATTTCACCAAGGGTGCGGGGCTGGATGAGGAGCAGACCAATCGGATCCTCAGAGTCTTAAATATGCAGTTCTCTGATTCTGGCGAGCGGGGCATCACCTTCGATCTGGCAGAGGAGTTTAAACCGCTGCCCGAGAACGGCTCACTACTCGCTGGCCTGTTCGAGTTGTTTGGGATCAACGGGCTTGTCCGAGTCTCCGGCTACGGCCCAGACCGGATCAAAATCGACCCCTCCGTCGTGCGCGGCCTCGAATACTACACCGGCCCCGTCTACGAGGCCGAACTGCTGGCCGAAATCCCCAACGAGGATGGCGTCGTGGTGCGTTTCGGCTCGGTCGGCGGCGGCGGTCGCTATGACGGTCTGGTGTCGCGTTTTCGCGGCGAGCCGGTGCCGGCGACGGGCTTCTCCATCGGCGTCTCGCGCCTGATGACGGCGCTGAAAAACCTCGGCAAGCTGGACAGGTCGGACGAACTGGCGCCCGTCGTCGTGCTCGTCATGGACAAGGACACGGAAAGCCTCGGTCGGTACCAGAAAATGGTGGCGGAGCTTCGCGAAGCAAAAATCCGCGCAGAAATGTATCTCGGCGGCTCCGGCATGAAGGCGCAGGTGAAATATGCCGACCGCCGCGGCAGCCCCTGCATCGTCATCCAGGGCGGCGACGAGCTAGCCACCGGCACCGTGCAGATCAAGGACCTGGTGGTCGGTGCCCGGCTGGCAGCCGAAATCGCCGGCCACGAGGCCTACAAGGAAGCCCGCCCCGGCCAGGTCACCGTGCCGCGCGAAAACCTTGTCGCCGAGGTGAAAAAGATCCTCGCAGCGCAGAAGGCCGAGCGCGGATGATAGGCGGGGCGCTCCGTCCCACCCCCCTCTGGCCTGCCGGCCATCTCCCCCTCAAGGGGGGAGATTGGAAGTCTTGGCCGCTTTCGCTAATCGCCAGCGGTGAAGGGCGGGCGCCAAGCGCGAAGCTGCCAATCTCCCCCCTTGAGGGGGAGATGTGCGGCAGGACAGAGGGGGGTGCGAAGGAGCGCGACCTCGCGGGCCGGTTCCTCCCATGAACCGCCGTCCGGCCATTGCGGAAAAGATCCTGGCCGTGTTCGCCGAGCGCGGGGCCGAACTGGTCGATGTGCCGGTGCTGCAGCCGGCCGACCCGTTCCTCGACATGGCCGGCGAGGATCTGCGCCGCCGCATCTTTCTGACCGAGAGCGAGACCGGCGAGACGCTCTGCCTGCGCCCGGAATTCACCATCCCGGTCTGCCGCGACCACATCGCCGCGCGCGCCGGCACGCCGCGGCGCTATGCCTATCTCGGCGAGGTTTTCCGCCAGCGCCGCGACGGCGACAGCGAGTTCTTTCAGGGCGGTATCGAGGATCTCGGCGATACCGACACGGCGCGCGCCGACGCCCGCTCGCTGGCCGACGCCCATGCCGTGCTGTCGAGCACGCTGCCAGGTGTGGCGCTCGAGGTCACGCTCGGCGACCAGGCGCTGTTCGAGGCGGTGCTCGCCGCGCTCGGCCTGCCGCGCGGCTGGCGCATGCGGCTTGCGCGCGCCTTCGGCTCGCAGGAAATGCTGACGGCAGCGCTGGCCGACCTCGCCAATCCGCCGCGCAACACAGCCTTGCCGGCACCTGTGGCCGCGCTGGTCGCCGACGGCGACCAGGATGCGCTTGCCACACATGTCGCCGGCGAGATGGAGGCGGCCGGCCTGTCGCCCAGCGCCGGACGCAGCCCGCAGGAGATTGCGCGGCGGCTGGTGGAAAAGGCCGAACTACGCAGCGTACGCCTCTCCAACGACGCGTTTGCCGCGCTCCGCGATTTCCTTGCCATCCATGTGCCGCTCGACCGGGCCGCCGTTGCGCTGGAAAAATTCGCTGCCGATGCCAGCCTGGCGCTGGGCGCAGCATTCGACGGCTTCGCGCGGCGGGCCGAAAGCATCGCCGGCTTCGGGCTGGCACCCGAAACCGTTCGCTACGACGCCGCCTTCGGCCGGCCGCTCGATTACTATACTGGCCTCGTTTTCGAGATCGGCGCGCCCGGCGCCCCGCGCCCGCTGGCCGGCGGCGGCCGCTACGATCGCCTGCTCACTCTCCTCGGTGCCGAAAAGCCGATCCCCGGCGTCGGCTTCTCGATCTGGCTCGATCGCATCGAGGCGCTGCGGGAGCGGCAGCCATGAGCATCACACTCGCTTTGCCGTCGAAGGGCCGCCTGCGCGAGGAGGCGCTGGCGGTGCTTGCCCGCGCCGGCCTGCCGGTCGTGCCGCCGGCGGACGAGCGCGCATACCGCACCCGCATCGACGGCCTCGACGGCGTCGAGGTGGCGTTCTTGTCGGCCTCCGAGATTGCCGGGCAGCTCGGCCAGGGCGGGGTCGACCTCGGCGTCACCGGCGAGGATCTTTTGCGCGAGACGATTCCCGACTGGGAAGCGAAGGCCGCGATCCGTGCGCGCCTCGGCTTCGGCCAGGCCGACGTGGTGGTGGCCGTGCCCGAGGCCTGGCTCGACGTCGAGACCATGGCGGACCTCGACGACGTCGCCGCCGATTTCCGCCAGCGCCATCACCGGCGCCTGCGCATCGCGACGAAATACTGGCGGCTGACCCAGCAGTTCTTTTCGCAGAAACACGGCATCCAGGTTTACCGCATCGTCGAAAGCCTTGGCGCGACCGAGGGCGCGCCGGCCGCCGGTTCGGCGGACATCATCGTCGACATCACCACCACCGGGTCGACGCTGCGCGCCAACCGGCTGAAGATTCTTGGCGATGGCGTGATCCTGCGCTCGCAGGCCTGCCTGGTGGAGGCGCGCCGGGAACGCAGCGCACCGGATCAGGCAGCGGTGGACGCAGTGTCCGCCGCGGTGACGCAGACGACTGGCAGCTCCGGTTGAGTGCCGGGGACAGTTTACTTTTTTCCGCTTGCGCCAGCCTTGAAAGCCGCATCGCCTTCTGCGGAAAGAAAGCAAACTGTCCCCAACACCCCACACAAAAAAGCCCGGCGCGGTTTCCCGGCCGGGCTTCTTTCGGGAAGATTGTTTCCGTCAGCCGCGGCGGCCGTCGATCGAGAGCGAGCCGGCGCCGTAGATGGCGAGCAGGATGAAGCCCCCGACGATGGCAAGGTTCTTCTCCAGCATCAGCACCTGTATCTGGTCGGAGAAGTCGAGATGCGCCACGGCGGTGGCGGCCAGCGTGAAGACGCCGAGCGCAACCGCAGCGATTCGGGTCTTGAAGCCGACGAGGATCGCGAGGCCGCCGAGGAATTCCAGAAGACCGACCACGACGGCTACCACGGTCGGCGCAGGCAGGCCGATGCTGCCGAACCAGCCGGCGGTCGCGCCAATGGCGGTCAGCTTGGCGAAGCCGGCCGAGATGAAGAGGATCGAGATCAGCACGCGGCTGACGAGGACGAGAGCGCCGTTGCCGGCAATCGTGCCGGAGGTGCCGGCGACGGTAGCATTGGAAGCCATGATAGTTCTCCGAGCGGTAAGGGTTGTGTGATGCACAACAACTAGCGATCGGCAACCGTTCACAAAAGCCGCGGATTCGCAGACGCTTCGTTCACAAATCCGTATACGCGAGCGGAAAATTCATCCGGGATGGATCATGTCCTCAGGGCGAACGATCCGGTCATAGGCCTCGGCTGAGACCAAGCCTGTCGCCAGTGCCTCTTCGCGCAGAGTGGTGCCGTTCTTGTGCGCCGTCTTGGCGATCTTGGCGGCATTGTCGTAGCCGATGGTCGGCGCCAGCGCCGTCACCAGCATCAGCGAGCGATCGAGCGCGGCCTTGATGTTGTCCTCCCGTGCCACGATGCCGACGACGCAATTGTCGGTGAACGAAATCGACGCGTCGCCGAGCAACTGGCACGACTGCAGGAAATTGTAGGCCATCAGCGGGTTGTAGACGTTGAGCTCGAAATGACCCTGGCTGCCGGCAAACGTGATGGCGGACTGGTTGCCGAACACCTGCACGCAGACCTGCGTCAGCGCCTCGCACTGGGTGGGATTGACCTTGCCCGGCATGATCGAGGAGCCGGGCTCGTTCTCCGGCAGGGAAAGCTCGCCGAGGCCGGAGCGCGGGCCTGAGCCGAGCAGGCGGATGTCGTTGGCGATCTTGAACAGCGCCGCCGCCGCCGAATTGATGGCGCCGTGCGAAAACACCATGGAATCGTGGGCTGCCAGCGCCTCGAACTTGTTGGGCGCGGTGACGAAAGGCAGCCCGGTGATCGCGGCGATGCGCTCGGCCACCTTTTCGGCAAAGCCGACTGGCGCGTTCAGCCCGGTGCCGACGGCGGTGCCGCCCTGCGCCAGTTCCATCAGTCCGGGCAAGGTCAGCTCGATGCGGTCAATCGCCGAGGCGACCTGCGCGGCATAGCCGGAAAACTCCTGCCCGAGCGTAAGCGGGGTGGCGTCCTGCGTATGCGTGCGGCCGATCTTGACGATGTGGTCGAACGCCTTCTCCTTCTCGGCCAGCGCCGCGTGAAGATGCCTCAGCGCCGGCAGCAGATGGTGGGCGATGCGCTCGGCGCAGGCGATGTGCATGGCCGTCGGGTAGGTGTCGTTCGACGACTGGCTCATGTTGACGTGGTCGTTGGGGTGCACCGGCTTCTTGGAGCCCATCACCCCGCCCAGCATCTCGATGGCACGGTTCGAGATCACCTCATTCGCGTTCATGTTGGACTGGGTGCCCGAGCCCGTCTGCCAGACGACGAGGGGAAAATGCAGGTCCAGCTTGCCGTCGATGACCTCCTGGGCCGCGAGCACGATCGCCTTGCCGATGGTGGGATCGAGCCGGCCGAGTGCCATGTTCACCTCGGCGGCGGCGCGCTTGACGATGCCCAGCGCCCGCACCACCGACAGCGGCTGTCTCTCCCAGCCGATCTTGAAATTGCCGAGCGAGCGCTGCGCCTGCGCTCCCCAGTAGCGGTCAGCCGGCACCTCAATGGGTCCGAAAGTGTCGGTTTCCGTGCGGGTCGTCTTGTCACTCACCACGCTCTCCGCTGTCCTTTGGGTCGCACGATGGCTATCGCGTCGACCCGGTTGCTTCAAGCGGAGATTGGCCGGGCGAGAGGACTGAATCGGTTCAGGCGAAGCGGCTGCGGCGAAGTGTCAGCGACCCCCCCCGGTCGCCAGCGGCTGCATCGCGGGGAAGGTGGACGCGATCGCCTGCACCTCCTCGGAAAAGTCCTCGAAATCCTGGATCTGGCGCACCTCGATCGTCTCCTGCGGCGATCCGGGGCAGCGCTTCGCCCATTCGACCGCCTCGGCAAGTGAGTTGGCGCGGATGATCCAGTAGCCGCCCAACACTTCCTTGGTCTCCGCGAACGGTCCGTCGGTGACGATCGGCTCGCCGGTGGCGAAGGAGACGCGTGCGCCCATCGACGGCGGATGCAGCCCGTCGAGCGAGATCAGCACGCCGGCGGCCCGCAGCGCTTCGTTGTAGTCCATCATCGCCTGGACCCGCTCGGGGTCGAGGTTGGCGATGGCGTCCGGCGCGGCGGATTCGAAGCCGGCGGGGATCATCAGAAGCATGTAGCGCATGCCGAACTCCAGATTCGTTTTCGCGACGGGCCGCCGTTCGCGGCCGTCTGCACCAAGGACGTGGCGGAACGACGCGATCCTACACCGATGCCGCGAGAAGTTTGTACTATCTAAAGTTGCAAACAGGAACAATTTAAGGTAGAATTCGACAGACGTCATAGGGAGGTAAGGTCGTGGCTGCCGCTGAGGTAATCGGGACGCTTCTGCTCGGAGGTCTGCTCGGCACGGTAGGGCAAGGCGCACGGACCGTCATCGGTCTGAAGAAGCTGAGCGACGAGAACGCCGGCAAGGATCCCAACCAGATGGACGTCTTCGTTGCGAGCAGGCTTCTGATCAGCCTGTTCCTGGGCTTCATCGCTGGCGTGATCGCGGCGCTCAGCCTTGGGCTCGAAAAACTCGCAAATGTCGGAAGCGGCGACATCAGCCTCCTGCTCGGGATCGCCGCAGCTGGTTATGCGGGCACCGATTTCATCGAGGCGTTCATCGCCCGAACTCCCACATTCTCGGGCAAGCCCGCCGGGGGTGGCGGCCAGAGTGAAGGCGAGGACAGTGGCGGTTCGCCCGAGGAAACGCCGAAGCTTTCACCTCCTTTGGAGACTCCTCGGACACCCGGGCTGGATGAGGCGATGGGGGCGATCAGGGCGCAGGCGGAAAACCTGGGCAAGGAACTCGGTTCGTTGAGTTCGCTGCTTGCGACCAGCAACACCAAACTCTCCGAGGCGGTGTCGTTCGTCCCCGACGACGATGTGCAGTCCCCGACGGTCCAGGACGGGCTTCACCTCGTCACGCCAGCGCTTGTCAAACAGATATTCGTGCCGGCCACGCCAGATGCAAACATCAGAAAGCACCTTCCGAGTGTCATCAGCGGTCTGCGGGCAAAAGGACTGGTCGAGCGAAAGATGCTTCTGATGGCGCTTGCGACGATCAGGGCGGAGACTGAAGGATTTCTGCCGATCAGCGAATTCGTCAGCAAGTTCAATACCGACAAGACGCCATTCGACAAGTACGACAAGGGAACGCCGAAGGGCCAGGAACTGGGGAATACACAGGTTGGCGACGGTCGGCGCTATCGCGGCCGTGGATTTGTTCAGCTGACTGGGCGTTCCAACTACCAGACCATCGGCGATCAGCTGAAGATAGATCTTGCAAACAACCCGGACCTGGCTAATGATTCAAGCATTGCAGGCCTGATACTTGCCCAATTTCTGGGCAACCACAAGGTCTCGATCCAGGAAGCATTGGCGAAGGGTGATCTCACAACTGCGCGGCGGCTCGTCAATGGCGGTTCGCACGGCATCAAGCGGTTCATCGACGCATTCGAGAAGGGTGACGAAATCATCCCGGAATTCTGATGACTTTCACCAGCGACACTGTCGAGGATCAGGAGAAGAGGAGGAGCGGTCGTGAGTTACTTGCTGGGTGTCGGTGCATTCGGAAATGACGTTCGCAGGCTGCAGGAATATCTGAACAGGGAACTGGCAGCGTCACTGGCGTTCGACGGCTCCTTCGGCGGCGCAACCAAGGCCGAGGTTATGCGCTTCCGGGTCAAATTCGGCCTCCCGGCCTCTCGACGAACAGTGCTTCGCTGTGTCCGCCGCGCGCGGCTATGCCAAGCCCAACTTCGATACCAGTCCTGCCAAGAGCGGGATCAACTGGCCGAAGAAGCCGACGGGGCTGTCGTCGCCGGACGCCGCGACTATGCAGGCCAAGTGCGGCACGATCGTATTCAAGCATACGCCCGTGTCGGGAAATCCCGAGCACATCACCATCACCAACAACTTCGAGGCGAACAACATCGTTGTGGTGGACGTGCCGCAGTTGAAGGATTGCGTCGTTCCGCTGGGCAGCGGCGTGACCAAGGAAGACGGGCGCATCCGCTTCCATAAAAACCACGCCGGCCGCCTCCAGTCGCTCTTCAATGACTGGGAAAGCGCCGGCCTGCTCGATCGCATCCTGACGTTTGATGGCTCCTACAATCCGCGGCTGAAGCGCGGTTCGAAAAGTGCGACGGCCGCCAACCTGTCAAATCATGCATGGGGCACCGCCTTCGACGTGAGCGCTTTCTGGAACCCGCGCAAGGCCATTCCGATGCTCATGGGCGACAGGGGCTGCGTGAGGGAACTCGTCGAAGCCGCCCACGCCAACGGATTTTACTGGGGTGGTCACTTTTCGACCCCCGACGGAATGCATTTCGAGGTCGCAGCGGAACATCTTTGATGGCGGCCCCTCGGCTCTGACCCGCCTACATCGGCTGCGCAGCCAAGGCTGATGCAGCTTCGCTCGCGCCGACCAGATAGACCGGCGCGGCGTCATGCACGCCCCTCAATGACACAGTTTGCGGGGCAATCGGCAGGCCGGCCAGCGCCGCGCCAACGCCCGGTGCGGCATAGATCTGGTCGGACAGATAGATCTGGTCGGCGTCTGCCAGCGCCTGGACGCGCGCGGCAATGTTCACCGTCTGGCCGAAGTAATCGAGCCGTCCGTTCAGGGTAACGGCAATTGCAGGTCCGCGGTGGATGCCGATCTTCAGGATTATCTGGCGGCTGCCGCGGCTTGCGTTGAACGAAGCGATCTCTTTCCGCATTGCCAACGCCGCCCGCACCGCATCGGCGGGATCGACGAAGGCCGCCATGACGGCATCGCCGATGGTTTTCACGACGGCGCCATTGTTGCGCACCGTGACCGCTTGGAGCTTCTCGAAGTGCTGTTGCACCAGAGCGAAGGCATTGAGATCGCCGATACGGTCATAGAGAGCGGTGGAGCCCTTCAGGTCGGTGAACAGCAGGCTGATGTCCTTGACCGCCAGGCCGTCGCCTGCCCGCACGACCTCGCCGTGGAAGAGGTCGCGAAAGGTCTGGTGGGAGACAAGCTTCTTGCCGTTCAGGAAAGGGGCGAAGTCCGAGTAGCGCGTTCCAACCTCGGTTCCGGGGGGTATCGCCAATATCATGGCCACGCCGCGCTGTGGCGTTACGTTGTGAACGGCGAAATGGATCCGGCCGGGCGCCACCGTGCGACGAAGCACGCTGTCGCGCTCCCCTCCGTAGTCGAGTTCGATCCGCTGGACGTCTTCCCGCCGGTCACCTTCGACCGGAAACAGGAAGGACATGTGACCTTCGGAACTGCCTCCGAACAGCCAGTTCTGGTCGGCCTCAACGTCGAACTCCACGGTTTCGTCCGGCGCGAGATAGAAGGCTTTCTGCAGTGCCGAGCGCTGCGCGTCGATGAAAGGCGTGCCATCGGGGAGCAGCCCATCGCGGGTCCCCCCGACCTTGAAGAGCAGGTCTTCGGCAGACAGTTGCTCCGGCCGGTGAAGCGCGATTTCCCTGATCTGCCGGTTGATCGTGAAGGTGACTGCGATGAAGTCGTCCAGCGTTACGTCGTACTCGACCTGGCAGAGCCGGCAGCGGAAATGGTTGCAGACGCCCGACAGGTTCCTGAAACTCTCGATCACGCACGAGCAAGCCGGGCACTCGAGCAGCCAGTCCATGTCGAACAGGCCGACCACCGTTGCGTGCAGGAAAAGGTCGGTCACCTCTTTATCGTCCAGGCCCTTGGCCTTCGAAAAACTCATCGGATTGATGCGAAAAAGCGCATCTTCGTCGTCGCCGCGAATGAGGCTTTCGAGCTTGGACACTAGCCTGGGACTCCAAGCGCGCGCCTTCTCCAGCGTGGCCAGGCGCTCATCCAGAAGCGCTTCGTTGACACCCGACATGAGCCCGCTCCCCGAAAAAGCGCCGGCGCAGTATGGCACAGGCGCCGGATTTTCGCCACGAGTGGGGTGCTGCCATTCACTGAAGCGGCGCCCTTCGGATCGGTGCAACGTCCGTGCGCGGCGCTCGATATCGGCTGCGCCGGCTTGGCAGGCGCGGAGTTGATGCTCTATCTCTAAGCGGGATGTCGGGAGGACAGTCGATGAGCAATGCCGAGCGTTGGCGCCAGATGTCGAGCGCCCCACGGGACGGGACGCGCGTCCTGGTGACAGTGCGGCCGGTGGAGCAAGGCCCCGCCGAGGTCGACGTCGCCTACTGGGCGCGAGCCGATCATTTTGGCATCGAAGGCTGGCGCGCCGCGGATTCCTACCCCGGCTGCGTGATCGGCTATGCCGATCCGGAGCTGAAATGCTGGATGCCGCTGCCGAGGGTCGGCATCGGCGAAAATCCGGCGCTCTCTGGCATGCCCGAGCCCTGGGAAGGCGAGGACGAAGAGCAACTCGACGGCTCCGGAATCTGACTCTCTCCGCGAAATGCTATCCCGCCTGTGGTTCTTTGCCGCTGTTGGGTTCACCGGTCGGGCGGCTGCGCCGCTTCCGGCATGCTGCAGCCTGAACTAGAATCCTGCCGATCGAAGGAACCCCCATGGCTGAATTCACGCTCTACATCGGCAACAAGTGTTTTTCCTCATGGTCGCTGCGCCCATGGGTGGCGATGAGGCACCTGGAAATTCCGTTCGACGAGGTGTTCGTGCGCCTGCGCACGCCGCAGACGGCAGAAAACCTGGCAAAGGTGTCGCCGACCGGGTTGGTGCCGGTGCTCGACCACAATGGCCGCATCGTCTGGGAGACGCTGGCGATCCTGGAATATCTCGCCGACCTGTTTCCCGACCGCGGCCTGTGGCCGGAGGATATCGGCGCCCGCGCCCTGGCGCGATCGGTGGCGACCGAGATGCATTCCGGTTTTCGCGAGGTGCGCTACGGCTGGCCGATGAATTTGCGCCGCCCCAAGGCGTACAAGCCGCTGGATCCGGAAGGCGAGAAGCAGCGGGCGCGCATCGAGGCGATCTGGCGCCGGTGCCGGACGGAACACGGGCAGAGCGGGCCGTTCCTGTTCGGCCGGTTCGGCGCGGCCGACGCCATGTATGCGCCGGTTGTGACCCGCTTCGATACCTATGGTGGCGAACTGGCGCCCGACACCCGCGCCTATGTCGACGCCGTGCTGGCCACGCCTGCAATGCGGCACTGGTACGCCGAAGCGGCGAAGGAACCCTGGCCGGAACCGGGCCCGCACGAATGAGCGTGAATTAGTTGATCTCAGTACTTGAACTTAATTCGTTGAGCCGACTATGTTGACAGTCACTTCAGCGGTTTCACTTTGCGTACTATTCGAGTTTCCATTCACAGATGAATTTAGTTGCATCCGCGTCTCCACTCTGTATACACCTGGTCCCCGTGTCGCCACGTCCAAGCCGCCGTTGCCTTCTGCCGAGATAGGTCTGATCGGTTCGCCTGTCTTAGGATCACTCAGGTTCTCGCCGTTCCAATCGAGTATTCTGATTTCTGCACCCGACTGAGGCATTTTTTGCCACTCAACACGTAGAATAGGGGAATCTTCAGATCTAACCAGAGCCGATATAGTGCCGATCAAGTCGGCCGAGGCCGTCGCACCAGTATCGTGACCTGTCTTGCCTATCACTACACCAGCGGCGCATGCAGCAGCGGTCACATAGTGTCCCCCACTGGCTGCTATATTATACGTCATTTGCAATTTACCTTTGTCAATTTCGGCAACGCTAGCCGACGCGCTCGCACCGGAGACCTTGCGCTCAAAGCCGCCGTTGCATTCACTCCGCTCGGAACCCGTCGCTGCCACCTCTGCGATGTCGTTTAGCCCTGTGCGCTGAGTTCGCGAGCTACCGATATTCCCTCTTCCGCCGCCGCCACCAATTGCAACTGTGGCGTTGCCATCGGCAGACAAGACAATAGCGTCTTCACAGACGGGTTGATCCTCAAAAACGTCAATTGGTAGCAAACTTAAGCCAACGACGCGTGGGTCTGCAGCCTTGATTGTTGCGTCGGTGGTTTCGTGGATATTTGAGCTCGCACCTAGCGATGCACTAAATATTTTTGCGGTTGCCGCCGCATTTAGCGAGAGCATCTCACCTGATTTGTTATAGAATTTGTAATTCAAACCTTTAGCTATCAGAGATGTTCCGACCACGCGATACTGTTTTGATTTAATGCGATCGACACAAATTTTTCGGAAAGAACAGCTGCGAACCGCATAAATAGCAAGATTCTCATCCAACTGTGTTACCCATGCGTCGTCGACAGACATCTCAACTTTTTGAACGTCAGACCATTCTGGTCCTGCCTTTATTGTCGTTCCATAGAGCTCAGGTAGCTCGACGTTTGCTCCCACAGCGAGCGCGCCATTAATCTCATAAGACAATTTCGGCATTGACACGGCTGACGGCGTTTTTATTGCTTCGGTAACACCCTGCGTACCGGGAACGAGGCAGCTAGAACCCGTAATGTCGGATATGGGCAGCGGAAGCCTGTCGCTGGTTGGATTTTCGCTTTGGACGTAACTTAAAATCGACCCAGGATGCACAAGGCTATCGGCGGCCAGGGTGGCAACGCAGTTCATCTGCTGCCCGCGAACATACTCGCATAGCCGATCTACGATTTCGATTGGGTGCGTTCTGAAAAAAAATAAATAAGCGATTGAAGCAACCCCAAGCGCTACCACAGATAGGAGGACTCCCTTCATCTTCGGCATACCAAGACTCCTCAAGCCTCAAGGTTATCGATTTGAAGCTTCCGCCGAGGCCTACGGTCCCTGAAAAAAATCAGAGGTATTCGACTGTCGGTAGATTATCCTAAGACAAAAACAGATGAAGACAAGCAGCTAGTTATCTTACATGAGGGAGCATTTCGCGGTCCGCATGTTGTCGAAACGAAAAGGGCGGCATCGCTGCCGCCCTTCCGATGGCTGGAACCTGGATGGCCGGACTTAAAAGTCCATGCCGCCCATGCCGCCCATGCCGCCGCCGCCCATGCCACCCGGCATGCCGCCGGCGGCTTCCTTCTTCGGAGCCTCGGCGATCATGGCCTCGGTGGTGACCAGCAGGCCGGCGACCGACGCCGCATCCTGCAGCGCGGTGCGCACGACCTTGACCGGGTCGACGATGCCCATGGTGATCATGTCGCCATATTCACCGGTCTGGGCGTTGTAGCCATAGGTCGGGGCCTTGTTCTCCAGGATCTTGCCGGCCACGATCGAAGCTTCCGCTCCGGCGTTGGCAGCAATCTGGCGAGCCGGGGACTGCAGCGCGCGACGCACGATGGCGATGCCCGCAGCCTGGTCGGAATTGGCGCCGGTGGCCTTCAGCTGCGAGGACGCGCGCAGCAGGGCAACACCGCCGCCGGCCACGATGCCTTCCTCGACGGCCGCGCGGGTCGCGTTCAGGGCGTCGTCGACGCGATCCTTCTTCTCCTTGACCTCCACCTCGGTGGCGCCACCGACGCGGATCACCGCGACGCCGCCGGCGAGCTTGGCCAGGCGCTCCTGGAGCTTCTCGCGGTCGTAGTCGGAGGTGGTCTCGTCGATCTGCTGCTTGATCTGGGCGACGCGGCCCTGGATCTCGGCCTTCTTGCCGGCGCCGTCGACGATCGTGGTGTTCTCCTTCTCGATGCGCACGCGCTTGGCGCGGCCGAGCATGGCGAGCGTCACGTTCTCGAGCTTGATGCCGAGGTCTTCCGAGATCACCTGGCCGCCGGTCAGGATCGCGATGTCCTCGAGCATGGCCTTGCGGCGATCGCCGAAGCCCGGCGCCTTGACGGCAGCGATCTTCAGGCCGCCGCGCAGCTTGTTGACGACGAGCGTGGCAAGCGCCTCGCCCTCGACGTCCTCGGAGATGATCAGCAGCGGCTTGGAGGTCTGCACCACGGCCTCGAGGACCGGCAGCATGGCCTGCAGGTTGGAAAGCTTCTTCTCGTGGAGCAGGATGTAGGCGTCCTCGAGTTCGGCAACCATCTTCTCGGCGTTGGTGATGAAGTAGGGCGAGAGGTAGCCACGGTCGAACTGCATGCCTTCGACGACTTCGAGTTCGGTGTCGGCGGTCTTGGCTTCCTCGACGGTGATGACGCCCTCGTTGCCGACCTTCTGCATCGCCTCGGCGATCATCTTGCCGACCGACTCGTCGCCGTTGGCCGAAATCGTACCCACCTGGGCAACCTCTTCCGAGGTCTTGATCTTCTTGGCGGCCTTGCCGAGCAGTGCGACGACCTCGGTCACGGCGAGGTCGATGCCACGCTTCAGATCCATCGGGTTCATGCCGGCGGCCACGGCCTTGTGGCCTTCCTGGACGATCGACTGGGCCAGCACGGTCGCAGTGGTGGTGCCGTCGCCGGCGATGTCATTGGTCTTGGACGCGACTTCGCGGATCATCTGCGCGCCCATATTCTCGAACTTGTCGGAAAGCTCGATTTCCTTGGCGACGGTGACGCCGTCCTTGGTGATGCGGGGGGCGCCGAACGACTTGTCGATGACGACGTTGCGACCCTTGGGGCCGAGGGTGACCTTCACCGCGTCGGCGAGGATGTTGATGCCGTTGAGCATGCGCTCGCGGGCGTCACGGGAAAATCTTACTTCTTTGGCAGCCATTTTGGTTCAGCTCCTTGGGCTTTGCGCCCGAAAATTCACTGTGAGGTTGGAAGTGCTGGTGATCAGCCGATGATGCCCATGATGTCGGATTCCTTCATGATCAGGAGATCCTCACCGTTGAGCTTGACTTCGGTGCCCGACCACTTGCCGAACAGGATGCGGTCGCCGGCCTTCACGTCGAGCGGAACGAGCTTGCCGCTCTCATCGCGCGCACCAGAGCCGACGGCGATGATCTCGCCTTCCTGCGGCTTCTCCTTGGCGGTATCCGGGATGATGATCCCGCCTTTGGTCTTCTCCTCGGATTCGACCCGGCGTACGACCACGCGGTCATGAAGCGGGCGGAATTTCGACTTGGCCATATTGATTGTCCTCGATGGATGGTTGAGAAGCGTTTCTCTCTCCGTCCGGGATTTCCGGATCGTGTGCTAGCACTCACCCCCGGCGAGTGCTAACGTGGCGCTGAGATAGGAGCGCCGGATTTTTCTGTCAAGCGTGCAGAATTGCTGCGCAAAGCGATTCTTTGCGCAGCCCCGAGTTGGGAAAATCAGTAATGCTCGGTGCGAGGGCGCCGCAGGCCTGCGCTTGAGCCCCTCCGACTGTCAGAACGGGATCGGGGTGGCTCAACTCGTCAAAGGCGAGTTTCGCGGAGTTGGACAAGCGGTTCCGGCCGACCTCAGCCGACAATGCGCAGGTTGGAAAGCTCGTCCGCGATTTCCTTGAATTTTTGTGACAGGTTGCCACCTGTTGCGTTCCAGTAGAGCTTCGCCGGCTTGCTGGGATCGGTCGGGTCCTTTCGAAAGCGCGAGTCCGACGCGCAGGCCTTGAGGGCGTCGATAGCCTTTGCCTCGTTCGTCTTGGTCGCGTCGAGGTCGAGCGACACGGTCATCACCAGCACGTTGGCGGCCTTCGCGTTGGTGCAGGCTTTCGCCATGTGTTCGTTGAGCGCGGCGGTGTAGTTGGTGTTGGAATAGTCGAACTGGCCGACCGCGCTGCTGGTGCCGGAGAACAGGCGGCCGACGCCGCTGCCGTTGTATCCGGGCTGGAGGTAGCCATATGCGGCGTAGACGGCCCTGCTGCCCGCGGGGTCGCTGTACCCGAGCGAGCCTGGGGTATAGTAGGTGTTCTCGCCGTCGGTCAGCACGATGATCACCTTGTCGTTGCCCTTCTCGCTGTCGGCGCGCCCCTCGGTGAACGGCTGGCCGCTCGAGACGACGCGCCAGCCCCAGGCCAGCCCTTCCGGCACGTTGGTGGCGCCGTTCGGAGCCATCGCATCGATCGCTGCCTTGATCGCGGTCATTCCCGCCGCCACCGTGACGTCCTGCAGCGGCGTGATCGGCTTGGTCGTGCAACTGTAATTCGGCCCGGTTCCCTGCGGCGAGGTCGCGCCGAACGGGCGCACTTCGAAGTACTTGGTCATGCGTTTTTGGCGCGTCGAGCCGGAACTGCTCTCGGTGTCGTCGTTCCACCAGTTGTTGGCGGCGCTGTAATTGTCGGGCGAGGAGTCGGCGTCGGTCGCCCAGCGGTCGCCGGGCTCGTCCGGTGCGAACATCGGCACGAACATCGTTGCCGGATCGCCGGTACCGACGCCGGTGTTGTTCGACCCCCCCGCCGGGGGCGCATCGTTGGAGTCGTAGGGCGCCGGCCGCGCCTCGACGCAGCCCTGCCAACTCGCGTAGTCTGAGATGGTCTCTTCGTAGTAGCCGGTGTCGCGCCAGTAGCCCTGGCGGCAGGTTCCGTTGCTTCGGTATTTCGTGCAGACATATTCCTGGCCGGTGACGACCCATTCGCGGTCGCTCACCATCTTCATGTCCTGATAGAGCGAGAAACGGGACAGGACCTGATTTTCCTCGGCGCCCCAGCCGGCGCCCTTCTTGTACCAGATGCCGCCGACCTTCTGGGCGCGCTTCTCGCCGGTCGACATGGTCGACCAGTCGAAATTCTCGTGATGGATTGGGGAGAGGCCGTCGACGTCCATCCAGGAGGCGTTGGCGTTCGCGGGCCCGACATTGACGGACGCGGCGAACGGCACGAGGCCGAACTGCACCGGCTTGTCCACCTGCTTGATCAGGGCCGCCTGCTGGGCGAGTGTGTCGATGAGCTGCTTGGCTGCGCTCTTCAGCAGGTCGATGCGCTTCTGGCCGGAACCGGAGCCGATGTAGTCCATCGAACCGGAGTTATCGAGCACCAGCGCCACCTCCAGCGTGTTCTTGAGCCGGATCTCCGTCTTTGCCTTGAAATCGATGTTGGTGGTCTCGTCTTCCCTGGCGACGCCTTTCAGCGCCTGGAAAACAGGGTAGAAAAATGGCTTGTAGTGAAGCTGTGCGGTCAGCTTGAGCGTGCCGCCCCCGGTCTGCTTTGTCGGCAGCTGGACATTCAGCTCGACGTCCTGGGGTTCGACGTCGTTGAGGTTCGCCAGGAAGAATTCCTTGGCGTAGGCTTTGACCGCATCGTCGCTGGCCCCCGAAACGATTTGGCGCGCCGTGGCGATGCCGGCGGCGTCGAGCGCGTTCATGGTCGCCTGCTTCTGCCGCGACATCTCGGTGAAATCGAGGGCGACTGCGAGCCCGCCCATGATCGGGAGCATCGCGACGACGGTCGCGATGGCATAGTTGCCCCGTCGGTCACGGAGAAATCGTTTCAATATCCGCATTGGCCCGCCGCGCCTAATGTAGACCCGACAATCGCACGTAAGCCTTCAACGGATCGTTTGCCGGATACGGCAAAAGGATGAGCCGGCCTTTACCGGCTGCTAACCAGCGATGCCGGCGCACAAAAAAAGGCGCCCCGGCCGATAGCCGGGGCGCAGGCTCAGGCCCACCGCTTTTCCGCGTCAGCCGACGATGCGCAGGTTCGACAGTTCGTCGGCGATTTCCTTGAACTTTGCCGCGAGGTTGCTGCCGGTCGCGTTCCAGTAGAGCTTGGCCGGCTTGGTAGGGTCGGCCGGATCCTTGCGGAAGCGCGAGTCCGACGAACAGGATTTGAGCGCATCCATCTGCGCCTTCTCGTCGGTCTTGGTCGCATCGAGATCGAGCGAAACGGTCATGACCAGGATGTCGGCCGCCTTGGCGTTGGCGCAGAGCGTGGCGAACTGCTCGTTCAGCGCCTTGGTGTAATTGGTGTTGCTGTAGTCTGTCTTGCCGACGCTGCTCGACGTGTTGAGGAACATGCGCGCCGAGGAATAGGGGTTCGCCCAGGGCTTGATGTAGCCATAGGCCGAATAGGTCGACTTGACGCCGGCCGGGTCGCTGTAGCCGAGTGAACTCGGTGTGTAATAGGTGTTCGCGCCATCGGTCAGCACGATCACCACCTTGTCGTTGCCCTTTTCCGTTTCCGGGCGTCCGCCGGTAAACGGTTCGCCGCTGGACAGCGTGCGCCAGCCCCAGGCCATGCCCTCCGGCACGTTCGTGGCCCCGTTCGGGCCCATCAGGTCGATGGCGGCCTTGATCTCGGCCTTGCCGGCGTCCGTGCTCACGTCGACCAGTGGCTTGATTGCAGTCGTCGTGCAGCTGTAGTTCGGGCCGGTCCCGGAGCCGCTCGATGCACCGTACTCGCGCGGGAGGAAGTATTTGTCCATCTTCTTCTGGCGGATCGAGCCGGTGTCGTTCTCGGTCTCGTCGTTCCAGTAGTTGTTGGGCGCGCTGTAGCTGTCGATATCCGTGTTCGTTGCGCTGGTCCAGCGATCGCCGGGCTCATCTGGGCCGAACATCGGCACGAACAGGGTTTCGGGGTGTGCAGTCCCTGCCGCCGCATCGTTGACGTTGTAAGGATAGGGCCGTGCCTCGACGCACCCACCCCACGCCTGGAACTGACTATAGGCCGTGGGGGTATAGTAACCGGTGTCCTGCCAGGTCTTGCAAGTGCCGTTCTTGTTGTACTGGGTGCAGGTTTGCCCAGTCTTCACCCAAGCCTGGGCGGTCACGGCCTTCATGTTATCGTAAAGGGTAAAGCGCGTGAGCGGCTTGTCCTTGAGCGTGCCCCAGTTGGTGCCGCGGGCGTACCAGATCCCGTTCAGCTTCTCGGTCGTCTTGTTGGTGGTGTTGATCGTTGTCCAGTCGAAATTCTCGTGATGGATCGGCGACCTTCCATCGGTATCCATCCAACTGGCGCCGGCATAGGCGGCGCCGACATTCACCGACGCCGCGAACGGCACCAGCGAAAACTGCACCGGCTTCTGAATTTGCTTCATCAGCGCCGCCTGCGCCGCCAGCGTATCGACCAGTTGCTTGGCCGCAGCCTTGAGCAGGTCGATACGCTTCAGGCCTGATCCGGAGCCGAGATAGTCCATCGAGCCGGAGTTATCGAGCGCGAGCGCCACTTCCAGCGTGTTCTTCAGGCGGATCTCGGCGGTAGCCGAAAAGTCGATTGGCTGGTCGGAGGGCCGGTCGTCGACGAGTTCCTTCAGCACGGGCAAGAAATGCGGCTTGTAGATCAGGTCGGCGGTGAGCTTCAGGGTGCCGCCTCCGGTGTTGTTCTTGGGCAGGACGACCGTCAGGGTTACGTTGGAGGGATCGACCGAGGCGAGGTTGGCCTCGAAGAACTCCTTCGCGTAGGATTTCGCCTGTTCGTCGCTCACGCCTTCAACGATGCGGCGCGCCGTCGCGATGCCGGCTGCGTCGAGGGCATTGAGCGTGTCTTGCCGTTGCCGGGATAGATCGGCGTAGTCGATCGAGAGCGCGAGCGCTCCCATAATAGGCACCATCGCAACGGCGACCATCATTGCGTAGTTGCCGCGCTTGTCCTGCAAGAATCGGCGAAACATCCACGTGCCCCCTGCTGAGCCGTTCGGTCAGCCAGAATGGCACGAAAGGTATAAATTTGAGGTTCCCCGGATCCGCGCAAATCTGGGTCCCTCCTTAACAGGCCGTTCACTGAATTGGGCCGAAGGGCGGCTTTCCTAACGCTGCGGGCGCAATCCGGTTATGAGTTGTTAACCGAAACACGCGAAATGCGCTCGATCGTGCTCTCGTCGTCGGAACGAATCCGTCGTGGGCCAGAAAAGCGCGAACCCGACATAAGATTGATGCCTGCATCGATCAGGGCGATAGCATCCCGGTCGCTCTCGACGTCGACGGCTATCACCAATGCACCCGCCGAAAGGGCCTGCGCCGGCAGGTCGCGCTCGCCGCGCGGCTCATCCAGCAGGCGCCGCGCCGGAACTTTAACGAACGCGACCTGCGGGACGGCGGGCAGCGCGAGGTCGGAAGTCGCCGGCAAATCCTCGAGCGCAAGGCGCACTCCGCTCTGAGTGATCTTCTGCAGTGCCGCGAGGGTCGGCGCGTCCCGGCGCGCCATCCGTGCCGGAACCGACAGCACGATCGCATTTGCTAGCGTTTCGTCCGTGCCGATCGCCTCGGCTAAACGCTCGACCGCGGACGCATCGAGCAGGAACGCCTTGGTCACGGGCACGTGGAGCGCCATCGCATGGCCGACCGTGCCCTGCCTCCGGCGCGCAGAGGCGATCGCCATGTCGAGCACAAGGCTTTCGAAAGCGATGCCCTCCGCTTCCGGAACGTCCGCAGCGTTGGCGGGCACGACCAAGCCTTCGCCTTCCACCTCGAAATAGGCGAAGACATCGAAGCCGGCTGCTGCGCCGCGCGCCATCGATATGATCGGCCGCAGGCTGAGGTCGACGGTCTGCGCGCTCAGAGCCTGGTGCACCAGGCCGGCGATATCGACCCCGGTCGCCGGCACCGGTGGGCGCGACGCCGCCGGTCTGCGCGCTAGCTTCGCGTGCGGGTAAGGCACTACATTGCCTGGGTCGGCCTGCATCTCCCGCTCGATCGGCACCGCCGCGCGGGCCGCTTCCTCGCGAACGGGCGGCTTCCCCTTCGGGCCGTCGATCGCTTGCCACATCCTGGCCTGCTGGTCGGAAAACGCCTGCGCGTCGCGCTCGGCGCGGCCTGCAAGGTCGCGCACCGCCTGGTCCATGGAAAGCGAAAGCGTATCGAGATCCGTCCGCAGGCGGTCGATGCGCCGCGCCATCAGCCTGACGGAAAAGACGCTGGTGATCAGCACCAGGAACACCAGGCCGGCGGCCACCCAGGACAGCCAGGCCGGCATCGCCGCGCGGTCCTGCCCTAGCAGCGCCACCGCGGCCGCACCGGCGGCTGCCGCCGCCAGCAGGGTCAAGCCGAAACCCAGTCGCCGAAGAAATCCGTCCAAGCCCAGATGTCCTATTGGAGGAGCCCGCCAAGGCGCACGGCGAACTACTCAATTGTCGCACGCCGCGTCGCCGCTGTTAAGCGAAAGCTGGTGACACGCTGCACACCATCCGCTAATCCGGCCAGGTTTTTGATGCGGATGGCCGTCGCTTCCGATGGCTCATGCGGAATCGGCGGACGGAATGCGGCGCATTGGCACTCTCGACGAGCTTGCGGGCGACTACGCCGCTATCCTGAGCGACGTCTGGGGCGTCTTGCACAATGGCGTCGAGCCCTATCCGGACGCCGCCGCCGCCCTGATCCGCGCCCGGGCGCGCGGCTGCGCGGTCGTGCTGATCACCAATTCGCCGCGCCGGCGCGCCGATGTCCAGGCGCAACTCGCGGCCATCGGCGCGCCGCGCGAATGCTGGGACAGGATCGTCACCTCCGGCGACGTGACGCGCGAACTGATCCGCGAGGCGCCGCGGCGGATTTTTCACCTCGGGCCGGAGCGCGACCTCGGCATTTTCGACGGCATCGACGTGGAACTGGTCGAGGAAGCCGACGCTTCGGCGGTGGTTTGCACCGGCATGTTCGACGACGAGGTCGAGACGCCGGACATGTATGGCGAGATGCTGCGCCGTCTGCGCTCGCGCAACATCCCGTTCATCTGCGCCAATCCCGACATCGTGGTGGAGCGCGGCGAGAGGCTGATCTGGTGCGCCGGCGCCCTGGCGCGCGACTATGCCCTGCTCGGCGGCCGCACGTTCATTTCCGGCAAGCCGCACCGGCCGATCTACGAGGCAGCACTCGCCGCCGCCGCCGAAATTCTGGGCCGGCCGGTCGAGCGCAACGAGGCGATCGCCATCGGCGACGGCCTTTTGACCGACGTCAAGGGCGCAACCGACAACGGGATCGACGTGCTCTACGTCTCGGGTGGCATCCATGCCCGCGACTACGGCCATCCCGACGAGCCGGACGCCGAGCGCCTGCTGGCGTTCCTGGAAAAGCACGGGCAGCGGCCGATCGCCGTGATCCCGCGGCTGCGCTGAGCCATGGCCGGCATCGCGCGCATATGCGGACAAGACCCGCTGCCGGACCGGCTGCGCGGCGGCGTGGTAGCGATCGGCAATTTCGACGGCGTACACCGCGGCCACCAGGCGGTGCTGCAGCGCGCGCTCGGCGAGGCGCGCCGGCGGTCGGCGCCGGCGCTGGTGCTAACCTTCGACCCGCACCCTCGCACTGTGTTCCGTCCGGACCAGCCGCTCTACATCCTGACGCCGCCGCCGATGCGTGCCGAACTCCTCAACGCGCTGGGCTTCGACGGTGTCGTCGAACAGCATTTTACGCGCGAGTTCGCCGCGCTCGACGCCGAGACCTTCGTCACCGAAGTGCTGCAGGAGCGGCTGACGGTCAGCCATGCGGTGACCGGGTTCGATTTCCATTTCGGCCGCAATCGCCAGGGCGGGCCGGCTTTCCTGATGGTCGCCGGCGAGCGCCACGGATTCGGCGTGACGCTGGTCGACGCGTTCCGCGACGAGGGCGTGGAGATCGTCTCGTCGAGCCGGATCCGCGACCTGCTCACGGCGGGCGAGGTTGCAGAAGCGGCCGGGCTGCTCGGCTACCGCTACACGGTCCGCTCGGAGGTAGTGCGCGGCAAGCAGCTTGGCCGCACGCTGGGCTATCCGACGGCGAACATGGTCCTGCCGGCCGCAACGCGCCTGAAGCACGGCATCTACGCGGTGCGCCTGCGCCGGCCCGACGGCAGCCTGCATGACGGCGTCGCGAGCTTCGGCCGCCGGCCCACAGTCGACGAGGACGGCGCGCCGCTGCTCGAAACCTTTGTGTTCGACTTTTCCGGCGATCTCTACGGCGAGACTTGCGAGGTGTCCTTCTTCGGCTTCCTGCGCCGCGAGGAAAAGTTCGACGGGCTCGACCCGCTGGTCGCGCAGATGCGGCGCGACGAGGCCGAGGCGCGCGCGCTGCTGTCTGGCGTGCGGCCGCTTTCCGATCTCGACCTGCGCATCGCTTTCTGAGACGCGCGGGGCTTGCGCCCAGCGGGCGCGGCCCAATGACCGAACCGCGTTGCGGTGATCTTAATTCAAATTTTAACCAAAGCCGCGATAGCTCGGATCACCCGCTGCGACTTGTAGGGCGGAGAGGGGTGGTTCCGTGCATTCCAGTCTGCGGCTCCTGTCGCTTCCGCTCATGCTTTCCGTCGCCGGCGCCGCCGAGGCGGGCGAGGGCGGCTTCTTCGATTTCCTGCATGGCGACTGGTACCTGACGGTCGGCGCGGCACCCTATGTCGCGCCGCGCTTCGAAGGGTCAGACAGCTACCTTCTGCGGGTGGCACCCCTGGTGTCGCTTGGCCGGCCGGGCTCGACCGTTCCGTTCTCCTCGCGCAACGACAACATCTCGTTCGCGCTGATGGACAAGGGCAGCGTGCGCGCCGGCGTGGTCGGCAAGCTGTTGTTCGAGCGCACCGACAGCGATGCGCCGGAACTCAAGGGCCTCAGCAATGTACCCTTAGGCGGCGAGATCGGCGTGTTCGCGGAATATTATCCGACCGGCTGGATGCGCGTGCGCGGCGAGGTCCGCCAGGGCATCGAGGCGCATTCCGGCGTGGTCGCCGATTTCGCGGTGGACGCCTACAAGGACGTGACGCCGACGGTCCGCGTCTCGGCCGGTCCGCGGCTTTCGATCGCCAGCCAGGACTATTTCCAGGCCTACTATGGCGTGACGGCGGCCGAATCGGTCGCCTCCGGGCTGCCGGAATACGATCCGGGCAGCGGCGTGCGCGCCGTCGGCTTTGGCGGCGCGGTGAACTGGCAAGTGACCGACCGCATCGGTGCCAGCCTGTTCGGCGAGTATGGGCGGCTGCTCGGCCCGGCCGCGGATTCCTCGCTGGTCAAGGAGCGCGGTTCGCCGAACCAGTTTCTGGTCGGTATCACGACCACCTATCGCTTCAATTTCACCATCCCCTGAGGGCCGTTCATCAACTCCTCTGCGCGAGGCGTTGGTCTATCGGGTGGGAAGTGACGCCGGCAACGCCTATGCCTGCGTCGGCGAGCATCGCTGGGCTGAGCAGGTAGTTGTTCGCAAACGGCACGATTGCCGAAGGCACGATCATCACCGCGAACCGACGTTCACGAACGAACGCCGATCCGAGGCCTCGCGTGAGATCGAGTCTTTGCCGCCAGTCGTCAGGTAGGTCGGGCGAGAAATGCGGCAGGGCGTCCGGGATCTCGATCCGCAGCAATTGATAGGTCACCGGAAGATCCTCCGGATCGACGTGCACGATGATCTCGAGCAGCGCCGAAGCCGGATGGTCGGCGCAGTAGACAATTGGCGTGCCCATTTCATTCCATCGTGCCGCAGCCAGGAGACCACCGCGACCGCTTAGGTCAGCGTGGTTGGAGATCCGCCAGGCAAGCATCTCTCAGGCGAACATGCCGTGATCGATGCGGTGAAGTTCCTGCTCGACAAGGTGCGCGCCGGTCTCGGTGCGCAGAAGATCGATCGGGCGCGCGCCATCGAGCGCCCGGCTCTCCTTGCGTAGCCAACGCTGGGCTTTTTCGTGATCGGCGAAGACGCGATCGGCCATGTCGAGGATGCGTTCCAGCCTCACCACGCGATCGGCTTCGGTCGCCGGCAATTGCTGGCCGGACTGAATGCGTCTCGCAAGCGTACGTCGGGGCGCTACGATCCGGTGGAGTTCTTCGACGCTCAGGCCCCTGTCTCTGAGTCGGTCTATCCGACTCGGATTGACGAGCGGGAATGCGCCCGTCCGGGCGGAGGTTGCTGCGCGCGCTCGTGACTTTTCCATTTAAGAACGCCCTGTGCCAGACGCCCTTAAAATAGGGTCATTTGGCACTATCGGCAACCGAAAGCCCTTCATTGCCGTGGGCGCTACGACTCTTGTCAGCGCGGTCGAATGCGCAGCCGCCCCTACTTCCTCAGCGCGAAGCCGTAGAAGATGAAGCCGATGCCCTGGAAGACCAGATCGAAGGCGAGGAACAGCCCTAGAATGAAAAGGCTGTTCACCGGCCAGTGGATGGCGATGACGATGCCGGCGAGCGTCGTCACCACGCCGGCGGCGATGATCCAGCCCGAACCGCTGCGAATCCCGAGCCACACTCGTATGATGCCCGCTGCGACGAGGGTCGCCGCCAAGAGCAGCGTCAGGACCGCGGCCGCCAGCAGCGGGTTGGCGAAGGCGAAATAGCCGGCGACCGCGTAGAGGATGCCCGAGAGCAGCCACCAGAAGAAGCTGCCCCACGTCTTCACGCCGAAGGCATGGATGATCTCGAAGATGCCGGCTACGATCATGATCGCGCCGATGTAGAAAACCGAGACTGCCGTCGCCAGCATGATGTTGCCGAAGGCGATGACGCCGGCGATCAGCATCAGTACTCCGAGCGCGACGAACCATCCCCATTTGGCCCTCAGTTCGCCGACCGGCCCGCCGAGGCTCTTGCTGACATCCGTGCTCATTCGTCCCTCCATTGATTCCGACGGCAACTTGCTGCGTCGATGCTACGAAAACGCCGCTTTTGCCGTATCGTCAATTTGATTCGGTCGACGGATCTTTCCTTGGCCCCCGGCTTCGGCTATTCAGCACGCCCATGACGCGCGCCTTCGCAATCGCGATACGAATTACCGGCCCGGCCTTGCGGGCGGCTTTGCTGCGTCCGTAGGTCCGGGATCGACGCCCTCGCGCCTTGCGCGAAATCCGCACCGTGATACTGGCTTTTTCCCCGGCGAAGCGCCTATGCCGGGATTTTCTATTGGCAGGCAAGATGACCGACACCGCTGAGAAGATCGACTATTCCAAGACGCTGTATCTGCCGCAGACCGACTTCCCGATGCGTGCTGGGCTGCCCGAAAAGGAGCCGCAGCTCGTTTCGCGCTGGAAGGAGATGGACCTCTATCTGCGCCTGCGCGAGGACGCGGCAGGCCGCCAAAAATACGTGCTGCACGATGGTCCGCCCTACGCCAACGGCAACATCCATATCGGCCACGCGCTCAACAAGATCCTGAAGGACGTGATCACGAAGTCCTTCCAGATGCGCGGCTACGATTCCAACTACGTGCCCGGCTGGGACTGCCACGGCCTGCCGATCGAGTGGAAGATCGAGGAGGAGAACTACCGGTCCAAGGGCAAGGCCAAGCCCGACCTGTCCGATCCCGCCGCCATGGTGGCGTTCCGGCAGGAATGCCGCGCCTATGCCGAAAAATGGATCAAGGTGCAGGGCGCGGAGTTCCAGCGCCTCGGCGTCGTCGGCGACTTCAAGAACCCGTACCTCACCATGGCCTTCCATGCCGAGGCGCGCATCGCCGGCGAGCTTCTAAAATTCGCCGAAAGCGGCCAGCTCTATCGCGGATCGAAGCCGGTGATGTGGTCTGTGGTCGAACGCACCGCGCTGGCCGAAGCCGAGGTCGAGTACCAGGATTACGAGTCGGATACGGTGTGGGTGAAGTTTCCAATCCAGATCACGCCTTCCGAAGATCTTGGAGGGTGGAGTGTTGTCATCTGGACGACTACTCCGTGGACGCTGCCGGGCAATCGCGCCATCGCCTTTTCGCCGCGCATCGAATATGGCCTGTACGAAGTAACGTCGGCTGAAAACGACTTCGGACCGCAGCCCAAGGAGAAGCTTGTCTTTGCTGACAAGCTTGCAGAAGAATCCTTTGCCAAGGCCAAGCTGGGTTTCAGGCGCATTCGAACCGTCACGGCTGAGGAGTTGGCGCAAGTCGAATGCGTTCATCCGCTCTCGGGCCTTGGCGGAGGCTATCGATTCTGGGTGCCGCTTCTGCCCGGCGATCACGTCACCGACGATGCGGGCACCGGCTTCGTGCATACGGCGCCCGGCCACGGCCGCGAGGACTTCGATGCCTGGATGGCGGCCGCGCCGCAACTGCGCGAGCGCGGCATCGAGACCGCGATCCCGTTCACCGTCGACGACGGCGGCTTCTTTACCAAGGACGCGCCCGGCTTCGGCCCGGACCGCCCAGGCGGGGCGGCCCGCGTCATCGACGACAACGGCAAGAAGGGCGACGCCAACAAAGTCGTCATCGAGGCGCTGATCGAAGCCCGCATGCTTTTCGCGCGCGGGCGGCTGAAGCATTCTTACCCGCATTCGTGGCGGTCGAAGAAGCCGGTCATCTTCCGCAACACGCCGCAGTGGTTCGTCCACATGGACAAGGAACTGGGCGGATATGGGCTGGAAAATGCCCCCTCATCCGGCCCTTCGGGCCACCTTCTCCCCGCTGGGGAGAAGAGCGCCGGCCGCGATGAAGGCGTATCCTCTCCCCACCGGGGAGAGGGTGGCTTGCGAAGCAAGCCGGGTGAGGGGGACACCCTGCGCACGCGTGCGCTTGCCGCGATCGACGCCACGCGCTTCGTGCCGGCGGCCGGCCAGACGCGGCTGCGCTCGATGATTGCCGAGCGCCCCGACTGGGTGCTGTCGCGCCAACGCGCCTGGGGCGTGCCGATCGCCGTCTTCGCCGACGAGGACGGCAATGTGCTGATCGACCCGGCCGTCAACGCCCGCATCCTCGACGCCTTCGAACATGAGGGCGCCGACGCCTGGTTTGCCGAGGGCGCCCGCGAGCGCTTCCTCGGATCGCGCGCCAACGAGCCGTGGACGATGGTGAAGGACATCCTCGACGTGTGGTTCGATTCCGGCTCCACCCACGCCTTTACGCTCGAGGATCGCCCGGACCTCAAATGGCCGGCCGACGTCTATCTCGAAGGCTCGGACCAGCATCGCGGCTGGTTCCATTCCTCGCTGCTGGAAAGCTGCGGGACGCGCGGCCGCGCGCCCTACGACACCGTCGTCACCCATGGCTTCACCATGGACGAGGACGGCCGGAAGATGTCGAAGTCGCTCGGCAATACGGTCGTGCCGCAGGACGTGATGAAGCAGTCCGGCGCCGACATTCTTCGCCTGTGGGTGATGACCACCGACTACTGGGAGGACCAACGGCTCGGCAAGAACATCCTGCAGACCAACATCGACGCCTACCGGAAGCTGCGCAACACCATCCGCTGGATGCTCGGCACGCTGGCGCATGACGAGGGCGAGCGCGTGCCGCTGGCCGACATGCCGGAACTGGAGCGGCTGATGCTTCACCGGCTGGCCGAACTCGACGAGGTGGTGCGCAAGGGCTACGACGCCTTCGATTTCAAGCGCATTGCGAAGTCACTGCTCGATTTCATGGTGGTCGACCTGTCCGCCTTCTACTTCGACATCCGCAAGGACGCGCTCTACTGCGACGCGCCGTCCAGCGTGCGCCGCAAGGCGGCGGTCGAGGTGGTGCGGCATCTGTTCGACAATCTCGCCACCTGGCTGGCGCCGATGCTGCCCTTCACCATGGAGGAGGCATGGCTGGAGCGCTATCCGCAGTCCACCTCGGTCCACCTCGAGCAGTTCCGCGACATCCCGGCCGAATGGCGCGACGATGCGCTGGCGGAGAAGTGGCGCAAGGTGCGTCAGGTTCGCCGCGTCGTCACCGGCGCGCTGGAACTGGAGCGTGCGGCAAAGACGATCGGCTCCTCGCTGGAGGCCGTGCCGATGCTATCCGTCGCCGATGCCGACCTGAAGGCGGCGCTGGCCGGCGTCGACATGGCGGAAATCTGCATCACCAGCGGGCTCGATCTCGCGGCGTCGCCGCGCGAGGGCGCCTTCGCCCTCGACGACGTGGCGGGCGTGGCGGTGACGATTGCCAAGGCGGAGGATCGCGGCTGGACGAAATGCGCGCGGTCGTGGCGCTACACCGACGACGTCGGCTCGGACCGGGAATATCCCGATGTTTCGGCGCGCGATGCGGCGGCATTGCGGGAACTCGCGGCGCTCGGGCGGCTTTGATTGTCCTTCAGGACTGGTTAAGGTAAATGAAGCAGGGTGCTTGCGCCGCATAATCGCCGGATTTGGCATGGTATTGCAGGATCCGATGCATCGAGCCGCCGTCGCGGGCCGCCCGGACTGGAACACGACCGAATGACGATGACGAAAAGCGCACGCCTGATCGCCCTCGGCCCCCTGGTCGTTTCGGGCCTGGCGATCGGCGGCTGCGTCAGTTCGCCGACCTACGGCACAGACAAGACGTCGACCGAGCAGCTCGTATCCGACGTCACCGGCATCCTGTCGATGGCCCCGAAGCCGAAGCCGAAGATCGACTACGACCCGCGCCCTGAGCTGGTTCGACCCGCTTCGACGGCCACGCTGCCGCCACCGCAGGAGAACATCGTCACCGCTGACAGTGCGGCCTGGCCGGAATCGCCGGAGCAAAAGCGCGCCCGCGTTCGCCAATATGCGACGGACAACCGCGACAAGCAGGGCTTCGAGCCGCTGGTGGTGTCGGACGTGCCGGCAGTGCAGGCCACTTCGGGAGCACCGGACAAGCTGGGTGAGTCGGCGCGCGCCTACGATTCCGGCGTCAGGGAGAGCGTTACCAAGCAGCAGACTGCGGCCTACAAGCAGGCGAAGGCGGATCAGCAGGGAACGGAGACCGACCGGAAATATCTTAGCGAGCCGCCGCTGGTTTATCGCCAGCCGGAGGCAACCGCCCCGGTCGGCGAGCTCGGCGAGGATGAGGTCAAGAAGGAGCGCCGCAAGCGCAAAGAGGCGATGAAGGATACCGGCTTCAGTTCTTGGATCCCCGACATCTTCGAGTGATCGCTGGCGCCGCCGAGTTGTCTGCACCCAGGCGCACTGACTGGTTCCTTTCCTATTCCGGCCTGCGGGTCCGGAAAAACCCGGTGAGCAGCGCCGCGGCTTCCTGCTCGCGGAACCCTCCGTAGATTTCAGGCGCATGGTGGCAGGTCGGCTGGGCAAATAACCGCGGCCCGCTGACGACGGCGCCGCCCTTTGGATCGGCGGCGCCAAAATAGAGCCTGCCGATACGCGCGAACGAGATCGCGCCGGCGCACATGGCGCATGGCTCGAGCGTCACGTAGAGGTCGGCGCCGGTCAGCCGCTCGGCGCCGAGCGCGGCCGCCGCCTCGCGGATTGCCAGCATTTCGGCATGCGCGGTCGGGTCGTTCAGCTCGCGGGTGCGGTTGCCCGAGTGCGCGACGACGGCGCCGTCGCGCGCCAGCACCGCGCCGACCGGCACTTCCCCGCGCGCGGCGGCGGCTTCGGCCTCGGCGATTGCCATCGCCATGAAGTCGGGGCGTTTCAACGCTGGGCCACCTATTTCCCTCGCAAGGTCGGGTCGATCTTGCTATTTACCCGCGCAAAGAGGCCTTTTCCAAGATGAGTAACGATCCGAAGAAGCCGTCCGGCGGCAAAGGTGGCCGCCCGGGCGGCGGCAGTGCCGGCAAACGCGGGCCGGGCAAGCCTTGGACCGAAGGACGCAAGCCGCGCCCGGCCGGCGCCGATGGGCCGACGCGCCCGGCCGCCTTCGGCAAGCCGACGCGCCGGGAGGACGGCGACAGACAACTCAGCAAGCCCGGTTTCGCGCCAAAAGATCGCCCGCGCGGCGACCGTCCTTTTCGCGAGCGCCCCGCCGGTGATCGGCCCGCCGCTGCTTGGCGCGAGAAGCGCGAGGGTGGGGACGCGCAGGCCGCTTCCGCCGAGGGCGGACGGTTCCGCCGGGACGACAAGCCGTGCCCCGCGCGCTTCGAAGACAAGCCGCGCCCCGCGCGCTTCGAAGACAAGCCGCGTCCCGCGCGCTTTGAAGACAAACCGCGCAAGCCTGCGGGAGCCGGGGGCTTTCGTGGACCGCGTATCGCCGAGCGGGACGCGCCGGCGGATGACGGCGAGCGCATCGCCAAGCGGCTGGCGCGCGTCGGCATCGCCTCGCGGCGCGACGCCGAGGAGCTGATCGCGGCCGGCCGCGTCAAGGTCAACGGCACGGTGCTGACGTCGCCCGCCTTCAACGTGCGGCCGGACGACCGCATCGAACTCGACGGAACCGAGATTCCGCCGGTCGAGCGAACCCGCCTGTTCCTGTTCAACAAGCCGGCCGGTCTGGTGACGACCAACCGCGACCCGGAGGGCCGCAAGACCGTGTTCGACGCGTTGCCGGAAGGCCTGCCGCGCCTGATCACCGTCGGCCGGCTCGACATCAACACCGAAGGTCTGCTCTTGCTGACCAACGATGGCGGCTTGGCGCGCGTGCTGGAGCTGCCCGCGACCGGCTGGCTGCGCCGCTACCGCGTGCGCGTTCACGGCAAGGTCGAGCAGGAGACGCTGGACGGGTTGAGGGACGGCATTGCCGTAGATGGCGTCTTCTACGGTTCGGTGGAAGCCTCGCTCGACCGCGAGCAGGGTTCCAACGCCTGGCTCACCATCGGCCTGCGCGAAGGCAAGAACCGCGAGGTGAAGAACATCCTCGGCGCCCTTGGGCTTGAGGTCTCGCGCCTGATCCGAATTTCATTCGGGCCGTTCCAGCTTGGCGAACTGGAAGAGGGCCACGTGCTCGAGGTGAAGGGACGCACGCTTCGCGACCAGCTAGGCGAGCGCCTGATCGAGGAGTCGGGCGCCAATTTCGAGGCGGAGATCGCGACGCCGTTCAGCAACCGGCCGGTTCGCGCCTCTCGCAAGCCGGAGCCGGTGGAGCCCGAAAAGCCGGCGCGGCCGCGACGCGATACGCTCGGTGCGCCGGGCGAAGGCGGGCTGATCAAGCGGCGTCGCATGGATCGTCAGGACGAGCGCGAGAAGGTGCTCGGCCGGCTGACCACCAAGCCGCAGGGCAAGCCGCGCGGCGGCAAGCGCGACCGCGAGGAGAAGGCGCCCGAGCCGAAGCGTCCGCGCGGCGCCAATGTGTGGATGGCGCCGGGTGCGCGCCCGCAGGGCCGCAAGAAGGACGCCGCGGTTCCGGCCCGTACCCCGCGTGGCGAGGGCCAAGGCCAGGGACGGAACTTTGCCTCGGAGAAGGCTGGCGGCGCGCCGCGCACGCGCCGCGAGGATGGACCGCCGTCAGGCGCTCGCGCGCCTTCGCCGCGCAAGCCGGGTCCGGGCAGCGGGCCGCGCAAGGGCAGGGGCGATGCGGATCGTCGGCGGTGAGTTTCGCGGCCGCCCGCTGGCGACGCCGCGAACCAACGCCATCCGCCCGACCACGGACCGCACGCGCGAGGCCGTCTTCAACGTGCTTGCCCACCGCTTCGCCGACCATCTCGAAGGCGCCCGCGTGCTCGACCTGTTCGCGGGCACTGGCGCGCTCGGCCTCGAAGCGCTGTCGCGCGGCGCCGCGCACTGCCTGTTCATCGAGGAATCGGCCGAGGGGCGCGGCCTGATCCGCACCAATGTCGAGGCCTTTGGTCTCACCGGCCGTACAAAGGTTTTTCGCCGCGACGCCGCACGACTCGGCGACGTCGGCACGATCGAGCCGTTCGGGTTGGTGTTTGCCGACCCGCCCTACGGCAAGGGGCTCGGCGATGCCGCCCTGCGCTCGGCGCTGGCCGGCGGCTGGCTTAGGCCCGCCACCCTGTGCGTGGTCGAGGAGGCAGCGTCCGCGCCGTTTGATCCGGGACCGGGCTTTTCGGTCATCGACGAGCGCATCTATGCCGAAACCGTGATCCGATTTGTAAGCGCCGGCTGAAGTTTCGACCCAATTTGCAGATTGATGACGGAGAATTAATTTCGGCGCTGCCGCGCGTGGGCCTATAAGCGCCCTCCTGAGGTCACGGAGCATCACATGACGAATATCGCAGGCTGGCGCGCCCTGCCGCTGGCCGCCGCTCTGGCCCTGGCCCTCGCCTTCCCGTCCCTTGCCGAGGACAAGCCGTCCGCGCCAGCGGTCGTCGCGGCGCCGGCCGCCGCGGAATCCGAGGTTGCCAACTTCACGCTCGCCAACGGCATGGAGGTGGTCGTCATTCCCGACCACCGCGCGCCGATCGTCACCCATATGGTGTGGTACAAGGTGGGCAGCGCCGACGAGCCGCCGGGCAAGTCCGGCATCGCCCATTTTTTCGAACACCTGATGTTCAAGGGCACGAAGAACCATGCGCCGGGCGAGTTCGGCGCCAAGGTCGCCGAGATCGGCGGCAGCGAGAACGCGTTCACGTCCTACGACTACACGGCCTTCCACCAGACGGTGACGCCTGAGGCGCTCGCCACCATGATGGAGTACGAGGCCGACCGCATGCGCAACCTCATCCTGACTGACGACGTCATCGGTCCGGAGCGCGACGTGGTGCTGGAGGAGCGCCGCATGCGTATCGAGACCAGCCCCGACGCGCTGCTCGACGAGGAAGTCGACGCCACGCTGTTCCAGAACCATCCCTATCGCATCCCGGTGATCGGCTGGATGCATGAGATGGAAAAGCTGAACCGGACCGACGCGACCGAGTTCTACGATCGCTATTATGCGCCGAACAACGCGATCCTCGTGGTCGCCGGCGACGTCGATGCCGCCACCGTCCGCCGCCTCGCGGAAGCCACCTACGGCAAGGTGCCGCGAGGGCCGGACCTGCCGGCGCGCATCCGCCCCTCCGAGCCGGAGCAGAACACGGCACGTACCGTGACGCTCAAGGACGACCGCGTCACCGTGCCGAGCTTTTCCAAGGCTTGGGTGGTGCCGTCCTACACCACCGCTGCGAAGGGCGAGGCCGAGGCGCTCGACCTCCTGTCGGAAATCCTGGGCGGCGGCGTCCGCAGCCGGCTCTACCAGCAACTCATCGTCAAGGCTGGCCTCGCCTCCTCGGCCGGCGCCTATTATGAGGGCGGGCGCCTCGATGACACAGTCTTCAGCGTCTACGGCTCGCCGCGCGGCGAAGCCAACCTGGCAGCCGTCGAGGCGGCGGTCGATGCCGAACTCCAGCGCGTCCGCGAGCAGGGCGTTACCGACGAAGAGCTTGAGAAGGCCAAGACCCGCTATGTGCGCAGCGTGATCTTCTCGCGCGACAACCAGGCGAGCATGGCCAACATCTACGGCTCCGAACTCGCCACGGGCGGCACCGTGCGCGACGTCATCGAATGGCCTGACCGGGTGAGGGCCGTGACCGCCGACGAGGTCAAGGCCGCGGCGGTAAAATACCTCACCCCCAACCGCAGCGTGACCGGTTACCTGCTGCCCGCGGAAGGAGCATCGAATTGACCTCCCTGACGAGCCTGCGCCCGGCTGCCTGGCGCGCCGCAATAGGCGGCGCCTGCCTGTTCTTCGCGGCCGCCGTCGCTTTCCCCGCCCTCGCCGAGGTCAAGATTCAGGAAGTGAAGTCCGACAAGGGCATCACCGCCTGGCTGGTCGAGGACTACACGGTACCGATCATCACCATCAACTTCGCCTTCATGGGCGGGGCGACCCAGGATCCGGCGGGCAAGGAAGGGCTCGCCACGCTGATGTCCGGCCTGTTCGACGAAGGCGCCGGCGACCTCGACAGCGACGCCTTCCAGTCCAGGCTCGACGACGCGGGTGCCGAAATGCGCTTCAGCGCCGGCCAGGACGCCATGAGCGGCAGCATGCGCATGCTGGCGGACCAGCGCCGCGAGGCCTTCGACCTGCTCGCGCTTTCGGTCAACAAGCCGCGCTTCGACGACGAACCGGTCGCCCGCATCAGGTCGCAGCTGATTTCGGGGCTGGCTGCGCGTTCGCGCGACCCGGACCAGGTGGCGCAGGTGCGCTGGTCGGAGGCGATCTTCCGCGACCATCCCTATGCGCGCCAGGACGACGGCACCGAGCAGTCGCTGCCGACGATCACCGCCGACGATCTGCGTACCGCCCACCGCAACCTCTTCGCCAGGAGCAACCTCAAGGTGTCGGTTGTCGGCGCGATCGACGCCGAAACGCTGAAAGGCGAACTCGACAGGCTTTTCGGCGACCTGCCGCAGGACCCGACACTGAAGCCGGTCGCCAAGGTCGAGCCGAAGCTCGGACAGGAGATCGAGGTCAACTATGACCTGCCGCAGACCTCCATTCGCATCGCCTATCCGGGCATCGAGCGCAACGATCCGCAGTCCATCGCCGCCTATCTGATGAACTACATCCTGGGCGGCGGCGACTTTTCCTCGCGCCTCTATTCCGAGGTGCGCGAAAAGCGCGGGCTGGCCTACGATATCAGTTCCACGCTGGTGAACCACCAGTACACCGAGGCGTTGGTGATAGGCACGGCGACCCGCTCCGATCGCGCCGGCGAGACGCTGGGGCTGATCCGCGACGTGACGAAGCGGCTTGCCGAGGAAGGGCCGACCGAGCGGGAACTCGCCGACGCCAAGAAATATGTGCTCGGCGCCTATGCCATCAACAATCTCGACTCGTCCGGAGCCATTGCGGGAACGCTGCTGCAGATGCAGATATTCGACATGGGCATCGACTACATGCAGCGCCGCGTGAAGATGATCGACGACGTCACGCTCGACGACGTGAAGGCGGTCGCGCGGCGCCTGCTGACCGCGGAGCCGGCGGTGATGATCGTCGGCCCGCCGCTGGTCGCGGAAAAGCAGGGATGAGCCATCCCGCCCGCCAGCCGGCGCACGGCCACAGGCACGCGCCGACCGTGGCGCTGGCGCTTGGTGGCGGCGGTGCGCGCGGCCTCGCCCATATCCACATCGCCGAGGTGCTGGACGAGATGGGCGTCAGGCCGGTGGCGATCGCCGGCTCCTCGATCGGGGCGCTGATCGGCGCCGGCATAGCGGCCGGCATGAGCGGCCGCGACATCCACGATCATGCCCGCGCCGTGCTGGGCAGCGCGACGGAGGTTGCCGGCCGCATGTGGAAAGCGCGGCCGGGCTCGGTGGCCGACTTCCTGAACGGCGGCTTCCGCGTCGGCCAGTTCAACGTCGAGCGCATCCTGCGCGCCTTCATGCCGGCGCTTCCCGAAACGTTCGAGGAACTTCAGGTCCCCTTACTGGTGACTGCGACGGATTTCTTCGGCCACAAGCTCGCAGCGCTGCACGAGGGCGGGCTGTTTTCGGCGCTGGCAGCCTCTGCCGCGATCCCGGCCGTGTTCCGTCCGGTGCATCGCGAAGGGGTGCTCTATATAGACGGCGGCATCTACAATCCGGTGCCGTTCGACCTCATCCTCGGCCGCGCCGACATCACGATTGCCGTGGACGTGGTGGGCGCGCCAACCGACGTCACCGGTCGCCGGCCGACCGGGATGGACCTGATGTTCGGCGCCAGCCAGTTGATGATGCAGTCGATCACCGCCGGCAAGCTGGCGCAGTCGCGTCCCGACATTTTTCTCAGGCCGCCGCCCTCTACCTTCCGGGTGCTCGACTTTCTGAAGGTCGACGCGGTTCTTGCCGAATCCGTGGCGATCCGGGACGACCTGAAGCGGGCGCTGGACGCCGCGTTTGCCGAATACGCCGCGCGCGGCGGCTGAACGGAGAGATTCCTACTGCACCATAGCGGCCTTGGCGCTGGAGAAGGGTGACTGCGCCGCAGGCGGCGGGCCGGGTAGCGGCGGCTCGGGCGGGCTTCCGCCGATCCGGCGGATCACGCGGAAGCAGACGATGACGGCGACCACGCCGAAGACGACTGCGCCCAGTGCCCAGCCGCCGATGACGCCCTTGGAGCCGTAGAAATGCGAGCCGATCGCCACGAACGGCATGATGCCCAGCGTGGCGCGGCCCCAGTTGAACACGGTCGAATAGGTCGCATAGCCGAGATTGTTGAAGGCGGCGCTGGCGACGAAGATCGCGCCGTTGAACAAAAAACTGCCGGCGCCGAAATGGCAGAAGAAGATGACGAGCTCGCGCGCCAGCCCCTCGGCGCCGAACAGATCGGCGATGCCGCCGGCGAAGAGCGCCAGCAGGCTCCAGACGATGGCGACGTAGACCATGGTGAAGAGCAGCGCGTCGCGCATGGTGGTCAGCAGCCGGTCGTGCAGCTGTGCGCCGTAGTTCTGGCCGAGGATCGGGCCGACCGCGCCCGACAGCGAGAAGATCACCCCGAATCCGACCGGGACGATGCGGCCGATGATCGCCCAGCCGGCCATCGCGTGGTCGCCATACTGCGCCATCGCATAGGTGACGTAGGCATTGCCGACCGGCGTGGCGACCTGTGTCAGCACGGCCGGAATGCCGATCGCCATGAACGGCCGCGCGATGGCCGCGAGGCTCTCGAGGTTCGGTAGCTTGACCAGTCCGTGGACGAAGTACGCGCCGCGAATGCCGATCGCCAGCACGACGAAGCGCGACAGCACGGTGGCGATGGCGGCGCCGTCGAGACCCAGATGCAGGCCGAAGATGAAGATCGGGTCGAGTATGGCGGTGGCGATGCCGCCGCCCAATGTCACGTACATGGCGCGCCGCGCGTCTCCGACGCCGCGCAGGATGCCGGTACAGCACATGCCGACGGCAAATATCGGAGTCGACGGCAGCACGATGCTGAGGAAGCGCGTCGCCAGCCGCAGCGTCTCGCCCTCGGCGCCGAGCAGGCTGAGCAGTTCGCGCAGGAACGGCCAGCAGAGGCCGCTGATCGAACTGGTCGCGATCGCCATGATCACAAGCGAGGCGCCGCCCATTTTCGCCGCCGTCTCGCGCTGGCCCTGGCCGAGCGAGCGCGACACCAGCGCCCCGCAGGCGATGGTGAGGCCGATCGCGACCGACACGGTGAAGAAAAGCAGCGTCGCGGCGAAGCCGACGGCCGCGGCGAGTTCGGCAATTCCCAGGCGCGAGATGTAGAACAGGTTGAGCGCATCGACGATGAAGATCGCCACCAGGCCGATCGAGCCGGTCAGCGTCATCACCACGACGTGGCGCATTGTCGAGCCCGTGGTGAAGCGGGCGAGCGGACGGTGCGGCTGCTCAGCCATTGGCGGCGCCCGGGCCTGGCGCCGCGGCGAGAATTCCGGCGCTCATCTGCGCCTCCATCGACATCAAGGCGGCTGCCCCGGCTGGTTGGGCCACGTGATTGAGCGGTGGGCAGCCATTGCACAAGCCGGGCTGGAACAATAGATGGGGCGCGTGCGCAGCACGCATAGACGTGTTGGGCCAGACCATTCGGACGGGAATTCCTCACATGAGTCAGACTGTCGACACGGCGAAGCTCGCCGACCGCGTTTCGGCGCTGGTCGAGGCCGCAAGGCGCGCCGGCGCGGACGAGGCCGACGCGGTGGCCGTGCTTGGGCGCTCGACCAGCGTTTCGGTGCGCCTCGGCAAGGTCGAGGGCACGGAAGCCTCCGAAAGCGACGATGTGTCGCTGCGCGTCTTCGTCGGGCGCCGCGTCGCCAGCGTCTCGGCGCCGGCGACCGCCGACCCGGCGTCGCTCGCCGAGCGGGCTGTTTCGATGGCCAGGGTTTCGCCCGAGGATCCGTATCAGGGCCTTGCGGACCCGAGCCGGCTGGCCCGGGAGCTTCCGGATCTGGACCTGTTCGACGGCACAAGGGTCAGCGCGGAGCGCCTGAAGGACGATGCGCTGGCGGCGGAGGAAGCCGCGCTCGCCGTCCCCGGCGTGACCAATTCAAGCGGCAGCGGTGCATCGGCTGGGCTCGGCGGGCTGGTGCTCGCGACCTCGCACGGCTTCGTCGGCAGCTACATTGCCTCGCGCTTCGGGCGCTCTGTCAGTGTGATCGCCGGCGAGGGCACCGGCATGGAGCGCGACTACGAGTATTCCTCGCGCCTGCATTTCGCCGACCTCGACGCGCCGTCAGACATCGGCCGCAAGGCCGGCGAGCGCGCCGTGCGCCGGGTGGGTCCGCGCAAGGCCGCGACCGGGCCGGTCGAGGTGGTCTATGACCCGCGCGTGGCGCGCGGCATAGCCGGTCACCTCGCCGGCGCGATCAACGGCGCGGCGGTGGCGCGCAAGACCAGCTTCCTGCGCGACATGATGGGCAAGCAGGTCGCGGCGGCGGCCATCACCGTCAGCGACGAGCCGCTACGGGTGCGGGGCCCGGCTTCGCGTCCCTTCGACGGCGAGGGCGTGCAGGGCGAAAGGCTGCTGATGGTCGACCGCGGCGTTCTGCGGCACTGGTTCTTGTCGACCTCGGCTGCGCGGGAGCTTGGTCTGGAGACCAACGGCCGCGGCTCGCGCGGCGGCTCCTCGGTGTCGCCGACCTCGACCAACCTGGCGATCGAGCCGGGCGACGTGTCGCCGCAAGCGCTGATCGGAGCGCTGAAGTCGGGCTTTTACGTCACCGAGGTCTTTGGCCAGGGCGTCGACATGATCACCGGCGAGTACAGCCGCGGAGCGTCGGGCTATTGGATCGAGAACGGCGAACTGACCTTTCCGGTATCGGAGGTCACGATTGCGTCCAATCTCAAAGATATGTTCCTGGCGATGACCCCCGCCAACGACGTCGACCGCAATTTCGGCACCGCCGCGCCGACTCTGCATATCGGAGGCATGACGCTTGCTGGAAGCTGAGGCGGCGCGCACCGTCGACCTCACGGCGGACTTGGCCTTGCTGGAGGACGCGGCCCGCGAGGCCGGACGGATTGCGATGCGGTATTTCCGACAAAGCCCGGAAGTCTGGATGAAGGGCGGCACGTCGCCGGTCAGCGAGGCCGACTTCGCCGTCGACCACTATCTGCGCGAGACGCTGATGGCGGCGCGGCCGGACTACGGCTGGCTGTCGGAGGAGGCGACCGACGATCACCGCCGCTACAGTTCGCGCCGCACCTTCGTGGTCGATCCCATCGACGGGACGCGCGGTTTCCTCGACGGCAGCTCCGCCTGGTGCGTCAGCGTCGCCGTCGTCGACGCCGGCCAGCCGGTCGCCGGCGTGCTCGAATGCCCGGCGCGTTCCGAGACCTTTTCGGGCTCGGCCGGTGCCCGCGCCCGGTGCAACGGCAAGGTGATCCGTGTGCGAGAGGTCGGCGACCACCCGGAAGTGTCAGGCAACAAGCCGATGATCGACGCCATGCCGCTACCCTGGCGCGACACTTTTCGCCGCGTCGCCTATGTGCCGTCGCTCGCCTACCGCATTGCCCAGGTAGCGGCCGGCAATCTCGACGCGACCTTCATCAAGCAGGATTCGCACGACTGGGATCTCGCCGCCGCCGACATCATCCTTCGCGAGGCGGGGGGTGCCATCCTCACCGACGCGGGCGAGATGCCGCGTTATGCCGACGGCGATCCGCGCCACGGGCGTCTGGTCGCCGGCAGCGGCCTGCTGCTCAAGGCGATGGCGGCCACAATCGCGCAACCGTCCGCGACGTAATCAACGAGCCGGTTCCAAATCGCCCGCGCTTCGATTAGAGGAGGTGCGGAGGATGGCGGCGGCATTGGCGACGAGGGATCACGGATGACGGAAGAGCCCAGAAGGCAGCTTCTCCACCTGGTTTTCGGCGGTGAGCTGAAGTCGCTCGGCGGCTCCGAGTTCCGCGACCTCGACAAGCTCGATATTGTCGGCATCTTTCCGGACTACGCTTCCGCGCTTCACGCATGGCGCGGCAAGGCGCAGGCCAGCGTCGACAACGCCCACATGCGCTACTACGTCGTCCACCTGCACCGGCTGCTGGACCCGGAGGCAACGACCGGCCGCAATGGCTGAGCGCGTGGACCACGGCAAGAGCGCGCCAAGGCGCGGCCGGCGTGATAGCGCCAGCAAGGCCCTGTGGCGCCGTATACGGCAGCCGCTTGCGCAGTCGGTCTTCGCCAAGAACGCAATCGCCTGGTTCCTGGCCAGGCTGCTGCGCTTTACGCGCCTGACCAACCGGCTGGTGCCGGGGTCTGCCGACCCGGCCAAAGCGTATGCGGAACTGACGCCCGTCATCATCGCGCTCTGGCACGGCCAGCACATCCTTGCGCCCGCCGCCTATCCGCGCAAAGGCCGGCTCGTGGTGATGGTTTCGCGCAGCGCGGATGCCGAATTGAATGCCCTGGCTGTGGAAAAGCTCGGCTTCAAGGCCGTGCGCGGTTCGGGCGGGCGCGACAACGCGCGCCATATGGATAAGGGTGGTGCGCGCGCCCTGATCGCCCTGAAAAAGGCGCTGGATGGTGGGAATAACGTGGCCATGATCGCCGACATTCCCCACGGAACGCCGCGCGAGGCGGGCCTAGGCATCGTTACGCTTGCAAAGATTTCCGGCCGACCGGTGGTGCCGCTCGCAGTGGCGACCAGCCGGCGCAAGGTCCTCGAGAAGAGCTGGGACAAGACGACCATCAACCTGCCGTTCGGCCGGATGGCGCTCCTCCTCGGCGAGACCATCGCCGTGCCTGCCGACGCGGCCGAAGCCGATATGGAGGCCAAGCGGCAGGAGCTTACCGACGCGCTCAATGCGGTGACGTCGAAGGCCTATGCCATGGTCGACGGCGCCAGATGAGCGAGCGCTGGGCTCGCGCCCTCCTGTGGGGCTACCGGTTCGCGGGCGCCACCGCCTACCCGCTGATCGGCGGCTACGTGGCCTGGCGCGCCAGCCAGGGCAAGGAGGAGAACGGCCGCCGCAAGGAGCGCTACGGCCGTGCCAGCCGGCCGCGCCCGGCCGGCCCGGTGATTTGGGTGCATGCCGCGAGCGTCGGCGAGACGCTGGCGATCATCCCGATGATCGACAACATTTTGCGTCAGGGCATTTCCGTAGTGCTCACCACCGGCACGGTGACTTCGGCACGCCTCACCGAGGAGCGGCTGGGCGACAGGATCATACACCAGTACGTGCCGCTCGACCTGAAGCCGGCGGTGAGCCGCTTCCTCGACCACTGGCGCCCGGATCTCGCGGTCTTCGCCGAATCGGAAATCTGGCCGGCGACCATCCTCGAACTCGGCGTGCGCCGCATTCCACAGGTGCTGGTCAACGGCCGCCTGTCGGACCGTTCCTTCAAATCCTGGAAGAAGCGCTCGAACGTGGCGGAGGCGCTATTCGAGAACCTCGCCCATGTCGTGGCGCAGTCCGACATTGATGCCGAGCGCTTTTTGGCGCTGGGCGCCCGTCCGGTCACCGTCTCGGGCAACCTCAAGGTCGACACGGCGCCCCCGCCGGCCGACGAGAAGGCGCTTGCGGTTCTGAAGCGACAGATCGGCGGGCGAAAGACCTGGGCCGCGGTCTCCACGCATGACGGCGAGGAGGCCGTCGCCGCCGAGGTCCACACCATGCTGCGCGGCCGTCACGCCGGCCTGCTCACCATCATCGTGCCGCGGCACCCGGACCGCGCGCCCGCGCTGCTTGCCGAGTTCAAGGCGCTCGGCCTCAAGGTCGCCCGGCGCAGCAAGGGCGACAAGATCGCCACCGACACCGACATCCTGCTCGGCGACACGATCGGCGAGATGGGGCTCTACCTGCGCCTCACTGAAATCGCCTTCGTCGGCCGCTCGCTCACCTCCGAAGGCGGCCAGAACCCGTTGGAGCCGGCAATGCTGGACACCGCGGTGCTTGCCGGCCGCAACGTCCAGAATTTCCGCGAAGCCTACCAGAAGCTGATCGATAGCGGCGGCGCCAAGATCGTGCGCGACCGCGACATGCTGGCCGGCGCAGTCAACTACCTGCTCAACAACGAGGTGGCCCGCCACGAGATGATGGCGGCCGGCGCGGCGACCGTGGATGAGATGCGCGGGGCATTGAGCCGCACGATGCGGGCGCTCGAGCCGTTCATCCAGCCGCTGATCGTGAAGTCGCGGCTGGCCGAGCCGGACGGCCACCGGGAATAGCGGATGCGCTCAGGCTATCTTCACCGCGACGGGCGGCACCACGATCGCAGGCCTTAGCCGATGGTCGGCGATTCTCCCCCGTTCTGGTGGCATGCGCCCGGCTGGCAGTCGTTCCTGCTGTCGCCGGTCTCGGCGCTCTACGGCCGCCTCGCCGCCCGTCGCCTGCGAGGCGCGCCACGGATTCCCGTCGGCGTCCCGGTGCTGTGCGTCGGCAATTTCACCGTCGGCGGCAGCGGCAAGACGCCGGTCACAGCCGCGCTCGCCAGGGCGGCGACCGCGGCGGGGCTGAGGCCGGGCATCCTGTCGCGCGGGCATGGCGGGTCGGTGTCCGGGCCGCACCTCGTCGATCCGCACCATGATCTCGCAAAGCATGTCGGCGACGAGCCGCTGCTGCTGGCCCGCCACGCGCCGGTCGCGGTGTCGCGCGACCGCGCTGCGGCCGCGAAGCGGCTGATCGAGGCCGGCTGCGATTTCCTCGTCATGGACGACGGATTCCAAAGCGCGCGGATCGCCATCGACTACGCGCTGCTGGTCGTCGGCGCCGGACAGGGCATCGGCAACGGCCGCGTCATTCCCGGCGGGCCGCTGCGCGCGCCGGTGACCGACCAACTGCCATTTGCCGATGCGCTGCTGAAGCTCGGCGACGGAACGGCGGCGGACGATCTCGTGCGCAAGGCCGCGCGCGCCGGCAAGGCGGTCTACGAGGCGCATGTGCGCCCGCTCGATCCGGAGCGCTTCGCCGGACGGCGTTTTCTGGCCTTCGCCGGCATCGGCCATCCGGCCCGCTTCTTCGACACCGTCGCGGCCTGCGGCGGGGCGGTTGCGGCCACCCGCGCTTTTGCGGACCACCATGTCTACGCCGCCGACGAGCTTCGCGATCTCGTCGCAGCCGCCGCGAAGGACGGGCTCGACCTGGTCACCACGGAGAAGGACGCCGCGCGCCTCGCCCATGGTGCAGCATCGGACGATTTTCTTGCGAGTTTGGAAGTGCTGGCGATCGAGGCGGAGTTCGACCTGCCGCACGCGCCGCGTGCGATCCTGGATCAGACGATTTCCACCTGGAAGCGCAAGAGCGGTCTTTGACCCGCTGAAGGGCTCGCCGGAAGAAAGTCAGGAGCGCCGGCGCAGGCCGGGATTGGCTTCCATTTCCCGCTGCAAGGAAACGGTCGCGTTGAGGTAGGCTTCCTGGCGCGCGACGCTCCAGTATTTCAGTTCGTCGAGCGGGATGGACTCGCCGGTCACGGCGCAACGCACGAAGGAGCCAGGGCTGGTCACCTGGAAGTCTCCATCGAGGTAGCGGATCCGGGCCTCGCGCGCGCCCGGCCCTTCGAAGCGGTTCATCATGCCTGCGGCCTTTCGCACGCCTCTTCCGCCATACTTTGCCGGTGAGGTCAAGCATGGCCGAGGGCCAATGGACTTCCGCCTGCAACCTACATACGATCCCGCGGAATTTCCGCCGAGGCGATCATTGAATGGCTGAGGAACGGGTCGAGCGCCGTCTGGTTGCCATTCTTGCCGCCGATGTCGTCGGCTACAGCCGCCTCGTCGCCCATGACGAGGAAGGAACACTTGCCACCCTCGCCGCCTACCGGGTGTTGATCGCCGACCTCGTCGCCGAGCATTCCGGCCGTGTCTTCGGCACCGCCGGTGACGGCTTCCTGGCCGAATTCGCCAGTGCTGTGCAGGCGGTGCGCATGGCCGTCGCGCTTCAGAGGGCTTTGAAGCGCCGCAACAGCGACCTGCCGGACGACCGGCGGCTCGAATTCCGCATCGGCGTCAACCTCGGCGACGTGGTGGTGAACGGCAACGACCTGCTCGGCAACGGGGTGAACATCGCGGCGCGCCTGCAGGAAATCGCCCAGCCGGCGGGCATCTGCATCACGGCCGCCGTGCGCGAACAGGTCGACGGCAAGCTCGACACCGGCATCGAGAGGGTCGGGGAGCGCGGCCTGAAGAACATTCCGCAGCCGGTCATGATCTACCGGGTCGATTGGGACGACGCCGCCGACTTTCGCGGCCTAATGGGAGGCGTCCCCGCGCTGCCGGACCGGCCATCCATCGCGGTGCTGCCCTTCCTCAACATGAGCGGCGACCGCGAGCAGGAATATCTCGCCGACGGCATCAGCGAGGACGTCATCACCGCGCTGTCGCATCACCGCTGGTTCCTCGTCATCGCGCGCAACTCAACCTTCGCCTACAAGGGCAAGGCGCAGGACATCAAGCAGATCGCTCGCGAACTCGGTGTCCGCTACGTGCTCGAAGGCAGCATACGCGTCGCCGGCAGCCGGGTGCGTGCGACCGCGCAACTGATAGACGCCGAGACCGGCATGCACCTGATCGCCGAGCGCTTCGACCGCGACATGGCCGACATCTTCGCGCTGCAGGACGAGATCACCCGTTCGGTGGTGGCGGCGATCGAACCGGAAATGCTGCTGACCGAGGGGCGACGCGCGATACGCAAGAACCCCGCGAACCTCGACGCCTTCGACCGCTGCATGCGCGGCATCTGGTATTTCCAGCAGTTTTCGCGCAGCGAAAACCGCGACGCCGAGGTCTGGCTGCGGCAGGCGATCGCGCTCGACCCGGGGCTGGCGCTCGCCCACTGCTATCTCGCCCGGGCGCTCAACTCGCGCATCTGGTGGGGCTGGAGCAGCGATATCGACGCCGATGTAGCAGACGAGTGTGCCGCCGCGGATCTGGCGGCTTCCCTCGACGCACGCGACCCCTATTCGCACTACGCGATGTGCCTCGCGAGCATGATCACCCGGCGCGGCGAACAGTCGGTCGCCGCGGCTCAGCGCGCCCTCGACCTCAACCCGAATTTCGCACTTGGCTATTTCGGGCTCGGTTGGGCGCGTGTCTATGTCGGCCGGGCGGAGGAGGCGCTGGAGCCCCTGCTGCATAGCCTTCGCCTCAATCCGCACGACCGCCAGACGGAGACCTTTCTCGGCCAGGCCGCGCTCGCGCAATACCATTGCGGCAATTTCCAGGAAGCCGTCGACTATTGCCGCCGTGCGTTGCGCGTGCGCCGCCATCACTTCATGCTGCGCACGCTGGCCGCCGCGCTCGGGCAGATGGGCCGGCGCGACGAGGCCGGCCCGGTGCTGGCCGAGCTCCGGGAAACCATGCCCCCGAACGCGGCGCGGCACTGGGAGGTGACCATGCCGTACGCGCATGCGCCCAGCCGGGCGTTTTTCGAGGAAGGCCTGCGGCTGGCCGGCTTCGAAATCCAGGCCGAACTCGAAGCGCTCAAGCCGTAGCAGCCGAAGGCCGGTGGGCGGATTGGCCGCCTTGACCGCACCCTGCTTGTTTGGAACAAGCACCGCGGAAAATCAGGACGCGAATTCGATGCTGACCGTTGAGGACGTCGCCGCAATCCCGCTGTTCGCCGGCCTGCCGCCGGCCGAGATCGAGCGGCTTGCCCGCACGGCGGCGGACATCAGGCTCGCGCCCGGCGAATACGCCGTCCACGAAGGCGGCGAGGCGGCGCTGTTCGCCGTCGTCGACGGCAAGATCGAGGTCGTGAAACTGTTCGACGGCGTCGAGCGCAAACTGGGTGAGCGTGTGCCTGGCACGATCTTCGGCGAAGTGCCGATCGCCATCGGTACGGGCTTTCCGGGCGCGTATCGCGCCGTCAAGGCCTCGCGCGTGATGCGGCTGGAACTGCTACAGTACTATGCGCTGGCAGCCACCTCGAAGGAGGTCGCCCAAAAGGTCTCGGCGCTGGCGCGCGAGCGGATGGGCGGCCTGCAGAGCGTTACCGCCGAACCGCACAATCCGCGCGTCACCCTGGTCGGCCATCGCTGGGACACGGCCTGCGGCGAGCTCCGCCGCTTCCTTGCGCGCAACCAGATCTCGTTCAACTGGCTGACGCCGGACGACGCCAAGGCCGAGGCGATGTGGCCGGCGGCGAGGCGCGGTGGCTCCGACGGCCCGGCCGCTTGTCTTGCCGACGGCAAAATCATCCAGAATCCGGCCGTGCGCGACCTTGCCGAGCAACTCGGCCTTCAAACCCGTCCGACGGCCGGCGAATACGATGTCGCCATCATCGGCGGCGGTCCCGCCGGGCTCGCGGCCGCCGTCTACGGCGCGTCGGAGGGGCTGCGCACCATCGTCATCGAACGTGAAGGGCCAGGCGGACAGGCCGGCACATCGTCGCGGATCGAAAACTATCTCGGTTTTCCGAGCGGCATTTCGGGCGACGAACTGGCGAGCCGCGCGCTTCAGCAGGCAAAGCGCCTAGGCGCCGAGATCCTGGTGACGCGGTCGGTGGCCGGCGTCGACCTCGCCCGCCACGAGGTGTCGCTCGACGGCGGCGAGGTGATCGGCGCGCGCAGCCTGATCCTCGCAACGGGCGTGGCCTGGCGTCGCGTCGCCATCGACGGCTGCGACCGGCTGATCGGCAAAGGCGTCTACTACGGCGCCTCCCGCAGCGAGGCGAACATCATCCATGGCCTCGATGTTTTCCTCGTCGGTGCCGGCAATTCGGCCGGACAGGCAGCGTTGCATTTTTCCAGCCACGCCCGCAGCGTGACACTGGTGGTGCGCGGCGAGCGGGTGGAAGACAGCATGTCGCACTACCTGATCGAGCAACTCGGCGCCAAGAAGAACATCGCGATCCGGCTGCGCTCCGAGATCCAGGGGGTGCACGGCGAGGGTCACCTGACCGCGATCGACATCCTGGACAAGGCGAGCGGCCAGGTCACCCGGCACGAGTCCGGCGGCGTGTTCATCTTCATCGGCGCCGATGCCGAAACGAACTGGCTGCCGGTGGACATCGCCCGCAACGAACGCGGCTATGTTCTGACCGGCGACGACGTCAGGAAGGCGGGACGCTGGAGTGAGAAGCGCGACCCGTATCTGCTGGAAACCAGCGCGCCCGGCGTGTTTGCCTGCGGCGACGTGCGGCTCTCGCCGGTGAAGCGCGTCGCGTCCGCCGTGGGGGAGGGGTCGATGGCGATCGCCTTCGTTCACCAGTATCTGGCGCAGCAAGACAAGGCGCAGCAAGACAGGGCCCGGCGCGGGTAGGCGGCGCTGCTACTTTCTCCCGAACAGCCGTTCGATGTCGGCGAGCTTCAGTTCGATGTAGGTGGGGCGGCCGTGGTTGCAGGTGCCGGAGCCGGGCGTCGCCTCCATCTGGCGCAGCAGCGCGTTCATCTCGTCGGGCTTGAGCAGGCGACCCGAGCGCACCGACCCGTGGCAGGCCATCGTCGCCGCGATGTGGTCGAGCCGCGCCGAAAGCGTTTCGGACGTGTCGTGCTCCGCGATCTCGTCGGCGAGGTCGCGGAGGAGGTCGGGAACGTTGGTCTCGCCGAGCATCGCCGGCGTTTCCCGCACGATCACGGCGCCCGGGCCGAAGCGCTCGAGGCCGAGGCCGAAGCGACGCAGGGTGTCGGCATGGGTGGCGAGCCGCTCGGCATCCTCCTCAGGGAGGTCGACGATCTCGGGGATCAGCAGCATCTGTGCCGGCACCGGACGGCTGGCCAGCGCCTGCTTCAGTGCCTCGTAGACCAGGCGTTCATGCGCCGCATGCTGGTCGACGATGATGAGCGCGTCCTCGCTCTGGGCGACGATGTAGTTCCGGTGGACCTGCGCGCGGGCGACGCCGAGGCTGGCGCCAATCGCCGTCTCCAGCGGCGCGACCGGGGCGGGAGCGGGCGCCTCCGCCACATAGGCCGCCTGCGCGCTTTCGCCGAAGCCGAGGTCGAGCGGCCGGTGCGGCGAGCGCGCGAGGTCGAAGCCGCCGCGCGGGGGAGCCGCGCGCATGCCGGGCTGGTTGCTGCGGTGGTCGCCGGTCGGGCCGGGATGGGCGTAGCTCGCGCCGCCGGGGCGGAAGGCGCCCAGCATCGCCGCCGCGCCGCTGGTGGCCGCCCGCACGCCCGACGCGGCGAGCGGCCCGCGGATGGCGCCGACGATCAGCCCGCGCACCAGCCCCGGATCGCGGAAGCGCACGTCCGCCTTGGCCGGGTGTACGTTGACGTCGACCAGCGCCGGGTCGAGCTCGATGAACAGCGCTGCCACCGGGTGGCGGTCGCGCGCCATCACGTCGGCATAGGCGCCGCGCAGCGCCCCGGCGATCAGCCGGTCGCGCACCGGCCGGCCGTTGACATAGACATATTGCTGCAGCGCGTTGGCGCGCGAAAAGGCCGGGATGGATGCGTGGCCGGTGAGGCGTACGCCCTCGCGCTCGGCGGCGATAGACAACGAATTTTCCGGAAACTCGGCGCCCATCACCTGGGCGATGCGCCGCAGCCTTGCGTCCGCACCGGAGGCGGCGCCGAAATCGAGCGTCGTACGGTCGCCTCCGGCAAGCACGAAGCGCACGCCGGGAAAGGCGATCGCGATGCGGCGCACCACGTCGGCTATCGCCGAGGCCTCGGCGCGCTCGCCCTTCATGAATTTCAGCCGCGCCGGGGTGGCGAAGAAGAGGTCGCGCACCTCGACCACGGTGCCGGCATTGGCCGCCGCCGGGCGCACCGCCCACACCGCGCCGCCCTCGACGCGGATCTCGGCGCCGGTATCCGCGCCCGCCGTGCGCGAGCGGATCGCGAGCCGCCCGACCGCGCCGATCGAGGGCAGCGCCTCGCCGCGGAAGCCGAGCGTGCGGATGTCATGGATGTCGGTCGACAGCTTCGACGTGCAGTGGCGGCCGATCGCGAGCGGCAGTTCGTCGGGCGCCATGCCGCAGCCGTCGTCGCTGACGCGGATGAGGTTCAGCCCGCCGCCGGCCGTCACGATCTCGACGCGGGCGGCACCCGCGTCGATGGCGTTCTCGACCAGCTCCTTGACCACGCTCGCCGGCCGCTCGATGACCTCGCCGGCGGCGATCTGGTTGATGACGGTTTCGGAAAGCTGGCGGATCGGCATGGCGCCATCATAGCCGGATTTGCGCGAGATTGGGGAGCGGCTTGCGGAGCGGCGGTGACGGACGGCGCTAGAAGTCCTCTCCGACCATATGCTTCACGCTTTGATCGGCAGGGTCAAAAAGCACATGAACGAAGAAGACCTTGGGGTACATGAAATATCGGCCCGACCGATAGGTGCATGTGACCCCTTGGCGCAACGCGATGCCCACGTCTGCGGTGTACCTGGCCAGCGACTACGAATCCCATGGCCTGCATGCGAATCCGGCGCGCTCCAGGAAGGTGGTGACGCTGGCACTTGTCTGAGGCCGCGAGAGGAAGGCCTCGATCGCCGCCTCCGCCTGCTGGTATCGTGCCTCAGACTTTGCCGGATCATAGAAATAGGCAAAGGGCCCCGAACGTTAGGACCGCCAGGACGACCAAGTCTCCGCGCCGATGCCGAACGCGATGACGAGTGCGATGGCTAGGAACACCCTGCGAAGCCAGTTCATTAGCTTATTTGAAGTACTTCGCCCTTTCGTTGTAATTCTATCAGCGAAAAATCTTGAGTTGAAGACCTGTTCGCGGCACCTGGCGTCCGTCCGCGTTTCGGGCGACCGCGACCCAAAAAAACCTTCCGGTGCGACCTACTGCATCGACTGGGTGACGAAGTCTCCCGTCTTGCCGATCAGTTCGTCGACCTGCTCGACGCCCTGGAAGGCGTTGAACACGTGATCCATCGGCCGTACCCAGAGTTCCTCCGGCCCGTCATGGTAGTCGAGCAGCACCTGGCCGGACGCCGGCTGCGGGAAGACGACGTCGTCCTTGCTGCCGACCGCCACCAGAAGCGGTCCCTTGTAGTGCGTGATCTCGGCCACCGGGTCGACACGGTAGAGGCTGAGGAAGAACTCGTCCTTGAGCTGGATCTCGGCTCCCCAGGGAAGCTTGGCGGTCACCGGCGTGTCCTTTGCGAGAAGGCCTTGCTTCACCGTATCGGAGCCAAGCAGCATGGCGACCGCGCTCGCCATGTTGGTGCCGGGCGCCCACAGCGCCACCGACGTCAGCTTGTGCGGCGAGCGTCCCGCGACGCCGCTGGCAACTGCGCCGCCCATGCTCCAGCCGACCACCGCGAGCCGGTCCTTGTCGACCTCGCCGCCGGCGGCGAGGAAATCGAGCGCTGCCAGCGCCTGGTCGACCTGGCCGTCGAGCGTCATGTCCTCGAACTTGCCTTCGCTGTCGCCATTGCCGAGGAAGTCGATGCGCAGGCTGGCGATACCCTTGTCGGCCCACATCCGCGCCGCACGCGCAAAAATGCCTTCCTTGACGGCCGGGATTTCCAGCTCGTTGCGGCTGCCCGTAAAGCCGTGCAGGAGCAGCACCGCGGGAGGATTGGCGACGCCGGCGGGCAGGTTGAGCGTGCCGACCACCTTCTCGCCGCCGACCGGAAATTCGACGGTCTTTTCGGCGGCAACGGCCGCGGACACACTGGACGCGATCGCGAAAACGGCGAGGGCAGGCAGTAACTTGCGCATCTTTCGTTCTCCTCATGCTTGGGAGAGAACGCTACCACGTTGTCAGCCGGCTTTGGAACAGAGCTCAGGCGCGGTTGCCGGCCACCACGGTCAGCTTCGGACGGCGCTGCCCACGCATCGCAAGCCATTCGCGCGCCTGCTGGTCGGGCATCGGGAAGGCGATCGAGTAGCCCTGCACCTGGTCGCAGCCGAGCGACACCAGCGAGTCGAGCTCGGCCTGGGTCTCGGCGCCTTCGGCCACGATCGAGATGCCGAGGCCGCGCGCCAGCTCAGTGATGGCACGCACGATCTTGGAGTTGTCGCTGTTGGCGTCGATGTTCTGGACGAAGCGGCGGTCGATCTTCAGGCGGTCGATCTCGTTCGGGCTGACATGGCTGAGCGAGGCGTAACCAGTGCCGAAATCGTCGAGTTCGAGATGGATGCCGGCGGCACGGATGTGGCGCAGCTTGGCGGCGATGCCGGTCTTCTCGTCGTCGAGGATGACGGATTCCACGATCTCCAGCGACAGCTTCTCCGCTGGCAGGCCGGCCTTCGCCAGCGTGTCGAACAGGAAGCGGTCGAAGTCGGCTTCGCGCAGCTCCGCTCCCGAGACGTTCACAGCCAGCCGTCCGAAGTCGATGCCCTCGCGCATCCAGGCGGCAGCCTCGTGGATCGCCTTCTCGATGACGATATGGCCGATGTCGCCCATCATTCCGCACTTTTCCGCAACCGGAATGAACTCGCCGGGCGCGATCAGCCCGCGGGTCGGGTGCTTCCAGCGCACCAGCGCCTCCACGCCGGCGATCCGGCCCGTGCCGAGGGAGACCTGCGGCTGATAGTAGACCAGGAACGAGCGGTCGGCGATCGCCTGCTTCATGTCCTGCTCGAGCTGCTTGCGGTTTTCCAGCTCGCGCCGCAGTTCCTCCGAGAAGAAGGAGAACGCGCCGCCGCCATGCTTCTTGGCCGAATAGAGCGCGAGGTCGGCATGCACCATCAGGTCGGCGGCGTTGTCGGCGTCCACCGGATAGACCGCGATGCCGGCGCTGGCACCCGGATGGATGGTGACGCCCTGGTAGTCGATCGGCTTGTTGATGCGGCCGAGGATGCGGCGCGCCACCATGTTGATGTCTTCGGTGGTGCCGGCGCCGTTGAGGATCATGACGAATTCGTCGCCGCCGAGGCGCACGCACAGATCCGAGGCGCGGCAGGCGTCGCGCATGCGCTGGGCGGTCGCCATCAACACGTAGTCCCCAGCACCGTGGCCGAGCGAATCGTTGATCTGCTTGAAGCGGTCGAGGTCGAGCTGGACCACCGCGAGCCGCTCGCCGCGGCGGTGCGCGCCCTTGATCAGCGTGTCGAAATGATCGGTCAGGAAGGTGCGGTTGTGCAGGCCGGTCAGCCCGTCATGCACCGCGATGAAGGCCATCGAATTGCGCGCGTCGATGAGCTGGTGAGTGCGCCGCACGATCACCCCCGACATCGGCATGAAGATGAACAGCGCCACCAGCACGATCAGCCCCACCGTCGCGAAGTAGAGCGTACGGTGCAAGGTGAGCGTGCGGTCGAGGCGAACATTGGCGAGGTCGCTGAGGCGCCGCCCGAGGTCGGCGTAGCCGGCCAGCGTCGCATTGGCGACGGTCTCGTCGAGGTGCGCGCGCTCCTTGCCGGCGAGATAGCCGCCGGAACCCTTGTCCATGCCGAGTTCGGTCTCGACGGCGGCGACGAGGCGCCTTCCGTTGGTGGCGAGTTCCAGCGAGAAATAGTCGAGATGGTGCGGCTTGGAGAACAGCACGTTCTCTATCGAATTCGGATCGTCCTTGGCCGGCGACAAAGGATCGGCGCCGATCCTGTCGATCATGCTGTCGTAGTCCCGCTCGAACTGCGACGTCGCCTCCTTCAGCGCTGTGACGATGCCGGGACGGATCAGCGTGTTCGTGTCGGGTATGGCGTTTGCCAGGAAGACTATGCGCTGCGACAGCGCCTTCTGGTTGCTGACCAGTTCCAGCACCTCCTGATCCTGCTTTTGCGCCGCCATCATCTGTTGGAGAAGCAGGTACGACGCCATCGCCATGGCGGCGAGGATCAGCAGCGCGATCCAGTAGGCGCTCTTGATGATCAGCACGAGCCGGTCGGCGCCGGTTGTCTTGACCGGCGTTTGCTTGCTGGCAGGAGACTGGACACGGGTCACGGCGGATTCCCGGCGTTGTTCTTGACGACATCCTGCCGCCGCCTGGGTTAACATGGGTCAACCGCGGGCCCTCCCAAAGGGACGTTTCGGTGGGGATGGTTATCGGAACCTTCCCCTTTCGCGCGCAATTTCGCCGCAAATCCAACCGCGCGCGGGCCTGTTCCCACCGGCGGCAAAAGCCACTATCGAGAAGCCGCGAAACGAAGGAGACGACCATGATCCGCATCACGCTTGCCGGGGCGACCGGCTGGGTCGGCAAGGCCCTGGTGGCCGCGATCGCCGCGGCGGACGATCTCGAACTCGCCGGCGCCGTCAGCCGCGGCGCGGCCGGCAGGGACGCGGGCGAGGCAGCCGGCATCGGCCGGGCCGGCGTCACCGTCTCCGCCACGCTCAACGAGGCCCTGTCCGCGCCGTCCGACGTAGTGATCGACTACACCAAGCCGGTCGCGGTGAAGGGCCATGCGCTGGAGGCGATCGCCGCCGGCCGTCATGTCGTGGTGGGCACCTCGGGCTTGACGGCGGCTGACTACGCCGAGATCGACAGCGCTGCGCTGGAAGCGGGGCAGGGTGTGCTCGCCGCCGGCAATTTCTCGATAACAGCGACGCTGCTGCGCCGCTTCGCCATCGAGGCCGCGCGCTTCGTGCCGGACGTCGAGATCATCGACTACGCCTCGCCGCAGAAGTCGGACACGCCGTCCGGCACCGGGCGTGAACTCGCCGAGCTGCTAGGCGCCATGCGCCAGCCGGCGACATCGAAGCCGGTGGGCGATCTTGTTGGCGTCAGGGAAACACGTGGCGGCGCGATCGGCACGCCGAACGCCGTGCAGGTGCATTCGCTGCGCCTGCCGTCCTTCGTGCTGTCCTGCGAGGCGATCTTCGGCGCCGACAACGAGCGCCTGGTGATCCGCCATGACGCCGGAAGTTCGGCGGCGCCATATGTTGCCGGCACGCTGCTTGCGGCGCGCCGCGTCTCGACTTTCGTCGGCCTGCGGCGCGGGCTCGACGCGGTGATGGACGCCTGACCTACTTGGTCGTCGCCTGGAATTTCTGCATCAGATAGGGGCCGGAGCGCACGGCCGCGTATTTCGGCGCGGCACCGGGCGCCAGGCATTGCGGCAGGCAGGCGATCTCGGCGTCCCAGTTGGGCTGGTGGAAGAAGGCGAGCGACTGGCGCCGCTCGCCGCCGCCGTCCTCCGGCGCCGGGTTGACGACGCGGTGCATGGTCGAAACCCAGCGGTCGTTGGTCCACAGCGCCATCAGGTCGCCGATGTTGATGACGAAGGCGCCCGGCACCGGCGGCACCTCCGTCCAGGCGCCGTCGGGCGCCACGATCTGCAGGCCTTTTGAACCGGTCTGCGGCAGCAGGATGGTGAGGCTTCCATAGTCGGTATGGGCGCCGGCGCGCAGTTGGCCTGCCTTGGGCGCGACCGCCTGCGCCGGATAGTTCAGCGCCCGCAGCGCACTGATGGGCTGGTCGATGAAACGGTCGAAATATTGGTCCGGCAGGTCGAGCGCCACGGCGAACAGACGCATGAGGCGCACCGCCAGATCCTCCATCGCCCCGTAGTAGCCGCGCCAGGCGTCGACGAAACCCGCCGGCGCCTCCGGCCATATGGTCGGCGCGTAGCAGAAGGCGAGCGCTTGTGGGTCGGTCAGCCCAGCCGGAATGACGGCCGGGCCGCCGTTAAAACTCTCCTTGAGGTCGGGCGGGGTGTCGACACCCTTCGACTTCGCCAGCGCCTCCTGCTCCGGCCCGAGATAGCCGTATGGGTAGCCCTTGTAGGGCGCCGCCGCCTTGTGCTTTTCGGCCGCCGGCAGGTCGAAGAAGGCATGCGCCTTGCCCCACGCGCCATCGATGATGTCCTGCGGCACGCCATGGCTGGTGATCGCCAGAAAGCCGGTCGCGCGGCAGATCGCGTCGACCTCTGCGCCAAGCCTCTTGCGCTCCGCCGCATCCGCCCGCTCGAAGCGGCCGAGGTCGAAGATGGGGAAGGTGCTGGACATGGCGTGCTCCTGCTGCGCCGGGAAGAATAGCGGCGCGAAAAAGCCGGCGCGGCGAGGGAAGCGGCGGGCGCTTGGGTCGCATTTCTGATAGATCGTTGGCGCCGGCCGGGCTACCTGCCCGGCATCACGCGCGGGAGCTGCCCATGAGCCAAACCTTCCTCAAGCATCTTGCGACCGAACTCGACGGGCTGAAGTCCGCCGGGCTCTACAAGTCGGAACGCGTGATCTCCTCGATGCAGTCGGCCGAGATCATCGCCGACGGCCGGCAGGTGCTGAACTTCTGCGCCAACAACTATCTCGGCCTTGCAGACAGCGAGGACCTGCGCGAAGCGGCCAAGGCCGCGCTCGACCGTTACGGCTACGGCATGGCCTCGGTGCGCTTCATCTGCGGCACCCAGGAGGAGCACAAGCAGCTCGAGGCGCGGATTTCGTCCTTTCTCGGATTCGAGGACACCATCCTCTACGGCTCCTGCTTCGACGCCAATGGCGGCCTGTTCGAGACGCTGCTCTCCGATGAGGACGCGATCATCTCGGATGCGCTGAATCACGCCTCGATCATCGACGGCGTGCGGCTCTCCAAGGCGCGCCGCTATCGCTACGCCAACAACGACATGGCCGAGCTGGAAGCGCGACTGAAGGAGGCCGCCGCCGCGCGCTTCCGGCTGATCGCCACCGACGGCGTGTTTTCCATGGACGGCATCATCGCCAATCTGAAGGGCGTCTGCGACCTCGCCGAAAAATACGACGCGATGGTGATGGTCGACGACAGCCATGCCGTCGGCTTCGTTGGTGCCCACGGCCGCGGCTCGGCCGAGCATTGCGGCGTGGAAGGCCGCGTCGACATCATCACCGGCACGCTGGGCAAGGCGCTGGGCGGCGCTTCCGGCGGGTATACATCGGGCCGCCGCGAGGTGGTCGAGTGGCTGCGCCAGCGCTCGCGCCCCTACCTCTTCTCCAACACGCTGATGCCGGCGATCGCCGCCGCCTCGCTGAAGGTTTTCGACATCGTCGAAAAGGGCGACGACCTGCGCCGCAAGCTGCAGGCGAACGCCGCGCGCTTTCGCTCAGCGATGACCAGGGCCGGCTTCACGCTGGCCGGCGCCGACCACCCGATAATCCCAGTGATGATCGGCGACGCAGCACTTGCGCAGGCGATGGCGTCGAAGATGCTCGACCACGGCATCTATGTGATCGGCTTCTCCTTCCCGGTCGTGCCTAAGGGCCAGGCGCGCATCCGCACGCAGATGTCGGCCGCGCACTCCTCCGCCGACATCGACAGGGCGGTCGACGCGTTTAACCAGGTGGGCAAGGAACTTGGGATCGTGCGCTAATCATCCGCCGAACGCCGCGACGATGCGGTCGCGAAGAGCCTCCGCCGCCTGCTTGGTCTTGAAATCGTGCGTCTTGAAGCGCGCGCCCCAGACCGTTACCAGCGTGATCTCGAAGGTGTTGTCGCCCTCGGACGCGATCCGTTCGTCAACGGTCATGCTGGCGATATCGGCCGGCTTGATCCGGTGCCGCCAGAAGCGGAACGGATTGCGCCGCACGATGTCGATCCGGCCGGGTTTGACCACCCACATCTCCGCCCAGCCGAATAGACCTGCCATGGTGGCGGGAATGCCGACCGACCAGGCGCCCAGGATGATGAACAGGAAGAACGGGCTGAACACGTTCACCGGCCAGACGCCGCGGTGCAGCTCCCACGTGCTGATGCCGACGACGAACAGGCCGATGGTGATGAAGATGATCCGCAGCGCCAGCGGCACCGGCATCCTGACCGCCAGCGGGGAGCGATCGAAAGTCTCGGCCATGTCCGGCTCCGTCGCGCTCCAAGCCGCCACCCAACCTGTCGTTTTCGTCGCCGCTGCGGCGACGCCTTTCGTGCAATAGCCTATATAGGTGGAAAATCGGTTCAGGGCCGGTTCGCCGGTCGGGAGGCAGCGATGTCCAACATGATGCGTGCCCTGGTGAAGGCGAGGCCAGAGCCGGGAATCTGGATGGAGGAGGTGCCGGTGCCCGACATCGGGCCCAACGACGTGCTGATCAAGGTGAAGAAGGCCGCGATCTGCGGCACCGACGTTCATATCTACAACTGGGACCAGTGGGCCCAGAAGACCGTGCCGGTGCCGATGGTGACCGGTCACGAATTCGTCGGCACCGTCGCCGATTTCGGCTCCGCGGTAACGGAGTACCACGTCGGCCAGCGCGTCTCGGGCGAGGGGCATATCGTGTGCGGCCATTGCCGCAACTGCCGCGCCGGGCGCGGCCATCTCTGCCGCAACACCAAGGGCGTCGGCGTCAACCGCCCGGGTGCCTTCGGCGAGTACATCGCTCTGCCGCAGCACAATGTGGTGCCGATCCCGGACGATATTCCGGATGAAGTCGCGGCCATCTTCGACCCGCTCGGTAACGCCGTCCACACCGCGCTCTCCTTCGACCTGGTCGGCGAGGACGTGCTGGTCACCGGCGCTGGCCCGATCGGCGTCATGGGTGCGCTCGTCGCCCAGTGCGTCGGCGCGAGAAAGGTGGTGATCACCGACATCAACCCGACCCGGCTTGCGCTGGCGAAGAAGCTCGGCGTGCAGCATGTGGTCGACGCCTCGAAGCAGAAGCTTCGGGACGTCATGGCCGAGGTCGGCATGACCGAAGGTTTCGACGTAGGCCTAGAAATGTCAGGAGCGGCACCTGCTTTCCGCGACATGATCGACACGATGAACAATGGCGGCAAGATCGCCATCCTCGGCATTTCGCCGATGGCCTTCGAGATCGACTGGAACAAGGTCATCTTCAAGATGCTGCATCTCAAGGGCATCTACGGCCGCGAGATGTTCGAGACCTGGTACAAGATGATCGCCCTGGTGCAGGGACCGCTGGACGTGACCGGCCTGATCACGCATCGCATCGGCATCGACGACTACCTCTCCGGCTTCGAGGCGATGAAGAGCGGCAATTCCGGCAAGGTGGTGATGGATTGGTAGGCGGCGCCTACAGCGCATCCTCGGGCGTCGGCGGTTGCCCGCCGGCCCGGTTCATGATGCGGTCGAAGGCGGCGAAATCGGCCCGCTTCGCGCGCTCGGCCACGTGTTCGGTGTCGTCGGCGGGCGAACCAGCACTGAGACTGGCGAGGCCCAGCGCGGCTTCAATCGCGGCCAGCGCATGCCGGACGGCGGCCTGGTCCGCGGGCTGCATGCGGCTCATCAAATCGGTCTCGAAGGCGAGCGCCAGCGGGACCAGCTCGGCGTAGACAGCCTGGCCTGAGCGGGTCAGCGTCAGGTGTTCGAGCCGTCGGTCCTTCGGATCGGTGTTGCGCGTCAGCCAGCGACGCCGCTCCAGTTCGGCGACGGCGCGCGACACCTTGGTCTTGTGCATGGCCGAATGGGCGCCGATCGCGCTCGCCGTCGTGGTGCCGAACTGACCGAGCGTTGCGAGTGTCCGCCATTCCGGCCGGGTGAGGCCGAAACGGTCGCGGTAGATGCGGGAGAAATCGAGGCTGACCGCGTCCGCGATGCGCCGGATCCGATAGGCAAGGAAGGTCTCCAACACGAGCGTTTGGCCCTTGCCGCGATCCTCGGCCCTCGTCAACGTGTTTCGGTCATGCGTACCATCCTCCATGGCAATTTGGTTGCATGTGCAACGATCGCCGTCAATACGACCGGCTTGACCGTATGCGCTACTTCCCTCTACCGGCTGCGGGGGGACACGCGTGGAGAGCGGGGCGTGCCGCCGTGGCGGCAGGATGAGCTATGGAACTCACCGAGCATTTTCGCCGGATGGCGGAGAACAATCTTTGGGCCAACGATCGGATCTATCGGGCCGTACTCGTCCTCGCGCCGGGCGAGTTCGAAGCGCCGCGCACCAGCTTCTTCCCGTCGCTGCGCGAGACGCTGGACCACATCCTCCGCGTCGACCTTTTTTATCTCGACATGCTGGAGGAACTAGGCGAGGGGCTCGCCATCTTCGAGCGGGTACATCCGTTTCACGATCCCCGCATCATGGCCCGTGAACAGGCGGCGGTCGACCGGCGGCTGCTGTCTTTCTGCAAGGGGCAATCTCCCGGCGATCTCGACCGCCGCGTGCCGACCGACCGCGGCGAGGCCGGCCTTGTCCCGGAGCGGATAGGCGACCTGCTGGCGCATCTCTTCCAGCACGACATCCACCATCGCGGCCAGGTGCATGCGATGCTGGCAGGAACGAGCGTGAAGCCGCCCCAGCTCGACGAGTACTTTCTCGACTTCGACCTGAAGCTCAGGCGCGACGAGGTCGCGCGGCTGGGGCTGGGTGGCTGATCGCCTATTCCGCCGCTTCCAGCTTCAGCACGCCTCGGCGGATCTGGTCTTCCTCGATCGACTCGAACAGGGCGCGGAAGTTGCCCTCGCCAAAACCTTCGTCGCCCTTGCGCTGGATGAACTCGAAGAAGATCGGGCCGATCACCGTCTTGGAGAAGATCTGCAGCAGGATCTTGGTCATGCCGCCGTCGACGACGCCTTCGCCGTCGATCAGGATGCCATGCCGTTTCATGCGCTCCATCGGCTCGTCATGGCCGTTCACGCGGTCATACGACATCTCGTAGTAGGTCTCGGGCGGGCCGGGCATGAACTTCAGGCCGTTGTCTGCCAGGAGGTCGGTGCCGCGATAGATGTCGTCGGTGCCGACGGCGATGTGCTGGATGCCTTCGCCCTTGTACTTGCGCAGGAACTCCTCGATCTGGCTCCTGTCGTCGGTCGACTCGTTGAGCGGGATGCGGATCTTTCCGCACGGCGACGTGATCGCGCGGCTGACCAGCCCGGTCATCTTGCCGGCGATGTCGAAGAAGTGAATCTGCCGGAAGCCGAAAAGCTCGCGATAGAAATCCCACCACTTGTCCATGTTGCCGCGGAACACGTTGTGGGTGAGGTGGTCGAGGTAATAGAAGCCGACGCCCTGCGGGCGCGGGTCGCGTTCGCCCAGCCATTCGAATTCGACATCGTAGGCCGAACCCTTCGAGCCGTAGCGATCCACGAAGTAGATCAGCGAGCCGCCGATGCCGACGATTGCCGGAACATCAAGCGCCTTGTCGGTGCCTTCGTAGGGCTGGGCGCCTTTCGAGACTGCATGCTCGAAAGCGTGCCGGGCATTGACCACGCGCCAAGCCATCGACGGTGCGCAGGGGCCATGCCGTTCCACGAAGCGGGTCGCATGCGAACCGGGCTCGGCATTGAGGATGTAGTTGATGTCGCCCTGGCGCCAGACGGTGATGTTCTTGGTGCGGTGGCGCGCAACTGGCGCATAGCCCATGCGGGCGAACAGCACCGCAAGCTTCTCCGGTTCCGGATGGGCGAACTCGACGAATTCGAAGCCGTCGGTTCCGGCCGGGTTCTCGGGGCTGATCCGTGCCGGCGGTGCGTCGTGCGGGAAGGGGCCCATCGCGGTCTCCTCGATCTTCTTTTGTGATCGAAGAAGGATACGCGTGCCGGCCCGCATTGTGCTTGCATTCGGGGCGGTGAAACTGCCAATCTATGCACGAAACGTGCACGATGGGCCGCATTCATGACGCAGGTTCAGGAAATCGACTCGTTCGACCGCAAGATCCTGGCGCTTTTGCAGGAGGACGGGCGCCTTACCAACAACGAGCTGGCCGAGCGCGTGCACCTGTCGGCTTCGCAGTGCTCGCGACGGCGCCAGCGGCTCGAGGAAGAGGGATTTATCCGCGGCTACCGCGCCGTGCTCGACCGCGACAGGCTTGGCTTCTCGCTGGTCAACATGGTGTCGGTGACGCTCGCCACCCACAACCGCGACAATGCCCGCCGCTTTGCCGAACTGCTGGCGCGCCTGCCGGAAGTGCAGGAGGCGCACGCGCTCACCGGCGAGATGGACTACATCCTCAAGGTGGTGACGCTCGACCTGAAATCGCTGTCGGAGTTCGTCAACGGCGTGCTGCTGCCGCACGAATCCGTGCAGCACGTCAAGACGGCGGTCGTGCTGGAGACCCTGAAGGAAACCGCCGCCCTGCCGATCTGACCGGGAAGTCGGCTCAGCCCTTCGCCTGCTGCACCAGTGCGTAGAGGTTCGTGCAGCGCGCGCCCGAGCGGCAATAGGCAAAGACCGGCGACGGCATGTCGGCCAGCGCTTCGGCCATGTCGGTGACATTGCCGCTGGTGATCTGGCCGCTGACGACCGGGATGAAGCGGAACTTCAGGCCCGCGGCTTCGACGGCGGATTGCACGCTGCCGGCGGACGGCTGGCCCGGCTGCTCGTTGTCCGGACGATTGCAGATGACGCTCCTGAAGCCCGCCGCCTTGATGGCGGCGACATCCTGCGGCTCGATCTGGCCGGAAACGGCGTATGCGTCGGTGATCGGACGGTATTCCATTGGCGTTTCCTTGGAAAAGAGATGGCGCCCGCGGCGCCGCTTGCGCCCCTTTTGCCACCGCCCGGCAGCCGCCGCAACCCGATCGTAGCCGGCGGAAGAATCAGGACCCGGTGGTGCGCCTCACCATGCCCTCGACCAGCCCTGCCACGACGTCCGGCTTCTCCACGCAGGGAATATGGCCGGCGCCGTCGATGAGGTGGAACTCGGCGCCCTCGATCAGATCGGCGAGGGAGCGCACCAGTGCCGGCGGCGTGGAACCATCGAACTCGCCGGCGATGCACGTAACCGGCAGCTTCAGCGCCCGTGTGGACTCGGTGAGGTCGGCGTCGCGGATCGCCTCGCAGGTGGCGATATAGCCCTCGAGGTCGCTGCGGCGAAGCATGTTGGAAGCGCCGATGAAGTCCGGGTTGTCTGGCGTGCGGAAGCCGGGCGAAAACCAGCGCTCCAGGATGGGATCGGCGATTCCCGCGATGCCGCCCTGGCGCAGGCTGGCGATGCGACCGTTCCACATCTCGTCATTGCCGATCTTGTGGGCCGTGTTGCTGAGCACCAGCCCGTTCACCAGTTCGGGTCGGAGCGCCGCTAGACCCTGGGCGATCATCCCGCCGACCGAAAGGCCGACAACCGTGGCGCGCGGAATGCCGAGATGGTCGATGAGGGAGGCTGCGTCGGCGACGTGGTCGCTCATGCGCGAATGCGCGGTTGCTTGCGAAAGCCCGTGCCCGCGCTTGTCGTAGCGCAGCAGCCGCCAGTCTTTCGGCAGGCGCGCGACCACGGGATCCCAGATGCGGAAATCGGTACCGAGCGAATTGGAGAAAACGACGGTCGGGCCGTCGGCCGGTCCGCGCAGTTCATGATGGATGACGATGCCGTTGACGCGCGCGAAGGCCATGTATCCGTCCCGGTTTTTCTTTGGTGCAATGTGCGGGAGGGTTCGGCGAGGGTCAATGCCGGCGCCAAGTTGGCCGCAACCAAATGCGTCAGCCTCGCTGTACCAATGGGCGGCCTTCGCAGCACCTTTCCATGGATCCCGCACTGTGCGAGGCAGCCGGCATGGGGGACACCGAATTCGACATTGCGATCGTTGGCGCCGGCATCGCCGGCGCGGGCGTTGCCGCCAGCCTCGGAACGGGCCTGAGGGTGGCGATCCTCGAGCAGGAGGATCGACCTGGCTACCATTCGACCGGGCGCTCGGCGGCCACCTTCATCCGCAACTACGGCAACGGGCCGATCCGGGCGCTGACGGCAGCCAGCGCGCCGCTGTTCGATGAACTCTCGGCCGTTTCGCCCTCCGGGCCCCTGCTGTCGCCGCGCGGGCTGCTCTACGTCGCAGAACAGGCGGGACGAGCAGCCTTCGATGCGCTGCTGGCGGAGAGCGAGGGTCTTGAGCCGATCAGCCTCGACGAGGCAATCCGGCTGGTGCCGGCGCTGCGCCGCGACTGGATGGTCGCCGCCGCTTACGAGGCGGATACGCAGGACATCGACGTCGCCAGTCTGCACGACCTGTTTTTGCGCCGGGCCAAGGCGGCGGGCGCCGTTTTGAAAGCGCGTGCGCGCTTGACCCAGTCACGCCGCGAAGGCGGCCGCTGGACGATCGAGACCGAAGCGGGAAACCTCACTGCGACGATCCTGGTCGACGCGGCCGGCGCCTGGGCCGATGCCGTCGCCGAGGCCTGCGGCATCGCGCCGGTCGGGCTGGTGCCCTACCGGCGCTCGATCGCCGTGATACCCGCGCCGCAGGGAGAGTCCTGCGACCGCTGGCCGCTGGTCGCCGACGTGGCTGAAGGCTGGTACCTGAAGGCCGATGCCGGCCGCCTGTTCGTGTCGCCGGCCGAGCAGGACCCGGTCGAGCCACACGATGCCTTTCCGCACGACATGGTGCTCGCCGAAGGGCTGGACCGCTTCGAGCGGGCAATGGCGATCCCTGTGAAGCGCGTGGAGCGCAGCTGGGCGGGACTGCGCAGCTTCGTCGCCGACCGCACGCCGGTCGTCGGCTACGATCCGTCGGCCGAAGGCTTTTTCTGGCTTGCCGGGCATGGCGGATATGGCATCCAGACATCTCCGGGCTTGTCAGCGCTGGCGGCAACTCTCATAAGGCGCGAGCCGCCGCCGGCGGCGCTGGAACCGGTCGTGGAGGCATTGTCTCCGGCCCGCTTCCGGCACTGACCCGAAAAATCGGAAGGATTTGAGTATGAGCATTCGTCGTATGCGCGTCGGCCCGCGCATGAGCCAGATCGTGGTGCACAACGATACGGTCTACCTTGCCGGCCAGGTCGGCGCCGGCCAGACCGTGGCCGAGCAGACAAAAGCGGTGCTCGCCTCGATCGACGCGCTGCTCGCCGAAGCCGGCACCAGCAAGTCCAAGATTCTGCAGGCGACGATTTGGCTGGCCGACATGGGCAAGTTCGCCGAGATGAACGCCGTGTGGGACGCCTGGGTCGACCCGCAGAACACGCCGGCCCGCGCCACCGGCGAGTCCGCGCTCGCCGCGCCTGAGTATCAGGTCGAGATCATCGTCGTCGCCGCGCTCTGAGCATTGCCGGCCGGCGCGAAGCGCGCCACCAGCGCGTGCGCGCCGGCCGGATAGCTCAGCCTTACGAAGGTGACGGGCCGCTCGGCGCTCCAGGTGCGCCGCTCCACCACCAGCACCGGCGCTCCGGCCTTCTGGCCGAGCGCCGATGCCACCGTCGCCGATGCCGCGTCGGCCAGGATGCGGTGCTCGGCCGCACTCCACGGCACTTGCGCAAGAAGCCACGGACCAGGCGCCGTCTCGCCGAACGCTTCGCCGGCCGCTTCCGGCACGGCATCCAGGCTGATCAGCCGCGCCTCGTGGCAGAACGGCTTTGGCCCGGCGAAATGCACGCATTCGAGGTCGAGCACGCGGCCGCCCGGCGCAATGCCGAGGCGCTCGGCGTCCGCGCTGGTCGCTGCCCGCTCGCGCCGCCGGCGCAGCTCATAGCGATAAGGCAGCGCCAGCGCCTCCACCTCGGCGCGGATGTCGTGAATCTCCAGGATCGCCGCCTCGGACTGGCGCGCGCGGACAAAACTGCCGGCGCGGCGGTGGCGCTCGATCAGTCCCGAGCGCGCCAGCTCCGTCAGCGCCTTGTTCACCGTCATGCGCGAACATCCGTACTGCGCGGTCAGCTCGTGCTCGAACGGGATGCGGTGGCCGGGCGGCCATGCGCCCGACGTGATCTTTTCGGCGATGTCGCCGAGGATGCGCCGGTGGAGCGATTGCGGCTCCGCTTCCGCCTCTGGACGGCCTGCCGTGTCGTTCATTGCCGGACGAGTTCCGACATGGCGCGGCGGAACTTTTCGGCAACCGCCTCGCGGTAGAGGTGGCGGCCGCCCTCGACCAGCTTGCGGCCGGCGACCCAGGCGCTGTCCACCCGGCCGGCTCCCGTGAATATCCAGGCGTCGAGGATCGCGTCGCCGGTCTTTTCCCACAGCGTCGGGTGGTCGCCGGAGAGCGCGACGAGGTCGGCCGGCGCACCGGCGGCGATTTCGGGCGAGGCGGCGCCTAGCGCCTGGGCGCCACCGCGGCGCGCCCGGTCGAACAGGTTGCGACCGGTCGATGCGCCGGCCTCGGCCAGCACGTTGCGGGCGCGGTGCGCCAGGCGCTGCGAGTATTCGAGCTGGCGAAGCTCGTCGCCGATGCCGATCAGCACGTTGGAATCCGAGCCGATGCCGAACGATCCTCCGGCGGCCAGAAAGTCGGGCGCGGGAAAAATGCCGTCGCCGAGATTGGCCTCCGTAACCGGGCAGAGCCCGGCCACGGCGCTGCTGCCGGCCATGGCCGCCGTCTCAGTCGCGGTCATGTGCGTGGCGTGGATCAGGCACCAGCGCCGGTCGACCGGCGCGTTGGCAAGCAGCCATTCGACCGGCCGCGCACCGGACCAGGCAATGCAGTCCTCAACCTCTTTGACTTGCTCGGCCACGTGAATGTGGATCGGCCCCGCAGGACAGAGCGCCGTGACTTCGGCAAGCTCGACCGTCGTCACCGCGCGCAGGCTGTGCGGCGCGACGCCGAGCACGCCCTGATTCAACGGGCGAAGTGCTTCGCGACAACCTTGAAGCAGCGACGCGAAGCGATTCGGATGATTCACGAATCGCCGCTGGCCGGGATTGGGATCGGCGCCGCCGAAGGTCGAGTGCGCGTAAAAGACCGGCAGCAGGGTGAGCCCGATGCCTGTGCAATGCGCGGCCGACGCAATGCGTTCGGCAAGCTCGGCGATGTTGCTGTAGGGGCTGCCGTCGCGGTCGTGGTGAAGATAGTGAAACTCGCCGACGCGGCAGAAGCCAGCCTCCAGCATCTCGACATAGAGCTGGGCCGCGACCGCCTCGACCTGCTCCGGCGTCATCACCAGCGCGAAGTGGTACATGGTCTCGCGCCACGACCAGAAGCTGTCGGCCGAGCCGCCGCGCACTTCCGCCAGCCCCGCCATGGCGCGCTGGAAGGCGTGGCTGTGCAGGTTGGGCATGGCTGGCAGCAGGATCGCGTGGCGGTCATCGCCCGGCCTGGGAGCAGCGCCCGCTTCGACGGAGGCGACTGCGCCGGCGGCGTCGACGCACACCCTGACATCCGTCGCCCAGCCGCCCGGCAGCAGTGCCTGTTCTGCAAATATCGCGGTCATGGCCGTGCTCCGGTGACGACGCGTGCCTTCGTCCCGGCAACCTGCCTGCCGGTTTCAGCGCGCATTCGAGATTGGCTGCTGCTGTCCTTCGCACCCCCCTCTGTCCTGCCGGACATCTCCCCCGCAAGGGGGGAGATTGCGCCCTCATGTGGGCTTTCGCCAATCGCCAGCGTCGGTGGAAGGGCGGCAAGGCCGAGGCTGCCAATCTCCCCCCTTGCGGGGGAGATGTCCGGCAGGACAGAGGGGGGTGCGAAGGATCGGTGCATATCCGGCTTCTCGTGTGTCGTCGCAGCGGCAAGAATCCCGCTTGCCTTCTCCGCCGATATGTCTATACATAATCGGCATCGGAGGAAAGCGAAAAATGGCCACCGGCGACAATCGCGAGGCAGGGCAGGGGAGGAAGGTCTGGCGCAATGCCAGGTTGGCGACCTTCGCCGAAGGCTTGTCCGGTTTGGGCCTCGTCGAGCGCGGCGCGATTGCTGCCAGCGATGGCCGGATCGTCTTCGCGGGCCCGGAGGCTGATCTTCCGCAGGCAGTGCTCGCCGGCGCGGAGATAGTCGACTGCGAAGGGCGGTGGATCACGCCTGGCCTGATCGACTGCCATACGCACCTCGTGCATGCCGGCAATCGCGCCAACGAGTTCGAAATGCGGCTCGCCGGTGCCACTTACGAGGAGGTGGCGAGGGCCGGCGGCGGCATCGTCTCGTCGGTCAAGGCGCTGCGCGCCGCTTCCGAGGACGAACTGGTCGCGCAGTCGCTGCGGCGGCTCGATGCGCTGATCGCCGAGGGCGTCACCACCGTCGAGATCAAGTCGGGCTACGGCCTGGACCTTGCCAACGAGGCGAAATCGCTGCGAGCGGCAAGGCGCCTGGGCGACGTCCGCCCGGTCACCGTCGCCACCACCTTCCTCGGAGCGCATGCGCTGCCGCCCGAGGCGGCTGGCGATAAGGACGCCTACATCGTAAAGGTCTGCGACGCGATGCTGCCGGCCATCGCGGCGGAGGGGCTGGCCGATGCGGTCGACGCATTCTGCGAAGGCATCGCGTTTTTACCAGCCCAGGTCGCTCGCGTGTTCGATAGGGCGCACTCGCTCGGACTGCCCGTAAAACTGCACGCCGACCAGCTTTCCAACCTGCATGGTGCTGCACTCGCCGCCGGCTACGGTGCACTCTCGGCCGATCATCTGGAGTACACCGATGAGGCCGGCGCGGCCGCCATGGCGCAGGCCGGCACGGTGGCGGTGATGCTGCCCGGCGCATACTATTTCATTCGCGAGACCAAAAAGCCGCCGGTCGAGCTTTTCCGCGCCCACGGCGTCGGGATGGCGGTGGCGACCGACTGCAACCCAGGCACCTCGCCGCTGACGTCGCTGCTGCTGGCTATGAACATGGCGGCGACCTGTTTTCGCATGACGGTCGAGGAGTGCCTGGCCGGCGTGACGCGCGAAGCCGCGCGCGCGCTCGGCCTGCTCGTCGAGACCGGCACGCTCGAACCTGGCAAGTGGGCCGACCTCGCCATCTGGGACATCGGCAGCCCGGCCGAACTCGTCTACCGCATGGGCTTCAACCCGCTCAGTGCGCGCATCTGGAGAGGTCAATGACCACGCTCGTACTGCATCCCGGCCGCGTCTCGCTGGCCGAACTCCGCGCCGTCTGGGAAGGCTCGACGCCGCGCCTGGCCGAGGAATGTGGTCCGCGGATCGCGGCGGCGGCGGCCGTCATCGACGGCATCGTCGCGAAGGGAGAGCCCGTCTACGGCATCAACACCGGTTTCGGAAAGCTGGCCTCGGTGCGCATTCCGGCCGGCGATGTGGAAACGCTGCAGAGAAACCTCATCCTGTCGCATTGCTGTGGTGTCGGCGCGCCGCTGGCGGCCGAGATCGTGCGGCTGGTGATGGCGCTGAAGCTGATCTCGCTGGGGCGCGGCGCTTCGGGGGTGCGGCCGGTGACCGTTGCCCTGATCGAGGCCATGCTGGGCAACGGCATCGTCCCGGTCATCCCGGAAAAAGGGTCGGTCGGCGCATCGGGCGATCTCGCCCCTCTGGCGCACATGGCGGCGGCAATGATCGGCGTCGGCGAGGTGTTTTCCGGCGGCGAGCGCATGCCGGCGGCCGACGCACTTTCCCGTGCCGGGCTGAAGCCGGTCGTGCTCGCTGCGAAGGAAGGCTTGGCGCTGATCAACGGCACGCAGGTCTCGACCGCGCTGGCGCTCGCCGGCCTGTTCCGCGCGCATCGCGCCGCCCAGTCAGCGCTGATAACCGGCGCTCTCTCCACCGACGCTGCGATGGGTTCGTCGGCGCCGTTCCACGCCGAGATCCACGAACTGCGCGGGCACCGCGGCCAGATCGACACGGCCGCTTCGCTTCGGGCGTTGCTGAAGGGCTCCGAAATCCGCGACAGCCACCTTGAAGGCGACGAGCGCGTGCAGGACCCGTACTGCATCCGCTGCCAGCCGCAGGTCGACGGCGCCTGCCTCGACCTGTTGCGCATGGCCGCGCGCACGCTTGAGGCGGAGGCGAATGCGGTCACCGACAATCCCCTGGTGCTGGCGGACGGCTCGGTGGTGTCGGGCGGGAATTTCCACGCGGAGCCGGTGGCCTTCGCAGCCGACCAGATCGCGATCGCCGTCTGCGAGATCGGCGCGATCGCGCAGCGCCGCATCGCGCTGCTCGTCGACCCGGCGCTTTCCTTCGGGCTGCCGGCCTTTCTGGCCAGGAAGCCTGGGCTGAACTCCGGGCTGATGATCGCCGAGGTCACGTCGGCCGCGCTGATGTCGGAAAACAAGCAGATGGCGCATCCGGCCTCGGTGGATTCCACGCCGACCTCCGCCAACCAGGAAGACCACGTGTCGATGGCCTGCCATGGCGCCCGCCGCCTGCTGCAGATGACGGAAAACCTCGCGGGCATCGTCGGCATCGAGGCGGTCACAGCTGCGCAGGGCGTCGATTTCCGTGCGCCGCTGAAGACCGGAACGGAGTTGTTGAAGGCGCATGCCGCGATCCGCATGGTGGTTCCGGACCTTGAAGTGGATCGCTACATGGCCGGCGATCTCGCCGCTGCTGGCGAACTGGTGCTGTCGGGGCGGCTCAACGCCAGCGTCGGCGCCGGGCTGCTGCCCGGGTTGGAAGGATGATGGAGATGAACCCCGTCGAAATCCGCCGCGGCTCCTCGCCGGTCATCCTCGGGCTGCCGCACACCGGCACGCATGTGCCCGACGACGTGCTCTCCCGCCTCAACGCCGAGGGCAAAAAGCTGCGCGACACCGACTGGCACATCCACCGCCTCTATGACGGGCTGCTGGCTGGCGCCACGACCGTGCGCGCCACCTTCCATCGCTACGTCATCGACGCCAACCGCGACCCGACCGGCGCCAGCCTCTATCCCGGCCAGAACACGACCGGGCTGATCCCGTTCACCGACTTCGACGAGAACCCGATCTGGCTGCCAGGGCAGGAGCCGGACGAGACGGAGACCGCGCGGCGGCTGGCCGCCTATCACGCGCCCTACCATGCCGCGCTCGCCGCCGAGGTCGCGCGGGTAAAAGCGCTGCATGGCGTCGCCATCCTCTACGACTGCCACTCGATCCGCTCGGTCTGCCCGTTCCTGTTTCCGGGCACGCTGCCCGACTTCAACATCGGCACCAATGGCGGCACCACCTGCGATCCACGCATCGAGGCGGCAGTCGAAAAAATCTGCGCCGGCGCAATATCTTACACGCATGTGATGAACGGCCGCTTCAAGGGTGGCTGGACCACGCGACACTACGGGCGCCCGGTTGATGGCGTGCACGCCATCCAGATGGAGCTGACGCAGAAGACGCACCTCGCGAGCGAGGCTCTGCCCTTCGCCTATGACGAGGCCCGCGCGTCACGCCTGCGCGTCTATCTCCACGAAATTCTGGACGAACTCGAGCGCCTGGCCGGCGAACTCGCCAGCGCCCGCTGAAAAATCTGAGGGACAACGATCATGACCAATCCCCGCCACAACATCCGCGAAGTCCGTGCGCCGCGCGGCGACAAGATCAGCGCGCGCTCGTGGCTGACGGAAGCGCCGCTCAGGATGCTGATGAACAATCTCGACCCGGACGTGGCCGAAAATCCGAACGAACTCGTGGTCTACGGCGGCATCGGCCGCGCCGCGCGCACCTGGAACGACTTCGACCGCATCGTGAATTCGCTGCGTTCGCTGGGCGACGACCAGACGCTTCTGGTGCAGTCGGGCAAGCCGGTGGGCGTTTTTCGGACCCACCCGGACGCGCCGCGCGTCCTGATCGCCAACTCCAACCTGGTGCCGCATTGGGCCACCTGGGAAAAGTTCAACGACCTCGATCGCAAGGGGTTGATGATGTACGGCCAGATGACGGCCGGCTCGTGGATCTACATCGGCACGCAGGGCATCGTGCAGGGCACGTACGAGACCTTCGTGGAGGCCGGGCGCCAGCACTATGGCGGCAACCTCAAGGGCAAGTGGATCCTGACCGCCGGCCTCGGCGGTATGGGCGGCGCGCAGCCGCTGGCGGCCGTGATGGCCGGCGCCTGCTGCCTCGCCGTCGAGTGCAATCCGGACTCGATCGATTTCCGCCTACGCACCCGCTACGTCGATGAGCGCGCCGACACCCTCGATGACGCGCTGGAGATGATCGAGCGCTGGACCAAGGCCGGCGAGGCGAAGTCGGTCGGCCTGCTCGGCAACGCCGCCGAGGTGCTGCCCGAACTGCTGCGGCGCGGCGTGCGCCCGGACATCCTGACCGACCAAACCTCCGCGCATGATCCGATCAACGGCTACCTGCCGAAAGGCTGGTCGATGGCGGAGTGGCGCGAAAAGCGCGTCAGCGATCCGAAGGCCGTGGAGAAAGCTGCGCGCGCGTCGATGCGTGAGCATGTCGAGGCGATGGTCGCCTTCTGGAATGCCGGGGTGCCGACGCTCGACTACGGCAACAACATCCGCCAGGTCGCCCGCGACGAGGGTTTTGAAAACGCCTTCGCCTTTCCGGGCTTCGTGCCGGCCTATATCCGCCCGCTGTTTTGTCGCGGCATCGGCCCGTTCCGCTGGGCGGCGCTGTCGGGCGACCCGGAGGACATCTATAAGACCGACGCCAAGGTGCGCGAGCTGACGCCGGGCAACACCCACCTGCACAACTGGCTGGACATGGCGCGGAAGCGCATTGCCTTCCAGGGTCTGCCGGCGCGCATCTGCTGGGTGGGGCTCGGCGACCGCCACCGGCTGGGTCTCGCCTTCAACGAGATGGTCGCGCGCGGCGAACTCAAGGCGCCGGTCGTCATCGGCCGCGACCACCTCGATTCCGGGTCGGTGGCGTCGCCCAACCGTGAGACGGAGGCGATGAAGGATGGCTCCGACGCCGTCTCCGACTGGCCGCTGCTCAACGCGCTGCTCAACACCGCGTCGGGCGCCACCTGGGTGTCGCTGCATCACGGCGGCGGAGTCGGCATGGGCTTCTCTCAGCACGCCGGCATGGTTGTCGTGGCCGATGGCACCGAGGCAGCGGCAAAGCGGCTGGAGCGCGTTCTGTGGAACGATCCGGCGACCGGCGTGATGCGCCACGCGGATGCCGGTTATGACGTTGCGGTTCAATGCGCGAAAGAGTATCAGCTCGATCTTCCGGGAATATTGGGCTGAAAGATGCGCATCCTGCGGGCGGGCGACTACAGGGCGATGCCGTGGAAGAACGGGGGCGGCGAGACCCTTGAGATTGCCGTCTTTCCGCATGACGCAGGCCTGCACGATTTTCACTGGCGCCTCAGCATGGCCCGCGTCGACGCCGACGGTCCGTTCTCGACCTTCGACGACGTCGACCGCACGCTGGCGCTGGTGGAAGGCAAGGGGCTGGTGCTCAATGTCGGCGTTCGCGCGCCGATCGGGCTGCGGGAGGCCTACGACCCGCTGCCGTTTCCAGGCGACGAGGCGACGCGTTGCAGCCTGATCGACGGGCCGGTGACCGACGTCAACGTCATGACGCGCCGCACCCATGCGACGCATATCATGCAGGCCGTTCAGCTAGGGGCGGAGGAGACCGCACAGTTCCCGCTCGGCGACCGTCTTCTCTTCTGTGCTTCCGGGGTGCTTTCGGCGGACGACGGCTCTTATGACCTCGAACTCGCGCGTTTTGATACCCTGCATCTCGAGCGTTCAGATGGCGCCGTACGCATTACGGCGCTAGAGCCGTCGGTACTGATGGTAACCGACATTTTCCTGACCAACTGGCCCTGATCGTCGCCAGTTCGCGATCGTCTTGCGAAAAGAGAGCAGGCCCAAGGATAATTCACGAAAAAGCCGGATTTGCGGGCTTGGGCGGGGGAGCGGGCCGAAAACGGCGCAGCCCGGGTCCTCGGCGAGAGAGCGAACCTTGATGCGCCCGTCGCAAAAAGCTGCCAGATGGTCGGGCTGCAATGCAACCAAATCGGTCTAAATCGATTTTGAATTTCATGGGCGTGCCGTGTCCGGCGGCGGCCTTTGTCCGTTTGGAAAATCGCCTCTGATGAATGCACCCGTCGACAACGCGCGCATGCGCGACGGCAGCATCAGGCTGCCGCCCGCGCCAGAGCAGCCGATCCGCTCCGACATCCTCCATGAGGATCGGCTGCGGTCATTGGGCGCGAGCCTCGCCCGCGGCGAAGTCGGCGAACTGCAGGGGCTGACGAGGTTCGACTTCCACGCCCGCATCCGGGAGAACGCGGCGCGCATCCTCGAAGTCTATCGCGCTACCAACGCAGCCCAGGCGCGTGGCGACGCCATCACACCGGCGGCGCAGTGGCTGCTCGACAACCACTATCTGGTCGAGGAGACCATCTACCAGGTCAAGCGCGACCTGCCGCGCCGCTATTATCGCCAGTTGCCGCAGGTGAAGGTGAACCCGAACCTGGCTCTGCCGCGCGGGCTGCTGGTTGCGTGGATGTATGTCGCGCATTCCGACAGCACGGTCTCGTCCGACATGTTCAAGTCGATCGTCGACGGCTACCAGAGCGTCGAGCCGCTCCAGATCGGCGAGATTTGGGCGTTGCCGTCCTTCCTCCGCTTCGTTCTGATCGAGAATCTGCGCCGCATCGCCATGCGCGTAAACCGCGCGCGCGAGATGCGCCAAATTGCCAACCAGGTGGCGGATCTGGCGCTTCGCGCCGGCGCCGAGCATCGCGGAACGGCGCTCGGCCAGTACAGCCTCCACGCGCAGGACACCACCTTCGCGACGCAACTGCTCTACCGGCTGCGTGACGGGTCGCAGAGTGCCGGGCAGGCACTTGCATGGCTTGAGGGGGAACTGGAGAAGTCCGGCTCCGACGCTGAAGAGATCATCATCCGAGAGCACCAGACGCTCTCATCGGGCAACGTCACCAGCGGAAACATCATCCGCGGCCTGCGGATGATCAACGACATCGATTGGTCGGTCTGGTTCGAGACGGTTAGCCCCGTCGATCTGCTGCTGCGTGAGCGCGCCGACTTCGCCCGGCTGGATTTCGCTTCGCGCGACCAGTATCGCGGCGAAATCGAGGAACTGGCGAAGCACTCCCGCTTGACCGAGTTACAAGTTGCGCAGAAGGCGGTGCAAATCGCTGGGTCCGCGGCGGCAAGCGAGACAGGTGGCGAACCTGCGGCCGGTTCCGACATAGGCTTCCTGCTGGTCGGCCCGCGCCGCAGCGAATTCGAAAAGGCCATAGGCTACCGCCCCAGCGGGGCGACGCGGCTTTTCCGGTTCTACCAGAAGACGGGCTGGGTCGGCATCGTGATGCCGGTGCTGGCGCTAACCATGCTGCTGCTCGGCATGAGCGCGGGCGCCCTGTCGCTGGCCGGCGTTCCGGTCCCGGCAATCGTCCTCCTGCTGGCGCTGTTCTCCGTGCCCGCCAGTGAAGGCGCGCTCGGCTTCTTCAACGCGGTGATGCTGCTCTTCCTCGAGCCCAGTCGGCTGGTCGGCTACGACTATTCCGACGGCGTGCCCGCCGAGCGGCGGACCCTGGTGGTCGTGCCAACGCTCATAGGCTCGCGCGACGACGTGGAGGAAAGCGCGCGAAACCTGGAGGTCCACTATCTTGCCAACATGACGGGCGAGTTGCATTTCGCCATGCTGTCGGACTGGCCGGACAGCAACCAGGAAACGAGCTCCCACGACCGCGACATTCTGAATTTCGCCACGGCCCAGATCGCAGCACTGAACGACCGCTACCCGGCCAAGGGCGCCCCCCGTTTCCATCTCCTCCATCGCCGCCGTCTGTACAACGAGAGCGAAGGCCGCTGGATGGGGTGGGAGCGTAAGCGCGGCAAGCTGCATGAACTCGACCTCCTGCTGCGCGGCGACGACGACACGACGTTCCTGCCGACGGACGTGCCGCTGCCCGAAGGCATCGTCTATGTGATGACGCTCGACGCCGACACGCGCATGACCCGCGACGCCGTCGCCAGGCTGGTTGGCAAGCTCAGTCACCCGCTCAACGCGCCTCAGTTCGACGCCGAGCGCGGCGTGGTGACCGGCGGCTACAGCATCCTTCAGCCCAGGATCACGCCCTCGCTGACGACCGGCGACGAGGCTTCCTTCTTCCAGCGCGTCTTTTCCGCGAACCGTGGCATGGATCCGTACGTCTTCACGGTTTCCGACCTCTACCAGGACGTCTTTGCCAGTGGCTCGTTCACCGGCAAGGGCCTCTATCATGTCGACGCTTTCGAGGCGGCGATCCGTGGGCGCATTCCCGAGAACACCGTCCTCAGCCACGATTTGCTCGAGGGAGCGCTGGCGCGTTCGGCGCTCGTCACCGACGTGGAACTGGTCGAGGACTACCCGACACGCTATTCCGTCGATGCGTCGCGCCAACACCGATGGGCACGCGGCGACTGGCAGTTGCTGGGCTTCATCGTCGATCCCAGGTCCGGCGTGCCCGGGCTCTCGCGCTGGAAGATGATCGACAACCTGCGGCGCTCGCTGACCCCGATCTTCTGGGTGATGGCAGCCGTTGCCGGCTGGACCTTCCTGCCGTTCACGCTGGCCGCGCAATGGCAGGCGCTGCTGGTGCTGTCGCTGTTCATGGCGCCCACCTTCAACATCGTCGACTCCATCATCCCTAAGAGCGCCGAGGGCACCGTCCGCGGGCATTTCAGCGCGCTCGCCCGCGACGTCACCTTCGGCAGCGCGATGGTGGCGCTGCGCATCGTTCTGATGGCGCACAACGCCTGGATGATGGGCGATGCGATTGCCCGAACCGTCTACCGGCTGGCGATCAGCCGCCGGCACCTGCTCGAATGGCGTACCGCCTCGCAGGCCCACAAGTCGGGCGACAACAGCCTCGCCGCCTACTACCGCATGATGTACGGTGCCTTGGTCATCGGCGTCGTCGGGCTGGCGATCCCGGTCGCGGCCGGCTCGACCGGCAGCTATGTGGCGCTGATCTTCGCCGTCTTCTGGACGGCGTCGCCCGCCTTCGCCTGGCTGATCAGCCGCTCGGCCGAGACCGAGGACCGGCTCGACGTGATGCCGGCGGACAAGGTGCGGCTGCGCACCATCGCGCGCCGCACCTGGCTCTACTTCGAGACCTTCGTGACGGCCGAGCACAACATGCTGCCGCCGGACAATTTCCAGGAGACGCCGGCGCCGGTGGTGGCGCCGCGCACCTCGCCGACCAACATCGGCATGTACATGCTCTCGGTGGTGTCGGCGCGGGACTTCGGCTGGATCAGCCTGATAGAGGCTGCACGCCGGCTGGAAGAGACGATGGCCACTATCGAGAAGATGCAACGCTTCCGCGGCCATCTCTACAACTGGTACGACACCAAGACGCTCAACCCGCTCTATCCGCTCTACGTCTCGTCGGTCGACAGCGGCAATCTGGCCGGTCACCTTATCGCCGTGTCGAGCGCCTGCCGCGAATGGGCGGAAGCGCCCTCGGTGCACCTGCAGGGCGACTTCGACGGCATTCTGGACTGCGTTGCGGTGCTGGAGGAGAGCCTCAACGAGCTGCCCGACGACCGGCGACAGCTTCGGCCGCTTCGCCAGCGCCTGCGCGACCGCATAGCGGGCATGCGTCGCGCGGTCGACACGGTGAAGAGCCAGCCCGAGCTCGCTTCCATCCGCACGATCAACCTCGCGGTGCTGTCAGCCGAGATCCGGAAGCTCGCCGGTGCGATCCACGCCGAGGCCGGCAACAGCCGCAGCGAGGTGATCGTCGAATGGGCGATGCGCCTCGACGCCACCTGCGAGGCGCATGTGGGCGATGCCCACAGTGACGAGGCTTCGATGGCCGCGCTGCGGCGCAGGCTGCACGATCTGCGCGACCGCACCCGGCTGTTCGCCTTCCAGATGGATTTCTCCTTCCTGCTGCGGCAGGAGCGCAAGCTTTTGTCGATCGGCTACCGCGTCGAGCAGCATCAGCTCGACGAGAGCTGCTACGACCTTCTGGCTTCGGAAGCGCGCCTCACCAGCTTGTTCGCCATCGCCAAGGGTGACATCCCGACCGAGCACTGGTTCCGGCTCGGCCGGCCGATTGTGGAAATCGGCTTCCAGGGCGCGCTGATGTCGTGGTCCGGCTCGATGTTCGAGTACCTGATGCCGCCGCTGGTGATGAAGGAGCCGCAGGGCGGCATCCTCAACCAGACTAGCAACCTGATCATCAAGCGGCAGATGCAGTACGGCCGCGAGAAGCGCATTCCCTGGGGCATCTCCGAAGCGGCCTACAACGGCCGCGACCGCGAGATGACCTACCAGTACACCAATTTCGGCGTGCCGGGCCTGGGGTTGAAGCGCGGGCTGGCACAGAACACCGTGATTGCGCCCTATGCCACCGTGCTTGCGGCGCAGTTCATGCCGGCAGAGGCGGTCGACAATCTCGACGTGCTGCGCAGCGTCGGCGCGCTCGGCCGATACGGCTACCACGACGCCGTCGACTACACGCCGCAGCGTGTGCCCGAAGGCACCGACCACGTGGTGGTGCGCAACTACTTTGCCCACCACCAGGGCATGTCGATCGTCGCCGTCGGCAACGCCATCTTCGAAGGCCGCATGCGCGACCGCTTCCACGCCGACCCGGTGATCGAGGCGGCGGAACTGCTGCTGCAGGAAAAGACGCCGCGCGAGATCCCCGTCGCGACCTTCAAGTCCGACACCGCCGTCCGCGACCGCGTCGAGAGCGCCGACCAGTCGCCCGACACCAGGTTGATCCTCGATCCGGCGCGGGCGCTGCGCGCGATCAATCAGATGGGCAACGTCTACTATTCGGTGATGGTGACGGCCACCGGCTCTGGCTACAGCCGCTGGAACGACATTGCCGTTACCCGCTGGCAGGCCGACCCGACAGAGGATCGCAACGGCACCTACATTTTCCTGCGGGACACCGAGAGCGGCGCCTGGTGGTCCGCCACCAGCGAACCGAAGCGCGCGCCCGACGAGAAGGCCTACACGCTGTTCGCCGACGAGAAGGCGACCTTCGTCAAGACCGTCGGCACGCTGCGCTCCGAGGTCGAGTGCATCGTCATCTCCGAGGGCAATGGCGAGGCGCGCCGCGTCACGCTGTTCAACGATTCCGCCGAGGACCGCCTCGTCGAGGTGACCTCCTTCGCGGAACTGGCGCTGGCAGCGGAAGCCGCCGACAGCGCCCATCCGGCCTTCTCGAAGATGTTCGTCGAGACCGAGATCACGCCGGCCGGCGTCATCTTCGCCAACCGCCGCAAGCGTTCGCCTTCCGAGCCGTCGATCACGCTCGCCCATTTCGCCACCGGCGCATCGGCCGGGACCCGCGACATCGAAGCCGAGACGGACCGGCGCGGCTTCATCGGTCGCGGACGCACGCTGGCCGACGCCGCAGCCTTCGACGAGGGCGCAAAGCTCGGCCGCGGCCAGGGCTTCACGCTCGACCCGGTGATGGCGCTGCGCCGCCGGGTGCGGGTGCCCGCCCGCAAGAAGGCGATCGTGACGTTCTGGACGGTGGTTGGCGCCGAGCGCAAGGAAGTCGAGGAGGCGATGGCACGCCTCGAGCATGCCGAGAGCTTTGCCCGCCAGTCGATGATGGCGTGGACGCGCTCGCAAGTGATGACGCGCCACATCGGCCTCAGCCTCTCAGAGGCCGCCATCGTGCAGACCCTGGCGCGCTACCTGGTCTATCCGGAGCCTTATCTGCGCGCGCCGAGCGAGGCGATCGCGTCGGGGCTCGGCCGCCAGTCTGCGCTCTGGCCGATGAGCATTTCCGGCGATTTCCCGATCTTTGCCCTGCGCATCGCCGACGTCGCCGACATCGAAATCGTCAGTCAGGCGCTGCTGTTCCAGGAATACATGCGTGCCCGCGGCATCGTCGCCGACCTCGTCATCATCAACGAGCAGGCGTCGTCCTATGTGCAGGACCTCCAGCAGGCGATCGAGCACCGCTGCGATAACAGCCGCATGCGTGGTTCGGAACTCGGCCCGCGCCAGCATATCTTCACAGTGCGCCGCGACCTGATGGACGACGAATCATACCGTACGCTGATCGGCGTCGCGCGCGTCGTGCTGCATACGCGCAACGGCACGATCGCCGACCAGATCGAGCGCGCCGAGGCGCAGGCGCTGCAGGCGCGCGATCTCGCCCGCGCCGCCCAGGCGGAGACGCAGGAAGCCGAGCCGCAGCCGGTCGCGCACACCCGCGTACTCGCACGCCCGGCCTCCGGCGACGGTCTGGAGTTCTGGAACGGCATCGGCGGTTTCGACCGCGACGGCCGCGACTACGTCGTGAAGCTCGCAGGCGGGCGCGCCACGCCGCAGCCCTGGATCAACGTCGTCTCAAACGCCAATTTCGGCTTCCACAGCTCGGCCGAGGGCGCGTCGTTCACCTGGAGCCGCAACAGCCGCGATTTCCAGCTGACGCCCTGGGCGAACGACCCGGTAACGAACCGGCCCGGCGAAGGGATCTATCTGTTCGACCACGCCAGCCGGCGCGCTTTCTCGCCGGTGGCGGGCCTGGTGAATGACCCGGGGCTGATCTACGAGGCGCGTTTCGGCCAAGGCGTCAACGGCTTCCGCGTGAAGCGTGGCATGATCGAGGCCGAACTCGTCCAACTGGTCGACCCGGTTGATCCGGTCAAGGTGCAGCGGCTGACGATCCGCAACTCCGGTTCGCTCGCGGCACGGCTGCGCATCTACGCCTATGCCGAATGGGTGTTGGGCAACAACCGCCCAAAATCCGCGCCGGCCATCATCCCCGGCCGCGACGCGGCGAGCGGCGCGCTGTTTGCCCGCAACGCCTATTCGCTCGACTACGCCGATCGAACCGCATTCATGGCTTTCGACGGGGAGGGCGGCTCCTTCACCACCAGCCGCGGCGAGTTCATCGCCGGCGGTTCGGCCCAGGCACCGGCGGCGGTGCTGGCCGGTGCGACGCTGTCCGGCAGCATCGAGGCGGGCGTCGACCCGTGCGCAGCACTTGCCCGCGACGTCGAGGTGCCGGCCGGCGGGGAAATCCGACTCATCTGGCTGATCGGCGATGCCGCCTCCGAAGCCGAGGCGGCGGCGCTCGCGCAGAAGCACGCCGCGATTGATTTCGACGAGCGGCTCGTCCGCAACGAGGCCGAATGGCGCGGCTTCCTCGATACGGTCCAGGTCGAGACGCCGGATCGCGCCTTCAACACGGTCGTCAATCACTGGCTGCCCTACCAGAGCCTTGCCTGCCGCATCCGCGCGCGATCCGCCTTCTACCAGGCGAGCGGCGCGTTCGGCTTCCGCGACCAGCTGCAGGACACGCTGGCGCTGCTGGTCCACGACTCCTCGCTTGCCCGCGCCCAGATTCTCAACGCGGCACGCCGGCAGTTCCCGGAGGGCGACGTGCAGCACTGGTGGCTGCCGCGCACCGGCGCCGGGGTGCGCACCATGATTTCCGACGACGTCGTCTGGCTGGGTTATGCCGTCGCCCACTACGTCGCCGTGACCGGCGACGAAACCCTGCTCGACGAGCAGCTACCCTTCATCGAGGGGCGACCGCTTGCCGAGGGCGAGCACGACGCTTTCTATACGCCGGACGTCACCAGCCGGCAGGCAAACATCTATGACCACGCCGTGCTCGCGCTCGACCTCGCAGTCAAGCGCACCGGTGACGACGGCCTGCCGCTGTTCCTCGGCGGCGACTGGAACGATGGCATGAACCGCGTCGGCGAGGGCGGCAAGGGCGAGAGCGTCTGGCTCGGCTGGTTTCTTCTCAAAACGCTGGGCGACTTCATCCCGCTGGTGAAGGCGCGCGGCGACGTGGCGCGCGCCAAGCGCTATAGAAAGCACGCCGACCGCCTAAAGCAGGCACTGGAAACCGCCGCCTGGGATGGTCGCTGGTATCGCCGCGGCAGTTTCGACGACGGCACGCCGCTTGGCTCGGCCAGCTCGGACGAGTGCCGGATCGATTCCATCGCGCAGTCCTGGAGCGTGTTGTCGGGCGAGGGCGACCCGGCACGGTCGCGCACGGCGATGGACTCCGCGCTCGAAATGCTGGTCGACGAGGGCGAGCAGGTGATCCGCCTGTTCACGCCGCCTTTCCACGACACGCCGAAGGAGCCCGGCTACATCAAGAGCTATCCGCCGGGCGTGCGCGAGAATGGCGGTCAGTACACCCATGCGGCCACCTGGTTCGTGCTGGCGCTGGCCGAGATGGGCCGGGCCGACGAGGCGTGGCGCTGCTACTCACTGCTCAATCCGATCAACCACGCCCTCGACGAGGCGGCCGCCGAGCGCTACCGCGTCGAACCCTACGTGGTCGCGGCCGACATCTATTCCGGCGGGGAGAAGGGCGGACGCGGCGGCTGGACCTGGTACACGGGATCGGCCGGATGGATGTATCGCGTTGCGGTCGAAGGCATCCTCGGCCTGCGCAAGCAGGGCAACACCATCTCCATCAGGCCGGCGCTGCCGGGTTCGTGGCCGGGCTTTTCCGCAGTTCTGAAGCAGGGCCAAACCATGCTGCGCATCCGCGTCGAGCGGGCAGGCGAGGGCCGCGAGCCCGGCCTGAGCGTTGATGGCGAGCGTCGGGACGGCAATTCGGTGGAAATTGGCGGTGCCGGCGAGCGCCAGATCCTCGTCCTGGTCTGACCGGGTTATGCTGCACCTGCTCAAAAAATTCGCACCCTGCGTCAACTTGCCGGGTGTTCTGCCACGCGGTTGCCATTTTTTCTTTTAACTCAATCGCTTATCGTTTCACGGCACATTTCCGCGGGTTGCTAATTTTTGTTCCATCGCCGGAACACAATCAAAACCCTGCCATTGTGTCCCGATAGGGTAGCGGGTAGGCAATTGACTATGATGCACTGCACAATAAATACTGCTCGAAGATCCGTACCGGAGTAAGTCAGAGTGTCCCTTCTGGAGATTTATTGGCGCGCGCTCCGCTACCTTGCCGTCGAAAAGAAGCGCGTCCTGCTGATCTGTGGCGCCAATGTCGTGCTGGCGATCATCGCGATCGCGGAGCCGATCTTCTTCGGGCGCATCGTGGACGCCATCGCCGACCGTGAGGACGTGATGTCCAGCCTGCTGCTCTGGGTCGGCCTCGGCATCTTCAACATCGTGGCCTTCGTGCTGATCGCACGCGATTCCGATCGCCTCGCGCACATCATGCGCGGCGAAGTGTTGTGCTCGGCTTACGAACGCGTGATCTCGATGCCGCTGTCATGGCATCAGCAGCGCGGCACCTCGCACGCGCTTCACACGCTGGTGCGAGCTACCGACGCGCTTTTCTCGCTCTGGCTTGAATTCATGCGCCAGCACCTCACAACCGCGGTCGCCCTGGTGCTGCTGGTGCCCACCGCGATCTCGCTCGACTTCCGCATGTCGCTTGTCCTGCTGGTGCTGGGCACACTCTACATGGCGATCGGCCGCATCGTCATGAACAAGACCAAGGCCGGGCAGGCTGCGGTCGAGGGCCACTACCATAAGGTCTTCGGCCATGTTTCCGACACTGTGAGCAACGTTGCAGTGCTGCAGAGCTACAACCGCGTCCACCACGAAACCCAGGCTCTGCAGCAATATGTGAACCAGCTTTTGCGCGCGCAGTTTCCCGTGCTCGACTGGTGGGCGCTGGCCAGCGCGTTGCATCGGCTGTCGTCGACCATCTCGATGATGGTTGTGCTGCTGATCGGTGCGATCCTGGTCTCGCGCGGCGAACTGCGCGTCGGCGACATCGTCGCCTTCACCGGCTTCGCCACGCTGCTGATCAGCCGGCTCGACCAGCTCTCGGCCTTCATGAACCAGATTTTTGAAGCCCGCGCCAAACTGCAGGACTTCTACCGTATGGAAGACGACGCCGTCGCGATGGTGGAGCCCGAGGCTCTGCCGGACCTTGGCCATGTCAACGGTCATGTCCGCTTCGAGGACGTGTCGTTCGACTTTGCCGATTCCAGCCGCGGCGTGCGCGACATCTCCTTCGAGGTGAAGGCTGGCCAGACGGTCGCGATCGTCGGGCCGACCGGCGCCGGCAAGACGACGCTGATCAACCTTCTGCAGCGCGTCCACGTTCCGCAGGAAGGCCGTGTGCTGATCGATGGCATCGACACCCGCAACGTGTCGGCGCGTTCGCTGCGCAGTTCGGTCGCGGCCGTCTTCCAGGATGCGGGGCTGTTCAACCGCTCGATCGAGGCCAACATCCGCGTTGGCAACGAGACAGCCAGCAACGACCAGGTGCATGCCGCCGCCCGTGCCGCGGAGGCGCAGGAGTTCATCCTCGGCAAGACCGACGGCTACGATACGCTTGCCGGCGAGCGTGGCGGCCAGCTTTCGGGCGGCGAGCGCCAGCGCATCGCGATTGCGCGCGCCATCCTAAAGAACGCGCCGATCCTGGTGCTCGACGAGGCGACAAGCGCGCTCGATGTCGAGACCGAGGCCAAGGTGAAGGAAGCCATCGACGGGCTGCGCCGCAACCGCACGACCTTCATCATAGCCCACCGGCTGAGCACGGTTCGCGACGCGGATCTCGTCATCTTCATGGACCAGGGCCGAATCATCGAGATGGGCGGGTTTGCGGAGCTTGCGCAGACCAACGGCCGATTTGCCGGCCTGCTGCGCGCCGGCGGCCTGCTCAACGACGAGGAAGTCCGCCGCCTCAGCCGCATTTCGCCGGTCGCAGAGCCGGAGCCCGAGGCCGCCTGAGCGAGCCTCACCCCGGTGCCCGCAGCCATTTCAGCATGAGGGCCTCGTCGGGATCGAGCCCCTTTGTCGCTCTTGGGCGTGAGCGGGAGAGTCGGTTCAATTCATCAGCGAGTGTCCCTGCAAGCCAATTTTCCAGCACACGCGGGTGAATATACGCACGTCGGCAAACGGCACGGGTGTTTCCCAGCCGGCTTGCCACTTGGTCGATGACCATGTTCAAGGTGCGTGCCTGGCCGCTTTTCGTCTCTGGCACGATTTCCTCCCGCAGCAGGTTGGCCGCGGTGATCGTGCCGGCCCAGGTTCGAAAATGCTTGGAAGTGAACTCAGCGTGCGCGATTTCCCTGAGGTAAAGGTTCACGTCCTGCGAACTCAGCGTGCGCGGCTGACCGTCGTCGTCGACATATTGGAAAAGGCTCTGGCCCGACAATTCCTGCATCGACCGGATGACGCGCACCAGGCGGCGGTCCACGAGCTGCAGATTCCACTCCTTTCCGGACTTACCCTTGAACTTGAAACGCAGGCGTGAACCGTCGTCCGCCACGTGGCGGCTTCGTAGAGTGGTCAGGCCGTAGCTTTTGTTGTCGCGCGCATAGGTATGGTTGCCGATGCGGATCAGCGTGTGCTGAAGCAGCCAGACGATAGACGCGAGTACGCGCTCGCGAGGCAGCCCACGCCGCTTTAGATCCTGGTCGATGCGCTGGCGGATCGCCGGCAACGCGGCGCCAAAGGCAGCAAGACTCCCGAACTTTGCCTCGTCGCGAATCTCCGCCCAACGCGCGTGGTAGCGGTACTGCTTGCGCCCACGCTGGTCGCGCCCGGTCGCCTGCAGGTGTCCTTCGGCATCGGTCGAAATCCACACGTCCGTATAGGCGGGCGGAATGGCCAAGGCGCGGATCCGGGCCAGGGTGTCCGGGTCGCGAACGGGCTTGCCGTCCGGCCCCCGATAGGAGAACCCTTTTCCAGAACGCCGTCGCGTGATGCCCGGCGCTTCGTCCGAAACGTAGACGAGTGCCGCGCGCAGGGCCGCCTGCTGCGGGTCGTGGGGATTGTGTTCCTGGAGCATGGCGGGGCCTGGAGAAGGACTGTGGCGCTCCCTTCAATTCGCCTGCCCCGTTGTTGTTCCGCGCTCCCCTACTCGGCAGCGCCGTGAGCGGCGAGCCAGCCTTCGAGCTGCACGATCTCGCGCTCCTGCGCATCGACGATCGCCTTCGCGAGTTCGCGGATCTCGGCATCGGAGCCGTTGGCGATCACGGTCTTGGCCATGTCGATCGCCGCTTGGTGATGGGGTATCATTCCGCGCGCGAAATCGATGTCGGCATCGCCGCTATAGGTCATCTCCGACATTGCCGCATGCATGCGATCCATGGCGGCCCGGTATTCGGCCTCGGCTCCTGAAGCCGGCGCCATGCCCTCCATCTGGTGGGCGGGATGATCCTCCTGCGCGGAGGCAAGGGCTACGCCTGCGATTGCGATCGAAGCGGCAGAGAACAGGACTTTCAATGACATGGCTTTCCTTTCGGACTCTGGCTGCGAGCTACCCGACTCGCCTGGCGAGGCGCCGGATTCTCTTGTGGAAGTTGAACCGGCTAATGGTGCGGCGGCGTTCCCGACAGTTCGTCGAGGATCGGGCATTCCGGCCGTGAATCGCCGCGGCAACAGTGGATGAGGTGGCGCAGCGTATCGCGCAGCCCGACCAGCTCCGCGATCTTGCGATCGACCTCGGTGAGTTTCGCTTCGGCGATCGCCTTGACGTCGGCGCTCTCGCGGCCCTGGTCGCCGTAGAGCGACAGCAGCAGCCGGCATTCTTCCACCGAGAAGCCCAGGCTGCGCGCCCGCTGCAGGAAACGCAGGCGGTGGACGTCGGTGACCGAATAGTCGCGATAGCCGTTGTCGGAACGGTCCGGCCGGATCAGGCCGATGTCCTCATAGTAGCGGATGGTCTTGGCGGGCAGTCCGGACTGCTGGGCCGCGGTACCGATGTTCATGGACGCCCTCCGTCGAGCTGGATGGTGCGCAGCCGCAGCGCATTGGCGATGACCGACACCGACGACAGGCTCATCGCCGCTGCGGCCAGCATCGGCGAAAGCAGCACGCCAAGGACCGGGTAGAGTACGCCTGCCGCCACCGGCACGCCTATGGTGTTGTAGAGAAACGCGAAGAACAGGTTCTGGCGGATGTTCGCCATCGTGGCCGTCGCCAGTCGGCGCGCGCGTAGTATGCCGGCAAGATCGCCCTTCACCAGCGTGATGCCGGCACTTTCCACCGCCACGTCGGCGCCGGTACCCATGGCGATGCCGACATCGGCGGCGGCAAGTGCCGGCGCGTCGTTGACGCCGTCGCCCGCCATGGCAACGTGCGCCCCGCCGCGCCGCAGTTCCTCGACGAGCGCCTGTTTGCCGGCCGGCAGCACGCCGGCCCGGATGTCGTCGATGCCGACGCGCGCGGCAACCGCCCTGGCGGTAACCAGATTGTCGCCGGTCGCCATGATCACGCGCACGCCGCCGGCGCGAAGGGCGGCAATGGCGTCGGGCGCGCCAGCCTTAACAGGATCGGCCACCGCGATGAGGCCCGCCAGCTCTCCATCGACGGAAAGAAACATGACGGTCTTGCCCTCGGCACGCAGCCGGTCGGAGCGCTCGCCCATGCCGTCGACTTCGATGCCCTGGTCCTGCATGAGCGCGGCATTGCCCAACGCGGCGCGCTTGCCAAGCAGGGTGCCGATGACACCTTTCCCGGTGACTGCGGTAAAACCTTCCGCCTCCGAGAAGACGACATCGCGCTGTCTGGCGGCCTCCACGATCGCCTCGGCGAGCGGATGTTCCGACCCGGCCTCCAATCCGGCTGCTGCCGCGAGCAATTCGGTCTGCTTGAAATTGTCGGCCGGGATCAGGTTGGTCAATGCGGGCCGCCCTTCGGTCAAAGTGCCGGTCTTGTCGACGATCAGCGTATCTATGCGCGAGAGGCGCTCCAGCGCTTCGGCGTCGCGGATCAGCACGCCAGCCTGTGCGCCGCGCCCCGTCGCCGTCATGATCGACATAGGGGTGGCCAGCCCCAGTGCGCAGGGACAGGCGATGATAAGCACCGAGACGGCAGCGACGATGGCATAGATCATGCTGGGCTGCGGTCCAAACATGCCCCATGCCGCGAACGCCACCAGCGCGACGAACGCGACGGTCGGCACGAACCAGGCCGAAACTTTGTCGGCGAGACCCTGGATCGGCGCGCGCGACCGCTGCGCCTTGGCGACCAACCCGACAATGTGCGCCAGCATCGTCTCGGAGCCGACGCGTTCGGCCTTGATGATGAGCATGCCGCTGCGGTTGAGCGTCCCGCCGGTCACCGCATCGCCGACGGATTTTTCAACCGGAACCGCTTCGCCCGTCAGCATTGATTCATCGACCGACGAGTGCCCGTCCACCACCGATCCGTCGACAGGAACACTGTCCCCCGGGCGCAAGCGCAACCGGTCGCCGACCACGATCTCGGCGAGCGCCACATCGGCTTCCCCCGTTCCGTCGATCCGGCGCGCCGTTTTTGGCGTCAGGTCCAGCAACGCTCGTATGGCCGAACCGGTGCGCTCGCGAGCCTTCAACTCCAGCACCTGCCCAACGAACACGAGTGCCACGATAACGGCCGACGCCTCGAAATAGACCGGCACCCCGCCGCCATGGCCGCGAAACTCGTGCGGGAACATATCAGGGAACAAGGCGGCGATGACGCTGTAAGCATAGGCCACACCGACGCCCATGGCGATGAGCGTCCACATATTCGGACTGCGGTTGACAACCGAATCCCAGCCGCGGCGGAAGAACGGCAGGGCGGCCCAAAGCACCACCGGCGTGGCGAGCATAAGTTCCAGCCACAGGGCGACGCGCTCGCCAACCCAATCGCGAATCGGAATTCCGAGCATCGGGCTCATCGCAAGAACGACGAGAGGCGCCGAGCAGGCTACGCTCACCCACAGCCGGCGCGTGAAGTCCACGAGTTCCGGGTTCGGGCCTTCCTCGCCGGTCGGCGCCCCCATCGGCTCCAGGGCCATGCCGCATTTCGGGCACGAGCCGGGGCCATCGCGCACGACCTCAGGATGCATGGGGCACGTGTATTTCGTGCCAGCCGGCATGGCCGCCTTCGGCGGCGAATTGCTCAGGTAGGCTTCGGGCGACGCCTCAAACTTTTCCTTGCAGCGGGCCGAGCAGAAATAGTGCTTGCCGTGACTGTCGCGCAGGAAGTGACGGGCGGATGCCCGGGCGACCTGCATGCCGCAGACCGGATCGATGGCCGATATGTAGGTTTCGGGATCGGCGGCGAACTTCTTGCGGCAGCCTTCGCAGCAGAAGTGGTAGGCGTGAGCCTGGTGGTACAGGCTCGGCTTCCCGGCTACCGGGTCGACGATCATGCCGCAAACCGGATCGCGTACGACCAATCCCGCGCCCGCATGGTCGCCGGACCCGTGGTGGCCGTGATGCTCGTGATCAGTCATGAGGCCGGCTTCCGAATTACTTCCCTCATTTGAGATAGGCCTTCCAGTAACTGGAAGGTCAAGTGCTTTGTCCATTCAGTTTCGTACCGCTGATGTCAGGAGATGGCGCGGCGTGCGGAGTTGGCGCTGGCGTCTTGCGTGGCCGGCCCGTACAAGCGCTCTCGTTTGGAAGGAAAGATGCAACCGACATTCGGACCCACCGGAAAGGCGACCATCGCCTTCATCTTCGTCACCGCGGTGCTCGACATCGTGGCGATGGGCATAATCATTCCGGTCCTGCCGGTGCTCATCGAGGAGTTCGCCGGATCGAACGCCAATGCCGGTTGGATCAACGGCGTGTTCGTGGCGCTATGGGCGGGCATGCAGTTCGTGGCATCGCCGATCGTCGGCTCACTGTCGGATCAATACGGACGCCGGCCGGTCATCCTGCTCTCAACGGTCGGGCTTGCCGCCGACTATTTGCTGATGGCGTTGGCGCCCAACCTGTGGTGGCTGGCGCTCGGCCGCATCATCGCCGGCGCCACCTCGGCCAGCTTCACCACCACCTTCGCCTACATGGCCGACATCACGCCGCCGGAAAAGCGGGCGCGCGCCTACGGCCTGATCGGCGCGGCCTTCAGTGCCGGCTTCGTAGCCGGCCCGCTGCTGGGCGGCGTGCTCGGCGAACTGTCGCCGCGCGCCCCTTTCTGGTTCGCCGCCGGAATGAGCGGGATTGCCTTCCTTTACGGCCTGCTGATCTTGCCGGAGTCGCTGGCGGCGGAAAAGCGGATGCCGTTCGCCTGGAAGCGCGCCAATCCGTTCGGCGCCATGATGCTTTTGCGATCGCACCCGGAACTGTTCGGGCTCTCGATCGTCAATTTCCTGCTCTACTTCGCCCACCACGTCTTTTCGGCAGTATTCGTGCTCTATGCCGGATATCGCTACGGCTGGACGACGTGGGAAGTGGGCGCGGTTCTGGCGCTCGTCGGCGCACTCGACATGATCGTGCAAGGCGTGCTCACCGGGCCCGCGGTGAAGCGCTTCGGCGACCGCGCCGTAATGGTGTTCGGCCTGTTCGCCGGCGCGGTGGGCGTCGCATGCATGGGGTTCGCGCCGAACGGCACGCTGTTTGCCCTGTCGATGGTACCCAACGCTCTGTGGGGCCTTGCCATGCCGACACTGCAATCGCTGATGACGCAACGCGTCTCGGAATCGGAACAGGGTCAGTTGCAGGGCGCCACGATGAGCGTCGCAAGCATCGCCGGCGTCGCCTCGCCCCTGTTCTTCGGCGCGGTCTACGCATATTCGCTCAGCGAGGGGTCGGCGCTGCCCTATCCGGGCACCGCTCTTCTCATCGCGTCGATCATTCTGCTGTCGGCCGCCATCATCGGCTGGCTCGTCGCCCGGCAGGCCGGACGCGCCAGTGCCGAAGCCGACGCCCCCGGTCCTGCTCCCGCGGAGCCGCTCGCCGGTGGCTGACCAGCCCTCAGCTGATGACGAGACTGAGCGCCGGGTGCAGCTTCTTCAGGTTGGGCAGCGACTTCGACTGCCAGGGAATACGGGTCGAGCCCCTGACGGTCATGCCGATACGCGGCTGCTTTCTCACCTCGATGGTGAATTTGGCGAGCAGGTTTATCCCTGAGCTGTTGAGGAATTCGAGTTCGGTCAGGTCCAGAGTGATGTCGGCCGGCTCGGACTTCAGCACACCGTCCATCAGCGACATGATCGGCGCATAGGCCTCGGTGCCGGAAAGTCGCATCGTGCCCTCGTAGTGGATGACCGTTCCTTCGGCCCAGACGCGGTATTCGTTGGTCTTGATTTCCATGGCGTGGAACAGGCTCCGGCTTGTCGGCGGCTTCAGCTGAGTTTGAGAGCTGCGAAGGTTTCCAGTCGTATAGGGGCGCCGGCGGCGCCAGGGTGGAAAACCCAGCCCAGCCGAACTCCATAATCGCTCATCAGCGTCAGAAGGCCAAGGCCCGATCCCGTAGAACTCGGATTGGCGGCATTTGCCTCGATCTTCTCGATGAGCAGGTCGCCGGCATCCCTCGTCGTGATCTCGCCGAGGAGTGCGCGAAAGCGCTTGGATGTGACCTCGTCGATAAAATTGACGACCTTGATTTCGAAATTAGAACCGTCCAGCGAGGTTTCCACACGGATGTCGCCCTTGGCGCGAAACTTGATCGCGTTTTCGAGCAATTCATTCACCAGGTAGCCGATCCCATGGCGCGTCTCGTTGAAGGCCTGCGCCGAGCCTCGCGACTGGGTAGCGTAGAAGTCACCAATGAAATCTGAGGTGGTGCTGCAGTGGTGCCAGCTAAGCTCCAGCGGCCCATCCGCGAGCACGAGCGAACTGCTCTCAGCCTTCGGCGAGTTCGACAGCTTGGTCAAGCCGAATTCAGTAACCATGGCCTTACCTGTGCCTCAGCACGACGAGCGTGATGTCGTCATGGATCTTCTGGTTGCCGATATGCGCCATCAGGTCGTCGATGATGCCTTGCTTGATTTCATCGGCATTGCCGTCTCGGTTGCGCTTGGCGCTTTCGCTCAGGCGGTCGATGCCGAACAGTTCGCCGCTCGGGCCTTCAGCCTCGGTGACGCCGTCCGTATGAAGGATGATGATGTCGCCGCTCTCGAAGGGAATGTCCCGCGTCGACACGAACGGTCCGATGTCGCGCTCCAGCCCGATCGGGAAGCCGAGGTCGATGGTGTTGATGCGCTCGACCTCGCCGTCGTTTCGAACGACGAGCACCTCCTCGTGCTGCCCCGACAGGGTGACGTGCTTGTCCTCGTAGTCGAGGAAGGCCAGCGACAGGTGCTTGTCGGAACTGGTGCGCTCGATGTTCTTGTAGATCGCGCGGTTGAGAACCTCGAGGAAGTCCTTGGGGTCGCCACCGCCCTTTTCCTGCAGAGCGCGCGCCACTGACTGCACCATCAGCATCAACACGCCACTCTCAAGCCCGTGGCCGGTGACGTCGCCGATGCCGACCTTTACGCGGTTGCCGTCCTGCAGCACGTCGTAATAGTCACCGCCGACTTCCGTCGCCGGTTCCATGTATCCAGCGATCTCGATGCGCGGGATGGAGTTCAGTTCGCCCGTCTTTGGTAGCACCATCATCTGGATATGGCGCGCGACATCGAGTTCCGCGCCGAGGCGCAGGTTTTCGCTCTTCAGCCTCTCGTTCAGGCCGAGAATTTCCTGGTTGGCCGCTTCCAGCTGTTCTGTGCGGGCCTCGACCAGCTGTTCGAGGTTTTCGGTGTGGTAGCTGATTTCCTCGGCCATCTTGTTGAAGGCGATGCCCACGTCGCCGACCTCGTCGCGCGTCGGGATGTTGACGCGCACCGAATAGTCCTTGGCCTGCAGGCGCCGGGCGGCATCGGCAAGGGCGCTAAGCCCGGCGGTGATGCGGCCCGAAATGGCGAACACCGCGCCGAGCACGATCATCAGGCAGAACAGCACCGTTGCGATCTGCCAGGTCAGGATGCTGCGTGTTGCGCGCGATATTTCTGCCTGCGCCGAGATCAGCGAGGCATAGATCTCGCGCTCCGGCACCATGAAGCCGAGCGTCAGCACCTCGCGCGTCACCGGGCCTGCGCCGGTGTAGAGGTTGGTCGGCCGCAACTGCTTGAGCAGCACGACGTACGGCACGTCTTCGCCGTTCTCGCGCAGCAGCACCCTGGTCATCACGGTGCCGGCGTCCTTCGGCATCGACAGGGAGGCAAGGTTGGGCTGGGTGCTGCGCGCGAGCGTCCGGTCGAAACCCTGTGAATTGTCGGTGGTGACGCCAAGGGTCTGCTGGCCAGCCTCGGTCACTGCGAGGATGTTGCCGCTCGAGGTGCTCAGGAAGGCGAAGCCGGTCTCGGCGATTTTAACACTGCGGACGATCTCGTCCATCTGGTCGAGCGTGAGGTCCACGCCCACGATGCCGTTGACGTCCTTGCGGTCCTGGGTGAGCAACGGCTGGATGAAGCTGACGATGATCTTGCCGGTCACGCCGTCGAGATAGGGCGACAGCATCGTGATCTGGGAGTCCACCGGCCTCTCGGACGGATTAGTTATCCACGCCTGCCAGTTCTCGTAGAGGTCCGGCCAGAAGAAGTCCCACCAGTTGGTCTCGTTGTGGCCGGGATAGACCTCGTCGAAGACCTTGCCCTGGTCCGTGAACGGCGTGGAGCGCAGGATCGGGCTGGCGCGCGGCCCGATGTAATACATCTGCAGTTTCGGAGGGCCGGCGTTCATCGCGCTTGGCCCGAAGATGTTGAAGGCCGCGCTGTCATGCACGTCCTTGAGGACGTTCGGCAGCGGTTTGTGGTCGCCGTCGAGTAGGTAGCCCCACACGGTAACGGCTGAAGCTTCGGGCGGATTGTTCTGCCACCAATTGCTCGCGGGATTGTATTCCAGCGGCGAAGTGAAGCTGGGGTCCTTCTCCAGCACGTCGCCGATTGCCGTCTGCAACGAGGGGTGGTCGATGAGGGTTTGCATCGACCCGGCCAGGCTGTTGATCTCCGAGTGGTAGCGATCGAACAGGAGGTCGGTGCGCTCGACGGTGGTGCTGAGGTAGTTCTGCAGATACTCGGTGCTGGCCTTCTCCAGGCCGCGCCCGACCTGCTGGGTGGCGTTCAAGGACAGGCGCTGCACATTCCACAGCGCAATGCCGCCGGCAAGCAGCAGGTCGAAAAGCAGGGCGCCGCCAACAACGAGAATGAACTTCGCGCGGAACGTCCGCGGCGCGAGGCTCCATTTTCTCTTTGCGGGTAACGCGACGTCGGTCATCCCGGTTTGCGTCCCGATGCCACCCATACCGGCCAGCCCGCATACCCTTTCGGGTGCAGGGCAGCGAAAACGTGGTCCTGAAAGCCGCGCCGGAACTTCTCGCTGAACTCGGCGTCGTCGCCGCGCTGCCTCGACATGCCGCCGGCGAACAGTTCCTCCCATGACTTCACCACGTCGGCAAAATCCTGGGGGTCGCCGTCGAGATTGGTGACCATGAAGGACTCCATGCGGACGTCGTCAAAGCCGGCCTCCACCATGAATTTCCGGCTCTTCGGCCCGAACTCGAGATCCATGTCGAAATGCGCGAAGAGCTTCGACAACTCCTGGTAGGTCCATTCGATGCTTTCGCCGCGCGGCTCGCCGAGGCAGTGCGATATCTTCTCATTGGTGACGTAGACGCGTCCGCCGGGCTTGCAGATGCGAAAGAGCTCCTTGAGGATCAGGTCGGGCTTGTTGAAGATCTGCAGCGCGTGGCGGCAGGTGACGAAATCGAACTGGTCCGCCTCCAAGAGCATCTCGGCGGCGTCGCCATAAATGTATTCGATGCCCTGGATGCCGAAGTCGCTCGCCACCTTGCGCGCGTAGCCGAGGCTGGAGCGCGAATGGTCGAGGGCAACCAGGCGGGCCGGCTTGAACTCCTTATAGACGAGCACTGCGAAGTCGCCGATGCCGCAGCAGATGTCGGCGATCGTAAGGCCTTCTCGCATTCCGTGCCTGGGCAGGACGGAGCGCTCATGGCGCCAGGTCATCTTGGTCTGCGTGCGCAGGATCGGGATGAACTCGCCTTCCTCAAGGAAGGATTGCCCCGGATAGAACTCGCTGTCGTATTCCTCGATGACGATGTTCGGATTGACGTTGCGCAGTGCGCCGAACTTGCGTGTCGACCAGCCCACAACGCTGGAGGTGATGATGGCGATGCGCAGGTCCGGTCGTTCGTTGCAGGCTCGAACCATCACGCCTGCCAGCACGTGGAAGGCGATGTTGTTCAGCCGGACGAGCCGCTTGACGTTGACGTAGAAGGTGCCCCGAACGTTGGCGAGCGAGTTTTCCAGGAGGTTGATGCAATCCTCGAGCTCAGCCACGCCCTGCGGCCGCATCGAGCCGATAATCGCGAACTCCTGATTGTTCTCGTCATACTGGACGCTGAACGAGGACTGCAAGGGCTTGTCCATTACTGTTCCGAGTCCTCAAGGGCGAACTCGGCGATCAGCCGGAGCGCGGTCGGCCCGGCGTGTTCGACGGAGAAGCGGGTGCCATAGTCGACGGCCAATTCATAGAGACCAATGCGTGGATCAATCGGGCCTGCGGCAAACAGCGCCTGGCGATAGCGTTCGCTTACGCTCGGGGAGTGCAGCGCGCGAACCGTCTCCTCATAGAACAGAGCCTGATCGCCGTCCGCGGGAATGGTGAGTTCGATTCGATCGATTGGCCCCGAGCGCAGCACATGGCAGCGGAACTGACCTCCGCTGCGGTGGTTGCGAAAGGCTGTCTCGAGGAGTTCGTTGAGTGCGGAGGAGAACAGGTTCGCATAGAGCAGCGAATCGGTCCGGTTGTGGCTTACCATTCGCGCCAGGTACGACGAGATACGGTCGCAATGGGTCCAATTCGACGCGAATACGTCGACGTCCATCTCTATCTCGAGCATTGGCCCGAAATCCGCCACCGCCGCCGGTGTTTGCGTTGCCTGCTTCATTGGTCGGCTCCGCGGCGGACACGACATTCCGAACGGTCCATGGGCTGACCGCCAAATTGACACAACTCTATCGGGGGCCCCCCAAGAAGGCCAAAGCCCAGCCGCATCGATAACCCCAAATAAGTTTACGGAATGTATCAAATATCAATCCGAATCGACGATAGCATGCCGCATTCGGTGATCAACTGCTTGCCTAGCGGAATGGTCTGCGGCTATTTCGGACCCCATGCAAGACAAAGCAGACGACACCGTCGGCGGGGCGCGGCAGAGTCCCGAAGCGCTTCACGAGGCGCTGGCACAGGCGCGCGCGGAAAACGCACGGCTGACGGCGGAGCTGGCCGACCTGGAAATGCTCTACCAAGGCACGATCGAGCACGGCGAGGCGGTCGAGGACCAACTCGCGGAGAACAATATTCTCCTGCAGAAAACGCAGGCCCGACTCGAAGCCGAGCTTCGCGACGCCTCGCGCTATGTGTTCTCGATCCTGCCGGACCATCGAACCGAGCATCCGCGTACCGACCACCTGCTGGTTCCATCCACGGAACTCGGCGGTGATTCGTTCGGCTACCACGCCATCGACGGCGATCACTTGGCCTTTTATCTGCTCGACGTGTGCGGGCACGGCGTGGGCGCTGCGCTGCTGTCGGTGACGGTGATCAACGTGCTGCGCGCCGGCGCGCTGCCCAATGCGGACTTCCGCGATCCGCCGACCGTGCTGGCCGCGCTGAACGAAGCCTTTCCGATGGAAAAGCAGAACAACATGTTCTTCACCATCTGGTACGGCGTCTATGAGCGGTCGTCGGGGCGGCTCGATTTCTCGACAGGGGGGCATCCGCCGGCGATCCACCTGCGCACCATGCCCGACGGCTCCAGCCGAGCCACGGCACTCGTGACCCCGGGCGGCATGGCTATCGGCGCGATTTCGGGCAGCGACTACGAGCGCGAAAGCATCGCGGTGGAGGCGGGCGACCGGGTGCTGATCCTAAGCGACGGGACGTTCGAGGTGAACGGGCCCGCCGGCCAGATGCTGTCCTTCGATGAATTCATGGACCTTGCCGCCGGAGAAGCTGGCCGCACGCCCGCCGGCCTGCATCGACTTATTCGCAACTGGAATGGCGCCGGCCCGTTGCCGGACGACTTTTCGCTGCTTCAGGTCAGTTTTTAGCCAGGCTTGGCGGGGCGTCAGCTCCCCAGAATCGCGCCGCGGATGGTGGTGGCGTTGTGGCGCATCATTTCGATGTAGGTCGCTGCCGGACCAGACGGATCGGAGAGCGAATCGGAAAACAGTTCGCCGCCCACATTCAACCCGGTCTCCTGTGCGATCTGCTCGATCAAGCGCGGATTGGTGATGGTTTCCACGAAGATCGCAGAGGCCTTGTCGGCGCGCACCTGCCGCACCAGTGCTGCGACATCGGCGGCCGAGGCTTCGGCTTCCGTGGAGATGCCTTCCGGAGCCAGGAATTCCAGGCCGTAGGTGTGTTCGAAATAGCCGAAGGCGTCGTGCGAGGTGATGATGATGCGCTTGTCCTGCGGGATCGACGCCACCGCCGCCTTGACCTCGGCGTCGAGCGCCTGAAGCTGCTGCGCATAGGCATCGGCGTTGCGGGCATAGTAGCCGCAGCCCTCGACGTCGACGTCGCAGAGCGCCTTGGCGATGTTCTTGACGTAGATCTCGGCGTTTGCGACCGACTGCCAGGCGTGTGGATCGTAGGCGCCGTGCTCCTCCGCGGCATCGGCGGTCGCCGTTCCTCCGCCATCGTGGTGATGCTCGTCCGCGGCGACCAGCGCGGTCACGCCGCGGCTTACCTCGACCACCGGCGCCTTTGTGGCGCTGGCCTCGATCAGCCGCTGCAAAAAGCCTTCGAACTGCAGGCCGTTGACCAGCACGAGATCGGCCTGCGCGACCGCGACCGCATCGGCGGGCTTGGGCTCGTAGACATGCGCGTCGCCGCCAGGCCCGACGAGCGTGGTCAACTCAACGCGCTCGCCGCCGACATTGCGGGCGAGGTCCGCGATAATGGAAAAGGAAGCGACGACCTTGAGGTTGTCGGCGAAGGCAGCGGTCGCGGGGAGCGAACCGATGGACATCGCTGCGCTTAAAAGCGCAATCCGGACGATTTTCAGCATGGCAATCTCCATGGTTCGGGTTCAGGCCGTGCGGTGCCTGTGCGGGCGTGCGCGGGTGCGCAACACGCCGCGCGAACCGGCGAGGATCGAGACGAGGTAGATCGCTCCGGCCGAAAGGATGATCGCCGGTCCGGACGGGGCCGACGCGTGGTAGGAAATCAGCAGCCCGCCGATGCAGGAGACGAAGCCGATGACGACGGCCACGGCGCACATCGGCTCGACGCGGTTGGTCCAGAAGCGGGCGGCGACCGCCGGCAGCATCATAAGGCCGACCGACAGCAGCGTGCCGAGCGCCTGGAAGCCACCGACAAGGTTGACGACCACCAGCGCCAGAAAGGCGAGGTGGGTCGGCGTGCCGAGGCGCGAAACCGAGCGCAGGAACAGAGGGTCGAGGCATTCGGCCACCAGCGCTCGCCACAGCGTCCACAGCGCCGCGAGCGTCACGGCGGCGATGCCGCCGATCAGCCAGATCGCCGCGTCGTCGAGGGCGAGCACAGAGCCGAACAGCACGTGCATCAGATCGACGCTGGAGCCGCGCAGCGACACCACCAGCACGCCGAGGGCGAGCGAGATCAGGTAGAACGCGGCCATCGAGGCGTCCTCGCGCTGGATGGTGAAGCGCGAGACGGCGCCGGCGGCGAGCGCCACCGCGATGCCGGCCACCAGCCCGCCGATCGTCATCGGGATGATCGCCAGTCCGTAGAGCAGGAAGCCGGCGGCCGCACCGGGCAGGATGGCGTGCGCCATCGCGTCGCCCGTCAGGCTCATGCGCCGCAGCATCAGGAACACGCCCACTGGGCAGGCGCCGAGGCAGAGCAGCAGCGAGCCCAGCAGCGCACGCTGCATGAAGCCGAACTCGGCGAAGGGCGCGATCACCCGGTCGTAGAACGCGCCCATCAGGCGGCGCCCCGCTCCGCCCGGGAAGCGGTTTCCGACGCGTGGCCGTGGTGATGCGCATGAGTGTGCCCATGGTGAACGTGGCCAGCGTGGCCGTGCGTGGCCTGGGCCAGATGCACGTGGTCGTCGTCGGCCGGCGCGCACCAGGGGGCGTCGTCGTCCCACGCCTCGTGGAATTGCCGCGCGCGCAAGAGGTTCTCGGCCGACAGCGTGGCGCGGGCGTCGCCCCAGGCGACCGGCCGGCGCGCCAGCAGCAGCGCCTCGGGAAAATTCTCGCGTACAAGTTCGAGGTCGTGCACCACCACCAGCACCGTGCGGCCCTCGCCATGCCAGCGGCCGATGAGCGCGACCAGATCGCCGACCGTGCGCTGGTCGATGGCGTTGAACGGCTCGTCGAGCAGGATCAGGTCGGCGTCCTGCACCAGCACCCGCGCAAACAGCGCGCGCTGCAACTGGCCGCCGGAAAGCGTGTCGAGCGGCCGCGTCTCGAAGCCGCCGAGCCCAACGGCAACAAGTGCAGTCGAAACGGCACGCCGGTCCTCGGCCGTATGGCGGCCGAGCAGTCCGCGCCGCGGCCAAAGGCCCATTGACGCGAGGTCGACCACGCGCGCCGGGAACGTCCGGTCCAGCTCCGACTGTTGCGGCAGGTAGGCGAGGCGAGTGGCGTCGCCGCGCCGGATCGTACCCGACATCGGCTTCAAAATGCCGACGATGCCCTTGAGCAGCGTCGACTTGCCCGACCCGTTCGCCCCGACGACCGCCGTCAGCGAACCTCGCCGTACCGCGCCACTGAGGTGGTGAACGGCCGGATGGCTATGGTAGCCGAGCGTGAGGTCGTCGAAGGTCAGGCAGGGCTCGGACATGCCGGGCTCGTCTCCGGATACGGGAATGTACGACGCCCGCCCGGCGTCGGATGTAATGTTATTACATTTGCACATTGAGCCGCGCAAGGGGTGCGTCGTGCTTTCCCGTCCGAGTGAACCCGGGGCCGGTGCGCGAGAGGCTAGACGCCTCAGCTGCCGACGCGAACCGCGCCGCCGACCTCGGTCGACCAGTGCTCTGCGATAGCCACGACGGCGGCGTTGATCGGCCCGCTCGGGATGCGCGGGATGATCGAGGCGTCGACCACAAAGAGATCGTCGAAACCGTTGACCCTGAGGTCGGGATCGACCACCGCCAGCGCGTCGGCGCCCATCCGGCATGTCCCGCAGGGATGGTGATGGGTGGACGCGGAGCGGGCGACGAAAGCGTCGAGGTCGATGTCGGACTGCGCCTGCGGGCCGGGCAGTACCTCGGCGTCGCGCCATTCGGCCAGCGCCGGATGCTCGCCCAGCATGCGCGCGATCTTCAGCGCCTTGCGGAAGGTTATGCGGTCGTGGTCGGCGTCGAGATAGCGCGGATCGATATGGGGAGCGTCGTGGCGCGTCGGTCCGGAGGGCCGGATCGTCCCGCGGCTCTCGGGATGGGTGACGCCGAACAGCAGCGTGTAGGCCGAACCATAGGGCGGCGCCTCCAGCCCGTCGGCGACCGACGGCGCGACCACGCAGGCCAGTACCATGTCCGGGCTGCCGTCGGCGCGAGTAATATCGTCGCTGTGGAGATACATCAGCGATTCGGAATGCTGCAGGCGCGACGGCGGCACCGGCTGCTTCGCCCGGTAGACATTGCCGAGGCCGAGCAGATGGTCCTGCAGGTTTGCGCCGACCTCCGGGCTCTCGTGGCGGCAGGGTATGCTCGCCCGCTCGAGCACGGCCGGGTCGCCGATGCCTGAGCGCATCAGGATCAACGGCGTGGCGATCGCGCCGGCGCACAGGATTACGCGGCCGGCGCCGTAGAGCAGCGTCTTGCCGTGCACCGCCGCCGCGACCCCGACCGCGCGGTCGCCTTCGAACAGCACATGCTCGACCTCGCAGCCTGCCAGGACCTCCAGGTTTCGACGCTCACGGACTTCCGGCGACAGATAGGCGTCGGCGACGCTGAGGCGTCGGCCGGCGCGGATGTTCAGGGAATTCGGCGAGGTGCCGGTCATGTTGCCGCTGTTGTGGTCGCGAAGCGCCGGCACGCCCAGCGCCCGGCCGGCGGCGATAAAGGCGCGCACGACAGGGCTCACCTCTTCGTCGGGCAAGAACACGTCGAGCGGGCCGTCGCGGCCCCGTGAGGGGTGCTCGAACGCGGCAAAGGCTTCGCTGCGTTTGAAGGCGGGCAGCAGGCCGTCGAACGACCAGCGGTCGCCGCCGGCGTCCCGCCAGGCCTCGAAGTCGTCGCGGTGGCCGCGCACATAGGCCATGGCGTGCAGGCAGCTCGACCCGCCGACGATCCTGCCGCGCGGCCACTGGTGCACGCGCCAGTCGGTGAAGGGCTGCGGCACGGTCTGGTAGGCCCAGTCGTAAGGGCGGCCTTGCAGTTGCGGCCACTTCAGCGGATCGGCGATATCGGGATCGTCGGGCTCGCCGCCGGCTTCCAGCAGGCCGACGCGGCAGGCGGGGTCCTGGCTCAGCCGGGCCGCGACGACCGAGCCGGCCGAGCCGGCGCCGATAACCAGTACGTCGAAATGCGCGTCCACAAACGTTCTCCGCCGGCTCGCACCCGCAAAGGCTTGACTAGGCGGCGAATGCGCCGGAATTCGAGCGCTCGTTGATCTGCTGCAGCACCGACTGCAGGTGCGCGCGCATCGCCCGCTCGGCGGCGTCCGGATCGCGCCTGGCGATCGCCTCGGCGATGGCGCGGTGCTCGGCGTCGCGCTTGGCGATGCGCTTGGGACAGGTCGGCGGAGACATGCCGGAAATGCGTACCCGCGCATCGACGCCGACCTGCCGCAGCATTCGATAGAATTCGCCGGCGAGGTGGTTGCGCGCGGCCGATGTGACCGAAAGGTGGAAGGCGAAATCAGCCTCGCCGTAGGCGGCGTTATCGGGCGTGGTGGCGGCATCCATGATGCGTGCGATCTCGAGCGGCGAGGCGCGCAGCGAGGCAAGCCGCGCCAGTCCCGGCTCCATCATCAGCCTAAGCTCGATGACCTCCAGCGGATTGGTCAGGCGGACGAGTTCCTCGCTGTAGCGCGGCTGCGCCGTCGGCGCGCGGCGTGCCCGCACGGCCTTGAGGTCGCCGCTGCGGCGCATCACGTCCAGCGCCTTGCGCAACTGGTGCCGCTTGACGTTGAGCCGGCCGGCGAGCTCGCGCTCAGAAGGCAGTTTTTCGCCCGGCTTCTGCACGACCCGGACGGCTTCGACGATGTCGTCGACGCTGAGGAGCGCCGCATTCTGCTCAACTGCCGACAAAGCCGATCTCCCCGGAGCTTCTGCCGCGAACGGTCGCGAAGCGCCCGTCGGCAAATCGCAACCAGTTCAACCAATCTATCTGGTCAGGCTCTGGTTGACAACCTTAGTTGGCCGATGGTTGACTGCACTGGTTGGGCGGCCCGCTTCCGGCGCCGTCCTGGGACACGCGCATGGCCGAGACCTTCGACTACGTCATCGTCGGCGCCGGATCGGCCGGATGCGTGCTGGCCAACCGCCTGACAGAGGATCCCGGCGTTTCCGTGCTGCTCATCGAGGCCGGCGACTGGGACCGCGACCCGATGATCCACATCCCGCTGGGCTGGGGCAAGATCCTGGTCGAGCGTCGGCACGACTGGATGTATTTTTGCGAGCCGGAGGAGAATGTCGGCGGACGCAGCGTAGAATGCGCGCGGGGCAAGGTGATCGGCGGCTGCTCCTCCACCAACGCGATGGCCTATGTGCGCGGCAATCGAGGCGATTACGACCGCTGGGCGGCAACCGGCCTGACCGACTGGTCCTATGAGAAGGTGCTGCCCTATTTCCGCAGGCAGGAGACCTGGGAAGGGGGCGCCAGCGAATGGCGTGGCGGCGACGGTCCTCTCAATACCCAGTTCTGCCGCTACAAGGACGAACTGGTCGACGGCTTTCGCGCCGCCACGCGCGAGGCCGGCTATCCGCAGACGGAGGATTACAACGCCGAGGTTCAGGAAGGTTTCGGCCGCCTGCAGATGACCATCAAGGATGGCCGCCGGGCCTCTACCGCCAACGCCTACCTGCGGCCGGCGATGCGCCGCCCGAACCTGAAGGTCGCCACCAAGGCGATGGCGACGCGCGTGCTTATCGACCGCGAGCGGCGCGCCACCGGCATCGCCTATCACCAGAACGGAGCCAGCCTGGAGGCCCTGGCGCGGCGCGAGGTGCTGCTCGCCGGCGGGGTGATCAACACGCCACAACTGCTGATGCTTTCCGGCATCGGCGATCCCAAGGAACTCTCCCCCATCGGCGTCGAGACGCGGGTCGCGGCGCCCGGCGTCGGCAAGAACCTGCAGGACCACGTCTCGGTCATCGTCATGTACCGGCGCAGCCAGCCGGGACCGTTCCGCCGCATGATGCGCGCCGACCGCATCGGCCTCGACTTCGCCCGCACCTACCTCACCGGCCGCGGTTTTTCCGGCGACGTGCCGGGGGGCTCGGTCGGCTTCCTGCGCAGCGGGCCGGACCGGCCGCTGCCCGACGTGCAGCTCATCTTCACCGCCGCGCCGCTCGCCGCCTGGCCCTATCTCGAGCCGTTCAAGGCGCCGTTTCCCGATGGCTTTGCGACTCGCATCGTCGCGATCCAGCCGGAAAGCCGCGGCCATGTCTCGCTCAGCTCCAGCGACCCCTTCGCCGCCCCGAAGATCCACCAGAATTTTCTGTCCTCGCGGCGCGACTGGGAATCGCTTCGTCACGGCTTCCGCGTCGCGCGGAAGATTGCCGAACAGCCGGCGATGCGGCCCTTCGTCCAGGCCGAGTTTTTTCCCGGGCCGGCGTGCCAGAGCGACGACCAGATCGACGAGCACATCCGCAAGACATCGATCACCGTGCACCATCCGGGCGGCACCTGCCGAATGGGCGTCGACCCCGATGCCGTGGTCGATCCCGAACTGCGGCTGCGCGGTGTCGAGCGACTGCGCGTCGTCGACGCCTCGGTGATGCCCGACCTCGTCTGCGGCAACATCAACGCCGCGGTGATCATGATCGCGGAGAAGGCGGCGGACCTGATCGCCAAGCGGCAACCTGCGGCTCTGGCGGCCTGATTTTCGACCGAAACTCAACCAAATGGCAGAATGGTTGAATTTTCCGCCCTAGCGTTTTGTCGAACCGAATTCGTGGGCGTAGCAGAGCTGGCAGCCACCGGATCACTTTTAGCAACCTAAAAACAATAGCTTATGTGCTGTTCCCAGTCATTCGCCGTCTGCCCGAGCCCCGCCAAGGCAGGCCCAACCAAATCGGTCGCATTCACCGAAAAATAACGGTTGCCGCCTTCAACCAGTATGGTACGGTTGATCTGGTCAAGGTCGGTGGGTCCTTCCGGTAGCGAGGTGTGAGATGTCCGTGGCGCGCGCAGTCAACGAAAACACCAGCAACAAGAAGGCGGCACTCAAAGGTCTCTACGACGACATCCACGCGGCCAACATGTTCCCGTTCTGGGCGACCTCGGAAGGCGTCGACCACGACGAGGTCAGGCAGCTGATGGCGACGTCAAAGGCGATCCCCTTCGTCTGGAAATACACCGACATCGAACCGATGCTGCAGCGCGCAGCGCAACTCGTCACCATGGACGACAGCGAACGCCGCTCGCTGATCCTGGTCAATCCGGGCCTGACGCCAAAGCGCGCCTCGGTTTCGACCATGTACACCGCCTACCGGCTGAACGACCCCAACGAGATCATGCCGCCGCACAAGCATTCGCCGAGCGCCATCCGCTTCGGCCTGACCGGCGAAGGCAATTTCACCGGCGTCGAGGGCGAGGACGTCGTGTTCGGCCCGGGCGACATGGTGCTGACGCCGAACGATGCCTGGCATAACCACGGCACTGTCGGCGGCGAGCAGGCGGTGAACCTTTCGGTGCTCGACCTGCCGCTGGTCGAGACGCTTCACGCCGTCCATTTCGACCACAAGTACACCGAGATCGAGAACGGCAGGGAAGTCGAGAAGAAGGTCCAGACGGCCCGCTATCCGTCCGACTACTCGCAGCGCATCTACGGCGAAGGCGGCATGTTGCCGCGCTTCGTCAACCACAAGCGCGGCGGCGGCCTGTCGTCTCCGATGTATGTCTACCGCTGGGAAAAGATGCAGGCGCTGCTCGATGCCCACAAGGACTGGGACGGCGACCCGCATGAGGGCATCGTCATCGACTATGTCGACCCGACTACCGGCGGGCCGGTTTTCCACACGATCAACTTCTACGTCCAGATGCTGCGGCCCGGCGAAAAGACACTGCCGCAGCGCGAGACGGCGAGCCTGCTGCTCGCCCCCTTCAAGGGCAAGGGCCATTCCATCATCGACGGCAAGCGCTACGACTGGGACCAGTTCGACACGCTGGCGGTTCCTGGCGGCTGCTGGGTCGAGCATGTCAATGGGTCCTCGACCGAGCCGGTGATTTTCTTCGGCGCCACCGATGCCCCGACGCAGCGGGCACTGCTGCTCTACAAGCGCTGGGGCCGCAACCAGGCCGGCGATTTGCTGCGGCTGGCGTGATGCAGCGCTAGCCGGTCGCGTCTCGGTCAGGCAGGAAAGCGTATTCGGTGGTTTCGGCGTCGAACACAAAGCATCTGGCGCGCTTCGACTGCCCCGGCGGCGGTCAGGTCTGGGTCGACGGCGACATTCTTTACGTCGGCCACATGCGGCCGCCGAGCGGCACCACGCTGGTCGACATATCCGACCCACGCAAGCCGAGGAAGATCGCAACGATCGACGTGCCGCCGGGCTGGCACTCACACAAGGTGCGCGCCAAGGATGGCGTGATGATCATCAATCACGAGCGTTTCGGCAGCGAAGGCCCTGCTGAATTCGGCGGCGGGCTGGCCATTTATGACACTTCCAAGCCGGCGGAGCCCAAGCTGATCTCGAAATGGATGACGGCGGGAAAGGGCGTCCACCGCTACGACTACGATGGCCGCTACGCCTACATCTCGCCGACCGCCGAGGGGTTCGTCGGCAACATCGTGATGATCCTCGACCTGGTCGACCCGGCCAATCCGGTCGAGGTCGGCCGCTGGTGGATCCCCGGCCAGAATGTCGGGGCCGGCGAGGTCTATCCCTGGGACGATTATGTGCAGCCGCGCTGCCATCATCCGCTGCGCATGGGCGATCGGCTCTATGTCAGCTACTGGCACCACGGCCTGTTCATCCTCGACATTTCCGACATGAGCCGGCCGCGCGCCATCGCGCATGTCAATTCGAGCCCGGCCTTCCCGCATCCGACCCACACCTGCCTGCCGATCCCGCAGAAACTGAAGGGCCGCGACATCATGGTGGTGGCCGACGAGGACGTGGCGAAGCTCAGGCCGCACGCGCCGGCCTTCACCTGGGTCTACGACATCACCGACGAGACCAACCCGCTGCCGATCTCGACCTTCCAGGTGCCGGGACTGGACCCTGACGGTGCGCCACAGCCGCCGATGACCGGCTGCCATCAGCCATCCGAGCGCTTCAAGGGCAGCGTTATCCCGTTCGCCTGGTTCGCGCAGGGCTTGAGACTTGTCGACATCGGCGACCCGTTCGCGCCGAAAGAAGTCGGCCATTTCCTGCCCGACCCGGCCGAGGGCGCCGAGCGCGCCTCGTCCAACGACGTCACCATCGACGATCGCGGCATCATCTACCTGATCGACCGCATCCGCGGCGTCGACATCATCGAGACCAGCGTGTTCTAGGAGATTGGGATGGCAGACGGCGCCCGCAGATCCGACAAGCACTACGCCATCGGCAAGAAGAACCCCAACCTGCCGTTCCATCCGGCCGTTCGCGCCGGCGACTACATCTTCGTTTCCGGCCAGGTGCCGAAGGACGAGAACAACAACATGATCGACGGCACCATCGAGGTCGAGACCGTCGCCACCCTGAAGACCATCGAGCGCGTGATTGCCCACGAGGGCGCCACGCTGCAGGATATCGTGCGCATCACCACCTACCTGCAGGACGTGCGCGACTTCGGCCGCTATAACAAAGCCTTCACCGACGCGATCGGCGATGCCGTGCTTGCCCGCACCACCGTCGAGGCACGCGCGGTCATCAATACCAAGATCGAAATGGACGCCATCGTCTACAAGCCGCTCGAGCCGAAGGGCTGAACGGAGAGAACCAAGGGAGTCATGGCCATGATCAAGCTTCTCGGCCGCGCCACGTCCGGCAATGTGCAGAAAGTGCTCTTCTTCCTCGAGGAGACCGGCACGCCTTACCAGCGCGAGGACTACGGACGCCAGTTCGAGAATACGGCGACGCCCGAATACAAGGCGCTCAACCCGACATCGAAGGTGCCGACGCTGGTCGACGGCGACACGGTGATCTGGGAATCGAACACCATCCTGCGTTATCTCGCAGCGACCTACGCGCCGCAGCTCACCGGCTCGACGCCGGCGGAGAAGACGGATGTCGAGCGCTGGATGGATTTCGTGCTCGCCGCGGTGAATCCCGGCTATCTCGCCGCCTTCAAGGGTGCCAAGCTGAAGCCTGAGGAGAGGGCGCCCGACTATGCCGAGCAGGTCAAGGATCTCGCCGCGCAGATGAAGATCATCGACGGGCATCTTGCCGGGCGGGCCTTCTTGGCGCTGGGCAAGCTCACCATCGCCGACATCGCGCTGGGGCCGATCCTCAAGCGCTGCGTCGACTTCCCGATCGACCGCCCGGCGCTGCCGAACCTGGAACGCTGGGTGGCGGCTCTATCCGAGCGGCCAGCCTTCCAGAAGGCGACCGGCACCGCCGCGCCGGCCAATAAGGCGGCGTGATGATCCGCAAGGTCGCACTCATCGGGCTGGGGACCATGGGTCCCGGCATCGCAGCGCGGCTCTCGCGCGGCGGCCTCGATGTCGCGGCCTACGACAGCGCGCCCGCCGCGATCGATCGCGCGCGCGGCATGCTGGAGATTGCGGCCGGCGCCCTCGACCGGCTCGGCCTGTCCGCGCCGGCGGCGGGCTCGGGCGCGGTGACCTTTTCGGGTTCGCTCGATGCGGTCGTCGAAGGCGCGGATCTTGTGCTGGAGAATGTGCCCGAAAACGCCGAGATCAAGGCCTCGGTTTATCGCGCAATCGACCCGCTGATCGGCTCTTCGGTGATCGTGGCGACCGATACGTCGGGCATTCCGATCACAAAACTTCAGGCACACATCTCCAATCCGGCCCGCTTCGTCGGCATGCACTGGTCGAACCCGCCGCACATCGTCCCGATAATCGAGGTGATCGGCGGAGCACAGACGGCGGCGGAGACGGTGGCGACGATCCGCGATCTCATCCGCTCAATGGGCCTGCTGCCGGTGGTGGTGAAGAAGGACGTTGCCGGTTTCGTCGAGAACCGCGTGCTCTACGCGCTGCTGCGCGAGGTGGTCGACCTGGTCGAGCGCGGCGTCATCGAGCCGGAGGACATCGACACCTGCGTGTCCTGGGGTATCGGCTACAAGCTCGCCGTCATCGGGCCAATGGCGCTGCTCGACATGGCGGGCCTGGACATCTACCGCTCGGTCTCCTCCTTCCTCAACGCCGACCTGTCGAACAGGCCGGACGTGGCACAACTGGTCCTCGACAGGACCGGCGCCGGAAAGCTCGGCATCAAGGCGGGGGAGGGCATCTACAGCTATACGCCCGAGCGCATCCGCGAACTGCAGGCCGAACGCGCCGGCAAGCTGGTTGCGGTACGCCGCATTCTCGAAGGGCGTAGCTAAAACATGGCCGGCTTCCGCTTCCAAGATCGGACCATGCCCGCTCATGTGGGTTTTGATCGTTTCGGGCAAGAATCGGGCGACCCGTTGGGAACCTATACCCCCTCATCCGGCCGCTACGCGGCCACCTTCTCCCCGCCGGGGAGAAGAGGTCGCCGGCATCGCCGCGCCCCCTCTCCCCTTGGGGAGAGGACGCGAGCGCAGCGAGCGGGTGAGGGGGAGGTGCGGGGCCGTAAGGGCTGCCGGGCCGATTTCCGCCGAAGCGTCGCCTTTCCCGCGTGGCTACCCGCACTGCAAGACACCGCCTTGCTCTCTGCACTCCACGGCACGCTTCTCCGGGGCGATCGACAGGCGGCGCTCGAACGCGATCGGCGCGCGCGTCGCGTAGGTGCGGCCGACGAGGCCGCAGTAGAGCGCCTCGATCGGCATGTTTTCCTGCTTGTCGTTGAGCGCGGTGACCGTACCGGATTTCGGGTCGAACCACAGCGCGATATCCGCCTTCGCTCCTGGCGCGATTTCGGCCAGCGTCGCGGAGTACCAGTGCGCGAGCGCGGCGATGCAGGCGATCGGCTCGGCCGCGTCGTTGGCGATCGTCAGCGGCGCCGGGACAAGACCGTCGGTGCCTTTGCGCACCTCGATATGGTGCAGTTCGACGGCCAGCGCCGGCGTGGCGCAAAGAACCATGGTGGAAAGCAGAAGGCGGTAACGTTTTCCCACCTGGATACCCTCATCCGAATGAAAAGAAAAGAAACTCCACGGATGCAATCAGTATAAGAAAAGCATGGGCAACACAAATATGAAACAATGGAGGTTCAGATGAAAAAGTACTTGCTCGCCACAGCGAGCTCGATGATGCTCGCGGCGTTCATGCTGGGAAGCAGCATGGCGGCGGAAGTCAAGTCCATTGCCATTCTGACCCCTGAAGAGGGGACCGACTATGGCTGGAACCAGCAGGGCATCGACGCCGCCAAGGCCGCCGGCGCCGCTGCCGGCATCGAGGTGAAGGTTGCGCAGGGGCTCGGCTACGGCGACGTTCGCCCGACGTTGCGCGAGCTCGCCGAGGAAGGCGTCGGCCTGATGATAGCGCATGCCAGCGGCTACAACACCGCCGCCCCCGAGATCGCCGAGGAGACGAAGGTGCCGGTGGCGATCGTCGACACGCCGACCGGGCTGAAGGCCGGGCTGGTCGCCGACTACACGCTGTCGGGCCATGAAGGCGCCTATCTCGCCGGCCGTCTGGCCGCCAAGATGAGCCGCTCCAAGACCGTCGGCATCGTGGTGTCGGGAGAGCCGCCGTCGTGGAACTCGCAGTCGGCCGCCTTCGCGCAGGGCGTCAAGGCCGAGAGCGGCGACGTCAAGATCGTCTACGCCGTCATCGGCCCCGCCGCCTACAGCGACGCTGCCGGTGGCAAGCGGGTGACCGAGAGCGTGATCGCGGCCGGTGCCGATGTCATCTTCGGCCAGGGCAACGGCTCCAGCTTCGGCATGCTGCAGGCTGTCGAGACCACCAAGGCCGCCGACGGCGGCAAGGTGCTGTTCATCGACGTGATCGGCGACAAGACCGCCATCGACAAGGGCTACCTGCTGTCGTCGGTGGTCTGGAACATCGAGCCGGTCTATGCGGCGATGATCGCCGACCTCAAGGCCGACACTTTCGGCACCAAGAGCTATGCGATCGGCCTCAAGGACGACTCCGTCAAGCTCTTGAAGACCCCGCAGATCCCCGAGGACGTCTGGATCTCGGTGATGGCGATCCGCGACGACGTCGTCGCCGGCAAGATCAAAGTCGAGCCGGTATTCGAGGCGACCGCGGTGCGGGCGCTGATGACCGACGTCAAGGAATAGCAATGCCGGCCGGGGCCGCCATGCGGCCGCCCCGGCAGTCTCTTCCGAAAAAGTACCAGGAGGACGCGATTGTCCCTCGCGCCGGCTCCGGCAATGGCGGCAGCCCCGCCGATCATCACGCTCGTCGGCATCACCAAGGCGTTTCCGGGCGTGGTGGCGAACGACTCCGTCGACCTTGCCATCCGTGCGGGCGAAGTCCACGTGCTCCTCGGTGAGAACGGCGCCGGCAAGTCGACGCTCATCGGCATGCTTTCCGGGCTGCAGCAGCCGGATGCGGGCACCATCCTGATCGACGGCGTGCCGACCCGCATCGGCTCGCCGCGCCAGGCGCTTTCTCTTGGCATCGGCACGGTCTTCCAGCACACGATGCTTGTGCCGACACTGACAGTGGCGGAAAACCTCCTGCTCGGCGCGCCGTGGTGGCACCGGCCGCGCCAGGATGAACTGCGCTCGCGCGTTGCCGAAATCGCCGGTTCGCTCGGCATGAAGGTCGACCTCGACGCCGTCGCCGCCGAACTGTCGCTCGGCGAGCAGCAGCAGGTCGAAATCCTGCGCGCGCTTCTGCGCGACAGCCGGGTGCTGATCCTCGACGAGTCCACTTCCATGTTGACGCCGGCGGGCATCGAGGAACTCGGCGCGCTGATGCGCCGGCTGGTCGAGCGTGGGCTGGCCGTCATCTTCATCACCCACAAGCTCAGGGAAGCCGCCGCCTTCGGTGACCGCATCTCGGTGCTGAAGCTCGGCCGCAAGGTCGGCGAGATCGATCCCGACCGTTTTCGCGGGCTAGGCGAAGACGAACTGATCGCCGAGATCGTCGAGATGATGTTCGGCCGACGCGCCGACGATCCGGAAGAGGGCCATTTCGCCGGCCGCGCGCTCCCTGCCGAGGCGTCTGCCGTGCTGCAGGTCGACGACCTGGCGCTGGCGCCGAGCGCGACCTCGCCCGGCTTGCACGGTGTCACCTTCTCCATTCGCGGCGGCGAGCTTCTGGGCATCGCCGGCATCGACGGCAACGGCCAGAAGCAGCTCGCCGAAGCGCTGGCCGGCCAGCTTCGCGTCGAGCGCGGCTCGGTGCGCCTCGAGGGGCGGCCGCTCGAAGCGCTTTCGGCCGGCGCCCGGCGCGACGCCGGGCTGCGCTACCTCACCGACGACCGGCTGGGCGAGGGCACCGTCGCCAGCTTCCCGGTGTCGATCAATTTCTTCCTCAAGCAGGTCGGCGCCCAGCCGCTGTGGAAGCACGGCGTCGAGCAGCGCGGCATCATCGAAGAACGCGCCGAAAAACTGATACGCGACTACGACGTGCGTACCCCGAGCCCGCGAACGCCGATCGGCCGGCTGTCCGGCGGCAACATCCAGAAGGTGATTCTCGCACGCGAGCTTGCCGAAGGCGCGAAGGCCGTCATATTTAACAAGCCGACCTACGGGCTGGACCTCGCCAACACGCTGGCTACCCGCCAACGCATCCGCGACATCGCCGCCGCCGGCAAGGCCGTGCTGCTGATCTCGACCGACCTCGAGGAACTGCTCGGCCTCTGCGACCGCATCGCAGTCATGGCCGGCGGTGCGCTGGTCGGCACGGTCGCCAACGGGCCGGACGCGCGCACCGAGGTCGGCCGGCTGATGATCGGGCTCGCGGCATGAGCATCGACACCGCAACCTCGACGGACGGTCCGCTGCCGGCCTCCGCGCCGGGGCCGGCGGGCAGCGCGATGCTGCACCGCCTCGTTCTGACGATCGGCCCCGTTATCGCCGCGCTGGTGATCGCCGGCCTGCTGCTGCTCGCACTCGGTGTCAACCCGCTGACCTACTACGGCTACGTGCTCGACCGCGGGCTGTTCTCGCCTTCGGGCATCCAGCAGACGCTGACGCGCATGGCGCCGCTGCTCTTCCTCGCCGCCGGGCTGATCATCGCCTTCCGCGCCGGCATCTGGAATCTGGGCGGGGACGGCCAGTTCCTGCTCGGTGCGGTGACCGCGGCCGCGAGCGGTCCCTGGCTCGCCGCTGTGCTGCCCATCTGGCTCGCCTGGATAGTGGCGTTAGCGCTGTCCACGCTGGTCGCCATGGCGTGGTCGCTGCTGCCCGCGCTGCTGCGCGCCTACCAGGGCGTCAACGAGATCATCACCACGCTGATGATGACCTTTCTGGGCACCTCCCTCGCCAATGCGCTGGTCAAGCTGGTTTTCCTCGATCCGGGAACGACCGTTCCGCAGACGCGCACGCTGCCGGTGGAAGACCGCCTGCCGCGCCTGTTCGATACAACCATCAGCAGCGGGCTGATCCTCGGGCTGATCGCCATCGTCGCGGTGCACCTCATGATGACCCGTACAGCCTTCGGCCTGAAGCTCAGGATCGTCGGGGCCAATCCGCGCGCTGCAGTCCACGCCGGCCTCGCGGTACCGCATCTCACCATCGCGGTGTTCGCGCTGTCGGCGGGGCTGGCGGGACTGGCCGGGGCGGTCGATATCATCGGCGTGCAGGGCAATGTGCGCGCCGACTGGAATCCGGGCTACGGGCTGGTCGTCATCCCGATGGTGTTCCTCGCCCGCCTCAATGGCTTCGCCTCGATCGTCTTCGTATTCCTGCTGTCGGTGCTGGAGATCGGCGGCGAGAGCGCCGCCCGGAGACTCGGCGTGCCCAACCACTTCACCCTCGTGCTGGTGGCCACCGTGCTGATCGTGCTTGCGATCGCCGAATACATCGACCACCGCCTCGGCCAGGCGCGGAAGGCATGAGGCGATGACCGGCCTGTTTTCCGAACTCTTCCTCAGTGCGCTGCTCTTCGGGGCCGTCACCGCCGCCGTGCCGCTGCTGCTTGCCGGCCTCGGCGAGCAGATGTCGGAAAAGGCCGGCGTGCTCAACATCGGCATCGAAGGCATGATGATCACCGGCGCCTATGTCGGCTTCGTCGGCGCCTACTATTCCGAGTCGCTGTGGCTGGGCTTTGTCGCCGGCGCGCTGGGCGGCATGGCGGTAGCGGTCGTGATGGTATTGCTCTGCGTGCGCCTCGGCCTCAACCAGATCGTCATCGGCATCGGCCTGACCCTCGGCATGGAAGGGCTGACCGCGCTTCTCCATCACTTCCAGTTCTCGCGCACCTATCCGCGCCTGCCGGCCGCCGACATCACCGCCATCCCGTTGCTGTCCGACATCCCGGTGATCGGGCCGGCCTTCTTCAAGCACCATCTGCTGGTCTACCTGGCGGTGTTGCTCGTCTTCGTCATGAGCTACATCTACCGGCGCACGCAACTCGGCCTCAACCTGCAGGCGGCGGGCGACAAGCCGGCGGCGCTCGACGTGGCGGGCGTCGACGTGCTGCGCACGCGCACCGTCGCCGTGCTCACCACCGGTGGGCTGGCCGGTATAGGCGGCGCCTATCTCGCCAATGTCGGAGCCGGCATCTTCGTGCCGTTCATCACCAACGGCGCAGGCTTCCTCGGCATCGTACTTGCCATGCTGGCGCGCGGCCGGCCGAGCTGGGTGCTTTACGGGGCGTTGCTGTTCGGCCTCTGCCTGTCGCTCACCACTGCGCTGCAGGTCGCCGGCATCAACATTCCGACCGACGTCATCCAGATGATACCCTATCTCGCGGTGCTGGCGATGCTGGTGATCTTCGGGCGCCGCTCCAGCCTGCCTGCGGCGCTGGGCTTGCCATACGAGCGCGGCGCGCGCTGAAATCGAACACGGGCCGGGCGACCGGCGGGGAACAACAGGAGAAGAAAATGGCGGATACCAAGGTCTACCTGCTCGACGGCGGCTCGCTGGTGCTCGACGGCTTCCATGTCTTCTGGAACCGCGGGCCGGGCGGCGAGGTGCGCTTTCCGGTCTATTCGATTCTGGTCGAGCACAACGAAGGCCGTTTCCTGATCGACACCGGCTACGACTACGACCACGTGATGAAGGTGCTGCCCTTCGAAAAGCCGATCCAGAGCAAGGACCAGACGATTCCCGGCGCGCTGGCACTGCTAGGGCTCACCCCGAAGGATGTCGGCGTGGTGGTCAACTCGCACTTCCATTTCGACCATTGCGGCGGCAACAAATATTTCCCGCATGCCAAGAAGATCTGCCACCGCTTGGAGGTGCCGCAGGCGGCCAACTGCCAGCCATTCGAGCATCTCGGCTATTCCGACCTCACCTTCTCGGTGGAAGCCGCCGAGGCACGTGGCCAGGCGGTCCAGCTCCAGAACGGCCAGACCAGGGCGAACACGACCTTCGAGGGCGTCGATGGCGACATCGAACTTGCCAAGGGCGTGAAGTTGATCTTCACGCCCGGCCATTCGATCGGCCACTACAGCCTGCTGGTCGAGTTCGGCACCCGCAAGCCGATCCTTTTCACCATCGACGCAGCCTATACGCAGAAGAGCCTGGAGACGCTGTGCCAGGCTTCCTTCCATATCGACCCGGTGGCCGGCGTCAGCTCGATGCGCAAGGTGAAGAAGCTCGCCGAAGACCACGGCGCCGACCTGATGTTCTCGCACGACATGGAGAACTTCAAGACCTACAGAACCGGCACGCAGTTCTACGGCTGACGGTAGAGAAGGGGTCGAGACCATGCGCTACGCAACCAATGCCGATCCGGTCATCACGCTGACCTCGGGGCCGGTGAACGCCTATCCGGAGGTGCTGCGCGGGCTGAGCCGCACCGTGCTCTACGACTACGACCCGGCGTTCCAGATTTTCTACGAGAACGTCGTCGGCAAGGCGCAGCGCGCCATGCGGCTGTCCAACAAGCCGGTGGTGCTGCATGGCGAGCCGGTGCTCGGCCTGGAGGCGGCGGCGGCCTCGCTGATCACCCCGCAGGACGTGGTGCTGAACCTCGCTTCCGGCGTCTACGGCAAGGGTTTCGGCTACTGGTCGAAGCGGTTTTCGCCGCATCTGCTCGAGATCGAGGTGCCCTACAACGAGGCGATCGACCCGAAGGCCGTCGCCGACATGCTGCGGTCGCACCCGGAGATCACCGTGGTTTCGGTCTGCCACCACGACACGCCGTCGGGAACCATCAACCCGATCGACGAGATCGGCGCGATCGTGGCCCGGCACGGCGGCTACCTGATCGTCGACGCGGTCTCCTCCTTCGGCGGCATGAAAACCCATCCGGAGGATTGCCATGCCGACATATACGTCACCGGTGCGGGAAAGTGCCTGGGTGCGCCGCCGGCGCTTACCCTTCTCGGCGTCAGCGAACGCGCCTGGGCCAAGATGAAGGCCAACAAGGCCGCGCCGACGGCCTCCATGCTGTCGATCCTCGACTGGGAGCATGCGTGGTCGAGCGAGCGGCCGTTTCCGTTCACGCCCTCGGTCGCCGAGATGAATGGGCTCGACACCGCTCTCGATCTCTATCTGGCGGAAGGGCCGGAGAAAGTGTGGGCCCGCCACGCGCTGACGGCGAGCGCCACACGCGCCGGCATCAAGGCGATGGGCCTGTCGCTGTGGGCCGCGAGTGAGGCGATCGCCTCGCCGACCACTACGGCGGTGCGCACGCCCGACGGCATCGACGAGAAGGCACTGCGCGAAACGGCGCGGCAGCGCTACGGCGTGGTGTTCTCGTCCGGCCGAGGCGAGACGCTGGGCAGACTCACCCGCATCGGCCACATGGGGCCGACTGCGCAGCCGATCTACGCGATCGCGGCGCTGACGGCCTATGGCGGCGCGCTCAATGCGCTCGGTCACACGGCGCAGGTGGGCAAGGGCATCGACGCGGCGCTCGCCGTCATCGACGCCGACGCGTGATTTTCTTAAAAGAGATCAAGGGGAAACAAAGATGACGGGCAAGCTTTCAGGCAGGACGGCGCTGGTGACCGGCGCGGCACAGGGCATCGGCAAGGCGATCGCGGCGCGGCTTGCCGCCGACGGCGCCAAGGTGGTGGTCAACGACACCAACGCGGACGGCGCGCGGGAGGTGGCGAGCAACCTCGGCGGCATCGCGATCCCCGCCGATATTTCGGATCCGGCGGCGGTGAAGGGGATGTTCGAGGCCATCGCCGAGAAGGCCGGCGGACTCGATATCGTGGTCAACAATGCCAGCATCGTACCGTTCATCCCGTGGGATGAGGTCGACCTCGCCCACTGGCAGCGCATCATCGACGTCAACCTCACCGGCACCTTCCTAGTTACGCGGGCCGCCACCGACATGATGCGGCAGAAGCACGTGCACGGCCGGGTGATCTCGATCTCGTCGAACACGTTCTTCGCGGGAACTCCCAACATGGCAGCCTATGTGGCGGCGAAGGGCGGCGTGATCGGCCTGACGCGGGCGCTCGCCACCGAACTCGGCAAGTACGGCATCACGGTCAACGCGGTGACTCCCGGCCTGGTGGAGAGCGACGGCGTAAAGGCAAGCCCGCACAACCAGGCCTTCGGCTTCGTCGAGATGCTACAGGCGATGCCGGGCAAGGGGCAGCCGGAGCATATCGCCGACGTCGTGGCGTTCCTCGCGTCCGACGACGCACGCTGGATCACCGGCCAGACCATCAACGTCGACGCCGGAATGGTGCGGCACTGAACGGGCGCCGCGCTCCGGCCCCCCTTCTTCCGCTCAAGCTGGTTCGGGTCTCCCCGGGCAAGAGTGAGGGCGCCAATCGTGGATCGCTCAGGCGCCGGGCACCGCCGGCGTCAGGCAGGCCTCGCAGATCGCCGCGATTTGGCGGTGGTCGGTGCCGCAGCAGCCGCCCAGAACGCGCATCGCCGGATAGGTCCGCGTCAGGAAGCGATACTGCCGGCCGAGATCGGCGATGTCGCCTATGTCGAGTTCGGTGGAATCGTCGAGTTCCTGGTGGCTTTTCGCCGACGCGTTGGCCCGGATTCCCTGGATGCGGCCGGTCCACGACTCGCCGGCCTCCAGAACGTCGCGGAAATGCGTCGGGTGCGCGCAGTTGATCATGAAGTAGGTCGGATATCCGCCGGTGCGCTCGTCCACCGTCTCGATGGCTTCGCGCAGCGTCGTTCCGTCGACCAGCCGGCCGTCGGTCTCGACCGTGAACGAGACTACGCACGGCATCGCGTGCGCCTTTGCGGCGCGGGCGATACCAAGAGCCTCGCCGACCGTGTTCATCGTGACCGCCGAGACCATGTCGGCGGCCGAGTTCGCGAACACCGCCATCTGCGGCGAGTGATAGGCTTCCGCCTCGGAGCCATCCATGCTGCCGGCCTTGTAGCCGTCGCCGCGCGGGCCGAGCACGCCGTTGATCACGCAGGGCGTGGTCGGCGTTTCCCATTTCGCACGCAGTTCCTCGAGATAGGCGATCGAGGCGGTGTTCACGGCGCGCAGCTGGTCGCCGTCATAGCCGAGCTTGGCACCCCAGTCCGGGCTCGCCCGCCAGGTTGCGCTGTCCAGAACGAAGCCCACGCCCTGTCGGCGCGCCAGCCGCAGAAACGTCTCGTAGTAGCCGGTCAGCGCGCTGCGGCCGTGTTCGGTCTCCAGCAGCGGGAAGGATGCGAAATGCGGCAGGTCGATGCCGTCGAGGAAGATGAGGGCGGTTTCCAGCCCGCCGTCGCTCAGGAACGTGCCGCCACGCATCTGCGGCAGGTGGTGACGATACTTGGCCATTGGGTTCTCCAATCGTGTTTCGCACCCGGTCTTGCCGCCTGCCCGCAGCGGTTCCGGGTCGTGCGGTTTGTGCCGCAATCGCGCCGGGAGGGCTAGAATGCTTGCGGTGCGGCGTGTATGAGAATGACGAAACGGTATTGATAACAGCGGCTTGCCCGTCCTGAGCCGGGAATGGCGGCCGCTTTGGCCGGTGCCGGCGCTAAGAAAACCATACCGGCGGTACAGTTTTGCGAGGTGCACCGATGGGAAAGGGCGTGGAGACGCGCGAGCGAATCATGGCCATCGCCGAAGCTTCGGTGCTGGCCAAGGGATTCGCTGCCACCTCGATCGACGAGGTGATCGCCGAGGCGGGCATCACCAAGAGCGGTTTCTTCTATCATTTCAAGGACAAGAACGAACTCGCGCGCGAAATGCTGCGGCGCTACATGGACAACAACGACCTTGTCTTCGACGATTTGTTCGGCCGCGGCCGAGAATTGTCGGACGACCCGCTGCAGGCTTTTCTGATCGGACTGAAGCTTTTTGCCGAAACGATGGGCAATTTGCGGGCCGCGCATCCGGGCTGCCTGGTTGCAGCGGTGTGCTACCAGGAGCGGCTGTTCGACCGCGAGGTACGCGAACTCAATGCCCAGGCGGTGCGGGAATGGCGCTAACGTTTTCGCGGATACCTTGACGAGATCGCGGCCATCCACCCGCCCCGCGTGCCGGTCGACCTCGACGACCTGGCCGACATGCTGTCATGCGTGGTCGACGGCGGCATCATCATCTCGAAGTCGCTGAACGAGCCGCACCACATCGAACGCCAGGTGCTGGCCTATCGCAGCTTCATACGGCTGCTTTTCTCGGCGCCAGCCGGAGCGGCCGCGGCAGTGGTGGAACGCGCGCCGGCCGAATAAGCACGCCCGCGCCGGAGGAGCGGTTCGGCGCTCAGCCGAACATGCGCTCGCCCTGTTCGTCGATCATTTGCTGGCCCTTGCGGATGGCCACATCGACCGCGTCGTCAATCGAGGCGAAGCGGTCGGCGCGGATAAAGCGGTGCTCCTTGTCGACGCCGCCGACCTGCTTGGAAATCACCCCGCAGGTCTGGAACTGTCCCTCCGCCTTGAACGGCGTCGCGCGAATGGTGAAACCCTTGTGCTCGATCTGCTTGAGCGGCTTGGTTTCCGCGGCGCTCTCGGACCCGCCCCCACCGCCGCCGAAGAGCTTCTTCAGAAACGACATGAAAATCTCCTTTTGCCGCGAAAGCTAGCGCGGCGCGCTTGCTGATGCCAGTGGCGCCGCTCAGTTCGCCGGGGTGCCGATGCCGCGTTCGATCAGGTCGATGACATAGGGATAGAACGGATTGTAGGACATGCGCATTGCCGTATCGAGTGATACGACCAGCACGCCGTTCTCGCCACGCAGGTCGAGGGTACCGAGGTTTATGCCAAATTCCGGGGTCGGCCGTGGCGCCGGGAAACCGCCGTACAGCCCGTCGTCCGGCGGGAACGGCATGGCGATGTGCGACAGCGAGAACACGCCGGGCGGGAAGCGCATGCCGAGCGGACGGGTGGTTTCCTCCGTGCTCCCTGCCGTCGTGAGCTTTTCGGCCACCGATCCGTCGCTGGAGCCGTCGTTGGTGATCACCGAAAGGTCGAAATTGCGCGGCGCCGGGCGCACCAGAGACGACAGCACGGTCTCGGCGGACGAGCGCATTAGAAGGCTGAGGTTGCGCGAACGGTTGATGTCGAACAGCACCAGTTCGCTGCCGTTTGCGGGAAGCTTGTCGTAGAGCGCCGTCGCCAGCGCGTGGACGTTGATGGTGAAGTCGACCAGCGACTGGAAAGTCAGGACCGGCGGCATGTCCTTCAGCCGGCCTTGCGTCGCCGCCTTCTCGATCTCCTCCTGCAGCGCCACCGTCAGATTGTACGACTGGACCGCGGCATTGACCGGAAACGAGTTGTATTTGAATGGGTTGTATTCCGGCACGATGTCGAGCCAGGAGGCTTTCACGGCTGCGGGGAACAGATCTGCCGGCAATCCGGCCAGCCAGGCGAAGCGCGCAAAAGCCGTCACGCCGATCATCGGCGAAAACAGCACCACGCGCTGCGGGCGCGCGAGTTTGTCGTCGTAGAGGGTGTCGAGCACGTATTTGACCGCCAGCGCGCCGCCGTTGGAATAGCCGACGATGTGCAGCGGCTTGCCGGCGCCGACACGCGCGACAGCCTCACGCACCGCAAGCTTGGTCGCCGCCATCCAGTCGTGCCAGGTCACCGAGGTCAGTCCGCCGGGCACCGTGCCGTGGCCGGGTAGCCGGATTGCAACGGCAACAAAGCCGCGATCGGTATAGAGGCGGGCGAGATGGCGCACGCTGTAGGGCGAATCGGTAAGGCCGTGCAGCAGCACCGCCGCGCCCTTGGGTTCGCCCTGCGGCATAGAAATGAAAGAGCGGTTCCAATCGGTCTGGAAGTGCGGCGGATAAAGCGGGCTGGCTGCAAAATAGCGGTTGGCCGGAAGCTCATCCTGCGCAGCGAGGTGTTGAACGACATTTTCGTCGACCTCACGGAAAGCGGCGTCTTCGGCCGCCAAATAGTCCTCCCAAGTGGCCTCGGCCAGCGTGTCGTCGTCGAGTTCCGCAGGCGCGAAGGTGTGCCAGGGTCGCAGGGGCGGACCTTGAATCGCGCCGTATGTCCGTCCGAGAAACACAACAACCAATGCGGTCGCGATCATGACGGCCGCATACTTGAAGACGGTCCAGCCGACCTTCCTCGCGATCCTGAGCATGGTAGGCTCCCCCCAGCACGACGGCTCGGCGCCGGCCTTTGGCGTGTCATAGCACTCGACCGAAGAAAAGAAACGCCGGAGTGTATCCGCCGGAGAGGGGGCAGATTACCGGCTCAGCAATATCCCGCCCTGGGGCAACCAGAACTCTATCGCGGGCGACTGCTGGGTGGCCCCATCCAGCCTCGAGTAGCAGTCGCGCGGCCCACGCATTGCAACCGGCACCCTTGTGTTGACGACGAAATCGATAGGCGGCGTCTCATCCCGGTGATCCGCTGCCTTCTCGACACAGGAATTGTAGCGTCGCGGCCCGCGTCGTACGCTCTTATGCAGATCGACTACAAAATGCACGAAATCAAGGCGTTTACGCGACACGACCCTCCTCTCCGAGCTTGCCGGCCTCTAAAATTAGCGGTGTTGCGGGAAATAGGGCCCGCTGATGACCTTACGCTGCGAAAAGCCATTGCAACGGGGTTACACATTCGCGCATACCTCAGTGATATAGTGCAATGCGGTATGTGCCAGCTTTGTGATAGGCAAAGGGCAGCAGGTGCTGGTAAATGGGAATCACTATGTCGAGGGGCTTCGGCAGCGCAGGCGCAGGTGACGCCACGATCTTCGCTCTGGCAGCGGCCGAATCGCGGACGCTGTTCGGCGAAAACGCGAGTGCGTTCCGCTTCCTGGCCATTACCCCGCTCGAGCGCCCGGACCTTCGGCTTGTCCAGGCCCTGCGTCGCCAGCAAACCGCTACGGCCGTCGATATCGGCCGCAATGCTGCGGCCTGGCCCGGCCTGTTCGAGCGTCTCGAGCGGGAGCAGGCCGGACTGGGGCTGCGGTTGCCCGAGGATACTTCGGGATTGGCAGCCGAACCTCCCTCTTCTGTCAGCTTCCTGGTAACCGCGGGCTCTATCCGCGACCTGCCCGTCGCATGGCGCACTCTGCCGGTCATTGCGCAGGTGTGCTCGCTTGCTGAGGCGGAGAAGGCGCTCGGTGCAGGTGCCGGAGGCCTCATTGCCAAGGGGCAGGAAAGCGGAGGCCGCGCCGGAGATGAAAGCAGCTTTGTCCTGCTGCAGCGGATCCTCGCGATGACTGAGACTCTGCCCGTGCGGGTGCCGGTATGGTGCCAGGGCGGTATAGGGCTCCATACCGCCGCCGCCGCGATTGCCGGCGGCGCGTTCGGTGTCGTCCTCGACTCCGTGCTTTGCGGCTATCCGGAATGCGGCCTGCCGGCGGAACTGAAGTCGCAGATCCTAAATCTGGACGGCAGCGAAATCCGCACGGTCGCTGGCCACCAGGTCTTTTCGCCGGCCCGCGATGCCGCGCTTGACGAGCTTGACGCGTCGGGTGTCGCAGAGCGCCTGGCGTTGGGCGAGACGGGGCCTGCGCCGTTGCTCTTCGCCGTCGGGCAGGATGCCGCGCTGTCGCAAGCGGCGCTCGCCGAATGCGCCAACGTCGAAGCTTTGGTCAACACGCTGCGACAGCGTGTCAGCGCCCAGTTGCGGCAAGCCCGCAGGCTCAAGGTGCTGGACGAGCACAACCCTTGGGCGACCTCTCACGGCACGCGCTATCCCATAGCCCAGGGGCCGATGACGCGGGTGAGCGACACGGCGGCCTTCGCGACAGCGGTGGGCCAGGCGGGCGCTCTGCCGTTCCTCGCTCTTGCGCTTATGCAGGCCGAGCCTTCGCGGCGGCTGCTGGAAGAAACGCAGGCGGCGGCCGCGGGCAGGCCATGGGGCGTCGGCGTTCTCGGCTTTGCGCCGCCGGAGATTCTTGAGCCGCAGCTGCAACTGATCCGCGAGTTTCGCCCCTCTGCGCTGATTCTGGCCGGCGGACGGCCGTCGCAGTCGCGCCCTTTCGTGGAAATGGGAATTCCCACTTATCTGCATGTTCCTTCGCCTGGCCTGCTCGAGCTGTTCCTGAAGGACGGCGCCACGCATTTCGTCTTCGAGGGCCGCGAATGCGGCGGCCATGTCGGCCCGCGCTTCAGCTTCGTGCTGTGGGAACAGGCGATGGCGCGGCTGATGCGTCACAAGCATCCGGAACGGCTCCACATACTTTTCGCCGGTGGCATTCACGACGCCCGCTCGAGCGCGATGGTGGCTGCGATGGCCGCGCCGCTTGCGGCGCGCGGCGCCAAGATCGGCGTGCTTATGGGCACCGCCTACATCGCCACCGCGGAAGCGGTTTCATCCGGTTCCATACTGCCGCGCTTCCAGGAAAAGGCGCTTGCCAGTGCGGCCACCACCTTGGTCGAAACTGCGCCTGGACATGCAATCCGGTGCCTTCCCTCCGGCTTTGTGGACCTGTTCGAGCGCGAGAAGGGTCGTCTGCGCGCCGACGGCGTCGAGCAGCGGCAAGCGTGGCTGGAACTGGAGACGCTGACCGTCGGGCGCCTGCGCGTGGCTTCCAAGGGCGTCGACCGTGTCGACGGCGTGCTTTCGCCGGTGACCGCCGAACGGCAGGACGCCGAAGGCATGTACATGATCGGTCAGGCCATTGCCCTGAAGAATGCCGTGATCACGGTGGCCGAACTCCACGTTCAAGTGAGTCGCGGCGCCACTGAGTACCTCGACCGCATCGAGATACCGGCGCTGAAGCGGGCCGAGCAGGCCGAACCCGTGGCCATCGTCGGCATGGCTTGCGTCTATCCCGGCTCGCCGGATCTGGAGAGTTTCTGGACCAACATCGTCGAGGGTGGCGATTTCATCCGCGAAGTGCCCGAGGAGCGCTGGAGCGCCGCGGCGTACTGGCAGCCCGCCCCGGCATCGCCCGGCAAGACGCCAAGCAAGTGGGGCGGCTTCGTTGACGAGCTTCCGTTCGATCCGGTCGAGTTCGGTATCCCGCCGGCGTCGGTGGCCGCTGTCGAGCCGGCCCAGCTTATGGCGCTCGAGACCGCGCGCAAGGCGTTGGTCGATGCAGGCTACGTCGACCGCTGGTTTGACCGAGAAAAGACGGCCGTCATCTTCGGCACCGAAGGCGGCATGGAGCTTTCGCAGCAGTACTCGTTCCGCAATCTCTATACGCATTACATGGGCGCCGAATTGCCTGCTGCGCTGGCCGAGTCGCTGCCGGTGCTCACGGAGGATTCCTTCGCGGGCGTGTTGGGCAATGTGATTGCGGGGCGCATCGCCAATCGGCTCGGACTGGGCGGCGTCAACTACGCAGTCGATTCGGCGTGCGCCAGTTCGCTTACGGCGATCGAGTTGGGCGTCAAGGAATTGCGCGGCGGCTCGAGCGACATGGTGCTCGCCGGCGGAGCCGATTTCCACAACGGCATCACCGATTTCCTGATGTTCGCCTCCGTCGGCGCCTTGTCGGCGAAGGGCCGATGCCGCCCGTTCGACAACCAGGCCGACGGCATCGCGCTCGGCGAGGGCGTGGGCGTCCTGGTGATGAAGCGCCTGTCGGATGCCGAACGCGACGGTGACCGTATCTACGCCGTGATCGACGCGGTCGCGGGTTCCAGCGACGGCAAGGCGCTCGGCCTGACGGCGCCGCGCCGGGAAGGCCAGCGCCGCGCACTCGACCGCGCTTATTGGCAGGCCGGCGTGCTGCCCGCCGAAATCGGCCTGATGGAGGCGCACGGCACGGGCACGGTGGTCGGTGACCGCACCGAACTCGAAACGCTGACGGATGTCTTCACCGCCGGCGGCGCGATCCCCGGGCAGACCCAGCTCGGTTCGGTCAAGAGCCAGATCGGGCACACCAAATGCGCGGCCGGCATCGCCGGTGTGATCAAGGTAGCAAAGGCGTTGCACCATCGCGTGCTGCCGGCCACCCAGCAGATCACTACGCCCAACGCGGCATTTCATGGCAGCGAGAGTCCATTCCGGCTCAGCCGCAAGGCCACGCCATGGGTAGCAACGGATAACGAGAAGCCGCGCGCTGCGGTAAGCGCCTTCGGCTTCGGCGGCACGAATTTCCACGCGGTGCTGTCGGCACATGCCGCCAGAGGTAACGAAAACGGCGCCGTGGCGTTTCCGGCCGAATTGTTCGCATTCCGCGGAGTCGACCGTACGGCGGCCGAGGCCACGCTCGTCAGCCTGCAGCGATTTCTTGCGGAATCGGATGCGCCGCTGCAGATGCGCGATCTCGCACATACCGCTTGGGCGGCGAAGGATGGCCCGGTTCAGGTCGCGTTCGTCGCCAAGGATCGCAACGACCTGTCGCGGTCGATCGCCGCCGCGCTTGCGGGAAGCGGGGATGGCGCCATTCATCGGCGCGCGACATCAGGCCTGAAAGCGGACGGCCCGGCTGGAGTGGCCGCGCTGTTCGGCGGACAGGGCAGCCAGTACCCCAACATGTTGGCCGACCTTTTCGTTTATTTTCCGGGCTGGTTGCAGGATTTGCTTGCCGAGGGCGAAACCGTGCTGCCCGCGCTCTATCCGCCGACCGCCTATGACGAACCGACCAGGCAGTCTCAGGAGCGGGCGCTGGCCGATACACGCAATGCGCAGCCGGCGCTTGGGCTTGTCGAATTCGCGGCCTTCCGCTGGCTTGCCCGGCTCGGCTTGCGGCCCGACATGGCCGCCGGCCACAGCTATGGCGAGCTCGTCGCATTGGCCTCGGCCGGTGCATTCGACTTCGCGGACCTGATGCGTCTATCGCGCGCCCGCGCCCGGGCAATGGCGGGTTCGGTGACAGGCGATGCGGGTCTTATGGCTGCGATCCGCCTCGACGCGGGCGCGCTTGAGCCTTTGCTTGCAGACTTTCCGACCGTCGTGATCGCCAACCGCAACAGCCCGATCCAGAGCGTCATCGCGGGTCCGACCCCCGATGTCCGCGCGGCGTGTGCATTCCTGACGAAACAGTCGGTCGGCCTCAAGGTGCTGGACACCGATCGCGCGTTTCACTCGCCCCTGATGGCCAAGTCGCGTCAGCGTTTCGCCGAAGCGTTGGCCGTCCAGACTTTCGCTAAGCCGCAGTGGCCCGTCTACACCAACGTCAACGCCGGCCCGCATGGCTCCGCCGAAGAAATCCGCGCGACGCTCGCCCAGCACTTGGTCAGCCCGGTTATGTTCACCGAGGAAGTCGAGCGCATGTACGCTGATGGCGCGCGCGTGTTCATCGACTTTGGCCCGCGCCAGGTTCTGGCCGGCCTCGTCGGACGGATCTTGAAGGACCGTCCTCATTCGATCGTCGCGGTTGATCAGCCCGACAAGGGCCTTTCGGGATTGCTCGACGCCGCCGCCCGGCTGGCGGTGACGCTTCCCGGCTTCGATGCCGGCCCGCTTTTCGAGGGTCGCTCCGCCGCGCTTGACCTTGATCGGCCCAGGAAGCTGTCCAACACGACCTGGATGATCGACGGGGCAGCCGCACGTCCGCTGAGCGGATCGCGCAGTGCCCGCCGTCAGGTCGTCGTCCCGACGTCCGTCGCGCCCAGCATGCCGGCGACCGCGGGCGAGGACGCTCTGGTCGCCTATCTTTCCAACATGCGCGAGGTCGTTCGCGCCCAGCGCGATGTGCTGCTCGGATATTTCGGCGCACCGGTGGACCGAACCCCCGCTGTATCGGTCGCGCCTCCCAGACCTATCGAAGTCGCCGCCGCAACGGCCGTGCCTTCGAAGGTTCCGGTGTCCGCGGCCGGCGTCGATTTCGAGGCATTGCTGCTGCAGATCATCGGCGAGCGCACCGGCTATCCGACCGACAAGCTCGACGCCGACCTGGACCTCGAGGCCGACCTGTCGATCGATTCGATCAAGCGCCTGGAGATCATCGGCGACCTCGCGGACCGGCTCAATCTGCGCGAGAGGCTGGGCGAGCAATCCGATACGATGCTGGAGCAGCTCGCCTCGCTGAAGACGTTGCGCGCCATGCTCGCGGTGCTGACCGAGAATTTGCCCGTAGCCCAGGGACCGGGGGCCATCAGCGTCTCCACTCTGCTGCCCGAGATCGTCAGCCAATGCACGGGGTATCCCCTCGACGCGCTCGACGCCGACCTGGACCTCGAGGCCGACCTGTCGATCGATTCGATCAAGCGCATCGAGATCATCGGCCAACTGATGGCACGACTTGGCGTCGAGGACAGCGGCGACCGGGACGACATGCTGGAGCAGTTGTCGGCACTGAAGACACTGCGCGCGATGATAGGCTGGATCGACGAGCGGATCGGCGGTGCCGCCCGCAAGCTCGCGCCAGCCGTGCCGCTTCTGGAGGCCGCCGGGGAAGAAGCCTGGCCGCTCCGGCGCTATGTGCTGCGCCAGCGCGACGCTGAACCGGTGGGCTCGGGCGCTGCCGACTTGGCCGGGTTGCGTTTCCTGATTACCGACGACGGTTTGGGCGTTGCGCCGATCGTGGCAGCGTCGCTCGAGGCGCGCGGCGCGCGCCCTCAGGTCGTAGATTTCCGAACCCTGGTATCCCTGCCCGATGAAGCGCGGCGCGTCGACGGGCTGATGCACCTTCGGAGCCTCAATCCAGCCAGCGGCGTGGATGAGGTCAAGCAGTTCTTCGCCGTTGCGCGCGATAGCCTGCTTGCCGGAGCCGGGCATCTGCTGGTCGCGGAAGCAGGCGCAAGTCCCGGCCGGGGCGGCGGATTTGCCGGCATGGTCAAGACCTTGTCGAAGGAATTCCCGGCCCTGCACGCTCATTGGGTCGAACTCGAAACGTCGGAAGCGGCCGCTACGCTGGCAGGCTACGTCGAGCGGGAACTGCTGACCGACGAACCCCTGACGGAGGTCCGGTATACAGCCGGTCGGAGACTGGCCCAGCATGTCGTCCCGGTCGAACTCGATTCGCGCGCAACCGACGGCATGCCGCTCGACCGCGACAGCGTTGTCTTGCTGATCGGCGGCGCTCGCGGCATCACCGCTAGCCTGGCCGTGGCGCTTGCCCACCGCTATCAGTGCCGGCTCGAGCTTGCCGGCCGCTCCGAAATTCCGACCGCGCCTGAAAGCGAATTGACCCGGGGCATTTCGGATCCGAGGCAGCTTCGCCAGCTTATCTTGGGGGCTGAGCCGGCCTTGCGTCCGGCCGAGGTCGAGGCGCGTTTGCGCCGGCTTCTGGCGGAACGCGACATTGCAAAGACTCTGGATCAGGTGCGGCTTGCCGGCAGCGAGGTCCATTATACGCAGGTCGACGTGCGCGACGAGGCACGCTTTGCCGATCTCATCGCCGACGTGTACGCCCGGCGGGGCCGCATCGACGGGGTCATCCACGGCGCCGGCGTGGTCGAAGACAAGCTTGTGCGCGACAAGACGCCCGAGAGCTTCAGCCGTGTGTTCGACACCAAGGTTGCGCCTGCGATGATGCTGCGCAAGCTCATCCGCGACGACGTGAAGTTCGTCGTGTTCTTCTCCAGCGTTGCCGCCGCCTTCGGCAATCGCGGCCAGGTCGACTACGCGTCTGCGAATGACGTGCTCGACAAGCTCGCCCGCAATTGGCAGTCGGGGATCAAGGGGCGAGTGCTGTCGGTGAACTGGGGTCCGTGGGCCGATACCGGAATGGTTTCGGAATCGCTCCGCAACGACTACCAGCGCCGCGGTATCGGGCTAATTCCCCAACGTGACGGCATCGACGCGCTGCTGCGGGAGTTGTCGGCGCCGGTCGGGGAGTCGCAGGTGGTCCTGATGTGCGGCAACCCGGAAAGCTTCGGGGTCCGCCCCATGCCGGCAGTCCGCGCGGCCTGATCGATGGCGCGCACGGCCATTGTCGGGCTGGCTTGCCTTTTTCCCGGCGCCCGCGATCTTGCATCCTTCTGGAGCAACATCGTCCAGGGCGTCGACGCCATCACCGACGTGCCGCCCGGGCGTTGGGACGCCAGCTACTATGATGCCGCGTCCAGCGCCGTCGACCGCTTTTACTGCAAGCGGGGGGGATTCGTCGACCGCGACGCCAGCTTCGATCCACTGGCCTTCGGCATTGCACCAAACACGGTCGATTCGATCGAGCCGGATCAGCTGCTGACGCTCAAGATCGGTTTCGAGGCACTGCGTGATGCCGGTCTTGATCGCCGGCCGTTTCGGCGCGATCGGACCGGTGTCATCATCGGCCGGGGGAACTACATCAGCGCCGGCGTTCTGAGGTTGGAACAGCACGTGCGGCTCCTGCCTCAGATCCTGCAGACGCTGCAGGATCTGTTTCCCGACCTTCCGGAGACGGCGCTGGCGGCGACGCGCGACAGGCTGCGGCAGCAACTGACCCATTACGGTCCTGATGTCGCCGCCGGCCTCATCCCCAATCTGATCGCCTCGCGCCTCGCCAATCGGCTCGACCTGCATGGGCCGGCATTCACCGTGGATGCGGCGTGCGCCAGCGCCATCGTCGCGCTGGAGCAGGCCTGTGCCTCGCTCGAACGTCGCGAGACAGACGTGATGCTGGTGGGCGGCGCGCACCTCACCCACGACCTCACCTTCTGGGCCACGTTCTGCCAGCTCGGTGCGCTCTCGCGCAGGGGTGTGTCCAGCCCGCTGTCATCCGACGCGGACGGCATCCTGGCCGGCGAGGGGATCGGCATGGCCGTGATCCGGAGGCTGGAGGACGCGCTGGCCGCAGGCGACCGCATCTACGCGGTGATCGAGGGAATTGGCACTTCGAGCGACGGCCGTGCTTCCAGCCTGGTCGCGCCGGCCAGCAGTGGCCAATTGATCGCGCTGGAAAAAGCCTGGTCTCACGTCGATTTCAACCGGGACGCGCCCGGCCTCGTCGAGACACACGGCACCGCAACCCCGACGGGCGACCAGGTCGAGCTGGAAACGCTCGCGCGTTTCTTCGGCGAGCACGGGGAGGGTAAGAGGCCGGTCGCGGGGTCGGTCAAGTCGATGATCGGCCATGCCATGCCGGCATCGGGAATGGCCAGCCTCATCAAGACCGCGCTGTCGATCTATCACGGCGTGCTGCCGCCGACGCTCCACTGCGAAAAGCCGCATCCCCTGCTTGCGAAGACACGATTCCGCGCCATTGGCCAGGCGGAGGAGTGGCCGCAAGCGCGCGAGGAGCGTATCGCGGCGCTCAATGCATTCGGTTTTGGCGGGGTCAATGGGCATGTCGTGCTGCGCGGCTTGCCGGAAAACCGCATGTCCGCCGGTGCGGGTCGCAAGCCGACCGTCCTGCCGCCGGTACTCTTGCTGGCGGCCGAGACGCCCGAACTTCTGCTTGCCCGCCTGGATCGCGGCGAGCGCGACGCCTCGCCGGGCAAGGCGCCCTGCCGGCTGGCCATCATCGAGCCGAACGAACGCAAGATCAGTCTGGCGCGTAAGGCCATCGCCTCCGGAAAGCCCTGGCACGGACGCCAGCAAATCTGGTACTCGCCGCGCGGCCTGATCGGTTCCGGCGGCAAGATCGCGTTCGTCTTTCCGGGGGTCGACAGCAGCTTTGCGCCGAACGCCGCCGCTCTGGCCGACAACTTCGGCCTGAAACTGCCGCCGTGCTGCCATCCGCTCGATCCAGCGAAGGAACTGGCGAAGGTCGTGCGCGGGGTGCTCGGTTTCAATCTCCTGATGTTCGATATCGCTTGCCGGCTGAGTATTCGTGCCGACGCCATGGCCGGACATAGTATCGGGGAATGGACCGCCAGCGCCGCGAGCGGCCTGGTCGATCGAACCGAGGGCGAGGCGAGCTTCGCCGGCGTCGATTGGGAGCATGTCGATTTTCCCGATCGGCCGTACCTCGCGGCTTCATGCGACGCCGCGAGGCTGACGGAACTGCTCGCGGGGATCGAGCCGATCATATTGACGCACGAGAACTGCCCGCATCAGGCCATCGTCTGCGGTGACCGCGCGGCCATCGAGGCCGGGCTCGCGCGCTTGCGGGAAGCGCGGGTCTTCTGCCAGGTCCTGCCGATGGTGTCGGGGTTCCATTCGCCCTGGTTCGAGCCGAGCACAGGTCCATTTCGCGAGATGGTGGCCGGCCTGGCGCTGAAGGAGCCTACCGTACCCCTGTGGTCGGTCGCCACGGCCGCGCCTTTCCCGGCCGGCGAGGCTGAACGGCGGGAGGCGATGTTCCGCCAACTGCTCGAACCCGTGCGGTTCCACGCCCTGACCGAGGCGCTATACGAAGACGGTTGTCGCGTGTTCGTCCAACTCGGCACCGGGTCGCTGACCAACTTCATCAACGACAACCTGAGCGACAGGCCCCATCATGCGATCGAGAGCCACAGCGAGAAGCGTGGTGGCATGGAGCAACTGCAGTATCTGAGCGCCGCGCTTTGGGTGGAGGGCGCCGAGTTCGATACCGGTCTGCTCGCTGCGCAGCCTGAAGCCGAAACGGCGGCCATGCCGGAAGCCGCGACCGGCCGGCAGTTGGCGCTCGGCGTGCCGCTGCTGCGCGTGAGCGAGCCGCTCGACCGCGCTTTGCTGCCGGCGTCGATGCGAACCTCGGCGCTTGCCGAAATGCCGCCGGTTGCGGCCAACGACGCGGTCGGCCGCCTGTTGCAGGATACGCTGGCGGATATTGAACGCGCAGGGCGCGAGGTTCTGGAGGTCTGGCAGCAGCACCGCCGCGGAGCTCGGCCGGGGGCGGGGCTTGCGTCGCCGAACCTCAATGTTAGCGTCCAAAAGCTTCTCGACATCGAGAAGACGATCGCCTGCGTCGACGATCACGCCTTCCACTTCGAGCGCGAAGGCTGGCCGATCCTTGCGGATCGTCGCCCGGTCGTGCCGTTGACGATGGAAGTTCTCCTCGTCCGGGAAGCCATCGAGGGCGTTTTGGCCGAGCGCGGGTTCGGTCACCTCAAGGTGGTCGAGGCCGCAAAGATCGAAGCCTTCAATTGGCTCGACGTCGCCTCGCCGGTCACCGTGGACATTACCATCCGGTCCGCGGGCGAGTTTGTCTTTGACACCGAGATCGTCGGCTATTTCAGCGCAAGGCTGCTCGTCGCTGAGCGCTACCCGGGCGCCGATGCCGCGCCCGCACCCGCCGTGCCGCTGGTCAACCCGCGCCCCACGCACGTGTCCGCCGAGCGGCTTTACGCCGAGCGTTGGATGTTCCACGGGCCCGCTTATCAGGGCATACGGCGCTTCGAGAGCATAGGCGACAATGGAATCGACGGCGAACTGGAAGTGCCATCGGGCACAGGCGCGTTGCTGGACAATATGGGCCAGCTTGCGGGCTACTGGGTGATGGAGCAGCCGGACAACTGCCTTGCGATGCCCATTGGCGTGGACCGAATTCGCTTCTTTGGACCAGATCCGCGCCAGGGCGAGAAACTCAAGGCCGAGGTTCGCATTTTCCGCATTGACGAGCAGAGCTGCGTGAGCGACCACGTTCTCAGCGATGCCGACGGGCGCGTTCGGATCACCATCGACGGTTGGAAGACGCGACGCTTCCCGATGGACCAGGAAGTGTTCCGGCGTAGCCGCGAAGTCGACACGACCGACCTGTCCCAGTTCATTCCGCCGAACGTGGCCATGTTCGAGGAGCGCCATTCGTCCGTGCTGGTGCGCGACCACTTCAGCTGGTGCTATCTCACCGCCGTGGAGCGCGAGAGCTACGCCACTTTGGCGCCACGCCGCCGCCGGCAATGGCTGAACGGGCGTATCGCCGCGAAGGACGCGGTGCGCGGATACCTGCGCCACAACCACGGCGTCACCTCGGTATATCCGAAGGAATTGCGCATCGAGAACGGATCCGCGGGCGAGCCGTATGTTCGCCCCAACGTCACGGAAACGGTGCCCGACACACTCCACGTTTCCCTGTCGCACAAGGATCGCATTGCCGTCGCGATCGTCGGCGAGCGGCCAGTCGGCATCGATATTGAGCGCATCGAGCCGCGGACGCAGGGGTTCGCCGACATCACGTTTTCGCAGCAGGAGCAGGCCCTGCTGGCGGGGGAGGACTTCGACGTTGCCTGCACGCGCGGCTGGGTCGCAAAGGAAGCGATTGCCAAGGCGCATGGTACCGGCCTGCAGGGGAGGCTTGGGGACTTTCTAATCGATGCCCGCGACGGCGATTGCCTGCGCGTCAACGGACGGTGGGTGGTCACCCACCGGCTGGACGACTATATCGTCGGCTGGCTACTGGACGTGTTCGATGACGCCACGACGCGGGGCCTGGAAACTCCGCCCGACTTCCTGCCCACCTCCCTCCAAGCGCGAATTGCATGAATCCCAACAAATCCGACTACGCACTGTCCGTGATCGCAGACATTATCCGAAAGACCATCGGCGAAGACTGGATCGAAGATTTCGAGATCGGCAGGCTGACCCAGTTCACCGACGATCTCGAAATCGAAAGCATCGAGTTCGTGAAGATGGCGGATGCCCTGCAGGCGCATTTCGGCGAGAATGTCGACCTTATCGGCTGGCTGTCGAACAAGTCGATCCACGAACTGATCCAGCTCAATGTCGGCGATGTCGCCGACTATATCGCGGCGCACCTGCCGGCGACCTGACAATGGCCCGGGTCCTCTTCACAGTGTTGCCGCTGACCGGGCACCTCAATCCGGCGCTTGCGCTGGCGGGGGAACTCGCGACACGCGGGCACGAGGTCGCCTTCGCCGTGCACCGCAAGATAATCGGGTTCCGAATTCCTGCGCATGTGAGGGTCTACCCGCTCGACGAGGACTATCAGCCGCCATCCCTGGGGGAGCGGGCACGCGGCCTGGAGAGCGTGCGCCTGTTCTTCGAGGACTACCTGCTGCCGCTGACCCGGCACGCCATCGCTCCGCTGGAGGCCGCCGTGCGTGACTTCCGGCCGGACGTGATGGCGGTCGATCATCAGATGCTTGCCGGCGCGCTGGTCGCCCGCCGGCTTGGCCTGCCTTGGGTCTCGCTGGTCACCACGTCGGCCTCGATCATCCGGTTGTCACCGCTGCTCGATGCCTGGGTTGGCGAACAGTACCTGGACCTGCAGAAAGAGTATCTGCCCTCCGGATCGATCGTCGATCGGCCCGATTTTTCACCGCTTTCGGTCATTGTGTTTTCCATCGAAGCCCTGTTGGGAGCCGAGCGCGACCGAATTGCCGCACCCTACGCCTTCGTCGGGCCGGCATCGCAGGCCAAGCGTCCGGAAGTCGATTTTCCCTGGGCCTGGCTTCGCGACGACCGCCAACTCGTGCTCGTTTCGATGGGGACGGTGAGCCGCGACCGCGACCCGCGCTTCTTCGAAGTGATGATGGCGGCGTTTGCGCAGTTGCCCGATGTGCAGGCCGTCATGGTTGCTCCGATGGCGCTTGCCGAACGGGCGCCGCAGAATGTGCTCGTCCGCGACTACGTACCGCAGCTCGAACTGCTCGACCGGGCCGCCGGGGTGATCTGCCATGCCGGTCACAACACTGTCTGCGAAGCGCTGGTCCGCGGGCGTCCGCTGGTCGTCGCACCGATCCGCGACGACCAGCCGGTCGTCGCGCGCCAGGTCATCGAGGCCGGCGCCGGCCTGTTCATGCGCTACGGCAAGGTCACCCCGGCGACCGCCGTCGCAACGATAGGGCGGTTGCTTGAGGATCCCGGGCTCGCGGAGAATGCGCGCCGCCTGTCACAGGCCCTGCTCGCCGCCCCGGGCATTCCGGGCGCGGCGGATATCGTGATCGGTCTCGGTCGTCGGGATGCAACATGCAGCTGATCCCGGTTCGTGACGCCGTGCTGTCGTCGGTAGTGCTCGGCCACGAAGGCGCCCGGCCTGCGGTGCTGATCCACGGCCTGATGTTCGGAAACATGGCCACCTGGTACACCTCGCTGGCGCCGCAACTGGCGGCGAGCCATCGCGTCGTGCTCTACGACCAACGCGGCCACGGCGACAGCCCGGTCGCTGCGATCGGCTACGACATGGGCACCCAGCTCGAGGACCTGCAGGCCGTTCTTTCGCACCACAAAATGGGAGCAGGGCCGGTAGATGTCGTCGGTCACAGCATGGGTGCCGTGATCGCACTCGAGTTCGCTTTGCGTTTTCCCGAACGCGTGCGCCGCCTTGTGCTGGTCGATGCACCGCTGCCGCTCAGCAAGCACGTCCTTCCCGAGCTGGTGGCCGTCGACCGCCCCGAGGTCCTGGCAGGTTACATCCGCGATCATCAGGGCAATGCCGCCGGACGTCGGCTCAAGCGCGTGCATCACCGTCTGGAAGGCCTGTTTTTCCACTCGACTCTGGTTGCCGATCTGCGCGCCCAGCCTGAAATAACCGACGCCGCGATCGCAAGGTTGATTCCGCGCACGCTGCTCGTCTACGGTCGCAGGTCTGAATGTCTGGAATCAGGACTCCGCCTCCGGGAACTGTTGCCGGAGGCGAAGCTGGAACTGATCGACTGCGGTCACTATGTCGTCGAAGAAGCGCCGGCCGAACTGCGTCAGCTCGTGATACCGTTCCTGAAAGAGGGCGGCTGATGTCGCAAAGGTACTCCCGAGGCATTTCCCCTATCGAGCGGCTCTCACTGACCGCGAACGAAATCTATCACTACAACGTCGACGGCGTCATCGAGGGTATAGGCGCGGTGGATCCGGTGCGGCTTCAGCAGGCGGTGGACCAGGCCGCCGAGGCCAATCCCGGCACACGTGTCCGCCTGCGCGGCTGGCTCGGCTGGGCGCGATGGGTGGATTCCGGGATTGCGCCTCAGGTGCGCGTCCTGCCCAGAGCCGATTGGGATGGCAACAGCGAGGTTGGCGCATCCTTCATGAAGGAGCGGCTCGACGCGTTGCGCGGTGGCCCGGTGGCCGATGTTCTGGTCGTGCCGTGCGCCGACGGGAAGACCCGCTACGTGTTCCGCAGCCTGCACGCCGCAATCGACGGCCGCGGCGCCATCCATTGGTCGATGGACGTCTTTCGCATCCTGCGTGGAGAGCCGCCGGTCGGTTCGCCATCGACCTTGGCCGATTTCGACGTGCAGGCTCAATATGCCGGCAGGGTGGTGGCAGGAAGGGACGCGGAGCTTCGCGCCATCCCCGTGGTGGCACCCGGCGAACCGGATGGCGCCCCGCTGCATTTCATCTGGCGGCGCTTCGTCCTGAAACGCAACATCAGCCAGATCATGCCGAAGACCGCCGTCTTTCTCGCCGAGTACGCCCGGCGCCGTGAGCCTGGCGAGGTTGCCTTCACGATACCGATCGACTATCGCGGCCTGCGGACCCAGGAACTCGGCATCGGCAATCTCACGGGCTATATCCGCGTGACCGTGCCGGAAGGCGCGAGTCCGCGCACCGTGATGAGCGACATGCGCGCGCAGATCGAATCATTCGCCGATTGCCGTCCGCTAGAGGGTGCGAAGGCGCTGCGCTGGGTGCCCATCCGCTCCATGCGGCGCTACATCGCACCCAAGTTCGAACTCCTCCTCTATCAGATGAACAAGGTGTTTCCGACGGGCGGTCTCGTCTCCATGGGCATGTCGAACCCTGACGCGTATTCCTGTCCCGGCTTCAAGGCCGAGATCGTCGTGGGTATTCCTGGTGCCGTGGGCAAGCTTAACGTGGTATTCATGAACAGGAGCGACAGCGTCGTCGTGTGCTTCTCGGCGCCGGCGCGCTACAATGATCATGGCCAGTTCGATGAAATGGTGATGGCCTACCAGCGCCATTTTTCGCGTGTAGGACACACCGCTTGAACGAGATCGACGTCAACAAGCTGAGAATGGACCGGGCGATCGCGGCCTACGGGGCGCCTCCCCGGCGCCGCCGGCCCTGGGGTTGGATTCTTTTGATCGTCGCCGCGATTGCAGCCGCCGGCGCGTATTTCTACTATCCGTTCCCGCAGGCGGTGCAGACAACCCAGGTCGTGAGCGCCTGGCCTTCCGAGCAATATGTTGTCCTGAATTCAACCGGTTACGTCGTTGCGCGGCGCAAGGCGGCGGTGGCGTCGAAGGCAACCGGCAGGGTCGAGTGGCTGGGCGTCAGCGAGGGCGACCACGTCAAGGAGGGAGCGGTCGTGGCCCGCTTGGAGAGCCGTGACGTCGAGGCCACGCATCGCGGCGCCGTGGCGAACGTGGCAGTGGCGGCCGCGGCCGTGACAACGGCGCGCACCGAACTGGTGGACGCGACGCGCGACCACACGCGCATAGAGACGCTCAACAAGAAGGGCCTCGCCTCGGAGATCAACCTTCTGGACGCCACGTCGCGCCTCGACCGCGCGAATGCAGCGGTGGAAAGCGCGCTTGCCCAGTTGGAGGTGGCGAAGGCCAACGAAGAATACGCCGGCAGCGCCGTGGACTACACCTCGATCCGTGCCCCTTTCGACGGCGTGGTGATCTCGCGTTCCGTCAACGTGGGCGACATCATAACGCCGATGTCTTCCGCGGCGGATGCCAAGGGCGCTGTCGTGACGATGGCTGATATGAGCACGCTGGAGGTCGATGCCGACGTTTCGGAATCCTCGCTGTCGCTGATCCGGGTCGGGCAGCCAGCCGAGATCGTGCTCGACGCCTATCCCACCCGGCGGTTCAGCGGTGAAGTGAGTGTCGTGGTACCGTCGGTGAACCGCTCCAGCGCGACGGTCACCACCAAGGTCCGCATCCTCAATCCCGACGGTAGCATCATGCCGGACATGAGCGCGCGCGTCGGCTTCCTCTCCCAGCCGGTGAACGTGGCCGACCAGAAGCCGGTTCTCGCGGTCAACCCCGACGCCATCGTCGAGCGAAACGGGGCCAGCAAGGTCTTCACGGTAACGCCGGACGGCAAGGCTCGTGCGCTCACCGTCACCGTCGGCGACATGCTTGGCACGGTTCGCGCGGTGGCGGGCGACCTCAAGATCGGCGATTCGCTGATCCTCAATCCCGGCACCCTGCAGGACGGCGATAGCGTCAAACTGCCCGAGCGTTCCTAGTGACGTCGCTCATCAGTATCCGGCAACTGAGCAAGACCTACCACCGCGGCAAGCAGCCGGTGCCGGTCCTGCTGGGGATCGATCTCGAGATCGAAGCCGGGGACTATGTTTCGCTGATGGGTCCGTCCGGCTCCGGCAAGAGCACGCTGCTGAACCTGATCGCCGGCATCGACAAGCCCACCGGCGGCATGCTGCTCGTCGGCGGCGTCAACACGGCCGCTCTCCCGGAGAGCCAGTTGGCCAACTGGCGCGCCGCGAATGTCGGCTTCATCTTCCAGTTCTACAACCTGATGCCGGTGCTCACAGCCTTCGAGAATGTCGAACTGCCGCTGCTGCTGACCAGCCTGTCGAAGTGGGATCGGCGCGACCGCGTCGAGTACGCACTCGGCATGGTCGGCCTGGGCCACCGTCTCGACCACTATCCGAACGAGCTCTCTGGCGGCGAGCAACAGCGCGTGGCGATCGCGCGGGCGCTCATCGCCGATCCGTTGCTGATCGTCGCCGACGAACCGACCGGCGATCTCGACCGGCATTCGGCCGACGATGTTCTGACCCTGCTCGACAGGCTGAACCGGAGCCTCGGCAAGACGATCGTCATGGTCACCCATGATCCGAAATGCGCGGCCAGGGCCCGACGACTCGTGCACCTGGAGAAAGGTGTGCTGCTCAACGACGACCCGCGCGAACGGGTCTGACCATGTACTTGTTCTACGTGGTCAAGCTTGCGGCGCGGAACCTTATGCGTCATCGGCTTCGTTCCGCGCTCACCATTGCCGGCATCGCCGTCGCGATGATTTCCTTCGGGCTCTTGAGCGCAGTGGTCGATTCCTGGGTTGCTGGCGCAGAACTCGGCTCGGCCGCGCGCCTGATAACGCGCAACAAGGCTTCGCTGAGCTTTACCCTGCCGGTGACCCATGGCGAACGCATCCGCCATGTCCATGGGGTCGAATCGGCGACCTGGGTGATCTGGTTCGGCGGCATCTACATCAACGAGAAGAACTTCTTTCCGCAATTTGCCGTCGACGCCGACAGCTTCTTTACGGTGTATCCGGAGATGCGCGTGCCGGGCGACCAACTGGCGATGTTCAAGAAAGACCGGCGCGGTGCGATCGTGGGCCGCAAGCTCGCCGCCCGGTTCGGCTGGAAGCTGGGCGACCAAATACCGCTGCGCGGCACCTTCTATCCCGGCAACTGGAGCTTCGTGATCCGCGGCATCTATACCGGCGCGGACGAAACGGTCGATGAAGGCCAGTTCCTCATGCACTGGGGCCTGATCAACGAAAGGGTCAAGGCGGTGCTGCCGTCCATGGGCGACCGTGTCGGGCTGTTTTCCGTGAATGCGCGCAGTCCCGCGGACGCGGCGGCGGTTTCGGCGGCGATCGATGAGACTTTCCGCAATTCGCTCGACGAGACCCGTACGGAATCCCAGAAAGCCTTCCAACTGGGCTTCATAGCCATGGTCGATACGGTCCTGACGGCCATGCAAGCCGTCGCCTATGTCGTGATCCTCATCATCCTGGCGGTCATGGCAAACACAATGGCAATGGCCGCGCGCGAGAGGGCGAGGGAATACGCAACCCTCAAGGTGCTCGGATTCGGCGACAGGTTCGTGATGCTGCTGATCGTGGCTGAATCGCTGACACTGTCGCTTGCCGGAGGTGCGCTTGGGATTGCACTAACCTTCCCCGCCGCCGATGCCTTCTTCGGCTCACTGCGGGACATCTTCAGAGTTTATGCCGTGGAGCCTCGCACGGTCATGATCCAGATCATCGCCTCGGTGCTGATAGCGTTGCTCGCCGCCGTGGCGCCGGCAATCACCAGCGCGCGGGTGCGCATCATCGATGGTCTGAGGGCGGTCACGTGAGCCAGGGTCTCTCGATCCGGTTTGCAGCCCGCAACCTTCTGGCTCGCCGGCTGACTTCTGCCCTGACGATTGCCGGCATGGCGCTCGTCGCCTTCGTCTTCGCCATCGTGCTGATGATGTCTGCTGGGCTGCGGGAAACGCTGGGCAGCACGGGGTCGCCGAGCAACGTGATCGTGATCCGCCAGGGCTCGCCGACGGAGGTGCAGAGCACCGTCACGCGCGAGCAGGCCGGCATCATCGAGGCACTGCCGGGCCTCGCAACCGGCGCACGCGGGCAGCCGCTGGTATCGCGTGAGGTTCTGGTCCTGGTCAACATGCCGCGAAAAGGTCGCACGGGGCTCGCCAACATCGTGGTCCGCGGCACTACGGCCAACGGCCTGGCGCTCCGTCCGCAGGCGCGGCTGATCGACGGCCGCGCCTTCCGGCCCGGCTCCTCCGAGATTGTCGTCGGATCTGCGCTGGCCAGGGGCAACATCGGGCTCAAGATCGGGGATCGCGTCGATTTTGGGCTGCGCAGCTGGACGGTCGTGGGAATCTTTGCGGCCGGGAACAGCGGGTTCGATTCCGAAATATGGGGCGACGCCGAGCAGATGATGCAGGCGTTCCGTCGGCAGGCCTATTCCTCCCTGGTTGTCGGTCTGCGCGACAGCGCAACCTTCGATCTGTTTGCGCAGGCGCTGGCCGGGCAGCCCCGCATGGGCGTCGATATCAAGCGCGAGTCCAAATACTATGCCGACCAGTCCGAGGGGCTGGCCCGGTTCATCAGCATCCTTGGCCAGACGATCAGCTTTATCTTTTCCGTCGGTGCGATCATCGGGGCGATGATCACGATGTATGCCAGTGTCGCCAGCCGCACCCGCGAGATCGGCACGCTGCGCGCCCTGGGCTTCCGCCGAAGCAACATCCTGACGGCGTTCATGCAGGAGGCCGTCCTGCTGGGCTTCTTTTCCGGCGTTGTTGGGCTCGCGGCCGCGGCCAGCCTCCAGCGGATGGAGATCTCGACGACCAACATCCAGACTTTTTCGGAGGTGGTGTTCCGCCTTACCTTGACGCCCGGCATCGCTGTCCAGGTGCTGCTGTTCTCGGTGTTCATGGGCGTGCTCGGCGGCTTGCTGCCGGCCAACCGCGCGTCCCGGCTGGAGATCGTCGATGCCCTCCGCAACTGAACCGGCCGCCGGGCTGCGCCTCGAACCGCGCGCGCGCATAAACCGCCGGCTCTCGGTCGCGGAATACATGCACGCCAGCGTCGGCATCAGCGGGCGCACTCTGGAGCCGCCGCGCCCGGCGGTTCTCGTCCTGGAAGGCCAGGGACCTGAATTCGAACCACAGGTCTGGCGCGACGCGCTGGCGCGCGTAAATCTCGAGAACCCCGGATGCCACCTGCGCATGTCCGGGCGCTGGTGGGGTGCGCGGTGGATGGATGACGCCCCTCCGCCGCGCCTGCGGGTTGTCGAGCGCACGGCATGGGACGGCATGTCCGACGAAGGATCCGGCTTCATCTACGCCGAGCCGATGTCTCTGGAACACGGGCCTACCGTGGAATTCATACTGGTAAACCATTCGCCACGTGGCCGCCTGGTCATATTGCGTTCGCTGCACGCGGTCATGGATGGCGGCGGAGCGCTGCATCTTCTTCGAGAACTGTTCAGGGCCTTGCGTGGCGAGCCCCTTCTGGGCAGTAACGCCACCTTCAGCGACATCGACCTGATGCGCGCGCTGGGCCCGAGAAAGTCGACCTCGCACCACGCGCTGACCGATTTTCTGACCGGCCGTCCCCAGGGCGACGAGCGGGGCGACCAGTGGCGAAGGGTCGTGCTCGACACTAGCGGCACGAACATCCTCGCGCGGATCGGAGCCACCATGGCGCAGTACTTCCACCAGCACAGCAGCCGGCCCGCCATGTTCGTCATCCCGGTCGATCTCCGCCGGCGGCTGCCAGGCCTTCTGGCAACAACGAATTTCAGCGGCATGCTGCTGGTGCGGCTGGAGAAGGGCGAGGGCGAAGACGCCTTCCGCCGCAAGCTGGGAGCCATGATCGAGGGCAGGATGGAGCTTTTCTATCCGCGCGCCCTGGGCCTGGTGAAGATGTTTTCACTCGCCCGGTTCGACCGGCTCCTGTCGAGAACCGAGGCCAACTACCGGCGCAAGCGCGCGCTTGAAACGGCGGTGATCTCCAATCTGGGCCGTATCGATTCCCGCGACTACAGTTGCAGTCATTTCACGCTGACCGGCCTTTTTGCACAGCCCCTGGCGGGGACTGTATTTTCGGTGCTTCTGAGCATCGACGGACGCGTCGAATTCCTTCTGAACATGCCGAAGGTACTGGCCAGCAACGGTCGGTTCGACGAGTTTTTTGACTATCTCCAGCGCCGTCTGGCGGAGACGGAGACCGGCAAGTCCGGCGAGGGTCTGCGGAAGGGCCTGCCGTCCTGATCATGGACGTCGCTGACAGGCCAGCGGCCCGCGATATGCAGGCGGAATTGCGGCACTTAGTCGCCGGTATGGGTCGCTTGCTTCAGGGCGCCTCGCAGGATGCCCCAGTAGCCGGCAGGAAAGATGCGCGAGATCAGGTCGAGAAGCACGGCATCGTTGCCGATGCGCACCCTCCGCTTGCGCCGTTCGATACCGTCGGCGATCGTCTTGGCCGCCTGCTCGGGCGTCGTGTTGTAGAGCGCGGTGTGCGCCTTGGCGGCATGCGCGCCGCGTTCGGGATCGACATTGCGGCCGATGCGCGCCTTGAGGCCGAGCTCCGTCCTGATGCCGCCCGGCAGGATGACCCCGACCGTCACCGGGCCGTCCTCGCACTCGTGCCGCAGGCCCTCGGTGAAGCCGCGCACGCCGAACTTCGACGTCGAGTAGGGAACGCGTCCGGTCGGCGCGACCAGGCCGTAGACGCTGGAGATGTTGGCGATGTGCGCTGCTTTCTCCCGCGAAAGCAGCGGCAGAAAGGCCTTGCAGGCGACGACAGTGCCCCACAGGTTGATCTCCAGCAGCCAGCGAAACTCGTCGAGGTCGAGCTGGCGGAAAGAGCCCAGCAGGGCGACGCCGGCCGCGTTGAGCAGCACGTTCGCGCCGCCGTGCTCGCCCGCCACCGCATCGGGCAGCGCCAGGACGGCCGCCTGGTCCGAGATGTCACAGATATGCGTACTGACCTTGGTGCCCGCCGCTGAGATGGCGGCCGCGGTCTTTTCCAGGCCGGCGCCGTCGCGGTCGACCAGCGCGATCGCCGCTCCGCGCCGGGCGAGTTCATGTGCCGCCGCGGCGCCGATGCCGGCCGCACCGCCGGTGATGACCACGGCCGAGCGCGTGCCCCTGAAATCGATGCGATCCATTGCGTTCCCCCGCGGCCGGCGGACGAGGCCACCACGGTTTGCCAAGGTAGCGCCTTGGCCCGGCTTGTCATTCGCCAAATGCGAGGTACGCCCCGGTCGGCACTAGAATGTCGCCGAGGCGCCGCCGTCGACGAGCAGGACCTGGCCGGTTACGTAGCGCGCGTCGTCCGAGCAGAAGAAGTAGGCGGGGCCGGCGATGTCCTCCGGCTCGGCCCAGCGGCGGAACGGGATGCGTCCGTACTTCACGTAGATGTCGCGGAACCAGTCGGCGTCGTATTCATGCGACCCGTCCGGCTGGATCGACATCGGCGTGTTGACGAAACCCGGGCAGAGCGCGTTCACGGTCACGCCGTCGGGCGCCAGGTCGCAGGCCATCGCGCGGGTGAAATTCACGATCGCGCCCTTGGCGGTCGAGTAGGGCACGGAGTCCGGCCAGGAGCGCACGCCCATGATCGAGGCGATGTTGACGATGCGCCGCGCCGGCCCAGCCTTCAGGATCAGGTCGATCATGGCGACCGACATGCGCACCGCGCCGTGCTGGTTGATGTTGATGACATGGGCGTAGCGCTCCATGCTCATGCCCTTGATGCCGGTGCCGTCCGAGATCGCGGCGTTGTTGACCAGGATTTCGCAACGCCCGTGGCGCGCCTCGACCGCCCTGGCGAAAGCCTTTACGGAAGCGTCGTCGGCGATATCGACGGGAATGGCCTCGGCGGCGTAACCGGCGGCCCGCAGCCGTTCGGCCGCTTCCTCCGCGCCTTTGGCGTTGATGTCGGCGATCACCAGCAGCGCGCCTTCGCGCCCCAGCCGCTCGGCAATCGCGTAACCGATGCCCTGGGCGCCGCCGGTCACCACGGCGACGCGATCCTCGAGGCGGTGGTCGGTCATTGGTCGTCCCTTTCGGTTGTCGGGCGCATGCGCAGCGCGATGATGACGGCAAGCACGATGGATATGGCGAGGATGATCGTCACCAGCGCGTTGATCTCGGGCGAGAAGCCGACGCGCATCATCGCCCAGAGGCGAAGCGGCAGCGTCATGGTGTCGCCGGCGACGAAGAGCGAGACCAGCGTCTCGTCGAACGAAACGGTGAAGGCGAGGATCGCGCCCGTCAGCACCGCCGGCCGAAGCTGCGGCCACAGCACGAGGCAGAAGGTCTGCCAACCATTGGCGCCGAGGTCGGCGGAGGCTTCGGCGAGCGACGGCGGTATCGCCTGCAGGCGGGTCAGCGTCAGACGGAAGAGCACGGCCAGCACAATCACCGTATGGCCGATCGCGATGGTGAGCAGGCTGCGATCCACCCCCGTGTCGACGAAGAACACGAGCAGCGCCAGTCCGGTGATGATCGGGGGCACGAGAAAGGGGATGTAGACGATGAGTTCGACCAGCCGCGGCGCGAAGGCGTGCTGCCATTCGACATAGAGCGCGAGCACCAGCGCAAGCACGGCCGCCGCGACTACAGAAAGCGCCCCGACTATCACGGTGGCGCGGATCGCGGACAGGATGGACTCGTTCTGCCACAGGCTGGCGTACCAGCCGAACGAAGCGCTCGACCAGTTGATGACGCCGCGATTGACCTCGACCACCGAAAACAGCGCACTGATGATGATCGGCGAATAGAGCACCAGCAGCACGGCGGCGGCGAGCACCGCGAGGCCGAGGTCGAGGATGCGTTCGCCGGTGCCCTTCATGGCTCAGACCCGCTGCCGGCGCAGGACGAGGCCGGCGAGCACGATGACGGCGATCGACACGGTCAGCAGCACCATGCCCATCGCGGCGCCGAACGGCCAGTTGAAGGCCAGCCCGAACTGCGACCAGATCACCCGGCCGAAGGTGAAGCCCGTCGGGCCGCCCACCATCTGCGGCGTGACGAAGTCGCCCAGCGCCAGCACGAAGGTGAACAGGCAGCCGGCGATCGCGCCCGGCAGCGACAGCGGCACCACGACATGGCGCAGCGTGTCGAACGCGCCGGCGCCCATGTCGGCGGAGGCCTCGACCAGGTTGCGCGGAATGCGGTCCAGCGACAAAAAGACCGGCAGGATCACGAAAGGCAGGAAAATCACCGACATGGTGATCAGGATCGAGGTCTGGTTGTATAGGAAGACCAGGCTCGGCTTCTCCAGAAGGCCGATGCCGACCAGTACCTGGTTCAAAAAGCCGTTCAGCCCAAGGATCGAGCGCATCGTGTAGATCTTCACGATGTAACTCATGAACAGCGGCACGACAAACGCCAGCAGCAGCAGGTAGCGGACCGCGCCGCGCCGGCGCCAGATGAAATAGGCGATCGGATAGCCGAGGATGAGGCCGACCAGCGTCACCTCGGCGCACAACAGAAGCGTGCGCAGGAAGACGCCCACATAAGTCGCGTTGCCGAAGAACTCGCGGAAATTGGCGAGCGAGAACTGGCGCACGATCTCGGTGCCTTCCTTGGTCCAGAAGGCGGACATCAGGAAGCTGCCGAACGGCACGACGACGAGGATCGCCGGCACGGCGAGCGCGGCGAGCGTCAGGGCAAGGCGTGTGGCCTGGGGCGGCACCTCGTCAGCCCTCGCCTCCCACCACGACCACGTCGGCCCAGGCGGCGCGCGCCGTGACCGGCGTTCCGGGAGCGAGCGGCCGAGTGCCCGACTCGCTCGCCACTTCCAGCGCAAGCACTAGGCTCGGGTCGGCGTCGGTCCGGATCGTCACCTTCGTGGTCGAGCCGCCGAACACGATTTCCTCGACCCGGCCCGGAATTTTCAGGCCGTCGCCGCTGTCCAGGGTCAGGCGCTCGGGACGGACGGAGATGGTCACGCGGCCGGCGCGGCCACCAGCAATGCCCGGCGCGAGAAACGTGCCGAGTGGCGTGGTGATGCTGTCCTGCCCCGACACCCTGCCGTCGATCAGGTTGCTGCGGCCGAAGAAGCCGGCCACGAAGCGCGTCGCCGGCTGGTAGTAAAGCTCCTTCGGTGCGCCGGTCTGCTCGATGCGGCCGGCGCGCATCACCACGATCCGGTCGGACATGGTGATGGCCTCTTCCTGGTCGTGCGTCACGAAGATGAAGGTGGTGCGGATCGTCCGCTGCAGGTGCTTCAGAAACCCCTGCATCTGCCGGCGCAACTCGGCGTCGAGCGCGGCCAGCGGCTCGTCCAGCAGGATCAGCTTCGGTTCGCAGACGATGGCGCGGGCGAGTGCGACGCGCTGCCTCTGGCCGCCGGAAAGCTGGGCCGGATAGCGCGCGCCGAACCCCGACAGGCCGACGACTTCGAGCGCCTCCCCGGCTTTCTTGCGGATCTCGGCGGCAGGACGCCGGCGGATGCGCAGGCCGTAGCCGACATTGGCCTCCACCGTCATGTGGGGGAAGAGCGCGTAGTCCTGGAAGACCGTGTTGAACGGACGCTTGTGGGTCGGCACCCGCGTGATATCGGCACCGCCGAAGGCGATTGACCCGCCGGTCGGCTGGGTGAAGCCACCGATCAGCCGCAGGATCGTGGTCTTGCCGCAGCCGGAGGGGCCGAGGATGGTCAGGAACTCGCCGTCCTCGACATTGAGGTTCGTCGGCTGCAGGACGGTGGTCCCGCCATAGGCCTTGGAGAGTGCGCGAAGCTCCAGCCGCACGGGTCAGGCGACCGTGTACTTGCGCACGACCTCCCAATCCACCTCGACGCCGAGACCGGGCTTTTTCGGCAACGGGATGCGGCCGTTCTCGAGCGTCAGCTCCTCCTGCGCCAGCTCGCGGCGCAGGCGCTCGACGGCCAGCGTCGGCGGCAGATATTCGATGTAGGCGCAATGCGGTGTGACGAAGGCGAGATGGGCGGTCGCCGAGATCGAGATGCCGGTTTTCCAGCAGTGCGGCACGATGATCATGTTCCGCTCGGCGGCCATGTCGCAGACGATCTTTGCCTCGCCGATGCCGCCGACGCGGCCGACGTCCGGCTGAGCCACCTGCACACGACCCACGTCCATAAGCTCCTTGAACTCGTGGCGCGTCGCCAGCCATTCGCCGAACGCGATCTTCATCGGCGCTGCCTCGGCGAGTTTGGCGATTTCCTCGAGATTGTCCGACCACAGCGGTGTTTCGAGGAAGAAGATATCGAACTCGGCCCAGTCGCGCACTACCGACAGGCAGGTTGCGGCGTCCTCCCAAAGGTACTGCACGTCGACCATCAGCGTCATTTCGGGACCGACCGCCTTGCGAACGGCCGCGACGACCTCGGTGTGGCGGTCGTAGGGCTCGTTCATGCCGCCATGGGCGTAGGGCCCATTCATGGTCACCTCGCTCTTTATGGCGGTGAAGCCGAGATCCTTCGCCTTCAGCGCCGAGGCGACCAGTGCGTCGCGGTATTCCGCAAAGCTGTGGCCCCCGGGCTGGAGCGAGGCGTAGGGCACGATGAAGTCGCGCGGCTTGCCGCCGAGCAGGGCGTGCACCGGCTTGCCGGTCAGCTTGCCGCACAGGTCCCACAACGCCATCTCGACCGCGCTCATGGCGTGGACGATCATGCCGCGGCGGCCGTTCATGGCGGTGCCGAGGTAGATACGCTTCCAGATCGCGCCGATCTCGAATGGATCGGAACCGATCAGCATGTCCTTGATGCACTGGCCCATCGTATGGGTGCCCGGCGCCTCGATGCAGGCCTTGGCGATCCAAGGATTGGCGTCGCACTCGCCGATGCCGACGGTGCCGTCGTCGGAGCGGATGGCCACGACCAGGCTGTCCTGCGCCGACGAGGTGAACTGCGGGTCATAGTCGGGCGCAAGCAGCACGCGGCATTCGATATCGACGATGCGGGCTCGAGGGGCAGGGCCGTCGAGGATAGGCGAGATTGTCTTCATGATGATCCACGCAAATGAACGGCGCGGCGGTCATACGTGACCACCGCGCCTACTTCCAGAGGCGGCGGCTCAGCCGGCGGCCTTGACCTCGTTCCAGACCTGGACGCGCTTTTCGATGTTTTCGGGCGTCTGCAGCCAGATCAGCTTGTCGCCATAGGTGACGCCGCCGGCCTTGTTGGCATCCGGATTGGTCGTGTTGCCGTAGCCGAGCTTTTCGGACAGGTAGCCGCCGACGGCCGGATCGAGGCAGGCGTCGATCCACTTGTAAACGAGGTCGATGTCCTGCGCGCCCGACGAGATCGTCCAACAGTCGAGCCAGCCGATCGCGCCGGCCGGCGGGATTGTGAGTGCCGCGTCGACGCCTTTCTTCTTCAGCGCTGGCAGCTGCGGCTCGCCCATCGAATACATCAGCTTTATATCCGACTGCGCAAAAATGGTGACGCCCTCATCGAAGCCCGCGAAATAGGTCAGAAGCAGCGGCTTCTGCTCGATGAGCTTCGCCTTCACCGCTTCGAAATCGGCGTCGCTCAGGTTGAATGGGTCCTTCACTCCGACCACGATCGCGCCGAGCGTGATGCAGTTGTTGGCGTCATCCTGCATGATGATCTGCTGGGCAAAATCCGGATTCCACAGTGCGTTCCAGTCCGGCGGCGAGTCCGGAAAGGCCGGCTTGCTGTAGATCAGCGGTAGCGACCCCCATGCGAACGGCACGCCGTAGAGGTTGCCGTCGCGCTTGATCGCGGCAACGTCGCGGAACTCCGGCTGCAGATTACCTACCGCCGCGAGTTTCGAATTGTCGATCGGTTGCAGCAGGCCGGCGTCGAGATAGCGCTTGAACGCCGATGTGTCGAAGGTGGCGAGATCGAAATCGGCGCCCTTCGAGCCCTGCATTTTGGCGAACATCTCGTCGGCCGAGCCGACATAGGTGATCGCGACTTTGGCGCCGGTCTTTTCCTCGAAGGGCTTCACCCAGGCATCCTCGGCGTAGCCCTCCCAAGTCAGCAGGCGGAGATTACCCGCGGCACTGGCCGAACGGATGATGAAGGGCGCTGAAAGTGCTGCGGCACCACCGGCGAGAACGGTTCTGCGATTGATCGGTCTTGATATCGGCACGGCTTCGTTCCCCAGTTTTGTATATTTGTATACTATGTCTGTTGGCCGTGTGGGCGCAAGCGGAAATGAGGGGGGCGCCTTCAGCCGAGCCGCATGATATGCGCCTCGATCTCGGCGTCGACGTCTTTGCCATCGCGCAGCATCTCGAACAGGCGGCGGTGCTGAGCGATCACCACGCCGTAGTCGCGCTCGGTCGAGATTTCGCGGCCGAAGATGATGGTGATGTGGCGCGACAGCGCTTCCCAAAGCTTCAGCACGATCGGGTTGCCGGACGCCCGGCAGAGCACGCGATGAAACTGCACGTCGCAGTCGCGCATGGCCACCCAGTCGTCGCGCCGCGCTACCAGTTCCATGCGGAAAATCACCTCTTCCAGCCGTTCGAGCAGCTCCGGCTGCTCGCGATAGGCGGCCGATGCGTCGCGCGCGGCGATGCGCTCCAGCGCGATGCGCGCCTGGTTGACCTGGTGGCGTTCCCGCTCGCCGAACGCGGCGACGCGGGCACCACGGTTGAGGCTGAGTACCAGGATTCCTTGCGTCTCCAGCGTGGTGATCGCCTCGCGGATCGGCACGCGGCTGACGTCGAGGCGCGTGCTGATGTCTTCCTCGGTGATGCGTTCGCCCGGCTGGAAATGGCCCTGCGAGATCAGGTTGACGATAGCGTCGGCGACCCGTTCGCTCAGCCGCTCGCTGCGCACGGGCGCGGCAAGACCGACCGGCGTTTCGGTCGTTTCCGCGCGTTTCTCCTTCGCGGTCCTGACCGCCATCCTACGATCTCCCTAGCTGGCAAAGCCGACAAACCGGTTGCGCGTTTTTTTCAGATTGTATACTCGCATTCATTCTAATCGCAATCCGTCCGGCTTGCCGGTCGCGTATAGTGGAGTCGCGAAATGCAGGGAACGGAGACGTTCGACTACATCATCGTCGGCGCCGGATCGGCGGGTTGCGTGCTTGCCAACAGGCTTTCGGAGGATGGCGCAGCGCGGGTGTTGCTGGTCGAGGCCGGTCCGGGCGACAACGACTGGCGCATCCAGATGCCGTCCGCGCTCGCCTATCCGCTGCAGGGCACGAAGTACAACTGGGCCTACCGCACCGAGCCGGAGCCCTATCTCGACGGCCGGGTGATCGGCCACCCGCGCGGCAAGGTGCTGGGCGGCTCGTCCTCGGTCAACGGCATGCTCTATGTGCGCGGCCACGCGCGCGACTACGACCGCTGGGCGCAGTCCGGCTGCCGCGGCTGGAGCTACGACGACGTGCTGCCCTATTTCCGGCGCTCCGAGACTCACCATGGTCCCGCCGATGCCTTCCACGGCGACAGCGGCCCGCTCCACGTCACCCAGGGCGAGGCGACCAACCCGCTCAGTCAGGCTTTCCTGGCGGCCGGCCACCAGGCCGGCTATCCGCTCACCGACGACATCAACGGAGCGCAACAGGAAGGCTTCGGCTGCATTCCGCGCACCACGCACAAGGGCCGCCGCTGGAGCACCGCCAACGCCTATCTGAAGCCGGCGCTCGGGCGATCGAACCTCACCGTGGTCACACAGACGCTGACGCACCGCGTGGTTTTCGACGGACAGCGAGCCGTCGCCATCCACACATCGCGAGGCAACGAGCCGCGCCAGTACCGTGCCGAACGGGAGGTGATCCTCTGCGGCGGCGCCTTCAACTCGCCGCATCTGCTGATGCTGTCGGGCATCGGCCCGGCCGACACGCTGGACCAGCATGGAATCGGCACGGTTGCGAACCTGCCGGGCGTCGGCCAGAATTTGCAGGACCATGCGGACGTCGTGGTGCAGCACTACTGCACCCAGCCGGTCTCGCTCTATCGCAAGCTGAGGCCGACGGCGCAGGCGATGATCGGCCTGCGCTGGTTCCTGTTCAAGGACGGGCTCGGCGCCACCAACCACTACGACACAGGCGCCTTTGTCCGCTCCGATCCATCGGTCGAGCATCCGGACTTGCATTTCGAGTTCCTGGCGCTGGCCATCGACGCCGACACGCTGCAGTCGATCCAGTCGATCCCCAGCGACGGTTTTCAGAGCCATGCCGACCTGATGCGGCCGACAAGCCGGGGCCGCCTCACCATCGCATCCGCCGATCCGACGGCGGCGCCGGTCTTTCGCTTCAACTATTTGCAGACGCAGGAGGATCGCGACCGGCTCCGCCAGGCGGTGAAGATCCTGCGCGAGGTGCATGCGCAGAAGGCGTTCGACCCGTTCCGCGGCCCTGAATATGCGCCCGGGCCTGGCGTGAAGACCGACGCCGAGATCGACGCCTGGGTGCGCGCCAAGATGGACACCGGCTACCATCCGGTCGGGACCTGCAAGATGGGCGCGCCGGACGACACGACCGCCGTGGTCGACCCCGAATGCCGCGTGCGCGGCGTCGAGCGCCTCCGGGTGGTCGATGCCTCGGTGATGCCTACGATCGTCAGCGGCAACACCAATGCGCCCACCATCATGATCGCCGAGAAGGCAAGCGACCTGATCCGCGGCCGAAAGATCGCGGCGGCGTAGGGCAGGGGCGTCAGCGTATCGTGAAGCCGCCGTCGACGGCGATCGACTGGCCGGTGGTGAAGGCCGCGCCGTCGCTGGCCAGATAGACTGCGAGCGCGGCGATCTCCTCCGGTTGCCCCGCGCGCGGGATCGGATGCATCATCCGCCGCTTCTGCATCGCTGCTTCCGGGTCCGGTTCCTGCGAGGCGACGATGCGGGCGAGCTCGGTCTCGATGAAACCCGGGCAGATGGCGTTGGCGGTCACGCCCTTGTCGGCGAAGTCGAGCGCCAGCGATCGGATCATGCCGTTCATCCCGGCCTTGGCGCCGCTGTAGGCGACGCGCTCGTACTGCCCCACCAGCCCGTACATGGACGAGATCGCGATGATCGAGCCGCGGCCGGCGGCCAGCAGATGCGGAGTCGCCTTTTGCACGGTCAGGAACAGCGAAACCATGTTGTTGTCGACGATGCGGCGGAACTCGGCGAGTTCGGTGTCGAAGATCGAGGTACGCCCGCCGGCGCCGGCGCTGACGATCAGCGTATCCAGCCCGCCCATCGAAGCGACCGCCGCCGCGGTAACGGCCTGAACGTCGTCCTCGTTGGTCGCGTCGCCGGGCAGGTAGGCGCCCGGTGCTATCCTTTCCGCCGCCTCCCGCAGCACGTCCTCCCGGCGGCCGGCGAGGAAGATCGCGGCGCCCTCACGTGCGGTCGCCTCGGCGCAGGAAAAACCGATGCCGGTGCCGCCCCCCCAAACGAGCACTTTTTTGCCGGCCAGCATGCTTCCCATGATCTCTCGATCCCACGTCCAAGTTTTGGATATTTGTATACGATCTGCCGAAAATGAAAACCCGCTCCGTAGCATTGTGCGGCCATCAGGCGATGAGACGGCGGCCACGGATTTTCCCCGAGCACGGCCCATCGGCCCGCCTGTGCTTCGGCGGACCCGGCGCATCAAGGCCTCGCCCGGACGGGGCCGCCCGATGTTATCGGGGGTCTTGATCGACAGGGCCAATGTGATAAAAGGCGGCGCGAAACCGGCCCGGATCTTTTCGGACCACGCTCGGCAATGACGGTCGATCGTCGAAGGCCAATGTCAAAAACATTGATCCGGCGTGATTTTGGGGAATAGGTTAACGGTAGACCCACGGACTCTGACTCCGTTAGTCCTGGTTCGAATCCAGGTTCCCCAGCCACTGCCTATATTGCGATAAAATCAATATCTTAAGACATTGTAGCGCGGACAATTCGGGGCGGTCGACTAGATGCCCTGGACCCCAACCTTAAAATACGCCACCACAACGACCGCCCTTTCATCATGGGACGGCGGCACGATTTATCCCTCGCGTGCTCGCACCTGCCCCGCGATACAAGGAGGTCGTTGAATGACATTTGCTTTTGGCGTCGATCGGCACGTCATGCAGCGCTTATCGCAGCAATCGCACGCATGTTGCTCCCCCCAACCATGTCGCCACGCTAACGCGCACACGAAAGCGGCGCCGGCGAGGGGACTTCTCCGCGGGCGCCGGATTGACTGGAGGGACCAATTCGCACTGGTCCCTCCCATGGGATGATCGGGAGTTGACGGTCACAGCCGAAGTGCCCGCCGGGGCGCGGGCGCTTCAGCGCAGCGCGCCGATCCAAGGCGGCCCTCGGCCGCCCGCCAAGGAAAAGACGGTGAGGCGGGCAAGCTTGTTCGTCGCTCATACGGGGTCGACACGACGCCCGAGCGCCCGCGGCACGCCTGGTAACGGCCGCGGGTCATGCAGCGGGCGCGACATATGTGTGATGCGCCCGCTTTGGCTCAGACCTTTGCGTCGGTTCAGGCGAACAGCAGCACGCCGTCATCGGTCGTGTTCTCGGTGATGTCCCGGAACTCTTGGCTCTCAGAGAAGAAGACAAGGAGGTCCGAGGTGTCGAACTCGTCGCTGTCGATCACGTCCTGCCAGAAGGCCAGCCCCGCCGGATCGGATTCCCGGCCGAGGAAATTATTGTAGAATGCTTCAACCACCTCGTCGTCGCTCGGCACGGAGCCGCCAAAGGCATCGAGGAACTCCTCCGAGCTGATGATGTGGTCGGCAACGACGCCGAGCCCGTCAGTTTCAGCCACTTCGGTCCAGAAGGTCACGCCGGCAATGTCGCCCTCGCGCCCGAGGCCGACGCCGTAGAGCCGGAACACGGCAGCCGACAGGTCACCGGTATCGACGACCACCGTCTCGTCCGAGAACAGGAACGACTCCACGCCGACGATGTCGATGCGCTGTCCGTTGGTCGTCGCGCTGAATCCGCCGTCGATATATCCAAACGTGGTGTTTGCGATCGGCGCACCGAAATCCAGCGAGTCGTTTCCGGCAAGTCCGTCCACGGTAAGGGTCTCCGGCTCCACCTCCAGCGGGTCGTTGCCGGCCGTGCCGATGATGTCCGAGGCGTCAGGCACGTTTATCGGCAACAGCACCTGGTCGATCGCCTGGATGACGCCGTTTGCCACCACGATGTCGCTTGCGCCGTCGATGAAGCTGGCGTCCAGGAAGCCGCGGTCGGCATCTACGAGCCCGCGTCCGCCCGTCTCGGCCGAGGGGCCGAGCAAGGAGGTCAGGTCCGGGCCACCGGCGAGTTCGGTTCGGCTGAATTCACCCTCGACGACGTGATAGAGCAGGACCGACGACAGGAGTTCGATAGCTCCCTCGGCATCGCCGGCCAGGCCGGTCAAAGCAGCGAAAATGCCGTCGAAAGCCGCTTCCTCGCTGCTGCCGTCCACCCCGAGCTGGGTTGCGAGGGACTGGAACGCGGCGTCCGTCGGGGCAAACACCGTGAAGCTGCCGCTTGGATCGTCGAGCGCGGCCACAAGGTCGGCTGCGCCGAGGGCGGCGAGCAGGATGTCGAAATCGCCTCCGTTGGCGTCGAAGCCGTCGCCAGACGCCGCGACCACGTCGGCGATGGTCGCCGTGGGCTCTTCGTTCGGCAGGTCAATCGGCAGGAGGACGCTGTCGATCACGTGAACTGTGCCATTGGATGCCTGAAGATCGGTCAGGCCGTCCACGAGTTCCGCGTTCGGCGCCTCGGGATCGGCGTCGATCACCGCGCCGTCCTCGGTGACGATCACGCGCAGTCCGTGCGAAAGGGTGAGCGAGCTATCCGCATCGACGAGCGCGTCCACGGACTGGGCATCGGGCACGACATGGTAGAGCAGGATGTCGGTCAACAGGGGGATCGGATCCTGAGCCTCGCCGGAGAGGGCTGTGAGCGCATCAGCTATAGCGGCGAAGACTGCATCGGTGTCGGTCGGGTCGCCGTCGTAGCCGAGTTCGGCCGCCAAGGCCGCAAAGGCGGCGTCGGTCGGCGCGAAGACGGTCAACTCGGCATTCGGATCGTCCACCGCTGCGTCGAGACCGCTAACCTCGAGCGCCTTGGTCAGAACCGCGAACCCATCGGTGCCCGAAGCGATGTCGAAGATCGAGGGGCGGTCGTTGCCCGGTACGTCAAACGGCAACAGCACGCGGTCGATGGCCTGGATTGCGCCATTGCTGGCTTCGATGTCTTCGATGACGATCCGCGGGTTGAGCAGATCGGGCTCCAGGTCGATCAGCCGCTCGTTGGCGGCGTTGATCTCCGCGCCGGCCAGCAGCGTATCTATGCCGCCGGACGCCGCAATCTCTTCAGCGGTCTTGGCGCCAGCCGACACGTGGTAGAGCAGAATGTCGCTCAGCAACGGAATCGGATCCTGGGCCTCTCCCGAGAGATCGGTAAGCGCCGCGAGCAGGAAATTGACCACGGCGGTGTCATCCGTCGTGTCACCCGCGAAGCCCAGATCGGCCGCGAGACGGCCGAAAGCCGCGTTGGTCGGCGCAAATACCGTCAGGTCAGCGGTCTCGTCAGCGACGGCTCCGGTCAGCCCGGCAGCTTCGAGGGCCGTAACGAGGATCGAGAAATCCGGGTTTCCGGCGGCGATGGCGGCAATGCTTTCAGACATTTCTTCTCCCCAATTCACTTCAACAAAGTTGCGTTGCTTAAGGCAGCAGATCGGAAGTTCGCGCTGCCCCAAACAGTTCGGTCAGACACTTTGCATCGAACTTCTCCATCACTGCCGGCTCGGCCGAGCAAGCAGCGCCAAAGTTTTTCGGCGATACGGAGGATATCCTTGCCTCCGGCATGGTCTGATAGGTGAGAATACGGGCGCCTTGCTGCGCTGGATCACCGGACAACTCACAATCATCCGGAACCGGCTCCGAAAGGGTCGCCGTCGCCTTCGCCGGAATCGGGGAGTGGCGGACGGCAACCTGGCGAAGTTGCCCGACCTGCCAAGATAACACTCCCAGCATGATGGCCTGCTCAAGATTGACTCGGGCGAGAGAGGTTGTGGGGCAGGCCGCGCTTACACGCCGTCGTTCGCTCGCCCACAGGCGGGTCACGGCGAGCGCGCGCGTCGCATCACAATCGCCCTACCGATCACCGGCCAAGCGTCCAGCACTTCGGCGGATCGTCCTCGACGTCAGGCGCCGAGCGATGCGCCGCGCATGCCGGCTTCTTGTCATCACCAATTGCCCGCGCTGCGCTGCGCCGCTCTCTTCAGCGATCGAATCGAGGAACGATCGAAGCTCGAGGCGCAGGCCGCTTCGATATCGGCCCTGGTCAGGCCAGCGTCGCGCAGATGGAGGTCGGACAGGTGACCAAGCTCGCGCTTTATGTCGCGGCGGGTCCGCCACTCCTGAAGAATGGCCAGCAGGCGGCCGAAGGGACGATCGAGAAAAGTGCCCGGCGCTGGTGGCGCGGCCTGTCCCGTTGTCGGCAGCGTCATGTAGTGCCTGTTCATGATAGCCTCCGTGTCGGTCAGAGATGCCTCAACGACGGACACCATGACGCCGGAGAGCGGGAAGCAGCGAGGGTATCCTCGGAAGCGTTCCGCTTCAGATTGTGAACTGGCGTTGGACGTCAACGAGGCCTAGTTTTGCAGAAGGGAGCGATCAGCCATGACGCGACGGCCTTACGGACTGCTTTGCCCGATTGCGCTCGCCTGTGAGATCCTCGAACCGCGCTGGACGATCCAAATCCTGACCGAACTCTGGAACGGTTCGACCCGCTTCAACGACATTCGCAAGGGACTGGGAAACATCTCGTCCGCCCTCCTGTCGAAAAGGCTCAAGGAGATGGAGGTGTTGGGCCTGGTCGAGCGCGTCGAGGACAGGGCGAAAGGGAGTGTCGACTACTTCCGGACCGAGAAAGCGATCAGGCTCGAGCCGGCGATGAATGCGCTGGCGGAATGGTCGCAGTGCAACATCGAGGCGGAGGTCGCGCTCAGCGGGCGGGATGCCGCGACCGTGATGTGGGGCGTGCGGCGAAAGATCGACCTTGCCGAGCTGCCGCGGCGGCGCGCCGTCATCCGCTTCCATTTCCGCGACGATCCCCCTCCGAAGTATCCCCACTACTGGTTCGTCGTCGAGCCGGGAGCGGACTTTCCGGAGTTGTGCTCAGTCGACCCCGGCCGCGACGTCGATCTCTACGTCGAGACCGGGGTGGTTTCGCTCGGAGCCATCATCGAGGGCCGCTCCAGCATCGAGCGCGAAATAGAGAGGGGCGGCCTATTCCTGAGCGGCGACGCCGGTCTTGCGCGCAGCATAGGCCGTTGGCTGCGAACCTCGGTCTATGCCGGTCTTGATGGGGTGGTCCAGCTTTCCTGAACGCCACCGTGGCACGCCATTGCCGCCCAACGGATCCTTGAAGAAGGCCGTGTGCGCTTGCCTAATGAAATGATGCGATACTCGCATCATGCGGCTTCCGCAAAGGCGACCGCGCCGCCTCCGCCACCAAGTGGCGGAACTGCCGCATGCACCGGACAAGGCGGCGGGTCATCGTCATCATCATCCCGCCGGCCGTCACTGCGCAACCACCTGCGCAATCCCCATCCACCGTAACGGCCTAATGGCCGTTGTCGCGGAAAAGGTTCGCCGACGTGCTGCAACCTGGTCTCAGCGGCTCCATCCAGCGCTTTCAAGGCGCGGAAGATCTCCTCGACCTTGACGATCGATCCGTCAGGCAGTTGGCGCAGGGTCGGTATGTGGGAAACGGCATTGACGTCGGAGGCCCACGAGGCGAGCAACGCACGCTTCTCCTCGGTAGTTAAGCGCTGGTCCATCAACACATCGTCGGGGTGGCCGAAATCCTGCAGGGCAAGTCTCCCGTATTCGCTCCCGCGCAGGGTGTCCTTTCCAGGGTTAAGGTCAGTCATCTCCAAGCTCCGCAATCGAGAGCCTCCCGGCCGAGCCGGGAGGCAGACCGCAGTTTTTGAGGGTTGTGCCGTTGGCGTAGTCAGGCCGCCGCTTTGCGCTGCGGCTTCTCGACCCGGCCGATCTGCTCCGCCGTGGCGGCGTCGACCGACCCGGCACTCGCAGCCGAGGTGATCGCAATTCGCCGCGGCTTGAGTTCTTCCGGGATCTGGCGTGCCAGTTCGATCGACAGCAGGCCGTTCTCCAGCGAGGCCTTCACGACCTTCACATAATCCGCCAGCTTGAACACCTGCTTGAAGTTGCCGGCCGCGAGGCCGCGATGAAGGATCTGCCGGTCGTTTTCCTCCGGCTTCCTCTGGCCCATCACGGCCAGTTCGGGGCCATGCTGTGTCAACTCGACTTCGTCAGGACTGAAGCCGGCGACAGCCATGGTAATGCGGTATGCGTGCTCGCCCGTCTTCTCGATGTTGTAGGGCGGCCATTCGGTCCGCACGCTGTTGTCGAGCAAATCGAACAGGCGGTCGAACCCGACCGTCGAGCGGAAAAGGGGAGCGTATTCAGGGCTTCTCATAGCCATATCCTCCGAAAAGCAACATGGGTTACGAGGTGCGCCGCAGACGTCGCTGCGACGCCCGGTTTCATCGAGCCAAAGCCTCGACGGGCATCGACTTGGGAAGGCTTCAATTGGGCTTCAAGAGGCAGTTTCGAAATTTTTTACGGTGATCGAGGCCGCGGCTTCCCAGCCAGGGAGAGGCGCGTGGCGCCTCATCAAATCGTCGCTGCAACTATCCCGAACAGGCTCCAATCCGCTGACGCCCCTTCATATTTGGGCAGGCTTTCCGCGGTGGCGGCAATCCGGCGGACGGCCACTTGCGTATGAAGCGAGCAAGCCTCGGCCGGAGCCTGCCGCAATGCGTCACTGGTCTTGAAGGTCGGCCAGGCGTTGGGCATAGCCAATGGGCTCGTGGCGAGGTGGACGGCGAGGCGCAGTTTGCGAATGGAGGCCGAACGTGAGGATGCACGGGATCGTTACCGCAGTTGCCGCTGCCTGCCTTTTTGCGGGATGCGTAGCCGCAACCGCCGAGCCGCTTAAGGGGCCGGAGGTGCGAGCCCTGGTCAAAGGCAAGCGCCTTTTCCTCTCGACGCCGTACGGAGTCGACCTGCCATTGCACTACAAAGCGGACGGGACCGTCTCGGGCGACCTGTCCGGCATCAGCATATCAAGCCTATTGGCACCTCGAGAGATCGGAAAGTGGTGGGTCGAGGGCAGACAGCTCTGCCAAAAATGGCCGAACTGGCTCGCTGGAAAGACCTCCTGCTTCACCCTTTCAGTAGCGGGCGACGGTGCGATCACCTGGGTCCGTCAGGACGGACTGAAGGGGACCGCTCGTATCGGCGGGTGATCGATGGCGAACTGCGGCGGGCGAATTGGCTAGTGCTTGCGGAGGGCGATCTCGCGGCCTACCGCGCAGCGCGTCGGTGCGTGCAATCGCCGAGACTCGAGCACCGGACACCGCATGCCCGTTGCCTCGCTGATCCTCTACGCGCTGCCGGCCATTCCGCTCGCGGCGCTGACGTTGCCGCTCTACGTCATCGTGCCGACCTATTACTCCGAGACGCTCGGGCTTCCGCTCGCGGCCGTTGGCGCGGCGCTGCTGGTGGTCAGGGTCGCCGACGCCGTGACCGATCCGGTTATCGGCTGGCTTGCCGACCGATGGCGGCCGCGTTTTGGGCGGCGGCGAACCTTCATGGCCGTGGCGCTGCCCGTGGCAAGCGCGGCCGTGGTGATGCTTTTCTGGCCACCTGCGGATGTCGGCGCGATCTATCTGGGCGGATGGGGGATGGTGCTGTCGATCGCGTTCACCGCCGTCTATTTGCCTTATTCCGCATGGGGCGCAGAAATCGCCGCCTCCTACCGCGAACGCCTGCGCGTCGCGGGACTCCGCGAAGCCTTCACGCTTGTTGGCACCCTGTTGGCCATCACCCTGCCATTTGCGATCGGCCTCGAGGGCGCCGAAGGCCGCCCCGGCGGCCTTGCCATCCTCGGCATCGTCGTGGCGATCGGCCTCGTGTCGGTCGGGGGATTGGCGGTCGTCGTCCTGCCTGAGCCGAAGGAGTATTCGGTGGCGTCCGTGCGGCTGCTCGCCGGACTTGGCCACATGGCCAACAATGCGCCGTTCATGCGGCTCGTCGTAGCATTTTTCATCAACGGGCTTGCCAACGGCATCCCGGCGACGCTGTTCCTCTACTTCGTAGCGCAGATCCTGCAGATGCCGGATATGCGTGGTCCACTCCTGTTTCTCTATTTTCTCGCAGGGATTGCCGGCGTTCCGTTGAGCGTCCGGCTCGGCGGCCGACTCGGGAAGCACCGGGCCTGGTGCTGGGCCATGCTCACCAGCTGCGCGCTGTTCGGGCTGGTACCGCTGCTCGGCGCTGGCGACTTGTGGCTGTTCGCGGCGATCTGCGTGGCAACCGGATTGTGCCTCGGCTTCGACCTGGCGCTGCCCGCAGCGATCCAGGCTGATGTCATCGACGTCGATACAGATCGGTCGGGGGAGCAGCGCTCGGGGCTATATTTCGCGGCATGGGCTCTCGCCACCAAGCTGTCGCTGGCAGTGGGCGTCGGCATTGTCTTTCCGCTGTTGGCTGCCGCCGGTTTCGACCCCGCGCCGACAGCCCAGAACACGCCGGCAGCCCTGTCGGCCCTCGTTGCCATCTACGTTTGGATGCCGATCTCTCTCAAGATCGTGGCGATCGCATTGATGTGGCGCTTTCCTCTCGACGAGGAAGCGCAGATCAGGCTGAGGACGCGCATCGAGGCCCGAGCGACCCGATAGGTCAGAACGCCCGGCCAGGAATGGCTGGTCCGGACGATAAGCGGGATCAATCAAGTTGGAATGACAAAAGTGTGATCGCCAAAAACGGCAGCGTCGCAAACCCTGCTTTGGCGCAGCTACGTATTGGGCGGGCTGGTTCAACAAGAGCCATTCACGCAAGAGGAGTTTCCATGAGGTTCAATCAGGTTCTGGCAGCAGGCTTTGTGGCGATCACAATAGCCGCGCCGGCGAAAGCCGCCGACATCGTAGACACGGCTATTGGCGCCGGTTCCTTCACCACGCTGGTGGCAGCGGTGCAGGCTGCGGGGCTCGTCGAAACGCTTAAGGGCGAAGGCCCTTTCACCGTATTCGCTCCGACCGACGCGGCATTTGCTGCGCTCCCTGCCGGCACGGTGGACACCCTGCTGAAGCCGGAGAACAAGGATAAGCTCGTTGCGATCCTCACCTACCACGTCGTGCCCGGCAAGGTGATGTCGACGGATCTGAAGGACGATATGATGGCCAAGACCGTGGAGGGGGCGGACGTCAAGTTCGACCTGGATGGGGGCGTGAAGATCAACGATGCCACCGTGGTGACGGCGGACATCGCCGCCGATAACGGCGTCATCCACGTCATCGACAAGGTGATCATGCCGCCGATGTAGGTCGCGTGTTCTTCAAGACCGGCCGTCGCGAGACGGCCGGTTCTTGATCGGCGACTGAAACAACTCGAATCCAGCGAGCCTAAGCGATGCTCCCTGCCCATGTTGGCGCGCGCCGAACGGCAAGAATCGTCCTGATTGTCGGAAGTGCGCCCGACGCATTGGGAGCGCGAAAACACGACGCTTCGAGGCTTGCCGCGATCGTGGCGATCAACAATGCCTGGCGCATACGGGCGGACTGGACACATCTGGTCCACGCAGGCGACTTTCCCGACGAGCGCAAGCCGGCCGCCCGGCCCGGACAAGCAATCCTCTCCCACGAGGTCTATGTGCCGTCGAACAATGCTTATGGCGGCATCGTCTTCGCTGGCGGGACGATGGCTTTCTCGACAGCCTACTGGGCGCTCGACGCCTTGCGTCCCGACATAATTGCATTCTGCGGCTGCGACATGATCTACGGCCAGCGGGACGGCAAATCCCACTTCTACGGACGTGGAAGCGCCGATCCGTTGCGGCCGGATCCAACTCTGCAGAACCTCGAGGCCAAATCGAACCGCTTGTTGCTGCTGGCCGCTCGCGATGGCTGTCTCTGCGTGAACCTGTCCGAACTGCCCACGAGTCGGCTCACGTTCCCACGCATCGATGCCAGTCGCCTTCGGGGCGACCTTGGCGCGCTTCACGCCGAAGGACTTCAATCGATAAAGGGGCGGACTGATGTCGAGGCCATGAAAAGCGTGCTGACGCGGGAGGCCGCAATCGGACTGATTGCTCCTGGCGGCGACTACTGGAACCATGTTGATTTGCTTGATCCAGCTTCGCTTTCTGCGATCGACACCCTTTGGCTCTCCAGTCTCCGTCAAGAGCTGGCTTTCGCCCCTGTTCCAGCGGCTGACGTTATGAGCCCGGCTCCGCTCTGATCCCCGCTGCCGGCCCATCGACGAATGGACGGAAACATTCGGCCCGAACGCCCACCAGCGCTCTTCTCGGCCCTACTGACGGAGAGAAAACGACCGGTCGTCGTCGCGGATGTCGGCCAGGATCCGGCGCACGAGGGACGGATCACGCGCGTTGCCGCGCAGAATCACGTCCGCGGCTTCCCATGCCGGGAAAATACGCTTCAAGATGACAGTCGAGCGGAAACCGCGGTGGTCCGGCATCAGGATCAGACCCGGACCGACGCGGCGTCCGGTCCGTTTTGCTGCGGATCGAGCCCCGACGGCTCTGGTCGGCAGCCCAGCCGATGCGTTACCCTAGCGGAGTGGTGCCGGCACCAGAACGCAGGGAACCTGGAGCGTGGAGTTGAGTGGGAACTTGGGTATGGAACGGCATGGCCCGCCGCCGGGGCCGGAGATGCGGTGGATTCCGGGCGGAAGCTTCCTGATGGGATCGGACAGCCATTACGCGGAGGAGAAACCAGCGCATCGGGCGCGCGTCGACGGCTTCTGGATGGACCGGTTTACGGTGACGAACCGCGACTTCGCCCGCTTCGTCGATGCGACTGGATACGTGACCCTTGCAGAGAAGCCCGCCGACGCCGCCAGCTATCCAGGCGCATTGCCCGGCATGCTTGCGCCCTCCTCGACCATGTTCAGGAAGCCAGCCGGCCCCGTCGACATGCGCGATCACTACAACTGGTGGACCTACGTGCGCGGCGCCGATTGGCGGCACCCCCGTGGGCCAGCGAGTTCGATCAAGAAGCTCATGGATCACCCTGTCGTGCATGTCGCCTTCGAGGATGCACAGGCCTACGCGGTCTGGGCGGGCAAGGAACTGCCGACCGAGGCCGAGTGGGAATTCGCCGCGCGCGGAGGGTTGGACGGTGCCGAATTCGTGTGGGGCGACGAACTGATGCCCGGCGGCCGCCACATGGCCAATACCTGGCAAGGCGATTTTCCCTACGCCAATTCGATGGCCGACGGTTTCGAATACACTGCCCCAGTCGGGTCGTTTCCAGCCAACGGCTACGACTTGTTCGACATGGCCGGCAATGTCTGGCAGTGGACGGCCGACTGGTATCAGGACCATTCCGCGATCGACAGTCCATGCTGCACGGCAGAAAACCCGCGCGGAGGCACGCGTGACGGAAGCGTCGATCCGCGCGAACACCAGATACGAATTCCGCGCAAGGTCACGAAGGGGGGGTCGCACCTCTGTGCCCCGAACTATTGCCGGCGCTACCGCCCCGCCGCACGGATGGCACAGCCCGTCGATACGTCGATTTCGCATCTCGGCTTCCGCTGCATCGTCCGCTCGGCTGCGCGGGGCTGATAGCGCCTATGCGTCTGCCCCGCCGCCGCGCGGCACCCCGTTTCACGGACCCATAGGAGATCGTCGGAATGAACAGGCCAGTGGCACTGATCGTGGGCGTCGGAGATGGCCTCTCGGCTTCGCTTGCCCGGCTTATGCATCGCGAAGGCTACAGGCTGGTGCTGGCCGCTCGCAACACCGAAAAGATCGGGATTCTGGCAAGCGAGACCGGTTCGGATGCCGTTCGCTGCGACGCCTCCAGTCCGGCGGACGTCAAAGCCTTATTTGAGGCGCTTCCGGGTCCGCTGCGGGTTGCGATCTACAATCCCTCGGCGCGCGTGCGGGGCCCGCTAACCGGACTTGATCCCGAAGAGGTGCGCTCGGCGCTGGAAGTAACTGCCTTCGGTGCGTTCCTGGTAGGGCAGGCGGCGGCAAGGGCCATGCTGGAACTGCCGCCCGAAGCGGGAGTGCGCGGCACAATCCTGTTCACGGGGGCTTCCGCCGGCGTGAAGGGGTTTCCGCAGTCGGCGCCTTTCGCGATGGGCAAGTTTGCGCAGCGCGGACTGGCCCAGTCGATGGCGCGGGAATTCCACCCGCAGGGCATCCATGTCGCCTGGATCAACATCGACGGCGCGATCAGAAACCCGGGACGCGTCGAGCCCGCCGACAGGCCGGACTCCATGCTCGATCCCGACGCGATCGCGTCCAGCTACCTCGCCCTGATCCGGCAGGACCGCTCGGCATGGTCCGAGGAATTGTCGCTTCGGCCCTGGGTGGAGAAATTCTAGCCACATTCGGCGTCACTTCCGTGCCACGTAACCTGCGGTGCGCAGGCCCTGGAAGAGTTGTCCGTCTGCCGTAGCGGCATCCTGATCCGGCAAAAGATCAAAAAGCGGCATCAAGCCCTTGGTCATTGGGGCAGCCTTTGCTACCTTCCCTTCAACTGAACGGTTACAGCCGCCCGCAGCGTCCTTTGGTTCGCGCGGCGGCGGAAGGATTGAGCGTGGAACACCGCGACCCCGGCGCCCTGCCGGAATCTGCGGGCGTGGCCAATGCGCTGAAGCCGCCTGATCGCGCCGGCACCTTTGCCGGGCACGGCGGCGATGGCGCCGACCCGTCAAAAGGCCTCCCCGGCCGCAAGCGCCGCAAGCGCAAACGCGGCCGCAAGGTGTTCGACCGCAGCGATGCGCCACCGCCGAGAGACGGCGAGCAGCGTGCCGACCCGCCAAGATCCGCCCCGGCGCAGCAGTCCGTCTCCGGTGTGCGCATCACTTTGGGCGGCCCACCGCCCGCAAAGTCGGTGAAAGCGGCCGAACTGGCCTCCGCGCCGGCACAGCAGGAGGCACAGCCTCCGGTAAAACCGCTGCTGGGCGCGCGCGAACTGCCGGTCTTTGCCGCACTTGACCTCGGCACCAACAACTGCCGGCTGCTGGTGGCGGTGCCAGGCCGGCCGGGTCAGTTCCGGGTCATCGACGCGTTTTCGCGCATCGTGCGGCTGGGCGAGGGGCTGTCGCTCACCGGCCGGCTCGGGCCCGGCGCCATGGAGCGCGCCGTCGAGGCGCTGAAAATCTGCGCCGAAAAGCTCGGCAACCGGCGCATCGCCCGAGCACGCCTCATCGCCACCGAAGCCTGCCGCGCCGCCCGCAACGGCGACGAGTTTTTGGCGCTGGTGAAGGCGCGCACGGGTCTTTCGCTGGAGGTCATCGACCGCCGCACCGAAGCGCGGCTAGCGGTCGCCGGCTGCTCGTCGCTGGTCGGCCAGGAGACCGACGGGCTGGTCCTGTTCGACATTGGCGGCGGCTCCTCCGAGATCGCTCTGATCGACATGTCGCGGCGGCGTTCGCCGCGTCTCGCCAACCACATCGTGTCGTGGACGTCTCTGCCGGTCGGCGTCGTGTCGCTCGCCGAACGTTTTGGCGGCCGCGCCGTGACCCGCGAGACCTACGCCGCAATGGTCGACCATGTCGGCGGCCTGATCGCCGCGTTCGAAGGGCGCAGCCGGCTCGATCATCTGGTCAATGGCGGGCGTTTTCATCTGCTTGGAACGTCGGGCACGGTGACGACGCTGGCCGGCGTCCATCTCGGCCTCGCGCGCTACGATCGCCGCCGCGTCGACGGGCTTTGGATGGACCGCGTCAATGTCGACCGCATGATCGAGACGCTGCTGTCGTGGAATTTCGAGCAGCGCGTCGCCAATCCCTGCATCGGCGCCGATCGCGCCGACCTGGTACTCGCCGGCTGCGCCATCCTGGATGCCATCCGCCGGTATTGGCCGAGCGAGCGCCTGCGCGTCGCCGATCGCGGCCTGCGCGAGGGCATCCTGAGCGAATTGATGGCCGAGGACGGAGCATGGCGCTCGTCGGCCAGGCAAGGCGGCGCGGCGTGAGCCGCAAGGCCGGCAGCGGCGGCACCCGCGTTCTGCGCACGCGGGTCACCAAGAAGAGCGGCCTGAAGGAATCCTCCCGCCGCTGGCTGGAGCGCCACCTCAACGACCCCTACGTGCAGCGTTCGAAGGCGGAAGGTTTTCGCTCACGCGCGGCCTACAAGCTGATCGAGATCGACGATCGCCACAAGCTTTTGAAGCCGGGGCAGAAGGTCATCGACCTGGGTGCGGCACCCGGCGGGTGGTGTCAGGTCGCCGCGCTGCGCACTCGCTCGACCGAGGCCAGCCCGCACGTCGTCGGCATCGACTATCTCGACATGGACCCGGTGCCGGGTGCGGTCATCCTGAAGATGGATTTTCTCGACGCCGAAGCCCCTGCGCGCCTCACCGAGGCGCTCGGCGGCGAGCCCGACATTGTGCTTTCGGACATGGCCGCGCCCACCACCGGCCACCGCCGCACCGACCATCTGCGCACTATGCATCTGTGCGAGGTGGCGGCCGATTTCGCCATGCAAGTGCTGCGGCCGGGCGGGCATTTCCTTGCCAAGACTTTCCAGGGCGGCACGGAAGCGGAACTGCTCGATCGGCTGAAGCGTTCGTTCCGCTCCGTCCACCACGTCAAGCCGCCGGCCTCGCGCGAGGAATCGGCAGAGCTCTATCTGCTGGCAAAGGGATTCAAGGGCCGCGGCGGCGAAGCGTCATAGCCGCGAGCGCGCCTGCTCGGCGACTTTCTCATTGAAGCGGTGGCCGGAGACAGCGCTGCCGGCGTCCCTCGGTATACCGGCGAAGACCAGCGCCGACGAGGCGGCGATAGCGGCTATGATCATGAACGCGGCCGCAAAACCTTCCTGGGTCAGCGCATGGCCCGTGAACCAGGTGCTCGCCTCCAGAATGCCGCCGCCGAGTGCCACGCCCAGCGCCACGCTGATCTGCTGCGCGGCTGCGCTGATGGCGGTCGCCTGGCTAGCCTCCTGTTCGCTCACCTCGGCGAAGGCCAGCGCGTTCACCGAAGTGAAGAACAGCGAGCGCAGGAAGCCGGCGGCGAAGAGCAGGGCCACGATGACGAGCCAAGGCGTGTAGGCCGTTAGCAGCGCGTTTGCGGCGACCAGCAGGGCGCCCAGCAGCGCCGCGCCGATGAGCACCGTGCGGAAGCCGGCGCGCCGCAGCGTCGCCGGGGCGAACAGTTTCATCGACAGCGCGCCGCCGGCCGACGCGAAGGTCAGCATGCCGGACTGGAACGGCGTCAGCCCGAAGCCGAGCTGGAACAGCAGTGGCAGCAAGAAGGGCGTAGCGCCGACGCCAATGCGGTAGACCGTGCCGCCGACGATTGCCGCGCGATAGACCGGATTGGCGAACAGTTTCAGGTCGAGGATCGGCGCCGGGTGAATTCGCGCATGGCGGATATACAGCGCGCCGGAAATTGCGCCGATCGCCACCGCGATCAGACCAACGACCGGCGGCAGCGCCGGCAGGCTGGCCACCGACAGGCCGAACACGATGCCGGAGGCGGCGACCGCCGAAAGCACAAAGCCGCGTCCGTCGATGCGCTTGCGCAGCCGTGCCTCGATGTCGGGCAGATAGCGGCCGGCCAGGACGATGCCGGCGAGCCCGATCGGCACGTTGATCAGGAAAATCCAGTGCCAGGTCATGAAGGTGGTGATGAAGCCACCGAGTGGCGGCCCGATCAGGGGGCCGACCAGCGCCGGCATGGTCAGCCACGCCATTGCGTTGACCAGGTCGCGCTTGGCGGTCGATCGCACCAGCACCAGCCGCGCCACCGGCGTCATCATTGCGCCGCCCATGCCCTGCAGGAAGCGCGCAAGCACGAAAGCGGTGAGCGAGCCGGCGGTGGCGCATGTGATCGAGCCGACGATGAACACGCCGATCGCCGAGCGGAACACGGTCTTGGCGCCGTATCGGTCGGCCATCCAGGAACTGATCGGGATGAAGATCGCGAGCGACACAAGATAGGAGGTCAGCGCCAGCTTCAGCGCGATCGGGCTGGTACCGATGTCGGCCGCGATCGCCGGCAGGGCGGTGGCGATCACCGTCGAATCCATGTTTTCCATGAACAGGGCGACCGCGAGGATGAGCGGGACTATTCGGATCACGACGTGGCTGGAGGTTGTGGCGCGAAATGCGGCGGGAGCGAAACGTGGACTGTCGATCACCCGGAAGATGGCATGCCTGGCGGATTAAGCGAGCCCAGGCTGAACCCGTCTTTGCTGTCTGGCCCAATCGTCAGCCCGCTTCGGGCGTCACGATTGCGTGAGGGCCGCCTTCGGCTCCAGCGCCTTGAGCACCGCGGCCTCGGCGTGCAGGGAAACCATGTCGAAGGCCGGGATGGGATAATCGTCGGTCGCGGCAAGCAGCGGCAGCTCCGTGCAGCCGACGATCGCCGCCTCGGCACCGCGGCGTCCGAGGTCCGCCGTCATCTCCAGCAGGGCGGCGCGCGAGTTGTCCTTCACGTGTCCAAGCGTCAACTCCTCGATAATGATCGCGTGCAGCGCCGAACGCTGCTCAGGTGTCGGGAGCAGCACGTCGATGCCGTGCACATCCTCCAGCCGGTCGGCCAAAAAGCCCATCTCCATCGTGTACTTCGTCGCCAGCACGCCCACGCGCGAAATGCCGGCCCGCTTTATGGCCTCGGCGGTGGGGTCGGCGATATGGAGCATCGGCACGGTCAGTTCGGCCTGCACCCGGTCTGCCACGGCGTGGGCGGTCACCGCGGTCAGCATCACGAAAGCCGCGCCGGCCTGCTCGACGCGGCGTGCCGCGTCGGAGAGGATTGCGGCGACGCGGTCCCACCGCCCTTCATTGGCGCTGCGATAAAGGTCATCGAAGTCGACGGTGAAGAGCAGCGAACGGGCATTGTGATGGCCGCCGAGCAGCCGGTGCGCGGATTGGTTGATCAGCCGGTAGTAGAGCACGCTCGACTCCCAGCTCATGCCGCCAAGCATGCCGATGAGTTGCATGTCCTTGCCCGTCATGCCCGCCGCCCTCCCAACCGTCCGTCTTGTCTGCACTCTAGCGGGCCGACCACGGGTAGCCATCTTTCCAAGCCAGGGGAAGCATGGTACCAGCCGGCGCCAATCCTGAAAGGGACATCGACGAGTCGGCGCGGAACCACAGCCAGCGCCGGCTTTTGCTATTCAGAGGATGGCCATGCCGAAGATCATCGAAACCGCCACCGGCGCGCTCGCGCTGACCTTCGACGACGTCCTTCTCCTGCCTGGCCATTCAGAGGTTTTGCCGGGCGATGCAGACGTGCGCACCCGCATCGCCGGCGACATCGACCTCAATGTCCCGATCCTGTCGGCGGCGATGGACACGGTCACCGAGGCGCGGCTGGCAATCGCGATGGCGCAGGCGGGCGGCATCGGGGTGGTGCACCGCAATTTCACGCCTGCCGAGCAGGCCGAGCAGGTGCGGCAGGTGAAGAAATTCGAATCCGGCATGGTGGTGAATCCCGTTACCATCGGCCCGGACGCAACGCTCGCCGATGCGCGCGAATTGATGCGCAGCTACGGCATTTCCGGCATCCCGGTGGTGGAGAATGGCGGCAAGGGCGGTCAGAAGACAGGCCGTCTCGTCGGCATCCTCACCAACCGCGACGTGCGCTTCGCGTCCGATCCGTCGCAGAAGGTCTACGAGTTGATGACGCGCGAGAACCTGATCACGGTCAAGGAGACCGTCGAGCAGGACGAGGCCAAGCGGCTGCTCCACCGCCACCGCATCGAGAAGCTGCTGGTGGTCGATTCCGCGGGCAACTGCGTCGGCCTCATCACGGTGAAGGACATCGAGAAGTCGCAGCTCAACCCGCACGCGTCGAAGGATGCGCAGGGGCGCCTGCGCGTCGCCGCCGCCACCACCGTCGGCAATGACGGCTTCGAGCGAGCCGAGCGGCTGATCGAGGCCGGCGTCGACCTGCTGGTGATAGACACCGCGCACGGTCATTCGCAGCGCGTGCTGGAAGCGGTGGCGCGGGCAAAGAAGCTATCGAACTCGGTGCGCATCCTTGCCGGCAACGTCGCCACCGGCGACGGCACGCGCGCGCTGATCGATGCCGGCGCCGATGCCGTCAAGGTCGGCATCGGGCCGGGCTCCATCTGCACCACCCGCATCGTCGCGGGCGTGGGCGTGCCCCAGCTTTCGGCCATCATGTCGGCCGTGGAGGTGGCGCAGAAATCCGGCGTCACGGTGATCGCCGACGGCGGCATCAAGTTCTCGGGCGACCTCGCCAAGGCGCTCGCCGCCGGCGCGGGCGCTGCGATGATCGGCTCGCTGCTTGCCGGCACCGACGAAAGCCCGGGCGAGGTCTATCTGCACCAGGGCCGCTCCTACAAGGCCTACCGCGGCATGGGCTCGGTCGGCGCGATGGCACGCGGCTCGGCCGACCGTTACTTCCAGGCCGAGGTGCGCGATACGCTGAAGCTTGTGCCCGAGGGCATTGAGGGGCAGGTGCCCTACAAGGGGCCGGTGAGCGGCGTGTTGCATCAGCTGGCCGGCGGATTGAAGGCGGCGATGGGCTATGTCGGCGCCGCCTCGCTGGAGGAATTCCGCAACAAGGCCGAGTTCGTGCGCATCACCAATGCCGGCCTGCGCGAAAGCCACGCGCACGACGTCACCATCACCCGCGAAAGCCCGAATTATGTCGGCGGCGCGTGAGCGGCCGATTTCGACACGAGTTCAGCGGCAAAAGCGGTAGTCAGCGGCAGAGAGTTTGCGAGCTGCTGAGCGGCTCTGATGTGTCAGCCGCGTGTCCGCATTTCAGGGGCGAATCGTCAGAAAAGCTCGCCCTGGTCAGGCGGTAAATTCCAGCCGGTGGGAGCTTCGGATGCCGATGGCCGCATCCCGCGTCCGCAATACCCGGCGCGAAAACGCGAGGCGGTTCGCGAGAGCGTGCCCTGACGCGAGCACTGTCGTTCGCCAGATCGAGGCGTTGTCCGCCGGCCGCGCCCGCTGCAGCCGCTTTGCGAATTGATACCGACAGGGCTATGCATGATGGCGAGATCGACCGGAGGAGGCATTGATGCAGCGGCTGTTCGCTTCCCAGGCGACCCTGCACAAGCTCGAGATCTTCTGCATGGTCTGCCAGTTGCAGAGCGTGACGCGCGCGGCCGAGAAGATCGGGGTCGCCCAGCCGGTCGTTTCGGCGCACCTGCGCTTCCTGGAAGACAAGCTCGGCGTGCGCCTGTTTGCCCGCCAGGGCAGGCGGGTCGTCTTGACCGCGGCCGGAGAGCGCGCGCTCGCCTGGGCCACGGAAATCGTCACGCGCACCCGTGAATTCGAGCGTGAGCTGGAGGTTCCGAGCGGCGACCTCGCCGGCTCCGTGGCGCTCGCGGCCTCGATGACCGTCGCTTCCTACAGCCTGCCGCCGGCTCTCGCGCGTTTTAGTCATCGCAATCCCTCATCGACGATCGCGGTCACGATTTCCAACCCTCAGGGCGTCACCGACGCCGTCCGCAGCGGGGACTGTGATTTCGGCGTGACCATTCTCGATCCGCGTCACGATATTGGCGGCCTCATCGTCGAGCGCCTGTGGGAAGAACAGCTCGTGCTTGTCGCCGCGCCCGATTTCGATGGACTCGGGGAGACGGCGACCGCCGAGGAGTTGTCGCAGGTTCCGTTCGTCAGCGCACCGCGCCACCAGGTCCGCCGCGAACTGGAAGAAGACGCGCTGCGCGCCTACGGGATCGTACGTGAAAACGTCCGGCTGGAGTTCGGCCATCCCGAAGCGATCAAGCAGGCGGTGCGAAACCATGCCGGCGTCGCCTTTGTCATGGAAACGTCCGTACAGCACGAGTTGAATGACGGCCAGCTACGCCACGTGGCCATGCCGCAGGTCAGTCTTCCCGTACCGACCTTCATGGTGCATCGGCGCGGCAAGGCTTTTTCGCGCCTGCAGAAGCTGCTGCTTGCGTTTCTGAGGGACGAGCTAAACCCCATGCCAAGCGCAGTCGCGGCGCGGCGGGCTCCTCACAGGCCGACGAAGCCCGCTTTCGCCTTGCGATAGCTCCATGCCCGCTCCAGCGGCATCGGGCTCATGAGCATTGCGGATGCCTTGTCGATTTCGCCGTCCGAGAGGTATCGCGGAGAGGCGGACAGTGGCCGTGCGTTGAGCACCATCTCGGCATTCTCGTTGAGGTAGACCGAAACCAGGCAGGCGCCGGCGACGCTGGAGGCCGCGCACACCGCGCCATGCCCGGCCAGCAGGGCACAGGTGCCAGCGCCCAGCGTGCGGGCGAGGGACTGTCCCATCGCGAGCGTGTCGACGAGCATGTTGGTGTCACCGAATTCGTCCCGGCTTTCCCACACCGGCACCGAGCGGCCGATCACGGAGGCCATGTGGAACATCGGCCGCAGCGGCGTGTCCGCCACCGTGAAGGGCAGGACGGAGCGCGCATGGTGGTGCGTCACGCAACTGACGTCCGGCCTTGCCGCGAGGATTGCCGCGTGGATGAAGCGCTCGGCGTAGATGCGCCGGCCGTTCTGTTCCAAAGGAGCGCCGTCGAGCGTGAACTCCATGACATCATCTGCCGTCACCAGCAACGGCGAGCGCGACCGCGACAGGAGGAACCGGTCCGGCCGCAGCGGGTGGCGCACGCTGACATGGCCGAAATCGTCGATGACGCCCTCGGCCGCAAGCGCGCGGTTTGCGATGACCAGGTCCTGGATTGCCGCCCGGATGATGGTGTCGTCGCTCATGATGGCCTACCGCAGCACGATGTTGATGGTCTTGAGTTCGGTGTAGCTCAGCATCTCCTCGATACCTTCCTCGCGGCCGACGCCCGAGTTCTTCATGCCCCCGAAGGGCACGCCGAGATAATGCGCCGAGCAGCCGTTCACCCAGGTATGGCCCGACCGGATACGGCGCACCATGCGCAACGCGTTGTTGATGTCGTTACTCCAAACGGCGGCCGTGAGGCCGTATTCCGTACCGTTCGCCAGTTCCACCGCTTCCTCGAACGTCTTCCAGCGGCCGACCGAAAGGATCGGTCCGAAGACCTCCTCCTGCCAGATACGCATGCCCGGCCGCACGTCCGCATAGACTGTCGGCTCGACCCAGAAGCCGCGCTCGAAGCCGGGGCCGGTGGGGCGGCGTCCGCCGACCATGAGCCGGGCGCCATCCGCCGTGGCTGCGTCGAAATAGGCGAGCACCTTTTCGTATTGCATGCGCGAGTTCACGGGTCCCATGCCCGTTGCCGCGTCCCGCGGGTCGCCGAGTCGGATCGCCTTGACCTTGTCGACGACCAGGGGCAGCACGCGGTCATGGATGTCCTCGTGCAGCAGCAGGCGCGAGGTCGAGCCGCAGGACTGGCCCTGCCAGGCGAAGTTCATCCCGCGGATCGCGGCGTCGGCGACCGCCTCCGGATCGGCATCCGGAAAGGCGACGAGCGGGTTCTTGCCGCCGAGTTCCAGGGTCACGTGCTTGACGGCCACCTCGGCCGCCGCGCGCTGGATGGCACGGCCAGTGGTCGGGGAGCCGATGAAGGCGATGCGCTTCACCAGGGGGTGGCGCACCAGCGCATCGCCGGCCGTGCGGCCATCGCCGGTGATCACATTGAAGATGCCGTCGGGAAGCGCCTTCTGAGCCACCTCCGCCAGGATCATCGCAGAAAGCGGGCTCGTCTCCGGGGGTTTCACGACGACGGCGTTGCCGGCGGCCAGGGCCGCGGCCGTGCGCGCGACCGCGAACATCAGCGGATGGTTGAACGGTGCGATGCGCACCACCACCCCGTAGGGCTCGCGCACCGTGAGATGCAGGTTCTCCGCCGTCGCGGGGATCGTCTCGCCCTTCAGTTCATGAGCGAGGCCGGCATAGTAGTCGAGACTATCCACTGCCATGCCGACATCGCCGCGCATCGGCGTGATCGTGTTGCCCGTGTCGGCCACCTCGACCCGCAGGATCTCCTCGGCGCGCGCCCGCAGGGCCTGCCCGAAATCGCGCAGCACCCGTCCGCGTGCGGCCGGGGTCAGCTCGGCCCAGGCCGGCCAGGCCCTGTCGGCGGCTTGCACCGCCGCATCGACGTCGGCGGCGGTCGCACGCGGGACGCGGCCGATCACCGCCTCGGTGGTGGGATTTATGGATTCGTCGAAGGAGCCGTCGCTCGCGTGGACCAGGCGACCGCCGATGAGCATGCGGTCGGCTTGCGTGACATATGCCATTGCGGACTCCGTGGAATTCGGGCGAGCGATGGTGCGCTCAATGCGTGATCATCCCACCGTCGACATTGATGAGCTGCCCGGTGATCCAGCGCGCCTCGGTGGACAACAGGAACATGATGGGGGCGGCGATGTCGTCGGGGGCCCCGGCCCTGCCAAGGCATTGCTGGCGGATCATCGCCTCGCGCTGTTCGGCCGTCACGGTCTTGCGCTCGATCTCGGTGAAGGTCGGGCCGGGAGTGAGCGTGTTGACGCGAATGTTGAAGGCGCCGAGCTCCCGCGCCATGGCTCGGCTGAGCCCCATGACGCCGGCCTTCGACGAGACGTAGTGCGCATAGTTGGGGCGGCCGAAAAGCAGCGTGGAAGAGGCGATATTCACGATGGAGGCCCCGTCCACGCGCCGTAGCGCCGGCAGCGCCGCACGGGACATGTTGAAGACGCCCTTGAGGTTGACGCTCTGGACGCGGTCCCATTCGTCGGAAGGTATCTCCCAGAACGGGCGCATGTGCAGCGTGGAGAAGATTGACGCGTTGTTGACGATGCCGAAGACGCCGCCGAACGCCGTTTCCGCGCCACCCACGGCCTCGGCGCAACTCTCCTCGTCCGCTACGTCGGTGCGCACATAGATCATGCGCCCGGCGCCGGCGTCGTTCTCGGCGACGACGGCGCGGCCGCCGTCCTCGTTCCAGTCGGCGATGCAGACGTCCACGCCCTCCGCCGCAAGCATTAGGGCCAGCCTGCGGCCGATGCCCTGCGCTGCGCCGGTGACGACCACGCCGCCACGTGCGGGAAACCTCGATGGCATGCCGTCTCTCCCTAGATACTCAGCGCGATGGTGTGCAGCGACGCCTCGTCGCGCCGCGCGACCTCGATCTCCAGCATGGTTCCGCATTCGCCGCAGACATGCTCGCGCAATTCGAGGTCGACATGTGTCCGTAGGTGCGGGCCATAGCTGTTGGCTGGGACAGGCCGCGTGACGGCCGCGCTCTTCCAGTCGCCGCTGGCGGGGCCGAGATCGCATCCGCAGCCGCACCTGAAGCGGCCGCCGGCGAGGTGCAGGTCGGCCATGCCGGGCGTTCCCATCGGCGCTTTTCCGAGTCGGGCGGCCCGTATCTCGGTCCGTCGCGCCGACGTAGCGGCGGCATCGACCTGCCCATCGGCCAGCACGACGCCGTACTGACGGGCCGCGGCCTCGATGCTGACGTGACCGTTGCCGACGTCGGCCAGGACGGCGGCCGGATCTCGCTTCAGCGGGTCGCCGTAACCACCGCCGCCCTGGAAGGAATAGCCGAGGATGTCGCGCGCCGAGAGCGCCATGCGGCCAGGCTTTGGGCCAAGCTCATCGACTCCGGCTCGCTCCAGTTCGTCCGCCGATGCGGCAAGGCCGGCGATTGTCGAGGCGTCGCCGGCGTCCTTCCGGATGAAGTTGCGGCCGCACGAGCCCGGTTGACCGCCGAAGAGCCCGACCGAATTCGGCACTTCGACGCCGTGTCCGAGCATCATTGCATGCAGCCCCTGGGTTCCGTAGGGGACTATGGCGAGCGATGTGCCGGCACCGCCGCGCATACGTCCGGGCCCGCCCGTGTCCGCCACGAAGCCGCGGTAGAGATAGAGGAACGGGCCGTTGGCCTCGTTGGCCTCGACATTGGCGATCGCCGGTCGCGGCACGCAATAGTCGCCGGACCCGTCGAGACCGTCATGGTCGGGAAAGGCGCCGCCGCCGCCTGCCGTCGAGTCGAGCAGGAACGTGCCGAATGGCCCGCCGTCCCGGTCCTGCCCGGCCAGGGTCATCACCATCATGTGCCCCTTGGTCACCGCCTGCCCTTCCTTCGCATGTGCCGGCGAGCAGGCCACCAGTCGCGACAGGGCGGCGACGACGACGTTCTGGACGATCCACGCCGTCGAGATCGTCCCCGACGAGATCGGCGCCGGCCAGGAGGCATTGCAGAGGATGCCCTCGGGGGCGACGAAGTCCACTGCGCGGATGATGCCCTCGTTCCACCGGATGGTCGGCGCGAGAATAGGGAGAAGGCCGGTCAGGGCGGCGCCGCGCATGCCGGAGAAGGTGCAGTTGATGAACCCGGGCGCCTGGGGCGAGGTGCCGGTCATGTCGAGGGTCAGTCTGTCGCCTCTCTTGGTCGCCGTGACCACCACCTCGTAGAGCCGGTTCTCGTGGCCGTCGTGCTCGATGTAGTCACGCGCCCTGAACACCCCATCCGGAAGTTCGCGCAGGGTCTGGCGCATCTGGCGTTCCGACGCATTGATCTCCTCGGCCATGATGACCGCGACGGTGTCGGCCCCATACCGGTCCATCAGCGCGCGCAGGCGGCTGGCGGCGACGTTGTTGGCGGCGATCATTGCCTTCAGGTCGAGGCCGAGCACGTGCGGAAGCCGCGTCATGCCCATGATCATCTGCCAGAGATCCTGGCGCAGAACCCCGCCTTCCACCAACTTGATGCCGGGGAGCAGCATGGCCTCCTGCTGGATCTCGGTTGCGCCAATCGCCCAGGAACCGAAGCTCATTCCGCCGACATCGAGTTGGTGCGCACAAGAGCCGGCCCAGGCGACATGCCGGCCTTCGTGGAACACCGGCGCGACGATCGAGACGTCCGGCTGGTGTATGGCCCCGCGATAGGGATCGTTGAGGATGAACATGTCGCCCTCGCGAATACCGGGGTTCTCCGAGAAGTTGTCGATGATCGAGCGGATCACCGTCGACATGGTCCCGGTGTGGAAGATCACCTGCGGGCCCATCGTGACGATCGACCCGTCCGGCAGATAGAGACCGTTGTTGAAGTCGGTCGCCTCCGTGACCACCGGCGATCCGGACACGGACTTCAGGGTGATCGCCTGTTCCTCGGTGATCGCCGCTAGCTTGTTGCGGACCACCTCGAAGGTGATCGGATCGATGGCGGGTGCGGCGCTCATCTACGCCTCCACTTTCTGTTCGATGGTGATGTTGGCGCCTTCGTCCAGCCTCGCCGTCTGGCCGGCGGCCACGAACACCGAGGTTTCGGGATGCTCGATGACCGCCGGACCTTCGACGACGAAGCCGACCGGCAGGTCGCGCCAGTTGAAGACGGCAGTCTCCATCCATTGCATCGCGACCGGTTCGAAGATCCGACGCTGGCCAGCGGTGGGCGCCTGCCGCGATGTTTCGATCTTGAGCTCAGGCCGGCGTGCGGCCCCAAAAGCCTCGACGCGCACATTGGTGAGCTCGATCCCGGCCTCGCGGAAAGCCGAGCCCTTGCCGTAGGTCTGCTCGTAGGTTTCCTCGAAACGCGCGACCAGGTCCTCCAGCACCGCGTCATCGACCGGGCCCGGAGGAAAGCCGATCATCAGGTCGTTGGTCTGGCGGCGGTAGCGCATGTCGGCTGCGCGCAGCAGCCGGATGTCGTGCGCGGCGACGCCCGCCCGCTCCATCGCCGCTTGGCAATCTTCCTCCAGTTCGGCGAAGGCCGCGCCGATCGCGCCGGCGTCGAGCCCGTCGCTGAGTTTGCGTGGCCCGCCGCCGCCGCGCATCAGCATCGAACGCTCCCGCGAATACTGCACATCGGCCGCAAGGGCGCCGTACGCCGAATGCGCCATCGAGGTGACCGGCACAATCATCTTGGGCACGCCGAGCTCGGCGCCGTAGCCGGCGCAGTGGACCGGACCGGCCCCTCCATAGGCGAAGATGACGAAGTCGCGCGGGTCGTGGCCGCGGCCGATGGTGACCTCGCGCAGCGTGTCGGCCATCTGTGCATCGACGATGCGGCGGATGCCGGCGGCGGCCTCCTCGGTGGTCAGGCCGAGCGGCCCCGCGATCCGCTCGCGCACGGCCTTTTCCGCCGCCGGGCGGTCGAGCTTCATCTTGCCGCCCAGGAACGTCGCCGGGTCGATGATGCCCAGCACCACGTCGGCGTCGGTGACGGTCGGCTCGGTCCCGCCGCGGCCGTAGCAGGCCGGTCCCGGCCAGGCGCTGGCGCTGTCGGGCCCGACCTTGAGCTGGCCGTCGACGACGCGGGCAATTGACCCGCCGCCGGCGCCGATCGCCCGCACCTCGATCATCGGCGTGGCGATATGGAAGCCGCCCGCCTCGTGGTTGATCGACATCAGCGGTTTCTCGTCGACGACGATGGCAACGTCGAAGGAGGTGCCGCCCATGTCGGTGGTGATGAGGTTGCGGTAGCCCAGCCGGCGCGCGAGATGGACAGAACCCATGACCCCGCCGGTCGGGCCGGACGTGACCAGCGTCACCGGGCGCTTCGCCGCTTCGGCCACCGGCATGACGCCCCCGGCCGAGTTGAGGATGGAGAAGGCTCCCTTGAAGCCGCGCTTGCGCAGCATCTGCTCGATGCCGTCGAGATAGGTCACGACCTTCGGCGCAAGATAGGAGTTGAGCGCCGCCGTCGCGGTGCGCTCGTACTCGCCTATGACCGGAGCTACGTCGCTCGACAGCGTAAGATAGGCATCAGGCGCCTGCTCGCGGATGATCTCGCCGACGCGCCGCTCATGACGTGGGTTGCGAAACGACCACAGGAAGGCAACTGCGAAGGTCTGTACGCCCGCCGCGAGCAGCGATTGCACCGCCTCGCGCGCGCCGTCTTCATCGAGTTCGACAAGGACATTGCCAGCATGGTCGACGCGCTCGCGCACCTCGCGGACCAGCGCCCGCGGCACGATCGGTTCCGGGTAGCGCCGGCGCGAGTACCAGCCGAGACGGCTGACGGGCACGCCGGCCGTGAAGCCCATCAGGCGCTGGATGGCAAGCGTGTCCCCGAAACCGCGCGTCGCAAGGAGCCCGGTCCGCGCGCCGTCGCGCTCGATCACGGCATTGGTGGCCTGCGTCGTGCCGTGGCCGAAGGATGTCACGCGCGCAAGAAGCGCCTCCGGCGACAGGCCGACCTGCTCGGCCGCGCTGCTGATTGCGTCGAAGACCCCGACGTCGAGTTCGCCCGGCGTCGACAATGCCTTGGTGGTCGTCAGCCGGCCCTGGTCGTCCACCAGGACGAGATCGGTGAAGGTGCCGCCTATGTCCACACCCAGATACATGTATTCCCCTCCCTGACCGTCTATCGGGTCGCGGCGGCTGCACGCACCGCCATCCATCGGGCTAGCGCAACGGCCAGAAGCAGCGCGCCGCCGTTGAAGAACTGTTCGACGTAGAAGGCGGCGCCGAGCTGCTGCAGGCCGCTGATTCCGGCGGCAAGCGCGTAGACGGCGATCACCGTGCCCCAGGCGTTGAAGCGGCCAGGGCCCGCCGGGGCGGCGCCGAGGAACACCGCGGCGAAGGCGGGGAGCAGGTAGTTCAGGCCGATGTTGGGATTGGCCGAGCCGAGGATGCTGGTCGACAGTACGCCGGCCAGAGCCGCCAGCCCGCCCGCCGCCACGAAGACCTGGACCGTAATCCGCTCCACCGGGATGCCGATCAGCCGGGCCGCCCTGGCATTGCCGCCGATGGCGTAGCAGCGCCTGCCCCAGTCAGTGTAACGCAACACCGCCCACATCAGTGTGGCAACGACAATCACATAGACCAGCGGCAGCGGTATGCCGAAGATGCGGTCACGGCCGAGCGACAGGAAGGCGGCCGGCATCTGACCGAACACCGACGCGCCGCCGGTATAGAGTTGCGCGAAGCCCTGCACTACGATGCCGGTCGCCAACGTCGTGATGAAGGCGTTGAGCCCGGCGCGTGCCACGAGGAGGCCGTTGATCAGCCCGATCAGCATGCCGACGGCCACCACAACGGCGGCGGCGGCGAGCGGCGGAACGGCGTTGTAGATGACGAGGCCCGCGCAGAGCGATTGCGCGAGCGCCAGCGTGAAGCCGATGGACATGTCGAACTGGCCGCTGATCAGCGGCAGAACCGCGGCGAGCGCCAGCAGGGCCAGCACCGCATTGGTCGACGAGATCATCTGCGCGTTGGCCAGCGAGAAATAGCTCTGTGGAAGCAGGACCGAGAAGACGGCCACAACCACGATCAGCATCAGGAAGAGTGAATTGGTCCACAGGGCCTTGCCGAGGGAGGATTGCCCGATCGTGCTCACGGCACCAGACTCCGTCCGGATGGAGCCGTCGGCGCCATGTGGGCCGCGCCGCCATGCGCCTCCAAGAACAGTCGATCCCATGTCACGTCCTGCCCGGACACCTCCACGGAAATGCGTCCATCGCGCACCACCAGCACGCGATCGGCGATGGCCGTGATCTCCTCGAAATCGCTCGATCCAAACAGGACCGCGGCGCCGCGCACCGCTGCGCGGCGCAGGAGTTCGTGCAGTTCGGCGCGTGCGCCGACATCCACCCCCGCAGTGGGGTCGACGAGCACCAGCACCTTGGGCTCCGACATCAGCGCGCGCGCAAAAAGCACCTTCTGCTGGTTGCCGCCCGAAAGCGACTGGATCGCCTTGTCGGCGCAGTCCCGCGGACGCACGTCGAACTCGCCCACCAGGTCCTGTACCCTACGTCGTTCGCCGCCCAGGTCAGGAACGGCACCGGTGCGGTAGATCGCGTCCGCGAACAGGTTCTCGCGCACGCTGCGCGCTGCGAAAGCGGCGCGGCTGCGGTCGCCCAGCACGACCTCCAGGCCGGCGGCGCGACTCGCAGCCGGCCTTCCGCGGGCGACCGCCGATCCATCGATCTCCACGTCGCCGGATTGCGCGCTATCGACACCCGCGATCATCGCGCAGATGGCATCGTAGCCCGAGCCGATGATGCCGGTGACCCCCAGAATCTCGCCGGCTGCCACGGCCAGGCTGACGGGCTGCTCGACGACGCCTCCGCGCAGCCCCCGTGCCTGCAGGCGAACAGGCCCGCGCCCTGCGCCGGCTGCCCGGCCGAGGGCGATCGAGCGGCCGGCGATCCATTCGACGACGCGGGCCATGTCCACCGTCCCGACTTCCGCCGTCGCAACGTTGCGCCCGTCGCGCAGGACGGTCAGCCGGTCGCAAAGCTGGAAGACCTCTTCCAGGCGGTGAGATACGTAGACGAATGCGACGCCGCGCTTGCGCGCGGCCCTGATCGCCTCGTGCACCCGCGCCACGTCCGGGCTGGGCAGGGCGGCCGTCACCTCGTCCACGACGATCAGCCGGGCATCCCCTTCGAGAGCGCGGGCAAGTGCGAGGATCGCCCTTTCCGCCACCGACAGATCGCCCACCAGCCGGGAAGGATCGACAGACAGGCCGAGCCGGGCCAGTTGGGCCGCGGCGCGGCGCGACGACGCGCCATGGTCGATCAGGCCGTTCCACCGTTCATAGCCGCCTACAAGCGCCATGTTCTCCATGACGCTCATCGTGTCGACCAGACCGAAATCCTGGTGCACGAAGCGGATTCCGGCCTTGGCGATGTCGGCAGCGCCGAACCCATCGGCGAGCGGCCTGCCGTCCACCTCGAAACTGCCTCCATCGGGTGAATGCACTGCCGCCAGCAGCTTGATCAGTGTCGATTTGCCGGCCCCGTTCTCACCGAGCAGGGCGTGGATCTCGCCTTGGGCGATCTCCAGGTCGACGCCGCGCAAGGCGACCGCGCCGCCAAACGCCTTCGTCGCGCCGCGCACCGATAGGACGGGACCGGACATCTCATTTGCCCCAGAGCTTCTGGAACTCGGCCTTGTAGTCGACATCGCCGAGCCAGCCCTCGGTTTCGGGCGCATTGTCCTTGTCGATCAGGCGATCGACGACCTGAATGTTGGCGGGCGACGCGCCGGCGAAGGAGCGCACGAGTTCGTCGGCTGCCTGCCAGCCCATCCATTCCGCCGGATCGGCGATCGTCATGGCATAGTCGCCGCTGCGGATCGCCGCGATCGTCTGCGGGTCGCCTTCGTAGGAACCGACCCTGACAGCGCCGATGCGGCCCGCCTGGCGAACACCCTCATTGGCGAAGAACCCATTCGAATCGAACGGTGCAATCACATAGTTGGCGTCCGGGTGCCGGCTGAGTGCCGCCGCCACCGCTCCGGGAAGGCGCTGCGCCATCGTGGCGAGGGTGGATTCGACAGCTTCGACGATCTCGCAACCGCTGCAACTGGTGATGCTTTCCCGGAAGCCGGTTCCGCGCTGTACTAGTTCAGGGAAAATCGGGTCCTCGACCAGGATGATCTTTGCCGTACCACCGGAATCGACCTCGACCCAATCGGCCGCCAGCGCGCCCTGGGCGACGTGATCGGGCCGCACATACGCAAACACGCTGTCCGCTTCGCCGGGCTTCGGATTGAATACCGAAACCACGGCGATGCCGGCCGCCTTCGCCTGAGCGAGCGCATCGCCGACGAGCATCGGCGGCACCGCCGCGAGGACGATGCCATCCGCCTTCGCCGTGACGGCCGAGAGGATGCCCGCATTCCACGCAGCGGGATCGCCGCGACCGTCGATGACGCGCACGTCCCAGCCAAGCACACCGCCCGCCTCGACGACGCCGTTGGCCGCCCTGACGCAGCCGATCCCCTGCGAGGCGCAGGTGATGACGTATATGCTCTTTGCGCCTTCGGCCTTGACCGGCTCAGTCGGGCCGGGCCAGGCGGTCTTCGCTTCCCGCGCCGCCGCGACGGTTGCTTTCGCATCCTGCGCCATTGCAGCGCCGGAGATTGCCAAGATGCTGGCGGCAGCCAGCATCGCCTGCCTGAAAACCATGTTCTCCTCCCATGGACGCAGGACGAGCGTCCGGCTCTAGCTAAGGGCGGAGGCGTCATCTCGTCTAATATATAGTTCGAGGCGTATCGATAGCTCAAAGGCTATCGTACCGTCGAGGGCGCCGATCGCCGAGCGTCCGCCCGCTGTGTCGGCAATCCTGCGTCCGCTGGGCGGAAAGTCCGGGCTTGTTTGGAAAGAAATCAAGAACGGCGGGCGAAGGCCGCGCCTCTCCCGAAAGCCATGGCTGTCCGTGAAACGGGCTGGCAGAAGGGACAGGGTCAAACCGGGCCGTGCGGTCCGTGTGCTGACCTCAGCGGAGGAGGCCTTCGTGGCGCAGGGCCTGACGCAAATCGCTAGGAAAGTCCGCCGGCGATCCCCCATTGTCGAGATCAAGCGCACGCATCCAGATTTCCCGGGCGCGCAGCCAGGGAGTCGTGGCGATCGGCATAATCTCGCCCCTCACGGACCGTACGCTCGCACGCCATCCCGCTTCGGTCAGGTCGCGCCATTCCACGCTGAGGTGCACCTCGGAATGCTTGAAGAGATGACGAAGCGCGTGGGCCGGCAAGGTGGCGCCGAATGCGACATCCTCGACCTTCGCTTCCGGCTCCGCGAGTGTTTCCTCCGCCGCGCCGTTGCGCGCCGCTTCCACCAGCCGCGCGAGGCCGCGCGCGTGGTAGCCGACATGGGCGACCAGATGCCGGCGGCTCCAGCCGGGCAGGCGGGACGGGGCGTCGAGTTCGCCGTCCGAAAGCTCGTTCAGCCTGCGGGCGAAGTAGGCGGTGCCGCGCCGCGCCCACTGGAGATCCCGCGCCGGCGCAGCGGGCGAATCGTAGCGTGCTCCCGCGCCCTGTCTCTCGCGCAGCTGCAATCTTGCGGCCTCTTCGGGGTCGGTCATGCCGAGCACTCCCGGGCAAGCGCTGGAAAGTTCAGCGAGCGGACTCCTCGACTTGCGTGCGCTGGAAACCGAGGCGCTCGATGATCGGCGCATCCGAGAAGCGGAACAGGTCGAACTGCGTTTCGGCCTGAAGCGACCAGGCGACCCAGGACGGCACGACGAAGAGGTCGCCCTTGTCGAGCTTCGTTTCGGTTCGATTGAGAAGCACGGTTCCCGATCCTTCGAACACCTGGAAGACGGACGATCCGACCTCGCGGCGCGGCGGGGTGGAGGTCCCTGCGCGCAGGCGATGGAACTCCGCCCTGATCGTCGGCATGACGTCGCCGCCGGTGGTCGGATTGACGTATCGGATTGCCGCGTGACCCTGCTCGATGGTCGCGGGCTGGCCCTCGTCCTCGAGCAGCAATTGCTCGGCAAGCGCACGGTCCGTGTACTCCCATCGATAAGCGCCGAGAGGCGAACTGACCGTATCCTCGAGCCCGGAAAGCGGTCGCAGTCCCGGATGCGCCCAAAGCCGCTCGCCGCGGGAAAATCGCGGCGTCGCATAGTCGGTGACGCGGTCGGAGCCGAATTCGAAGAAGCCGACATCGTTCTGGTAAGAGAAGGGTATGTCGAGGCCGTCGATCCAGGCCATCGGCCCGTCGGTGTCGTTGTGGTGGCCGTGGAAGTGCCAGCCGGGGGTGAGCAACAGATCACCCCGGCTCATACGTACCGGATCGCCATTCACGACAGTCCAGACCCCTTCTCCCTCGACCACGAAGCGGAAGGCGTTCTGCGCGTGCCGATGCTCCGGGGCCGTCTCGCGAGGGCCCAGATATTGAATCGCTGCCCATAGCGTCGGACTGACATAGGCCCTGCCGCCCAGTCCGGGGTTGGCAAGGCCGATAGCCCGCCGCTCGCCACCCCGCCCGACCGGGACCAGCTCGCCCGAGCGTGCCGCGAGCGGAAACAGCCTCGACCATTTCCACACATGCGCGACCGCCTTCGGATTGGGAACCGACGGCATGAGATCGTCGATCTGGGTCCAGAGCGGCTTCAGGTGCTCGGCCTCGAAGTCGGCATAGAGCTGGCGAAGCTCAGCCGTATCCTCCGGCTTCATCACGTTGCTGCGGCCGGCGTCGTTCATCCTCTCCTCCATCCGTTTCGTGGCGACGCGGCGTACCAGCCGGTCGCTTCAGGGAAGCTTGTGCGGGGCGCGGCTCAGGCGGTTGTTCGCTTCGGCCATCTTGCCCAGCAAGGTCTGAAGCTGCTTCCGCTCACGCGATGTCAGCGGCTCTAGCATCCGCTCCTGCGTCTGTTCCACGCTTGGCATGACCGCGCTTACGAGTTCGTGCCCGGCCGGTGTGATCTCGACGATCTTCGCTCGCTTGTCCTTGTCCGACTGCGACCGGGTCAGGAGATTGCGCTCCTCGAGCTTCGAGAGAACCACAATGATGGTGGTGCGATCGAGTGCCGTGACGCCGCCGAGACTGGCCTGGTCCATCGCGCCGAACTGGTCGAGCGCCGCCAGGCAGCTGAACTGAAGCGGCGTGAGGTCGAAAGCCCGGCACTCCTCGAGGAAGATCGCCACGCTGATCTGATGGCAGCGGCGCAAAAGGTGCCCAGGCATCTCGAGGAAGCTGCGAAAGGCTTCGTTCTGTACCGGCCGGAGGCTTGGTTTTGACATCGGGCTTTTCGATCCGTCGTTTTGCGCGGGCTGGATCGGCCTGGCTCTATTCCGCATCCGGCTGGTTTTCGGGTGCGGCGGCCACGAAGGCCGCCAGCGCCGCGCACGCGTCGAAGATGCGTCCGATGGTCGGGTAGGGCGACATGTTCGCCTGGAAGCGCTTGTTGTTAAGCACCTGTGCGTAGAGGCATATATCCGCCAGTCCCGGAACATCGCCGTGACAGAAGCGCCCGGTCCTGTTGTCGCCGGCAAGCATGGCTTCGAGCGCGACAAAGGTCTCCTGCATCCAGTGCCTGAACCATGCCGCGGTCGCCGCGTCGTCGGCGCCGAAGGTCGACTTCAGGTGGTTGAGCACCCTGAGATTGTTGACCGGGTGGACCTCGCAGGCGATCGCGTAGGCGAGCGCCCGAACCCGCGCCCGGTCGATGGCCGCTGCCGGCAACAGCGGAGGCTCGGGAACCGTCTCGTCCAGATACTCGATGATCGCCAGCGACTGGATGAGGACCGTTCCGTCCTCGAGCACCAGGGCAGGCACAAGTCCCTGCGGATTGAGGGCGAGGTAGTCGGCGCTACGTTGCTCGCCTTTCCGCAGGTGGTGGGCGACATAGTCGTAGCTCAGGCCCTTGAGGTTGAGCGCGACGCGCAGCCGCGTCGAAGTCGAGGAGCGGAAATAGTTGTGAAGGACGAGGCTGCTCATCGCGCCGGCTCGCCGATCGTCGTGGTCAGCGTTCCCAGCTTCTCGATCTCGACCACGCAGACATCGCCGGGCACCAGGGCGCCGACGCCAGCCGGGGTGCCTGTATAGACGAGGTCGCCCGGAAGCAGCCTCACGGCGCGCGAGAGGATCGAGACGATCTCGGGCACGGACCAGATAAGGTCCGACACGTCTGCCTGCTGCCTTACGGTCCCGTTGACGGAAAGCCGGATCGCGCCGCTTTCGAAGTGCCCCGCCTCGGCCGCCCTGCGGATGGGTCCGCATACGGCAGAATTGTCGAAAGCCTTGCCCCAGTCCCATGGCCGACCCTTGTCGCGCGCCTCGAACTGCAGGTCACGCCGGGTCAGGTCGTTGCCGCACGCATATCCCCAGATCAGCTCCCAGGCGTCCTCCACCGCCACGTCGGAACCGGGCCGTCCGATCGCCAGCACCAGTTCCGCCTCGTGGTGGAGGTTCCGCGTCAGCGACGGGTAGGGCACCACGGCCTGATCGCCCACCACGGCGTCGGCCGGCTTGGTGAAGAAGAACGGGGCCTCGCGGGTGGGGTCCTTTCCCATTTCCCGCGCATGCGCTTCGTAGTTGCGCCCGACACAGAAGATGCGGCGAACGGGGAAGCGGTCATTCTCGCCGTGGACCGCGACGGTCGGCCTGGGCTGAGGATCGAAGACGAAACTCACCGGACATTCCTCCTCTTCAATGCGCCGAGCCGGACGTGGCCGGCGGCAGGATCGAGCCGCCATACAACCATTCCAGCCGGTCGTAGTATTCATCCGGGGACCACGAGCGCAGCACATGGTTGCGCGCCAGGGCCGTCGCACCGGCGGGATGGTAGACATACTGCCCGATCATCCTCGAACCGAGCTGGACACGGGCCGTATGCGGCACACGCAAGGCCTGGTAGGTCCTGAATGCCGTCTCGATGTCGTTCGGATGGCTGGCAGCCAGTTCGGACAGGGTCACACCGTCCTCCATCGCCATGCAGGCGCCCTGCGCAAAATACTGGAGCATCGGATGCGCCGCGTCGCCGAGCAGCGCCACCCGCCCGTCGACCCATCGATCGACCGGATCGCGATCGCACAGCACCCACAGCTTCCAGTTGGAGCCGTGCTCGATGATCTGCTGCGCGCGCGGGTGGATATGCTCGAAGCCGCGCTTGACCTCTTCCACCGGGACCGGCCGGCCCGCGACCGCTTCCTTCACGTCATTGTGGTAGGTCACCACCAGGTTGAAAACCTTCCAGCCCTTCAGCGGATAGTGGACGATGTGGCATTTCGGTCCGGCCCAGAGCGTCGCCGCGTTCCATCGCAGATCTTCGGGCATCTGCTCGATGGGGATCACCGAGCGGTAGGTCGTGTGGCCCGAGACGATGGGCTCGCCGTCCGCCAGCATCTGGGCGCGCACCGGGGAGCGCAGTCCATCCGCGCCGATGAGTGCCGAGCCACGAATTGGTTCTCTACCGGCGCAGGACACGCTGACCGATGAGCCGTCCTGTTCGTACCGCTCGACCCGGTGGCCGGTCCTGATCTCGACCAACCCGGTTGCGCGCGCGGCGGCGAGCAAGCCAGCGTGAAGGTCCGCCCGGTGAACGACCGCATAAGGGTTGCGAAAGCGATTGCGGAATGCGTCGCCCAGCGGGATGTGCACGATTTCCTCGCCGGTGAGGCCATCCATCAGCCGCAGGCGATCTACGAACACCGCCTCCGCGCGTGCGAGGTCGCCGATACCCAGCCGGTCGAAGCAATGGAAAGCATTCGGGGCGATCTGGATTCCGGCGCCGATCTCGCCAAGCTCGGCCGCCTGTTCGAGCACTACGCTTCGGATGCCCTTGCGGGCAAGCCCGAGCGCGACGGCTATCCCGCCGATGCCACCGCCCGCGACAATCACTGGCAACATACGACCCTCCCCGAATATGATCAGTATTATGCGCATACTTATGACGAAATCAAGGGCTAGGTTCTTGCCCGCGATCCGGGCTGGAGCAGGAGGGGGAGACCCGGATGCTAGGTCGGGAGATCGCTTGGAGGCTCAGAGCGAGCTGATCCTTTTCCGCAGCCGCGCGACAGCGAAATCCAGAAATGCCCTCACCTTCGAGGGAAGCGCCCGGCCGCCGGCATGAAGAAGATGAACCGGAAGCGGTTCGACCTCGAACGCGTCGAGCACGACCTGCAACGACCCCTCGCGAAGGGCGTCGGCGCACTGGTAGTGCAGGGCGCGGGTCGCGCCCACGCCCTCGCGCGCGGCCCACACCGCCGCCTCAGCCGTCGCGACCGAGAGGCGCGGATGGACCGGCACGTCGATGAGCCCGGTGCCGTCCTTGCGCCTGAACGTCCAGGTCGAGGCCGGCGAGGGGAACTCGAAATTCACGCATGGGAGCTTCCCCAGTTCGTCCGGCGATTCCGGCATGCCGTGGCGTTTGAGCAGTTTCGGGCTGGCGCAAACCACCGTCCGCATCGATCCGACGCGGGTTGCAATCATTGCGCTATCCGGCAGCCGTCCGATCCGTACCGCGACGTCGATATGATCTTCGGAAAGCTGCAGGTTGCGGTCCGACAGGAGCAATCGGACGTCGATCTCGGGATAGAGGGCCAGGAACTCACTGACGATCGGGAGGATGTGAAGCTGTCCGAAAAGCAGCGGGGCAGTCAGCACGAGTTCGCCGCGGGGGGAATGAAACTCGCCTGCCGCGATCCGCTCGGTCTCACCCACGTCGTCAAGAATGCGGCGGGCAGAGGCTACGTAGGCGGCGCCGGCATCGGTCAACGCCACTTTGCGTGTCGTTCGGACCAACAACCGGGTGCCGAGATGCCTTTCAAGTTCGCCGACCTTGCGGCTGACGGTGGCGAGCGGCACGCGAAGATCGCGGCTCGCCGCCGAGAAACTTCCCTTGTCGACCACCTTGATCAGGATGGTCATCGCTTCCAGCCGGTCCATGATTATTCCAGAATTTGAGAGGTGTTTTCCCAATTGTAGCCGATTATCTAAAAAATCTAGATATCCTACCTCTCGCTTCGGTCGGCAGGAGCCGGAGTGGCGCGGTTCTGTTCGTCAGCCCACCCGCTGGCCGACGGCAAGGAGGGAAGACATGCCATACGGATTTCTCGACATCGCGGTGACGCCGAGCGTGCGTGCCGTGCAGGCCCGGATGGGTGCGGACGACATCTGGCAGGACTTCAAGGGACATCGCGAATTCGACCGCTTCGGTGAAAACGAGGCGGCGTTCATTGCAGATCGGGACAGCTTTTACATGGCGACCGTGTCGGAGACGGGATGGCCCTATGTCCAGCACCGCGGCGGTCCGCGCGGCTTCCTGAAGGTCGTCGACGATCGAACGCTGGCGTTTGCCGATTACCGAGGCAATCGCCAGTACATCAGCACCGGCAATGTCGAGGCCAACGATCGTGCCTGTCTTTTCCTGATGGATTATCCGCGCCGCGCGCGGCTGAAGGTCTATGTGCACGCCGAAACGCTGGCGCCCGACGCCGACCCGGCGCTGGCGAAACTGGTCACAACGCCGGACTACCGGGCGAAGATCGAGCGCATTTTTCGGCTGCGCCTTGCAACGTTCGACTGGAACTGCCAGCAGCACATCACCCCGCGCTTCACCGAACAGCAGATCGCCGAAGCCGTCCGGCCATTGCGAGATCGCTTGGCCCAGCTCGAAGCCGAAAACGCGGAACTGAACGCCCGCCTTGCTAGGTCGGCAGGGGCGGATTGAGCGGCCTTCTGCACACCGAAAATAAACCGTGATCGCGCCGTAAGCCGCCTTTGACATCGCTCGCGCCCGGAGATAGCGTGGCCCTGCTGGTATAACAGGTATGCCACTCTATGCGCAGCGCCCTTGTCCGCCAGAGACGGCTTTCGGAGGACGTCGCCGATCATCTGGAGAGGATGATCCGCGACGGGGAACTGGTCGAGGCGGACAGGCTTCCGTCCGAGCGCGATTTGATGCGGCATTTCGGCGTCGGCAGGCCGTCGGTAAGGGAAGCCCTGCTGCACCTGAGCAAGATGGGGCTGGTGGAGGTGCGCTCCGGCGAGAGGGCGCGCGTCACGCGACCGACGCCGCAGGTGGTGATCGACGCCCTCGCCGGGTCGGCTCGCCATCTGATCTCCTCGCCCGGCGGCGTCCAGAATTTCCAGAATGCGCGCATTTTCTTCGAGGTCGGGCTCGCCCGCCACGCGGCACTCAACGCAACGCGCGAGGATCTCTACAGCCTGAAGGCCGCACTTGAGGCGAACCGGCTTTCGATCGGCGACCTCAAGCGCTTCGAGCGCACCGACGTCGAATTCCACTACGTGCTGGCTGTGACCTACCGCAATCCGATCTTCACGGCGATCCACGCCGCGCTGGCCGAATGGCTGCTGGAGCAGCGCCGTACCACGCTTGCCGCGCGCGACGGAGAGGACGCCATGGCCTATGAGGCGCATCTCGCGATCTACGACGCGATCGTGGCGCGCGATCCGGATCGCGCTGAGCGTGAGATGCGTGACCATCTGGTCTATGTCGCGCGCCGCTACACGGACGTCACCGGGAGCGACCGATGAGCAAGCCGGCCGCTCCCTACGTGATCATGGTCGATTTCCGGCTGCGCGAGGGCGCGCTTGCGCGCTTCCGCCAGCTGATCGACGCCAACGCGCGCGCCTCGGTCCTCAACGAGCCCGGCTGCCGTCGTTTCGATGTGGTCGAGCCCATCGGCGAGGCGGACCGCATCCTGCTCTACGAAATCTACGACGACGCGGCTGCGTTCGACGAACACGTCCGCTCGGCGCATTTTCTGGAGTTCGACGCGGCCTGCGCGTCGCTGGTTGCGGCGCGATCTGTCATTCGCGGGGCACTGGTGTTCGAGGGATAGCTGGGCATCTGGAATTCGGTCGCGCACCGGAGGAGCGGGCGCGATGCAGGGAGGAATGGAATGACGGAAAACAGCCTGAGGGAGATGACCAGCCATCGGCGCCTGAAGCTCGGCACGCTCGTCGCCGAGTTCGCCACGCCGGGCATCGGTCACATCCTGAAGTCGGCCGGTTGCGACTTCGTCTTCTTCGACATGGAGCATTCCGGCTTCAGCATGGAGACCGTGAAGAGTGCGATCCGCTATTTCGAGGCGGCGGGCCTGCCGATGATGATGCGCGTGCCCTCGCAGGACTACCATTTCCTGGCTCGCGCCATGGACATGGGCGCCGAGGGCCTGATCGCGCCGATGGTGAGTTCGGTTGAGCAGGCCAGGCACATCATCAACTCGATGAAGTACCACCCGGCGGGCGGCCGCGGCGTCGCGCTGCAGATCGCGCACGACCGCTACCGCCCGGGCTCGGTCGCGGAAAAATTCGCCGCCGCCAATGCGCGCTCGGCCTTCATCTGCCTAATCGAGACCGCGGACGGGGTGAAGAACATAGACGGCATCGCCTCGCTGGACGGCGTCGACTGCCTGTGGATCGGCCATTTCGACCTCTCCGTCTCGCTGGGCATTCCTGGCCAGTTCGATCACCCGGATTTCAAGGCGGCCATCGACCGGGTCGTGAAGGCCGCGAAGAAGCACAAGAAGTCGCTCGGACGGCTGGTGCCGAACGTCCAGCAGGCGATCGACCTCCACGCGCAGGGCTTTGATTTCATCTGCTATTCCGGCGATGTCTGGGTGCTGCATGACGCCATGACGGACGCGGTCTCCAAGATACGCACTGGCACCAAGCCGAAGCGGGGAGGCAAATAATGAGCAGCGCCAAGTTCCGCGTCGCACTCTCCGGCGATTTCAGGAAGCCCGACGGCTCGCCGACCTATCCGGACTTCGACCTTGCCCCGCTTATCGCCGCGCCTGGCATCGAGACTGCCTACCTAAAGCCGGAAAACCCGCTGAAGGGCGAGCAGCTCGAGGATTTCGACGCGCTCATCCTGCTTGCCCACCGCTTCGACGCCGGCAGCGTGCCGAAGAGTGGCCGCCTTGCGGTGGTCGCGCGTTTCGGCGTCGGCTACGATACGGTCGACGTCCAGGCCTGCACCAAGGCCGGCATAGCGCTGGTCATCACGCCCGATGGCGTGCGCCGCCCGGTTGCCGTTTCGGTCATTGCCCTGATGCTCGCGCTGACCGGCAAGATGATGGTCAAGGACAGGCTGACGCGCGAAGGCGCGGCAGGCTTTGCGAAGCGCTCCGACCACATGGGTGTCGGGCTCGTCGGCCGCACGCTCGGCCTGCTCGGCATCGGCAACATCGGCGCCGAAGTGTTCCGCATGGCCGCGCCCTTCGACATGAAATTCATCGCGCACGATCCGTTCGCCGACAAGGCCGTGGCCGCCCAACTCGGCATCGAACTGGTCGGCATCGAGGATCTCTTCCGCCGCGCCGACGTGCTGTCGGTGAACTGCCCGCTCACGCCCGAGACGCGCCACATCGTCAACGCCGATCGGCTCGCGCTGATGAAGCCCGCGGCCTACATCATCAACACCGCGCGCGGGCCGATCATCGACCAGAAGGCGCTGACGAAGGTGCTGCAGGAAGGTCGCATCGCCGGCGCCGGGCTCGACGTGCTCGAGCAGGAGCCGCCGGATCTCGACGACCCGATCCTGAAGCTCGACAACGTCATCCTTGCTCCGCATGCGCTGTGCTGGACCGACCAGTGCTTCGCCGGCAACGGGGCGGCCGACGTAAGGGCGGTGATCGACGTGCAGCACGGTCGTGAGCCGCGCGGCGTCGTCAACCGCGAAGTTCTTCAATCGACAGTGTGGAAGAAGCGGCTGGCGGATTTCGCCGCCCGCTTCGGCTCGTAGGAGGGGGCCTCGGCATACAGGGGCGCGAGCTCTCGCTAACGGCGATTGCGCCTGAAAGACCATCGCTCGGCCGCAGCGCCCGCGGGCCGATCCTTGTTCGTAGGCAATGCCGGTCGGCCCCGTGAGGCGGCGATCGGTCTTTTGGGAGGTAATTGGGATATGAACGATCGCGAAAAACGTGACTTCCAGGCCGGCCTCGAAGCCGAGGTCGATGCCTTCCTGCGCGGGGAACCGACGCGCCGGACTTTCATCAAGAGGTTCGGTCAGGCGATGGGCATGCTGCCGATTGCCGGCGGTCTTCTCGGGTCCGGCGTCCAGTGGGCGCTGGCGCAGGCCAAGATGGAACTCGAGGACCCCAGCACCCCGCTGGGCAAGGCGCAGGCGCTCGCTCTGAAGGCGTCGTCGGAAGGCCCGGCCGACGGATCGGCTTTCCGCGCCGTCGAGGCGGCCAAGCAGTTCGCCGGCGTCAACCTCAACATGACCTACGAAGCCGGCCTGCAGGGACTCGATCCGCGCAACTTCTCCGGTCCGTTGTGGGAGCAGCTCACGGGAATCAAATCCACTGTGGTCGAGCTGCCGTCGCCGGACATGTACTCAAAGCCGATCGCCGAGCACATCGCCCAGTCTGGCGCCTACGACATTCTCGACCTGCAGCCGCAATGGACGCCGGCGCTCGCCGATGGCGGCGTGATCGCGCCGCTCGACGACTATATTGCCAAGTATATGAACATGGCGGACCTCGAGGACTACCACCCGCTGTACAAGGCCCTGCCGACCTACAAGGGGAAGATCTGGGGCTTCTTCGACGATGGCGACATGTTCGCCCTCTACTACCGCAAGGACATCTTCGAGGATCCCAAGCTGAACGAGGCATACCAGGCCAAATTCAACAAGAAACTCGAAGTGCCGAAGACATGGGAAGACTATGCGCAGGTCGCCCAGTTCATTACCGACCAGCTTGCGCCCAACGTCTACGGAGCGGGTCACTTCCGCAAGGCGGGCAGCCCGGGCAACCAGTTCGACTTCATGCAGCAGTACCGTTCGAATGGCGGTGTCTTTTTCGACGCCGACATGAAGGCGGCGATCGCCAGCGATATCGGCGTGAAGACCCTCAACAACATGATCGCGGCCAACAAGGCGTCGATCCCCGGCAACGAGGAACTCGATGCCGTGTCCCTGTGGGTGGCGTGGCTGCAGGGCAAGGTCGCCATGATCTATTCCTGGCCGCCGACGGGTCGCATGTCCGCCGGCTACTCCCAGAGCGACAAGGCGATCTCGTTCATCCCGCAGTCCTCGATCGCCGGCAAGGTCGGGTACGCGGTCGTTCCCGGTGGCAATCCGGAGCACGCCTTCGGCTTCAACAAGGCGCTCGCCGCCGATTCGGCGAACCCCGAGGCGGCCTATCTGTTCATGCAGTGGGCTTGCTCGCCGCCGGTTTCGCTGGCGCGCTGCATGCTGCCCTACGCGCTGCGCGATCCGTACCGCATCTCGCACTTCAAGTCGGAGCTTTACGGCCAGCTTTTCCCGAGCGCGCCGGAATATCTGGCCAACCTCAACGCCTCGGCGAATGTCGGACTGCTCGATCCGATCATGCCCGGTGCGCAGGATTACCAGCTCTCGCTCGATCGCATGTGCACGTCCGTCTGGGCCGGAACCGACCCGATGGAGGCGCTGAAGACCGCCGCGGCCGAATGGGACGCCACGACCGAAAACCTCGGCGTGGACAGCCAGAAGGCCTTCTACGCGGAGTTCTTAAAATTGCCCGGCGCGACCCGCGACAACACCGTGGAAAAGCTTGGAATGGCGGTGAAACTCTAAGCGATAAGGAGCCGCCGCGCGTCGCGGCGGCTCCGCTGCGGGCGGGAGGATCGGCCTCCCGCCGGCGGCGTCCTTCGAAATATCTCGGCAGGCGGGACATAGCGGTACGGGATGGCGAACAGCATACCCATGGGGAACGGGATCGCCGCTAGGCGGCAACTGCCCTCGGCGCGGCGGAGCGATGCGTGGTTCAAATGGCTGCTCGTCGCCCCGGCAGCCGCGATGATCCTCGCCATATCGGTCTATCCCCTGCTGTTCTCGATCTGGGTTCTCTTCGTCAATTTCGATTTCCAGATCCCCGGCCACGCTTTCGTCGGACTCAAGAATTTCAGGCAGGTCATCTCGGACCCCGTCGCGGTCTATTCGCTTTGGGTGACCGTCGTGCTGTCGGTCATGAACGTCACGGTCGAATTCCTTCTCGGCCTGGCGATTGCGATGGCGATGGCCAACACCTTCCGGGGCAGGGGCGTGCTGATCTCGATCCTGATCGTGCCGCTCTTCATCAGCCCGATCATCGTCGGCCAGGTCTGGGTGCTGATGCTCCACAGCCCGTTCGGACCGACCAATTACATTCTGAGCCAGCTGCTCGGTCAGGACGTGGCGATCAAATGGCTCACCGCCTTCCCGTGGAACTTCGTCGCGCTGGTGCTGGCCGATGTCTGGCAGTGGACGCCGTTCATGTTCGTCATCCTTCTCGCGGGGCTGACGTCCATTCCGCCGCATGTCTATGAGGCGGCCGAGCTTGACGGCGTCGGCCGGTGGCAGACCTTCTGGTACATCACAGTGCCCTACATCGCGCCGATGATGCTGCTCGCGGTGACCTTCCGGCTCCTCGACGCCGTGCGCCTCTTCGACACCATATTCATCATGACCGGTGGCGGTCCCGGCACCTCCACCTACAGCGCGTCCTACTATCTCTACACGATCGGCTTCACGCAGTTCCACCTGTCGCGGGCGACGGCTGGAGCGTGGATCTTCATGGCCCTCACGCTGCTGGTGGTGTACTTCCTCGTCCGCCGGCTCCTGAAGATGGAGGCGCGGTGATGGCGCAGGCGGTTTCGAAAAAGGCCGGTGGCTCGCGCCTGCGCCGGATTCCGATCCTGCGCATCCTCTTCCTTGCCTTGTGCGTGGTCTTCGTGGTCGCGCCGCTCTACTGGGTCTTCATCACGTCGATCAAGCCGAGCGACGACTACCTGGCCATCCCGCCGGTATGGTTCCCCGCCAAGCCGACCATGGTCCATTACACGGCGGCGCTGTTCGCCTATCGTGGCCTCAACGGGCTGATCAACAGCCTCATCGTCTCGATCTCGGCGACGGTCCTGTCCTGCCTCTTGGGCACGCTGATGGCCTACAGCCTGGCGCGCTTCAGCACCGGCGGCCAGCACCTCTCGTTCTGGGTTCTGTCGCAGCGCTTCCTGCCCCCGATCGCGATCGTCCTGCCGATCTTTTTGAACTATCGGGCGCTCGGCCTCAACGACACCCATTTCGGCCTCATCATCGCCTATACGGTGTTCACCCTGCCGGTCTCGGTGTGGATGATGTTCGCCTATTTCAACCAGATGCCGCGTTCGCTCGAAGAGGCCGCGCTCGTCGATGGCTGCACGCGCTGGACCTCGTTCTGGAGCGTTGCCGTTCCGCTCGCGGTTCCAGGCATCATCGCTGCGGCGATCTTCACCTTCATCGCGTGCTGGACCGAGTTCTTCTTCGCGCTCGTGCTGACGAGCCGAAATGCCTACACGCTGCCGACCGTCTTCCGCGCCTTTCTGAGCTTCCAGGGCGCCCAATACGGAGAGGCGAGCGCTTTGGCGATCGTGTCCCTGGTGCCGTCGATCGTGCTGGGCGTCCTCGTGCAGAAGCATCTTGTGCGCGGTCTGACGCTCGGGGCCATACGCGGATGAGCGGCGTAGAGCTCGAACCGGGAATTTGGGAATAGTCGACCATGGCGGACGTCAAGATCACCGGTCTGCACAAGCGCTACGGCGCCTTTCATGCCGTGCGCGGTATCGATCTCGACATCGATGACGGCGGGTTCACGGTCCTCGTCGGGCCGTCCGGCTGCGGCAAGAGCACGCTGCTGCGCACCATCGCCGGGCTGGAGGAAGCCTCCGGCGGCACGATCGAGATCGGCGGCGAGGTGGTCAATGACTTTCGCCCGCGCGACCGCGACGTCGCCATGGTGTTCCAGGACTATGCGCTCTACCCGCACATGACCGTGGCCAGCAACATCGGCTTCGGGCTGAAGGCGCGCAAGATGCCGAAGCCCGAGATCGGTGCTCGCGTAGCGGAGGCCGCGCGCATGCTGGGCATCACCCAGCTGCTCGACCGTTACCCACGCCAGCTCTCCGGAGGTCAGCGCCAGCGCGTGGCCATCGGCAGAGCCATCGTGCGCAATCCGCGCATCTTCCTGTTCGACGAGCCGCTGTCCAACCTCGACGCGCAGTTGCGCGACGAAATGCGCGGCGAGATCAAGCGCCTGCACCAGCAGATCGGCACGACCATGATCTACGTCACGCACGATCAGATAGAGGCCATGACGCTCGCCGACCGGATCGTGCTGATGCGGGACGGTCAGATCGAACAGCAGGGCGCTCCGCTGGACCTTTTCGAGCGCCCGGCATCGACCTTCGTTGCCGGCTTCCTTGGCTCGCCGCGAATGAGCTTCCTGCCCGGTCAACTCGTACACAAGGACAGCATTTGGACGGTGAGGCTTGGAGAGGCGTTGATGTCGCTCGGACCAGATCGGAAGCTTGACCGCGCAAAGGAGGGGCAGCCCGTCCTCCTGGGCCTGCGACCCGAGCACCTGACCCGGGCCAGCGGTGCGGTGCCCGCGCCGGGCCATGTGCGACATGAGGCGAAGATCGAACTGATCCAGCCCACGGGCTCTCGCAGCTACGCGACCTTCCGCCTGGCGGGCGAGCCCGTGATGGCGGAACTGCAGGCTCATGATGTCAGCAGGCCAGGCGAAATAGTCGACATCGACATCAACATGACGCGGGCTTCGGTCTTCGACCCGAACACCGAACGCGCCCTCTAGGGAGAGAAAAGGCGATGGTCTCGCGCGCGGTTCGCCTTTGCGGCACGGAACAGCTCGACCCGCCGGTGCGCATACTGACGGCGGGACTGCTTTCGGCCGAGCTCGACAATGGTGCGCTGCGCTACATCCGCTTCGGCGCAATCGAGGTCCTGCGCGGCATCGCGTTCCTTTTGCGGGACGAGAACTGGGGGACCTTGTCACCGAAGATCGAGGATCTGCGCCTCGACGAGCACGCCTCCGGCTTTTCCGTGAGCTACACCGCGACGTGTTCCGACGCCGCCCGCACCTTGGTCTACCAGGCTTCCATTTCCGGCAGGGCGGACGGATCGCTATCCTTCGACGTTATTGCCGATCCGAAGACGGACGTGCTGACCAACCGCACGGGATTCATCGTGCTCCACCCGATCGACGGCGTCGCCGGCCATCCGGTGAAGATTCTGCATGTCGACGATAGCGAGGAAACTTCGACCTTCCCGCGGACGATCAATCCGCGATGCCCTTTCCGCGACATCCGCGCCTTGTCGCACGAGATCGCGCCTGGCGTGTGGGCCAAATGCACGATGGAGGGCGACGCTTTCGAGATGGAGGACCAGCGCAACTGGTCGGACGCTTCCTACAAGACCTATGTGCGACCGCTGACCAAGCCCTGGCCCTACACGCTGCCGAAGGGCGAGAAGGTCGTGCAATCCGTGCGGCTGGAGATCACTGGCGCCGTGCCTGCCGCGGCCGGAAGAGGCGAGGGGGCCGGGGCGTCGGTGACGATCGGCAAGCAGCGCGGCCGCTTCCCGGCGATCGGCCTCGGCGCCCCCGCGGCGGAGACCGCGCACGCGCTTAAGCTCGGCGCGCTGGTCAAGCGGATTGGCGCGCAGTGGCTGGTCTGCGAGGTCGACCTGCGCCAGGGCCACGGCCGGGCGGAACTCGAAGGCTATCGCAAGCTTGCAGAACTCACCGGCGCCGATGTCACCCTGGAGATCATCACACGCGGCAGCATGGATCCGGATAGCGAGCTCGCAGCCTTGGCCAGGGCGGCGGCCGAGGCCGGGCTATCGCCGGCGACGGTGAGTGTATTTCCGGCGCAGGACATGGTGTCGGTCCAACCCGACGCGCCCTGGCCGCAGATGCCGAGCTTCGCCGAAACCTACGCCGCGGCGCGGAAAGCGTTTCCGGGCGTAAGACTCGGCGGCGGCATGGCGGTTTACTTCACCGAACTCAACCGCAAGCGGCCGCCCGCGGGCCCGCTCGACTACGTCACCTACACGACCTGCCCGAGTGTGCACGCGGCCGACGACCGCGCGGTGATGGAGACAAACGAGGCGCTTCCCTACCAGACCATCTCGACGCGCGCCTTCATGGGCGACGCGATCGGCCTGCGCATCGGGCCGAGCCAGCTCGGCTGCCGGGAAAACGCCTACGGCAAGGCTACCACGCCCAATCCCCGCGGCGACGCACGTGTGTGCCTCAGCATCGTCGACCCCCGCCAGCGCGGGCTTTTCAACGCCGCCTGGATGCTGACCTATGCCGCCGCTTGCGCGCGCGACGGCTTGGAAGCGCTGGCCTTCGGCGCGCCGACCGGACCGTTTGGCCAGATCTACCGCAAGCTCGATTTCCCGCAGCCCTATTTCGACGATCTCGGCGCGCAGGCGATCTATCCCGGCTTCCACGTGGTTTCTGGGCTCGCCCGGTCGGCCGGTGCCGAGATTCTGGACACCACGGTCCCGCAAGGCGGCGCGGTCACCGCACTTGCGCTGCGCAACGACGGCAGGACCACGCTCTGGCTCGCCAACCAGGGCGACGAGCCTGTTACAGTGCGCCTGCCTGCCGGCAGCGGCCGCGTCGCGGTGCTGGATGCCGGAAACTTCGAGAAGCACACCAGGGCGCCTGACTTCCTCGACGCTTCGGCCGCCCCGCTCGGCGCGGACAGCGTGGTTCTGGACGCGTATGCGGTGGCTCGCGTCGATGTTAGCTAAATTAGCGTATGGAGATATTACCTGGTGCCGTCGCGGATGGCGCTGAAATAGGCGTCGCTGCCGAGCTGGCCGCCCTTGAGCGCGATCTCCAGCCCGTCAATCTCGCGGATGCCGCTGTAGGCGCGGCAGAGCGGCGAGCCCGGCGAGTCGGGCAGCGGTATTCTGACCGTCAGCGCGTCGACGCCGACCTCGCCGAGCGCGTGGCTCGATGTGTCGCCGCCGGCGATCACCGCGCGCGTCAGCTTCTGCTCGACGACGAGGCGCTTGAGCATGCGCCCGATGATGCGCCCCAGTTCGTGCCGTGCGCCCGGCCGCTGGTCGATCTCGCGGCCGAGGTCCGACCCGGCGCCGAGTGCGGTGTAAAGGATGACGCTGCGCCCGGCTGCCAAGCTTGCAAGCCCTGTCGCGACCGCCTTCGCGATTGCGCCCTCGGATCCGTCCGATAGGAGGTCGAGAACGTCGAGCGGGATGCCATCGAACCCGTTCGACAGCGCGCGGCGGATCTGGTTCTCGGTGGTGGGCGAGACGCTGCCGGATACGACGGCGAGCCGCTCGACGGCGGGAGCCGGCTGGAACGATTCCTTGCCCGGCGCAAGGCCCTGGGCCACCCAGGCAGCCATCAGCGCATATTCGACGCCCGATGAGCCGGCCACGAAGAGGCCGTCCGGATCCGCATACCGCCAGACCTCCGAGCCGGCGGCAAGCTGCGTTGCGGCATCGTCGACGTCGAACATCACGATGCCGTCGCCTTCGCCCACGATCGCATCGACTCTTGCTTCCCGGTCGTTCGCTCGCAGCAAGGCGTTGTCGACAAGCCTCGAGAGCAACTCGGTCTGGCGGGAGAGGTGGACCAGCAGGTCGGCCTCGTCCATCGGCGTCACGGGGTGGCGGCTCATCACCGGATGCCGGTCGATGCGGTAGACGCGGCCGCGAAAAGCCGCGAACAAATTGCCGAACGCGGTGTAGCGCCTGAGCTGCGGCGCGCCGACCACGAGCGGGATCCAGCGCTGGCCAAATACGCGGCTGCCGATTTCGATGGCACGGCCGATATTGCCGACGGCGGGGCTGGAATCGAAGGTCGAACAGACCTTGTAGTGGCAGACCGCCGCGCCAAGGCCCTTCAGCCAGGAAAAGGCCGGCGGGAGATTGGCATCCATCCAGGCCGGCGTCTCGCTGCGGCTGGTTCCCGCCAAACCGACCGCGCGGCAATGGGTGAAGCGTTCGAGCATCGCTTCGTCCGGCACGCGCGTGAAAAGCACGGTGTCGATGCCGCCGCCGGCCAGCGCCTCCAGCACGTCGGTCGAGCCGGTGAGGTCGTCGCCATAGTAGGAGAGCAGCTTGGCCTGCTTTGATCCCGAAGTCATGCGGCGCCTCCCTTGCCGAACTTTTGGAGCGACTGGGCCAGTTCCTTGTGGCTCAAGGCATACTTCTCCAATGGAATGCCGGCCACCGCCGCCTGCCATGCCTGCTGTACCGCCCGAACGCCCGCGGCCGGCCCGCCGAGATGGCTAACGATGCCGCCGCCACAGAGATAGAGCAGATCGGTGGTTCGGCCGGTCCGGCGATAGGTTTCCGGCGCCTGCCCGCCCCACTGGCCGGAGCCCGCGACCGGCAGCGGGCAGTCGCGCGGCTCGAACAGCGGGGTGCTGATCGCCTTGAACGACGCTACGAAGGAATCGTCGGGCTCCCAGTATTTCACGCCGATGCCGTTGATCTGGAACTGGTCGACGCCCAGCAGCCGCCAGAACTGCTGCGCCACCGAAAAGTCCATGCCGATGCCGGGATGGCGCGTCAGCATGTCCCAGCCGTTGCGATGGGCGTGGATGACCAGCTCCGTCCGCTTGCGCAGGAAGGCTACGCCGCCCATTCCGACCGAGTTGATGTTGACCACGGCGCAGTTTCCGCCGGCCCTAGCCACGATGTCGTGGTTGCGCATCATCTCGTCCGGGTCGGCATGCGAGATGCCGAAGGCGTACATCACCTTCTTGCCGGTGCGCTGCTCGTGGTCGAGGACGAGCGGCATTATCGCGGCGACGCGCTCGGCAAGCGGCGAATAGGCCGGGCTCATCAGTTTCTCGTCATCCTTGATGAAGTCGACGCCGGCAGTGATCAGTTCGCCAACCAGCGCGGCGGTTTCGGGCGGGCGCAGGCCGAGTGCCGGCTTCACGATGGTGCCGATGATCGGGCGACCTTGAACGCCGGTCAGGCGCCGGCTGCCTTCGACGCCATACTTCGGACCCGGGTGCGCCCCGCGGAATTCCTCAGGCAGCGTCAGGCCGATCACGCGCAATCCGCTCAGTTCGCGGATCGCGAACGGCCCACCGACGGCGATTGTCATCAGTGCCGAGAGGTCGGTCCCGACCGCCTCGAACGGAAAGCCGATATCCGCTTCCGCACGGTTGCAAAGCGCGCCGCTTGTCCCCTCCTGCGGGAAAGACGGAAGCGGCGCCGGCTCGAGATGGCGGATCGCCAGCACGCGGGCCGCGACGCGCGCCTTCAGCGCCTCCGTTTCGCCCGGCACTGGAACGAACGTGCCGGTCGACTGGTCGCTGGCGATCTTTTCCGCCAGGGCCTCGACGCTTCCCGCCGTCTCGATGCGATAAGTAACGACGATCATGGCGGTCCGGATTCGGTGAGCTGCCGGCTGCTTCACTTTGGCGGCCTCACTGGTATAATGAGCATCCATGTCAAGCAAGAGGACACTGCCTTGTCGGAGCGAGGTCGGAGGCCACGAAGCGAAGGGAAGTTGCACATCGTCGGGGACCAGGATGCCATCGCAGCAGTTGACAACGCCGGCCCGATCGTCCGGCGCAAACTTTCTGACGAGGTCTTTTCGCGGCTGAAGCGCCTGATCACCAGCGGGGACCTTCAGCCCGGCGACGAAATGCCGTCGGAACGCGAGCTCATGGAACGCTTCAGGGTCGGCCGCCCCGCAGTGCGCGAGGCTATGCAGGCGCTTGCGGGCCTCGGGCTGGTGGCGATCTCTCACGGCGAGCGCGCGAAAGTGTTGCGGCTTACCGCGCAATCGATCTTGAGGCAGGTCGATGCAGGTGCCCAGATTATGCTCGCCTCATCGTACGACTCGCTTGAACATCTGAAAAGCGCTCGCATCTTTTTCGAGCGGGGCATGGCGCGGGAAGCCGCGGCGAATGCGACGGCGGCGGATCTGGCGGACCTGCGCGCGATCCTGGATCGGCAGCACGCCTCGCTCGGCGATGCCGAAGCCTTTATTTCCGCGGATATGGCGCTCCACAAGAGGATTGCCGCTATATCCGGCAATCCCCTCTATGCAGGGGTCAGCGAAGCGATGCTGGGATGGCTCAAGGAATATCACACAGAGACGCTGATCTGGTCCGGCAAGGAAAAATACACGCTCGCGGAGCACGCCGAGATCATCGACCGGATCGAGGCGCGTGACGCCGATGGCGCCGAAAACGCCATGGTGAAGCACCTCGAGCGTTCCCGCTCGCTCTACGTGCTGCACCAGGGCATCGGTTCGTAGTGGTGATCGGCCCGCGGCCCGCGTCCGCAACCGCGCCGGTCGCAAATTCTATGCGAGCAACTCTGAGACACGCACCGGCAATCGGCTGGCAGCGCTCCGATAGGCCGCTTCGACCAGCGCGAACGTCTTGATGTTGTCAGTGCCCGAGGTCGCAGGATCGTGCCCCGACTTCAGGCAGTCGACCCAGTGCTGCTGGATCGCTGCGACGCTCTCCTGGATATTGTGCCATGGCTTGGATGCCCAGGGCAGCAGCGGCGGCGAGACGTCGCGCTCGGCACTGCCGCTGCGGCCGCAGACGCTCAGTCTGTAGCCTTGCCTCAGCCGGATCGTACCTTCGGTGCCATCGACGTCGATCAGCGTCTCGGGAAACAGCTCGACTGCCTGCTTGCTGGAATAGCTGCAGTCGACGACCGAACTCAGGCCGCTCTCGTGGTCGAGCAGCATGACCGCCGCGTCCTCACCTGCGATGTTCGGCTTGACGCGTGCCGTGCGTCCCGTGAGCGTCTCCACATCGCCGAACAGGTAGCGGGCGGTGTCAAGCACATGCACGCCGAGATCGTCGACGATGAACCGCTTGGCCTTGGCGAGATAGGGCTGCCCCGCCCAGATGTCATAGCCCGATCGAAACGAGATGCGGCCGAAATAGGGGACCCCGATCTCGCCGCTGTCGATGATCGATTTGACCGCGCGGATCGCCGACTGCCAGCGAAAGTTCTCGTGCACCATCAGCGGCACGCCTGCCCGTCGGGCGGCCGCGACCATGGCCTTTCCGTCCTCGAGCGTGGGCGCGAACGGCTTCTGGCAGATCGTCGGCAGGCCGTGCGAAAGAGTCAGTTCCACTAGCGGGCGATGGCTCTCGACGGTCGTGGCTATGTCGACGAAGTCCAGTTCCTCGCCCGCCAGCATAGCGGCCGCGTCCGTGTAACGGCGCCCGATCCCGAACTGGTCACCGACCAGCTTCAGGCGGGCCGGGTCGCGGTCGCAGATCGCCACGAGATCGGCCCCCTTGGCGTCGCGCCAGCCGTGGATCTGGTTGACCGCGAAGAAGCCGCAGCCGATGAGCCCACCACGCAAGTCCGCCATATTCTCCACCCGCCTATCCATCTTGAACGAGAAACTCGGCGCCGCCTATCCGCGCTTCACCCTGCCTTTGCGATGGTGCGCTGCCGATCCGGATTCAACAACGTACGAACCAGGCTGCGGCCGTTGGAAAGACAGGCAGGACCGGAGCGATCCACTCTTGCCGAACGCGATCCCGGCGGCCACAGCCAAGCGGTGACCAGCTTGCGTCAGGTGATACGCCGGATGCTCGCCGCAACCTCCTCCGGTTCGAAGATGCGCTTCCAGTCGTCGCGCATCAGCACCGGCTTGCCGAACTCGATCGCCTTGTTGCAGGCGTCGGAAAACGCTCCCTCGCGTTCGCCGAAAATGACCGAGGCCAGCACGTTGATGTGACCGAGCAGGAAGTCGAGCGCGGCCTGACGGTCGACCCCGCGCCGCACCACCTCGTCCACACCATCGCGCATGACCTCGAGCAGCGAGGCGCACATGGTCTCTGCGAGCGCCGGCTCCAGCAGCGCGAGATGCTCGACCGTAAGTCGATGCGAACGCATCACCGGCGCCCAGATGGTGCGCGCCAGCGCCTCGCCTTTGGCATAGTCCGCCTCCGGACCCTGCATGAGTGCGCATACAATATGCTGCTTGGCCTTCACCCCGCCGAAATAATCCTTTTTCGCCGCCATGTCGGTCTCGTCGTTGAACAACGGCGGGTGGCAGGGATGGGTTATGAAGTAGGTGAGATCCGGGCGCTCGGGCAGGTGCCCGGCATAGGGCGCGGCCGCGTCCAGAATCACGACCATCGTACCCGGCTTCAGCTGCTTCTCGATGCCGGTTGCCACCCGGCCGATATGCGTGTCGGGCACCGCAAGCACCACGATGTCCGCGCCGTCCAGCGCCGAGTCGACCGGAACGGTATCGACATTCAGTTCGGTTCGCAGGCGCTGCCGTCCGGCCTCGCCGACTTCGACATGGCGTACGCTGTACCGCGAGCCTTTAAGGTTGGAGGCGAGGCGGCAGCCCATTTTCCCGCCGGCTCCGAACAGTGCGATCGTCGACATCCCACACCCTCGCATGAAACGTGCATTTCCGATCAACTGGTATAATGAGTATCTCAGTTCTGCAATTGGAATTTCCCAGCGGTCGATGGCTGGGCCGGGCTGTTAGCCGAGTGCGAGCATATCCAATCCAGCGTTGCCGGCGATCTCAAGCATGTCATTCTACGAAAGCATAGCAGCTCACAAAGGAACAATACCATGACCCAGACCGCCATTTTCTGGCCGATGCTTGCGCAGGTCGGGCTGGTTTATATGGTCTATGCGCTCCTCTCCCTCACGCGGCGTCGGGCAGTGCTCGACGGCATCGCCAGTGCAACGCAGTTCCGCGAGAACCGGGACGAGCCGCCGCCGAGCCTTTTCGTCCGCAACAACCTCGTAAACCAGTTCGAATTGCCGACGCTGTTCTTTGCGGCCTGCCTCAGCCTCCATTCGGTCGGGGCAGTGGACACGGCGTCGGTAGTGCTCGCCTGGGGTTTCGTGGCCAGCCGCTACCTGCACGCAGCAATCCACGTCACCACCAACCGCCTGCGCTGGCGCGCGCCTGCCTTTACGGCGGGGTTTGTGCTTCTTGGGGCCATGTGGGCGCAGCTTGCACTGCACATCTTGTCCTAGGGGCGAATCTCTGGTCGGCGCCGAGACTCTTAGCGCGCGTCGGCACCGAGGCTCCGCATCTTCTCGAGCCAGGCCGCGTGCCTTGGCTCGCCGCCGTCGGCGACCATCCCGAACAGCGTCGTGCGGACGGGATCGATGCCGACGAAGTTGAGGATGTTGCGGCGCAGCCCGGCGAGCCCATGTCCGCGATACCACACGGAATAAAGCAGGCCCGGCATGCCCATCGTGACCACAACGCGCGCCGACCGGCCGGAGAGCAGCTTTTTGGGAAAGCCGTTGCCGTCCTCCGGATAGGAAAATGCCACGCCAGGCCGCATCACCTGCTCGAGAAACGCCTTCAGCAAGGCGGGCATGGTGCCGAGCCACAGGGGGAAGATGATGACGATGTGGTCGGCCCACGCGATCGCGCCCGCCGCCTCCTTCAGGCTTTCGGGAAGCGCGCCGCGCTCGAACTGCTCGCCGCTCGAGAGCCAGGGAAAGTTGAGGTTGGCTATGTCTACAGTGCGCACCTGGTGGCCGGCCTCGCGCGCGCCCTCGGCATAGGCCGCGGCGAGCGCCCGGCAAAAGCGCTCCGGGGCAGGGTCGGGGTGCCCGATGAGAATGAGAATACGGTGCGGCATGGTCCGGCCTGAAATCGCTGGCGATCCGCCTGGGAAGGGCGTCCAGCACCCACTATGTCTTCTCGATCCGTCTTCGCCTTGATCGGCGTCAAATGTCCTGACCGCCGCCGAGATTCATACCGCGCCTCAGGCGGCTCTGGCTTCCGGCTGCCGCATGCCGCGAAGAATCTTCGCCAACTCGAGGCACTCGTGGTGACGCATGCTGTTGCGCCGCCAGGCGAGGCAAACCGCGCGTTGCGGCATCGGCTCTGCGAACGGCACGACCTTCAGCCCTGTCATGACATGGCCGTCCGCGACCGCCATTTCTGGGATGAGCGTGACGCCCAGGCCGTGCGCCACCATCTGCAGCAGCGTCGTCAGGCTGGTGGCGCCGTAATTTGCCATCGCGACCGGTTTCACGCTGCCGCAGACAGCCAGCGCCTGTTCGCGCAGGCAGTGGCCCTCCTCCAGGAGCATAAGCCGCTCCAGGGCCGGGCTCTCGGGCGCCACCGGCGGCGAGCTGAAAGCCGGATCCTGTTCCGGCACGGCGAGGAAGAAACGGTCGGGGAAGAGCTCCTCCGTCACCAATCCGGGATAGTCCAGCGGCAGCGCGGCGACGAAGCCGTCGATGCGCCCGGCTGAAGTGTCGGCGACGAGCGTTGCCGTCACCGCCTCGCGCAGTTCGAGCTGCAACGCCGGAAAACGCGTCCTCAGTTCCGGCAGGGCGCTGGGCAGCAGATAGGGCGCGATGGTTGGAATGATGCCGAGGCGAAAGCGGCCCTCCATAGTGAGCCGACCCCGGAGCGCGCTCGATTCGATGTCGCGCAGTTCCTGCAGGATGCGCTCGATGCGCGGCTGCAGGGCGCGCGCTTCCTCCGTCAGACGCACGCTGCGGCCGCTGCGGTCGAACAGCTTGCAGGCGAGCCGCTCTTCCATCTCGGCGATCTGCGCGGAGAGCGCCGGCTGCGACACGCCGGCCGCGGTCGCGGCGCGGCCGAAATGGAGGGTCTGGGCCAGCGCGTCGAAATACTGCATCTGGCGGACAGTCAATCTGATCATAGGGAAATCTTATCGAAAAAAACAGGAAAGACAATTTGTTTGAATGAAGATGGGCCGCTAGGCTGGAACCATTCCAAACTGGCGCAGCGGCGCCCTTTGGCGATTTCGACAAAACCCAGAATTGTGAGGGAGGCGAAAGCCCATGACCGAAAAGACTGAGGAGAGCGCCGGCAAGTGCCCGGTCGCACACGGCAGCGCCGGCAGGTCCAACCGCGAGTGGTGGCCGGGCCAGATCAATCTTCAGGTGCTTCACCAGCACTCCGCCCTTTCCGATCCGATGAGCAAGGGGTTCGACTACGCCGAAGAATTCAAGAGCCTCGACCTCGACGCCATCATCGCCGACCTGCGCGCGCTGATGACCGATTCGCAGGAGTGGTGGCCGGCCGACTTCGGCCACTACGGCCCGCTCTTCATCCGCATGGCCTGGCATAGCGCCGGCACCTACCGCATCGGCGACGGCCGCGGCGGCGCCGGGGCCGGCCAGCAGCGCTTCGCCCCGCTCAACAGCTGGCCGGACAACGTGAACCTCGACAAAGCCCGCCGGCTGCTGTGGCCGATCAAGCAGAAGTACGGCAGCAAGATTTCCTGGGCGGATCTGATGATCCTCACCGGCAACGTCGCGCTGGAATCGATGGGCTTCAAGACGTTCGGCTTCGCCGGCGGACGCGAGGACACCTGGGAGCCCGAGCAGGACATCTACTGGGGGCCGGAAGGCAAGTGGCTGGCTGACGAGCGCTATTCCGGCGATCGCGACCTCGCCAATCCGCTGGCAGCAGTGCAGATGGGCCTCATCTACGTCAATCCGGAAGGCCCGAACGGCACGCCCGACCCTCTGGCGGCCGCGCGCGACATCCGCGAGACCTTCGCCCGCATGGCCATGAACGACGAGGAAACCGTCGCGTTGATCGCCGGCGGCCACACCTTCGGCAAGACGCACGGCGCGGGTGACGCCACCCTGGTGGGGGCCGAACCGGAAGCCGCTCTGCTTGAGGAGCAGGGCCTGGGCTGGACCAGCAAGTACGGCACCGGCAAGGGTGGCGACGCCATCGGCAGCGGCCTCGAAGTGACCTGGACCACCACGCCGACCAGGTGGAGCAGCAACTTCTTCTGGAACCTGTTTGGCTACGACTGGGAACTGACCAAGAGCCCGGCCGGCGCGAATCAGTGGACCCCGAAGAATGGCGCGGGCGCCAATACCGTGCCGGACGCGCACGACAAGTCGAAGCGGCATGCACCCGCGATGCTCACCACCGATCTCGCGCTGCGCTTCGACCCGGCCTACGAAAAAATCTCGCGGCGCTTCTTCGAGAATCCCGACCAGTTCGCCGACGCATTCGCGCGTGCCTGGTTCAAGCTCACGCATCGCGACATGGGCCCGATCGCGCGCTACCTCGGCCCGCTGGTGCCGAAGGAAGAGCTGATCTGGCAGGATCCGATCCCGGCCGTCGACCATGAACTGGTCGATGACCAGGACATCGCCGCGCTGAAGGCGAAGATCCTGGGCTCCGGCCTGTCGGTTGCGCAGCTCGTCTCAACCGCCTGGGCTTCGGCCTCGACCTTCCGCGGCTCCGACAAGCGCGGCGGCGCGAACGGCGCCCGCGTCCGGCTCGAGCCGCAGAAGGACTGGGCGGTGAACCAGCCGGTGCACCTGGCCGTCGTTCTCGACAAGCTCGAGGCGATCGGCACCGAGTTCAATGCGCAGGGTGGCGACAAGAAGGTGTCGCTTGCCGACCTAATCGTTCTCGGCGGCAGCGCCGCGATCGAGAAAGCGGCGAAGGACGCCGGCATCGATGTGAAGGTGCCGTTCACCCCGGGCCGCATGGACGCCTCGCAGGAGCAGACCGACGTGCATTCCTTCGCACCGCTGGAACCGACGGCCGACGCCTTCCGCAACTATCTCAGCGGAAAGCAGCGCCTGTCGCCCGAGGAAGCGATGGTCGACCGGGCGCAGCTGCTCACCCTGACCGCGCCCGAACTCACGGTGCTGATCGGCGGACTTCGCGTGCTCGGTGCCAATGTCGGCCAGTCCACGCACGGCGTGTTCACCGACCGGCCGGAGACGTTGACCAACGACTTCTTCGTCAACCTCCTCGACATGGGTACGAAGTGGCAGCCGTCGCCCGGGATCGACGGCGTCTACGAGGGCCGCGACCGCAAGACCAACGAACTTCGGTGGACCGGCACCCGCGTCGACCTGATCTTCGGCTCGCACTCGCAACTGCGTGCGCTCGCCGAGGTCTATGGCAGCTCCGATGCCAAGGTAAAGTTCGCGAAGGATTTTGTCGCGGCCTGGACAAAGGTGATGAACGCCGACCGCTTCGACATCGCGCGCTAGTCGCTCGCGACGACGATCGTTGATCGCTTGCGAAGGCCGGGACACGCTCCCGGCCTTCAGCGTTTCGTGGCGACGCTCTACCTCGAAACTTGATATCTCCAACTGGCTAGCCTACTGTCTAGCCATTTGGAGCTTTTTGCCATGGGCAAGGTCTGGACGCTTCAGGACGCCAAGAACAAGTTCTCGGCGGTGGTCGAGGCAGCGGAGCGCGGCGAGCCGCAGTTCGTGACCAAGCGCGGCGCCAAGGCTGTGGTTGTGCTTTCCGAGGCTGAATACGAGCGCCTCCATGCGCTCGATGCCGGGTGCAGGAAGGATTTCGTCCAGCACCTGCTCGACGCGCCGAAACTGCCCGAAGGGCTGGACGGCATCTTCGACAAGCGGGAGCCGATGGTTCTCGAGATGCGCGACATCGATTTCGGTGAGTGACGATGTTCCTCCTCGACACGATGGTCATATCGGAGAATTTCAAGCGCTACTCCTTTCCGGCGGTCATCGACTGGCTTCGAGCGCGCACGCCGGAAACCATATTCGTCAGCGTCATCACTTTTGGCGAGATCGCGGCCGGTCTGGAAAAGCAGCGAATGACGGACACGGACGCCTTCGGGCGCTTGGCCGCATGGCTAGACGAAACGCGCAGGGACTATGCCGCCAGGACCATCCAGATAAACACCGACGTGGCGGTGCGCTGGGGCAGGCTCTATACGCAGCTCAAGCGACGCGACACCGACCTGTTGCTGGCGGCCACCGCGCTCGCGTTCGATCTCACCCTGGTGACGCGCAACGTCCGCCATTTCGAGCCGACCGGCGTGCGCCTGTTCAATCCCTACGAATAGCATCCGTGTTGCCCCGGGCGGGCGTCCGATGTAGCTAGGCGCCGATCGGGATCACCGGACAGGGTAGCCAAAAAATGCGCATCGGCGGGCGGATCGCAGCCGCGATCGAGGTTCTGGAAGACATCGACCGGCGTCACCGGCCGGTGGCCGATGCGCTGAAGGACTGGGGCCTTTCCCACCGTTTCGCCGGGGCGGGCGATCGCGCCGCGATCGGCAACATCGTCTACGGTGCGTTGCGGCGGAGGAGGACCGCCGCCTGGCTGCTCGATGCAGACACCCCGCGGGGTCATGCCTTCGGGGCCGTCCTGCTCGAATGGGGAATTCCAGCGGACGCCCTCGACCTTTCCGGCGACCGATTCGCGCCGGAGCCGCTTTCGGCACACGAACTGGAGACGATCGCAACGAGAAGCCGTTTGCAGGCGCCGGAAGCAATCCGCTGCGACTGCCCCGACTGGTGCCGGCCCTATCTCGAGCGCAGTTTCGGTACCGCATGGGCGGACGAGGCGGCTGGCCTGGCGCGGCGTCCGCCGCTCGACCTGCGCGTCAACACGCTGCTTTCCACGCGTGAAAAGGTTTTGGTCGAACTGGCCGACGCCAGCGCAGCCCCCACCGATCTCGCGCCCCAGGGAATCCGCATTCCGCCGATCGAGGGCGCAGGGCGCCATCCCAACGTGCAGGCCGAACCGGCCTTCCAGCAGGGCTGGTTCGAGGTCCAGGACGAGGGCTCGCAGGTCGTCGCGGGACTTGCCGGCGCCAGGCCGGGGATGCAGGTGCTGGATTATTGCGCCGGCGCCGGCGGCAAGACGCTGGCCCTCGCCGCTGCGATGCGAAACGAGGGCGCGGTGCACGCCTTCGACGCGGAAAAAGTGCGGCTGGCGCCTATCTTCGACCGGCTGCGGCGTTCGGGCGCCGACAATGTCGAGGTGGTCGGCCGGGAGGCAAGCCTGTCGCCGCTCGCGGCAGCGATGGATCTGGTCCTCGTCGACGCGCCCTGCACGGGAAGCGGCACCTGGCGGCGGCGTCCGGACGCGAAGTGGCGGCTGACCCAGCGCCAGCTCGAAGTGCGCATGGCCGAGCAGGCCGCGATCCTGGGCAAGGCCAGCAAGTTCGTGAAGCCCGGCGGCCTGCTCGCCTACATTACCTGCTCGGTCATGCGCGAGGAGAACGCCGACCAGGTCGCCGTATTCCTGGCTGGCAACCCGGAGTTTCGCGCCGAGGACCATGCGGCAATCTGGGCTGAACATCACCCCGGTCATCCCGAAGCCGCGCGCATCGAGCCGACGCTCGGCATCTCGCTGACGCCGCTTCGCACCGACACGGACGGCTTTTTCTTCGCGGCGATGCGCCGGACCGTCTGACCTCGCGGCCCGGCTTGACCTTTGCGCCTCCGGCTCCACGTTCCGCCGCATTGACAATCATGGCGAGGCATAGCCGTTGAACAAGTTCATTCCGCTTGCAGGCTTCATCGTTCTCACGCTGGGTGGCGGCACGTTGCTCGGTCTGCTGAGTGTCCCGGGCCCTTGGTACGAGGCGCTTGCAAAGCCGGCGTTCAATCCGCCGAACTGGCTTTTCGGTCCCGTCTGGTCGGTCCTCTACGTACTGATCGGCATCGCCGGATGGCGCATCTGGCGCCTGGCCCGGCGCAGCCTGGCGATGAGCCTTTGGTGGCTTCAGCTCGGCCTGAACTTCATCTGGACGCCGGTCTTTTTCGTGGCCCACCAGATCGGGCTCGCGTTGGTGGTGATCGCCGCCATGCTTGCCATGATCGTCGGGTTTGTCGTCGCCGCATGGCATCGCGACCGCGCCGCCGCGTTGCTCTTCGTGCCCTATGCATTGTGGGTAGCGTTCGCCACGCTGCTCAACGGCGCCATCTGGTGGCTCAACTGATCGCCGCCGCCGCGTCGCATTTGCCGATTGTGCGGCCGAAAACGCTTTGCAATAAACGCACAATGAGACTGCAAGGAATGGCCTGAATGGCGTCGAGAATGGTGCCGGCGCAGGATTTCGAGGAACGGGTCCGCGCCTCTTTTGCCCGACAGGGCGCCATGGCCACGATCGGCGCGGAACTGACCGTGGTACGGCCGGGAACGGTCGAGATCGAGATGCCGTATTCGCACGCGCTGACGCAGCAGCACGGCTTCCTGCACGCCGGCGTTATCTCGACCGCGCTCGACACCGCCTGCGGCTACGCCGCCTTCTCGCTGATGCCGGAAAACGCCAGCATCCTCACCATAGAGTTCAAGGTCAACATGCTCGCACCCGGCAAGGGCGAACGATTCCTGTTTCGCGGCTCGGTCACCAAGCCCGGACGCACGATCGTCGTCGCCGACGGCCAGGCCTACGCGTTCTCCGCCGAGGGCGATGCCCGCCTGGTGGCCACCATGACGGGAACGATGATGGTGGTCGTCGGCCGCGAGGGAATAGAAGGTTAGCCGGCATGGAACTGACCACGCTCGCGGGTCGCAAGATCCTGTTCGTGATGGCGGCCGAGCCGGAATACGGCCCACATCTTCGGCGCCTGTTCAGCCCGCTGATGACCGGCGTCGGGCCGGTCGAGGCGGGGATTGCGTTGGGCGCGACCCTAGGGACCCTCAAGGTCGCCGGGGCCATGCCGCACCTTGTCGTGTCGCTCGGCTCGGCCGGAAGCCGGCGGCTGATCCAGACCGAGATCTACCAGGTCACGTCCGTGCGCTACCGCGACATGGACGCCTCGGCCTTTGGCTTCGAGAAGGGCGCGACTCCTTTCCTTGATCTGCCTGTCACGGTGCCGTTGCCCTACCGTATTCCCGGCATCAAGGAAGCGACGATCTCCACAGGCGGCACCATCATCGCGGGCGCCGGGTTCGATGCAGTTGGCGAGGACATGGTCGACATGGAAACCTTCGCCTGCATGCGCGCCTGCCAGATTTTCGGGGTGCCGTTGATCGGCCTGCGAGGCATTTCGGACGGCATCAACGATGTCAGCCATATCGACGACTGGACCGAATATCTCCATGTCATCGACGAAAAGCTGGCCGACGCCGTGATCCGCCTGGAGGCGGCGATCGTCGGCGGCCATGTCGACCTGCCCGGATGAGCGCCGCCCGCCCCTGGGAAAGTGCGCTTCAACCCGCGCATGAACAGCCGGAATCGGGACCCGAAGGCTAGCCGCCAAACCGTTGCGCCGACTCGGCTTTTTCTCTAAAGGCCCGTCATGACAAGCCCCGTCCATCCCGACACCGTCCTCATCGTCGATTTCGGCAGCCAGTTCACCCAGCTCATCGCGCGCCGGGTGCGCGAGGCTGGTGTCTATTGCGAGATCGTGCCGTTCCAGAGTTCGGAAGCGGCGTTCCGTCGCCTTTCGCCCAAGGCGGTGATCCTCTCAGGCGGCCCCGCTTCTACCACCGAGGCCGGCAGCCCGCGGGCGCCGCAGGTCATCTTCGAGTCCGGCGTGCCGGTGCTCGGCATCTGCTACGGCCAGATGGCGCTCTGCGTGCAGATGGGCGGCAAGGCCGAAAGCTCGAACCACCGCGAATTCGGTCGCGCCTTCGTCGAGATCGACAGAGATTGCCCGCTTTTCGAGGGTCTGTGGGCGGTCGGCCAGCGACACCAGGTGTGGATGAGCCATGGCGACCGGGTGATCTCGCTGCCGCCCGGCTTCGAAGTCTTCGGCCGCTCCGAAAGCTCACCCTTCGCGGTGTTCGGCAATCCCGAACGGCGCATGTACGGCATCATGTTCCACCCGGAAGTCGTGCACACGCCGGACGGCGCCAAGCTGCTGAAAAACTTCGTGCGCAACATTGCCGGCGTGCCGGGCGACTGGACCATGGCCGCCTATCGCGGGCAGGCGGTGGCGGCGATCAAGGCCCAGGTCGGCAGCGGTCGCGTCATCTGCGGCCTCTCCGGCGGGGTGGATTCCTCCGTCGCAGCGGTGCTGATCCACGAGGCGGTCGGCGACCAGCTCACCTGCATTTTCGTCGACCACGGGCTGATGCGCAAGAACGAGGCGGCCGAGGTGGTCGAGATGTTCCGCGGCCACTACAACATACCGCTGGTCCACGTCGACGCCTCCGACCGCTTCCTGTCGGCGCTGTCCGGCGAGAGCGACCCGGAAAGGAAGCGCAAGACGATCGGGCGCCTGTTCATCGAGGTGTTCGAGGAGGAGGCGAAGAAGATCGGCGGCGCCGGCTTCCTCGCGCAGGGCACGCTCTATCCGGACGTCATCGAGAGCGTCTCCTTCACCGGCGGTCCGTCGGTCACGATCAAGTCGCACCACAACGTTGGCGGCCTGCCCGAGCGCATGAACATGAAGCTGGTCGAGCCGCTGCGCGAACTGTTCAAGGACGAGGTGCGCCTGCTCGGCAGAGAACTCGGCCTGCCAGAAAGATTCATCGGCAGGCATCCGTTCCCAGGTCCGGGCCTGGCAATCCGCTGCCCCGGCGCGATCGCGCGCGAAAAGCTCGACATTCTGCGCGAGGCCGACGCCATCTACCTAGACGAAATCCGCAAGGCCGGCCTCTACGACGCCATCTGGCAGGCCTTCGCCGTGCTCCTGCCGGTCCAGACGGTGGGCGTGATGGGGGACGGCCGCACCTACGAATTCGTCTGCGCGCTGCGCGCCGTGACCTCCGTCGACGGCATGACCGCCGACTTCTATCACTTCGACATGGATTTTCTCGGCCGCGTCGCCAACCGCATCATCAACGAGGTTCGCGGCATCAACCGCGTCGTCTACGACGTGACCTCGAAGCCGCCCGGCACCATCGAGTGGGAGTGATGGCACTCCCAGCAGCGGGAAGCATGGAAAGATTGTCTGCTCGCCTTAGAAATCCTTGAGAACTGCGTCCTACTCTGACCGGCAGGTATCCGTCGGGCAGGACCGAGCATGTTCAACCAGGTTTTCGGGAAGCGGTCGTCCGGCAGAGCGCCGGAGCCTTCGGGCAACGTCCACGGGCACGGCCCTCGCAACGATGCGCCCTCAGCCCATCCGACGATGGACCGCATTTTCTCGGCCGAGATCTTTCATGGGGAGGTAGGAGCGACTCTCCGTCGAGCCGGATATGCGTCCGACGATCCGGGAAACATGGTGGGCCGGCGCGGCTCGACAAAAGCCCAACTCGAAGAGGATTACGTCAAGCTTCACCAGATGGTCGCGTCAGCGAACCGGACCGGCGCAGCCCCCATTGCACCGTTCCACCTTCTCCCGCCGCAGCTTTGGGAGACTCGATACGGGCCGTTTCTGATCGAAGGCCTCGATATGAGCCCGTACCGTCCGTGGAATACAGTCTTCTTTCCGGTCAGCCGCAAGGGCGGCCTCCTGTATGACTTGCCGTTGCGCGATGGCTTGCGGGAAACCCCGATGTCGCCGGAAATCGAAGCCCTCGTGGCCATGATTGTCGATATTCATCGCGGTATCGATGACGGCCCCGCGCGCGCCTTCAGCCTGATGCTGAGTCACGTGCGCCAGAATTTTCCCGATCTCTTCCCGCCCGAGCAGAGGGACCTGTCGCCGCCCATCGCGCGGGCTCGTGCCGATCTGCGCGCGCTTGCAATCGTCAAGGCGGGTATCGACCTGGCCACGATACGCAAATGTCACGCGGCTTTCCTCGCCAATCCCGAAAGCCAGCTGCTGAGCTAGGTCGAGGCGGCGGACCGGAATGAAAAATGGCCGGCCTTCAACGAGGCCGGCCATTTCAAGCCGAAGCAACCGCCGGAGCCGCGCGACCGACAACCGCTGCGCCACCGGCTTGCGCTAAAGAAATCAGGCCGGAGCGCCGGAAGCCTTCTGCAGCGCGTTGCGCAGGGCGGTCTCCTGGGCGTCGTCCAGCGAGGTCTTCAGCACCACGCCGCCGTAGCCTTCGATCTCCTTCAGCACCTTGTCGGCGGTCATCTTCTTGATCAGCACGAAGAGGGCCGCGTTGCCCGGTTGCAGGCTGTTCGACAGGTCCTTCATGAAGGCGTCGTCGATGCCGAAGTCGGTCAGCGCGCCGCCGAGCGCGCCTGAGGCGGCACCCACCGCCACGCCGAGCAGCGGGTTGAGGAACAGCACGCCGATCAGCAGGCCCCAGAAGCTGCCCGTCACGGCGCCGGCCGCGGTGGTGTGGACGATCTGGTTCAGCTTGACCTTGCCGGATTCCGTCTTGGTCGCGATCACCGCGTCGCCGATGGTGATGAGGTATTCCTTCTGCAATTCGAGAATTTTCTCGCGCACTTCCTCGGCCTTGGCCTCGGTCGGATAGACGATGGCGACCAGATCAGACATGAATGCACCCTTCGGTTGACTGCGCCGCAGTGATAGCGCCGCTTTCCGGTAGTTCATGTGACAGGCGAACGCAAAGCGCAAGCGGCAGAATGCCGGGCGCCCGCCCGCCCGCGGTCGGCATTGCCCGCATGGCTAACGGATGCCGACGAAATGCCTGGTCAGGGCAACCAGCAGCGCCATGTCGCGGGCGGCGTGCTCCGGCGTGTTGGCGACCGGCGCGCCGTCGACGATGGCCGCATGGAAGCCGCGCAGTTCTTCTACAAAAGCTTCACCATAGCCGGGGCGGATGTCGGCCCGCGTCGCGATGTGGCCGGCGGAGGTCTTGATCGTCAGGCGCGTCGGTTGATGGTTGAGATAGGGCGAGGGGAATTCGAGCTCCAGCGTCGCGTCGTCGAACCAAAGCGTGATCCGCTCGCTGTAGTCGGCGAGCTTCGGCACGGTGAGATGCACCATGCTCCACAGCGCCTGGCCGCCGAGCAGGCGCACCGCACCGTGGCCGCCGTCGCTGCCGGCAAAGATTTCGGCGCCGACCACCTCGCCGTCCGGAATGCCGAGCTGCTCGAGGATGCCGTGCACGGCGTTGACGTCGTGCACCAGAGACGAGGAATAGGCGCTGGTGAAGCCGCGATAGGCGAGATCGGGCAGTTCGCGGCCGAACGCGGCGGCGACCTGCGCCTTCTGTTTCGCAACCGCAGAGGCTATCAAGTCGCGAGAAATGTCGTCGCCGCGCTTGAGCGGGCGGTGCGCGACGAAGGGCCAGGCATCCGGGTCGTTCACCTGCACCGCGATGTGGCGCAGAGTCTTGGCGGTGCCCGGCAGGCTTTCGAGCGCCAGCCGGTAGGCCGGGTCGAAACGCTTCATGTAGCCAACCTGCACGACCTTGCCGGCGGCGTCGCGCGCCGTGATGACTTCGGCGATTTCGGCCGGCGAGTAGCACAACGGCTTCTCGCAGAAGACGTGAATGCCGGACGCCAGCGCCGCCACCGCCTGCTCGCGGTGCAGCGGGTCCGGAGAGCAGATGACAACCGCGTCGAGTTTTTGCGCGAACAAGGCTTCCGGCGTCTCGAAGCCCGGCACGCCGTGCACCTGCGTTACGAAATCGCGCGAAATTCGAGAAGGGTCGGCGACGCCGACCAGCTCGAACAGGTCGCCGAGCGCGCGCAGGTTTGGAATGTGCTCGACCTGGGCGATCGTGCCTGCGCCGATGACGCCAATGCGCAGTCTGGTCATGCGATGCCTTTCACGACCTTGCCGGTGCCGCCGGCGCGCGGCCGATCTGCGCCAGCAGGGTCGCGATCTCGGCCTCCACGGCCTTGAGATCCTCGCCGCCTGACATGATCGAGATCACCTCGTCGCGCGAGATTTCCGATTTGGCGTAGGTGCCACGGTTGCGGCCGCGGTTGAGCAGCGTGAAAGTGTCGCCGACCGGGTAGGCGTGGTGGATATTGTGGCTGATGAAGATGACCGCCAGCCCGCGCATGCGCGCCTCGACGATGAACTTCAGCACCATCGCCGCCTGGTGGACGCCAAGCGCAGACGTCGGCTCGTCGAGGATCAGTACTTTTGCGCCGAAGTGGACCGCGCGCGCGATCGCCACCGACTGCCGCTCGCCGCCCGAAAGCGTGCCGACCGCCTGCGTGGGGTCGCGCACGTCGATGCCGATGTCGGCCATGGCTTGGCGGGCAACGGCGTTGGCCTTCTCCCTGTCGATCCGCGAGAAGGGCAGGCGGCTTTTTGTCGGCTCGCGGCCGAGGAAGAAATTGCGCGTGATCGACATCAGCGGGATCATGCCGAGGTCCTGGAACACGGTCGCCACGCCGAGTTCCTGAGCGTCGCGCGGGCTGCGGAAGGTGACGGGCTTGCCGTCGACCAGAATCCCGCCCTTGCTCGGCCGGTGGACGCCCGAGAGCACCTTGATCAGCGTCGACTTGCCGGCGCCGTTGTCGCCGAGCAGGCAGTGCACCTCGCCGGGAAACACTTTAATGTCGATGTCTTGCAGCGCCTTCACGGAACCGAAGTTCACGCTGACGCCGCGAAGCTCCATCGCGGGGGCGGTCACCGCCCGCCTCCGCGCCCGAGCGCCTTGATCCTGATCCAGTTGTTGACCAGCACCGCCGCCAGGATGACGAGGCCGAGGAAGACCTTGAACCAGTCGGTGTCGATGCCGGTGTAGAAGATGCCCATCTGGACAAGGCCGAAGATCAGCGCGCCGAACATCACGCCCCACACCGTGCCGTAGCCGCCGGTAAGCAGCACGCCGCCGATCACCGCGGCGATGATCGCCTCGAACTCCTTTAAAAGCCCGCGCGTGGTGTCCGCTGAACCTGCCTCCATCACCTGGATGGTGGCGAGCAGCGTGGCGGCACAGGCGGTGCAGATGAAAAGGGTGACCTTGACCCTGCCTACGGGCACGCCGACGTTGCGGGCGATGTCCTGGTCGCCGCCGGTGGCGAAGATCCAGTTGCCGAAGCGGGTCTGCGTGAGCACGTAGCCGGCGATAGCGGTGATCGCCAGCCACCAGACGATCGAGGCCGGAATGCCGACCACGAACGGAATGCCGTCCGACCGGGTCGCAATCCAGCCCTGCGCACCCATCCAGTGGAAAAAGCCGGTGAGCAAATGGCCGTTAAACAGGCTGGCCGTACCGGGATCGGGCACGCCGTCGAGGATGTAGGGGATCTGCGTGCGGCCGGTCGCGGCGCGGGTGATGCCGATCGACAGCCCGCGCAGGATGAAGAGCGAGGCCAGCGTCACGATGAAGGACGGCAGCCGCGTCTTCACCACGATCAGGCCGTTGACGTAGCCGACGAGGACGGCGACCGCGAAGGCCGAGCCGATGCCGGCCCAGAGCGGGAAGCCGAGTTCGCGCACGGTGAGGCCGATCACCACGCCGGCGAAGCCGATCATCGAGCCGACCGACAGGTCGAACTCGCCGGCGATGATCAAGAGCGCCGCGGCGGTGGCGATGATGCCGAGCTCCGCCGACAGCGTCAGGAAGGTCATCGACCCCTGCAGTGAATAAAGGTTCGAGGCGCCCGGCAGCAGCGCGAAGATGATGATGGTGGCAAGCAGCCCGCCCGCCGCACCCGCTTCCGGCCGGCGCAGCAACTGGGTGAACCGGCCGGTCTTTGCCAGCCGCTCGTCCGCGCCGCCGGACCGCTTCGGCTTGATGCCGAAGCGGTCCGGCGCGGAGTTTTCGCTGACCTGCTGTTCCACGGCCGCCATTAGGCTCCCCAAATTGCTAGGCCGCAAGCCGCCGCAAAGGCAACCCCCCACAACCGCCTCTCCCCCGACTGGGGAAGAGGAAATCGCGGACGAGGCCGACTATGCAGCGTGGCGCCTTTAGCGGATGCCTTCCTTGGCAAGCGACAGCAGCGCCTTGGCCTTGTCCGGCGAGTCGATGAACAGCGGGCCGGTATAGGTGCTGTTGATCGGCGAGATGCCGTTGGTGGCCTGCTGGACGAGGTAGATCACCGGCAAATAACCCATCAGGTACTGCTGCGCGTCCATACCCCAGCCCATCTCGCCGGCAACGATCGAATCCAGCACTTCCGGGCTGATGTCGAAGGTGTAGAGCTTGATCTTGCCAAACAGTTCCTTGTCCCGAAAGAGCGGGATCAGCGGGTTGGCGGCCGTGGCGCCGAGTGCATAGACGGCCTGCACGTCCGAATGCGCCGACAGATAGGCTTCCGTGCGGCGCTGAACGTCGGCGGGGTCGGGCGACACGGCGACCACCTCGGTTCCGCCGCCGGCCGGCTTCAGCCCGTCGTTCAGGCCCTGGCAGCGTTCGTCGAGGCTGACGTTGCCGACCTCGTGGTTGATGCACACGACTTTCAGTATGCCTTCCTTGGCGAGGCGCTCGCCGGCCTTCTTGCCGGAATCGTATTCGGAAACCGTGCCGACATAAAGCGGAGCGCCCATTTCGGCGCCCGGCTTCTCGCCGGAATCGATCACGACCAGCGGGATGTTGGCCGCGACCGCGGCGGTGACCGACTTGCGCATGGCGTCGGCGTCGGCGATCGACACGGCGATGCCGTCCGGCTTGGTGGCGATTGCCGCGTCCATCAGGCGCGCCTGCTCGACCACGTCGAACACCTGCGGCGCATAGTAGTCGACCTTGGCGCCGGTCAGCGCCGCGGCATCGTCGACGCCGCGCTTGACCACCGACCAGTAGGGATCGGATGCCGACCCGTGCACCACGAAGCTGATGTGAACGTCCTTCATGTCCTTGAGGCCGGCCGCTTGGGCGAGGCCGGGGAGCAAGCTCGCCGAGGCGAGCGCGCCGAGTGCCAGTTTTGCGATTGTCTTCATGTCAGTCTCCCATTCGCCTTTGCTTGAAGTTCCCGTGCTTGCCGGTGCGCCTCTGGCGGGCGCTTGTGCGGCAGAAATCTCAGGCCGGCAGGCGGGAACGCAATTCGTCCCGCAGCGGCCGCATGCCGATAATATCGAGGTCCTGCCCGCGAAGCCACGCCGCAAACGCCGGATCGCGGAACAAGTCGTATTCTTCAGTCCGGATGTAGGCGGACCGCGGCTCGATCAGTTCGAGCTCGCCTGGCGCGTTGAAATGGAAGCAGATGAAGGTCAGGCCGTCGCCGATGCCTTCGATCAGCGCCTTGTAGGCCGGCTCGGCCGGCCTGGAGCGTGGGCGTCCCCAGGTCGTCTGCAGGGCGGCGTCGAAGATTTCGAAACCGACGGCGCGCCCTTTCGCCACGCCCCGCGCGTGCTGTTCCTCGGTGACGCCGACCAGATTGTCATTCGGGGTATAGGCGGCGATCGTCGATGTGAGCAGGATCGGCAGCCGGTACTCTCTGCCCAGCCGCACATAGATGTCGCAGAACTCCGGCGACAGCGCCGCGCCCATATGCGCGTCGAGATGCGTCACGTCGATGCCCGCACGGTAGGCGGCTGCGATCTGGGCGCGCAACTCGGCCTCTACCGCTTCCGGCGCCGCCCGTCGGCGGGTCGTCGCGACGTCGGAAAAGAAGAAGCCGAGATCATCGGTCAGCCCGGCGGCGGGCGATGGCGCGGTCAACGGCCGCCACTTGTAATGCCGTTTCTCGCTGTTGAGCGTGAGGTGAACGCCGAGGTCGAGGGACGGATCGGCCGCGGCATCCTCGGCCGCCTCGAGAAACCATGGGCAAGGAACCATGACGGCGCCGGAACTGCAGGTGCCGAGGCGGCAAAGCTCCACGAATGCGCTGTTGGCGCCATGGCACATGCCGATGTCGTCCTCGTGCAGCACCACGCGCCGCTTCGACGCCGTCACCATGACCGCAGCGCTCCGCGATCGTGGCGCCGGGTCCGGACTGTTAATCGGCTGCAGCGTCTTCGGCCGTCCGCCATCGATCCTTCCGCGATGAATTGGGACGAAATGAAAGCCCGAAAGCCGCCGCGCCGACAGACCCACTTTTGCGGATTCGGATGGGTACGATTTTCGTTTTGCTTGGCGCGCGGGGCGAGGAACGCCCACGAACCGGCGATCTGCGATCGCTTTGGGGCAAATGGATCGGTCGGATTGTCGAAGATTGGTTCTTCCATATTCGCCGTCGGATGGTGCATCACATCGGTCCACTATCCGAGGAGACTGCCATGTACCTAGCCGGCGAGGAAGAGATCGAGGCCATCGCCCGGGTGATCCGGTCGGGCCAGCTGTTCCGCTATCGCGACGACAGCGAATGTGAGCGCTTCGAGAAGCGCTATGCGGACTATCTCGGGGTCGGCGAGTTCGCGCTCGGCGCGAGCGGCACCTACGGGTTGGCGGCGGGGCTGGTCGGACTGGGCATTGGCCCCGGCGACGAAGTGCTTGTGCCGGCGCACACTTACATGGCGACCGCCACCGCGGTTCTGGCGGTCGGCGCCATTCCGGTCATCGTCGACATCGACGAGTCGATCACCATCAGCCCCACGGCGATCCGCGATGCGATCGGACCGCACACCCGCGCTGTCATTCCGGTGCATATGTGGGGTGCCGCCTGCAACATGGACGCGATCATGGAGATCGCCGAAAAGCGCGGCCTGCTGGTGCTGGAGGATGTCTGCCAGGGCATCGGCGGCTCCTACGAGGGCCGCAAGCTCGGCTCGATCGGCCATGCCGGCGCCTTCAGCTTCAACTTCTTCAAGAACATGAGCGGCGGCGAAGGCGGCGGTATCGCCACCAGCGACCCGAAGGTCGCCGAGCGCGCGCGCTGCTACATCGACCCCTGCCATTTCTACTGGCAGGGCCGCAGCGACGCCACCAAGCCGTTCGCCGGCGTCGGCGCGCGGGCGTCCGAATTGCTTGGCGCCATGCTCAACGTGCAGCTCGACCGGTTGGACCCGATGATCCGCGCTATGCGCGCCGAGAAGAAAAAGATCCTTGCCGGTACGAAGCACCTTGGCAATCTCGGCCTGAGGCACTCGCCGATGAACAGCGCCGACCACGACTGCTCCACGCAGGTGATGTTCACGCTGCCCGACGAGGCGACCGCGATAGCCTTCACCAAGGTCATGCCGAGCGTGATCGCCGGCAAGACCGGCCGCCACACCTTCACCCAATGGGACCAGGTGCTGATGCACGAGGGCGCGGCGCACCCCGCGCTAAACCCCTACAAGCTGCCGGCCAACAAGGGCCTGCGCACCGCCTATGCGGAGGGCATGTGCAAGGAATCTCTCGATATTCTGAACCGCACGGTGATGGTGGCAACGCATCCCTCGCACACGGAGGCCGAGATCACCGACATCATCCACAACATCGACGCGGCCGCCCGCGTGGCGCTGGAGAACGCCTCGCTGGACGAGGTCGAACTCCGCACTACCGCGCCGGTCGACAAGCAGAAATTCGACGCATGATGGAGTGAGGCCGGGGCGCGGCTTTTCGAGCCGCACCTCGTCCGGCCGGCGCTCCAAGAAATATTGCTACCGCTCGAGCCGCATGAAAGCGGCGCGTAGCGCAAGCACGGCGCGCAAGATCTGGCGCTCGTCGAGCGCGGCGTAGCCGAGCAGCAGGCCGTGCTCGGGCGTGGTGGAGTGGTAGTTGATCGACACGCCCTGCACGTCCAACCCTTCCTTCAGTGCCGCGGCGACGACGACCGAATCCCTGAGCGGCTTACGGAAGCGCGCCAGCAGCTGCATGCCGGAATCGTTCTCGGCGACCGACATCCATTCGCTGAGGTGCTCTTCGCAAAGGCTCACGAAGTTCGCCTGTCGCCGGGCATAGAGCCTGCGCATGCGCTTCAGGTGCGTGGCGAAATAGCCCTGCTGGATGAAGTCGTTGACCGTTGCCTGCAATAGCAGAGGCGCGAATTGGCCGGTGATGCTGATAGCCTTGTCGAAGGAATCGGCGAGTTCGCGCGGCACGATGAGGTAGCCGATGCGCAGCGCGGGGATCAGCGTCTTGCCGAAGCTGCCGATGTAGACGACGCGGTCGGAATGATCGAGTCCGCGCAACGCCGGCACCGGTCGCCCGCGAAAGCGGTATTCGCCATCATAATCGTCCTCGATCACCCAGGCGCCGTGCCGCTCGGCGATGTCGAGCAGCTGCAGCCGCTCCTCGATGCGCATGATCGTGCCGAACGGCCACTGGCAGGACGGCGTCACGTAGATCAGTCGCGGCGGCGGCAGGTCGGGATCGGCGAGACTCCAGCCGCGACGGTCGACCTTGAGCGGCGCCAGCCTGGCGCCGCTGGCCAAAAATGCGCTCTTGGCGCCGAGGTAGCCCGGCTCCTCCATCCAGACGTGGTCGCCCTCATCCATCAGCACGCGCGACACGAGGTCGAGTGCGGCCTGTGCGCCGGTGACCACGATGACCTGGTCGGCGGTACAGTTGATGCCGCGCGACAGGCTGATGTTGTTGGCAATCGTCGCCCTCAGCCCGGGATGGCCGGCAAAATTGAGATAGCCTAGCAGGCTCTCGTCGCGGCTGCGGGCGTTGCGCACCAAGAGGCTGCTCCAGATCGAGAACGGAAACGACGCCGTCTCCGGCACCCCGGGGTGGAAGTTGATGACGCCGGCGTTGCGCGTCGGCTGCGGGCCGTCGACGATGGTCTGGCCGCGGCGCGACAGCCGATCCGCGTTGCGCTTGGGGCGCGACGGAGCGGGCCGGGCCTGCTTGATCGGCGCCACCCAGGTGCCGGACCCGGCGCGCGCCTCGATGAATCCTTCGGCCAGAAGCTGGTCGTAGGCCGCAATCACCGTATTCCGCCCGACCCGCAGATCCTCCGCCAGCGCGCGCGTCGAGGGAAGCAGCGTGTGCTGCTGGATCTGGCCGTCCAGCATCAGCCGCCGGAGCGCTGCGTAGATCTGCCGGTGCATCGGCTCGTCGGATGCGCGGTCGACCGACAGGATATCGAGCGAGAGGCGCATCAGGCCGGTCACGGCGCGCCTTCCTCACTCCACCGCGACTGCGGGAACAACGTCGCGCAAGGACATGCGCGCGTCGATGGGGCTCGGCGTGACCCGGTCGCCGTCGAGGAGCCACAGCGCCGGATGAAGGTTGACGGTCGGGTCGACGTGGCGCGGCAGGATGAAGGTACGGTCGCCCACCGCCAGGCCGGAGTGCGGCGGCAACGCCAACACGGTGTGCTCATCGGAGAGGCGCAGCGCGGTACCCGGATCGCCGATCCAGGCCGGATTGCCGCGGTCGACGGCCAGATGCTTCAGGCCGATGTCGAGCACGGCCCGCTCGGCGGAGCGGTGGATGACGGTGGCAAGCGCAAACAGCGCGACCTCGTAGTCGAGGTCGGGACATTCGCGATAGACGCCGTCCATCAGCAGGTACGAGCCGGCCTGGATGTCGGTCCAGACCGGCAGGTCGCGCATGAAGGGCAGGTGGCCGGTCGAGCCGCCGGCGACGATCGGCACTTCGAAACCGGCGGCAAGCATGCGCTCGACGGCCTGCCGCGTGAGCGCCGCCGAACCTTCCGCGGCCTGTCGCCGCGCGGCCGGATCCTTTATCGCCGCGACTTGCCCGTCATAGGCCTGGATGCCGAGAAACCGCAGCCCCGGCGCCTCCGAGATTTTGGCCGCGAGCGCAGGAAGGTCGTCCGACCCGGGTACGACGCCGCAGCGCTTCATGCCAATGTCGACCTCGACCAGCACGTCGATCCGCGAGCCGGAAATTCGCGCGGTCTCGGCTAGCAGCGCGACGTGGCGCGGATGATCGACCAACGTCGAAAGTTCGGCGAGCCGCGCGGCCTGCGCCAGTTCGGCGAGCGCCGCGCGGTCGACGAGCTGGTTGGTCAGCATGATGTCGCGCACGCCGGCCTTGGCAAGCACCAGCGCCTCCCACGACGTCTGGCAGCAGACCGAGGCGGCGCCGGTGGCGAGTTGCAGGGCCGCAAGCGCGGTCGACTTGTGCGCCTTGAAATGCGGGCGCAGCACCTGGCCCGGCCCGAGCGTGGCCACCGCGCGCTCATGGTTGCGGCGCGCCGCGCCGAGATCGACAACCAGCGCCGGCGTCGGCACTGTCTCAAGGCATGTCAGCGACGGGACGGAAACGCCGGCACTCATCGGGAAGGCGCGGGCCCGGCCGCCCGGTCGCCGCCCGCCCGCGAACTGCCGCGAATGGCGAGCGTGACCGGGACGGTGATGTCCTGCGGCGGTCTGCCGGTCTCGATGGCATCGAAGAGCGCGGTCGCCGCCATCTCGCCCAGCAGCTCCGCCGGCTGCTCGACCGTTGTGAGCCGCGGATTGGAAATGGCGGCAAACGGGATGCCGTCGAAGCCGGTGACCGCGACGTCCTCCGGCACCGACAGGTTCTCGCGGCGCAGCGCATCCATCAGGTGCAACGCCATCTTGTCGTCGTAGCAGATCAGCGCGTCCGGCCGCTCGCGCGCCACCAGCCGGGCGACGGTATCTAGATCGGCCTGTTCGAGGCTGGTCTGGTATTCGCGGATGCGCGGCTCGATGTGCAGCGATTCCAGCGTCTTGAGGATGGCGTTGCGACGCAGCCGGTTGGAGGGAATGTCGGGGCCGTTGACATAGGACAACCGCTCGCCGCCGCTTTCCAGCAGGTGCTCGATGAGGAGCCGGATGCCGTGCTCGTCGTCGGCCCGGATGCGGCCGAGCGGCGACCCGTCGGCGGTGGGCGGGTCGATGTCCTCCGCCATGATGAACACCGCATGCGCCGGGCTTACCTCGGCGATCATCTCTCGCGGCGAGACCGGGGTGCTGCAGAAGGCGACCCCCTGCGCCTGGTGCTCGATCAGCGTGCGCAGGCTGCGGGCGCGTCGCGCTGCATCGCGTGAGCCGTCCATGACGATCACCGTGTAGCCGCGGCTGTCGGCGGCGCGTCCGAAACCGGCGACGGTCAGCGCATGCACCGGGTCGGTCACGTCCGGCACCAGCAGGCCGAGCGTGCGGCTGGCCTGCCGCGCCAGATTGCGCGCCGCGGCGTTCGGCACGTAGCCGAGGTCGCGCGCCACGCCCCGGATCAGCGCGCGGGTCTGCTCGCTGATCTCCGGGCTCCCGCGCAGCGCGCGCGAGACGGTCGCTTCCGAGACGTTGAGCACGCGCGCGATATCGACCAGCGTCGGGCGCGCAGGCTTGCTGGGTTCGCGCAGCGCGCTCGTGCTCATTTGCGCCATTCGTTGATGACCTGGATGTTGCTGTATTCGTCAAGCACGCGGGCGCCATTCTCGTAGCCGATGCCGCTAGCCTTGCGGCCTCCGAACGGCGCGTCGGGCCGCGCCTCCATGTGGTGGTTGACCCAAAGCGTGCCGACATTGAGCCGCGGCGCCAGCGCGCGCGCGCGCTCCGCATCGCCGGTCCAGATCGACGCGCCCAGGCCGTATGGACCGCGCTCAGCCAGTGCCACCGCCTCGTCTACGTCGTCGAACGGCAGGATTGGCAGCACGGGGCCGAACTGCTCCTCCTCGACCAGCGGGTTTGAAGGGTCGATGTCGGTGACGATGGTCGGCTGGTGGAAGAAGCCGGCATTGCCGATCGGCTCGCCGCCGGCCACGATGGTGGCGCCGGCGCGCCGGGCGCCCTCGACCAGCGCGCGCACGCGCTCGAACTGCGGCTCGTTGTTGAGCGGACCCATTTCCACGCCGGGTTCGTCGCCGGGGCCGACCCTTGCCCTGCGCGCCCGCTCTGCAAGCGCACAGGTCACTCTCGCGGCGAGCGGTCTTGCGACCAGGACCCGCTTCACCGCGATGCAGACCTGGCCGCAATTCGCGAAGGCCGAGCGGTAGAGCCGGTCGGCGATGGCTTCCGGATCGGCATCGTCGAGCACGATCGCGGCGTCGTTGCCACCGAGTTCCAGCGTCACCCGCTTCAGCGCGGGGCCGGCCACCGACATGATGGCGCGGCCGGTGGCGGTGCTGCCGGTGAACGCCACCTTGGCGATCAGCGGATGCTCGATCAGCTGCCGTCCGAGGTCTGCACCGCCGGCCAGCACGGCCAGCACGCCCGCCGGAAACAACGGGCCGACGAGGCCGATCAGCGCCTGCGTGGTGAGCGGCGTGAAGGGTGACGGCTTGACGATCACCGGATTGCCCATCGCCAGCGCGGGCGCAAGCTTCCATGCCATGAGCGAGATCGGAAAATTCCATGGCGTGATCGCCAGCACCGGGCCGACCGGCCGACGGACGATCTCGATGCGTCGGCCGGCGTCGTCGAGGACGATCTCGTCGCGCGGTTCGATGGCTGCGTAGTGGCGCAGCCAGAGGCTCGCCCGGCCGATCTCGCCGCGCGCCTCGGCAAGCGGCTTGCCCTGCTCCTGCGTCAGCAGCGCGGCCAGTTCCGCCTGGCTGCCGTCGATGGCATCGGCCGCAAGCAGCATCAGCCGCCGCCGTTCCGGATTGGCACCCCAGCCCGGAGCGGCGCCAGCCGCGGCTTCAGCCGCGCCATCCGCCTGTTCGACGCTGGCGACGGCGGCGCGGCCCACGATCTCGCGGTCGGCGGGATTGCGCACTTCGATATTAGCGCCGCCACCCACGGGGCGGCCGTCGATGAAGTTCATGCTGACGCGCATAGGGTTACCGCTCGCCGGACATCGTTTGGTAGCCGGTTCCGCAACCGCTTGCAAGACGGGGCGGAAATCGCCTGCAACTTGCGTGGCTCACGCGCTCGGATCGATGCGGAAATGCTCAAAAATATCGGCTGGGACGGTTTGACAGTGATTTCGAAATCGCCTTAACTAACCGTCGTCGGCCAAGGTGTCGGCACATCGGCTTACGCAAGCGTTTGCGGAGATCGAGTTTGAGGCCAGAGCCCATACGCGCCTTGCCGGTGCCCGGAACCTGGGTGTACCTCGACCGACTCGACGTCGTCCCCGGCAGTTCGGTTTCCGTCCATGTCTGCGCACCGGCCTCGTTCGAGCTCGAACTGGTGCGGCTCGGGCTGAACGCGGTGATCGACCCGGCGCAGTCGATGGACGCCGACCGCGAGGAGGCGGAAATCCTCGAGACGGTCGCCTGCCCGGCGAGCCCGCAGACCATTTCGCCCGGCTCCTATGTCCATGTCGCCGGGCCTGCGGTTCCGGCCGGGCCGCTGACCATGGGCCTGTGGCTGCGGCCGTGGAAGATGCCGGTGGTCGCTGAGATGCAGGTTGCCTGGCACGGCCTGATCACCGATATCGACTATCCCGACCATGCGCGCTTCGGCCTGTTGGTCGACCATCTCGGCCGGGTCGGCGTCTATGCCGGCGACGGCGGCGCCTTCCGGCACGACTGGCTGCATATGTCGCCGCCGGTGCTGACCAAGCGGGTGGGACAGTGGGTGCACGTCGCCGCCTCGATCGCCCCCGGCGAGATTCGCATTTTCGTCGACGGCAAGCAGATCGAGCAGGTCAAGGCCGAACTGCCGACGCCCGCTATCGGCCCGGCGGCGCGCCTGCGCCTCGGCGCGATGGCGGAGGCCGGCGCGGCGCATGATCTCCTCGACGGCGACATAGCTTCGCCCTTTCTCGGCGACTTCGCGCTCGACGAGGCGGGCGCCGCCCGCATCTTCGCCGACCGCGCGCGCACACCTGTCACCGCGCTCGGCCTCGGGCCGCTGCATGGTTCGTGGCCGCTCCACGAGGAAATCGGCGAAACTGTGCGCGACGAGAGCGGGCAGGGCAGGAACGGCCGCATCGTCAACCACGGTACCTGGATGGTCGGCGGGCCAAACTTCGACGCGGCCAGCCGGCTGCCGCTTCAATATGATCCAGATGCGGACGCCGACCGCGGCCATGGGCTTAGGCTGTGCAGCGACGACCTCTTCGACGCGGGCTGGCCGGAGGCGGCGCGCTTCGCCATTCCGGCCGACGCGCCGTCCGGAATTTATGCTGTGCGCGTGCGGCTGGCTGGTCAACACCCGGCTGACGCGACCGTCGCGCCGTTCGTCGTGGTCCGCCGCCGGCCCCTGCGGAAGAAATCGGTGGCGGTACTCTGCTCGACCAACAACTGGCATGCCTACGGCCGCCGGCCGACGAACGAACTGGCCGTCTACGGGCTAACCTCGTCGCTCTATTCCGCGCACCTCAACGGCCGGCCGTTCTTCCACCTCGGCATGCGCCTGCCGATCCCGATGTCACAACCCTACGCTTTTGAGTCGACCCGTTCGACGCGGACCCGAAGCACGCATCTCGTGCGCACCGAGCGCTTCATGGAAGCCTGGCTCGCCCGGGAGGGTTATCCCTATGAGATGATCACCGACTTCGACCTCACCGAAGAACCGTCGCTGCTCGACAATTTCGCCGCGTTGATCATCGTCGGCCACAGCGAATACTGGACCGACGAGGCCCGGCAGGGCGCGATCGACTACCTCGATGGCGGCGGCAAGGTGCTGTGCATGTCGGGCGACACTCTGTCGGTGCGCGTCACCTTCGACAGCACGCGGCAGGTGATGGAATGCCGCAAGATCGTGTTCGAGGAGGATCCGCGCTGGCTGGCGCCGCCGCTGTGGGGCGAGAGCTGGCACAGCGAGGACCACCTGCCGGGCGGCTCCTACCGGCGCCTCGGCAAGCCGGCCTGGGATGTGCTCGGCATGAGCTTCAAGGGCATGATCGACGACGGCACCTCGAACGCCTTTTCCGCCTATACCGTGTTGGAACCGGATCATTTTTTGTTCCACACGCCGAACGATGTGGCGGTCGGACCTGACGGCAGGATCGGTACGAAAAGTCTCAACGGGCTGGGCGGCGCCAGCGGCTACGAGTTCGACGCCAATCTCGACCGCACCGGAATGGGTCCGGCGCCGCTGCCCGGCGTCGCCACGCTTGCCAGCGCGATCGGCCAGCGCAACATCGAGTGGCTGGGCGAGCGCAACCACGGCGCCGACCTGATCTACTGGGCGCGGCCCGCCGGCGGCACCGTCGTCAACTTCGGCAGCATCGGCTCGGCCGGCGCGCTGCCGGTGGATGCCGCCTTCGCCGACCTGGTGCGCAATACGCTGGCGCACTTCGGCATCCCCGCCGGTGGGGGCGCGGCGTGAACGCCATGGCGCGCGAGGCAACCATCCAGGGTACCCCCGTGGCGGTCCTTGCCCTTAGCAAGTCCTACGGCACGGTCAAGGCCGTCGACGACGTGACGCTGGAGGTCAAGGGCGGCGAGTTCGTAGCGCTGCTCGGCCCGAGCGGCAGCGGCAAGACCACGATCCTGATGACGATTGCCGGCTTCGAGACGCCCGACGTCGGCGTGATCGAGGTCGGCGGGCGCGACATCACCGCGCTGGCACCTGGCAAGCGTGAGATCGGCATGGTCTTCCAACGCTATGCGCTGTTTCCGCACATGACGGTGGCCGAAAACATCGCCTTCCCGCTGAAGATGCGCAAGATCGCCGGGCGCGAGGCGGCGACACGGGTGGATTCGGCACTGGCGATGGTGCGGCTCGAAGGCTATGGCGGCCGCCGCATCGGCCAGCTGTCGGGCGGGCAGCAGCAGCGCGTCGCGCTTGCCCGCGCGTTGGTCTATAACCCGCCGCTGCTCTTGATGGACGAGCCGCTCGGCGCGCTCGACAAGAACCTGCGCGAGGAGATGCAGCTCGAAATCAAGCGGCTGCAGAAGAAGCTCGGCGCCACCGTCGTCTACGTCACCCACGACCAGGGTGAGGCGCTGACCATGGCGGACCGCATCGCGGTCATGAACGACGGCCGCATCCAGCAGTTCGCAACGCCGCAGGAAATCTACGACAGGCCGGCGAACATTTTCGTTGCGCGCTTCATCGGCGAGACGAACTTCCTCGATGGCGAGCTCGTGAGGGATGGGGCAACATGGCGCTTTCGCACGGCCGGGGGGATGCTTCCGCTGCCGACGCCGGAGCCGGGCGACGCCTGGCGCGAGAAGGCGCCCGCGCGCCTCGCCGTGCGGCCCGAGCTGGTGCGACACGGCCCTGCGGCGGCCGGCGGGCTTGAGGGGCATGTCGAGGAACTCATCTATTCGGGCGGCACCATGGCCTGCCTCGTCAGGATTTCGGCCGACGCCTCGGTCATGGCGCGCGTGGCGGCATCGGACGCGGCAGGGCTATCGGTCGGCGACCGGGTCGGCGTGTCATGGCCGGCCGACCGCGTCAGGGTCTTCGTCTCATGAGCGCGGCGGCATCGGGACTGCGCCGCTACTGGTTCGGCGTCTCGACCCAACGCTACAGCCGGGCGATGACGGCGATGCTGCTTGCGCCGCTGCTTATCCTGCTGCTGGTGGCCTTTGTCTTCCCGATCGTCCGTTTCCTGTCGCTCTCCGTCTTCGACCCCGGCCCTACTCTCGACAATTTCCGCCAGCTCTGGGCGCGCGAGTTCTACACCACGATCGCGATCCGCACCTTCCGCACGGCGTTGATCGTGACTGCGGGAACGCTCGTGCTGGCCTATCCGGTCGCCTACCTGATGACGACGCTGCGCGGCGCCTGGGCCGGCTTCGTCGCCGCCATCGTCGTGCTGCCGTTGTGGATCAGCATTCTGGTGCGCACCTACGTCTGGACCGTGTTCCTCGGCCGCAACGGCATCATCAACTCGACGTTGACCGGCCTTGGCGTGATCGACCAGCCATTGACCCTGCTCAACACCGAGTTCGCGGTCTGGCTGGCGATGATCCAGATCCAGCTGCCGATGATGATCCTGCCGATCTATTCGTCGCTGCGCGCCATTCCTCCGGACCTCGGCATGGCGGCGCAGAGCCTTGGCGGCTCGCCGCGCGACGTGTTGCGCCATGTCACGCTGCCGCTCAGCCTGCCCGGCGTCGCCGCCGGCTCGGTGCTCGTCTTCATCATCTCGCTCGGCTACTTCATCACGCCCATGCTGCTCGGCGGCCCGCGCTCGATGATGATCGCGACGCTGATCACCCAGCAGGCGACGAAGTTCCTCGACTGGCCGATGGCCTCAGCGCTCGCCTCCGTCCTGATGGCCGTCACCATCGGCATGGTGCTGGTGTTCAACCGCGTACTGCGGCTCGACCGCGTCATGGGAGCCGGCTGATGGCGACCGCGGGGCAGGCAGGCCGCTTCTCCATCGCGCGTATCGCGCTCGCTGCCTTTGCCGGGCTGGTGTTGCTGTTCCTGGCGCTGCCGACCCTGATCGTCGTCCCGGTCTCGCTCAACCCGACCGAATACCTGTCGTTTCCGCCGGAAAGCCTGACGTTCCGCTGGTATGGCGAGTTCCTGACCGACGCCAAATGGCTGGCCGCGACCTGGCTGTCGATGCGGATCGGCCTGACCGTCACGGTGGTGTCGACCGTCGTGGGGACGATGGCCTCGCTGGCGATCGTGCGCGGCCTGCGCGGCGGCGGGCCGCTGCTCAATGCGCTGGTGACGGCGCCGCTGATCATCCCGACGATCGTCTATGCCATCGCCATCCTGCTGTTCTTCTCCAAGCTCGGCATCAGCGGCTCGTTCTGGGGCTTCGTGTTTGCGCATTCCGCGCTTGCCGTGCCCTATGTCGTTCTGATTGTGTCGGCCGCGCTCTATCGCTTCGACGTCAGCACCGAGCTTGCCGCGCTCAGCCTCGGCGCCTCGCGCTTCCAGTCGCTCTGGCACGTGACGCTGCCGTCGATCCGCCCCGCGCTGGCCACCGGCGCCATCTTCGCGTTCCTGACATCCTTCGACGATGCGACGGTGTCGTTCTTCCTCGCCAACCTCAACGACGTCACGCTGCCCAGAAAGATGTTCGAGAACCTGCAGTTCTTCGTCTCGCCGGTGCTGGCCGTCGTGGCGACGCTGCTCACCCTTTTCACGATCGCGCTGTTCGGCGCGGCGCAATGGTTGCGACCGAACCGGAACGGATAAGCCCCGGCGCCATCCGGGAAAGGAGGACCGGTATTGGATTGGACTGCGATGGCTGAAGCCTACCCGCACGGGCCGCAGGCCCGTCGCGCTAGACAATCGAAGACGGATCAAAATCGAACGAAGGGAACTGAACGATGAGCAGATGGGATTTTGTCCGGCTGAGCCGGCGAACCGCGCTGAAGCTGCTGGGTGCCGGTGCGGCGATCGCAGCAGTGGCGCATGCGCCCGCGATGGCGTTCACCGTGTCGGACGCCGCCAAGGCGGAGGGCCAGGTTGTGGTCGCCACCGCCGGCGGCATGCTGCAGGACGCGCTGGCGCAGCACCTCTATGACGCATTCACCCAGGCGACCGGGATCAAGGTGGTACCGGTCACCATCAATCCGGACGAGCAGTGGGCCAAGGTCAAGGCCGACAGCGAAAGCAAGAATGTCCAGTGGGACCTGGTCAATATTGGCCCCGACAGCCTGATCCTGCAGAAGGACTACCTGCTTGACCTCGGACCGAACTGCGAAGCGGTCCCCAACCTGCAGAAGAACGGCGCCGAGGGCGTATGCCAGCAGCGCGGCTTCCTCTATATCCTCGGCGGATACATTCTCGGCGTGAACACCAAGACCTTCCCGGACGGCGGACCGAAGAACTCGACCGAGTTCTTCGACACCGCAAAATTCCCCGGACCGCGCGCCATGGCCGCCAACGAGCCCGTCTACAACATGATGATCGCGCTGACTGCCGACGGCGTACCGCAGGATCAGCTGTTTCCGATCGACATCAAGCGCGCTCTGGCCAAGATGGACCAACTCAAGCCGTCGATCGCATCCTGGTGGGAATCGAGCGACCAGGCGATGACCAACTGGCGCAGCGGCGAGGTGGTGATGTCCATGTTCTGGGCCGGTCGCATCCCGCAGCTTCGCAAGGCGGGTGAGCCGATCGCGCCGGTCTGGGCGGGCTTCCCGAAGGACATCTCAGGCTTCGGCATCCTCGCGGAGGCCCCGCACAAGGAAGCCGCCAAGGCATTCATAGACTTCTTCTTCGCCGATGAAAGCGCGCAGCGCGTGCTCGATCTGTCGCAGCAGATCAATTACGACCCGCCGAACAAGAAGTCGCTCGAACTGCCGAACGACGTCGACCCGGCGACGCGCGCGACTTTCCCGGCCAACTGGAATTCGCTGCTGTCGATGGACAACGAAAAGCTCGCTCCGCAGCGCAAGGAGATCGAGGAAGCCTGGCAGGAGTGGATCGCCAAGTAGGCGAACGGCGATCATCGTAATGCGGGCGCGCGGTGCTGCCGCGCGCCCAGGGAGGGTGGAATGCGTGTCGCGATCGTGGGCACCGGCGGCATAGCGCGCGTCCACCAGCGCGTCATCCGCGAACTGGGCGGCGAGGTGGTCGGCGTCTGCGGTCGCTCGCTGGCGTCCGCGCGGGCCTTTGGTGGCGCGCCGGCCTACGACAATCTCGCGGCAATGCTGCGCGAGCAGAAGCCGGACATCCTTAACATCTGCACGCCGAACCACCTGCACGCCGAGCAGGCGCTGACGGGCTTCGCCGCCGGCGTGCATGTGATCTGCGAAAAGCCGCTGGCGACGTCGAGCGACGAGGCGCGCCGCATGATCGACGCCGCTGACAAGGCGAGGCGCGTCGGCGCGGTCACCTACAACTATCGCGGCTATCCGTTGGTCGAGGTGCTGCGCCGCCGCACCCAGGCCGGCGATTTCGGCGCGATCCGGCGGGTCGGCGGCTGCTACCTTTCGGACGACGGCTACGACCCGCAAAAGTATATGTGGCATTTCACGCCCGGCAGCGTCGGTCCCGGCTACGCGCTGATGGACATAGGTGTCCACTGGTTCGACCTCGTCGAGCACGTCTCCGGCCAGCGCATCACTGAAATGATGGCGCAGCTTTCGATCCACCAGAAGCGGCGGATCTGGCAGGGCGGCGACGGCCAGGGGCCGCGCCCGCCGGGCAAGACCGCCGCCGACGGCAGCGTCGAGGTCGAGATGGATGTTGAGGACCAGGCCGACGTGCTTATCCGGCTTGCCAATGGCGCGGCCGGGGCCTCGACGATTAGCTGCGTCTCGGTCGGGCATCCCAACACGATCGTGCTGTCGGCAGACGGCTCCGAAAAGGGCTTTCACTGGAACCAGCAGGAGCCGAATGTCTATCGCGAGCGCGCCATCGACGGAGAGACCGTGCGGCAGCGCAGTCCCGGCTCGATGGACACGGATGCCGCCTGGATGACGGCACTGCCGGCCGGCCATGCCGAAGGCTATCTCGACGCCTTCCGCAACATCGTGCGGCAGATCTGGGCCGGGATCGACGGAAAGCCCTCCGGCTATCCCTCCTTTGCGGACGGGCTGCGCGGTGTGGTACTGGTGGAATCGGCGGTAAGAAGCGCGCGCGAGCGCCGCAGCGTCGACGTCGCCTGACAGCAACATCGCGCGGTTGCGACATGACAGTTGCCGATCCTCCGCCGCTGGCCGGCATCAAGGTTCTCGACCTTTCCCGCGTGCTCGCCGGCCCCTGGTGCACGCAGACGCTGGCTGACCTCGGCGCCGACATCTGGAAGATCGAGGCGCCGGAAGGCGGCGACGATACCCGCACGTGGCTGAAGCCGCAGCTCAACGGCGAGGCGACCTATTTCATGAGCGCCAACCGATCGAAACGCTCGCTGGCGGTCAATTTGCGCCATCCCGACGGCCAGGCGATCGTGCAGGAACTGGCGAAAAAGGCTGACGTGCTGGTCGAGAATTTCCGCATCGGCGCTCTCGACCGTTATGGCCTCGGCTATGAGGCGTTGGCGAAACTCAACCCGCGGCTGATCTACTGCTCGATTTCCGGCTACGGCCGCACGGGGCCTCGCGCCGAGGAAGCCGGTTACGACTTCGTCATCCAGGCCGAGTCCGGGCTGATGGCGATCACCGGCGAGCCCGACGGCGCGCCGATGCGGCTCGGCGTCGCCATCACCGATATCGCCACCGGCATGAACGCCGTGCAGGCTATCCTTGCCGCGCTGCTCTCCCGCCACGCGACAGGGCGAGGGCAGTTCATCGACCTGTCGCTGCACGACACGGGCGTCGCGCTGCTCGCCAATATCGGCCAGGGATGCCTGGCGACCGGGCAGCACCCCGGCCGGTTCGGCAACGCCCATGCCAGCATCGTGCCCTACCAGGCCTTTCCGAGCGCCGATGGCATGTTCGTGCTGGCGATCGGCAACGATCCGCAGTTCCGCACCTTGTGCGAGGCGGTGATCGAGCGGCCCGAAATACCGAAGGATCCGCGCTTCCGCACCAACCTGCTGCGCATCGAAAACCGCGTCGAACTGGTGGAAATCCTCTCGGATTGCTTCCGCACCCAGTCGACGAAGGAATGGATGCGGCGCCTGCGCAAGGCCGGTCTGCCTGGCGGCGAGATCCGCGACGTGCTCGACACGCTGGCGAGCCCCGAGGTCGAGGCGCGCGGGATGGTCGCCAGCATGCCCGACGCGAAGCACGGCACGCTGCGCACGCTGGCTTCGCCGCTGCATCTGAGGGGCACGCCGCCGCGCCGTCCGTCGGCGCCGCCGCGCCTCGGCGAGCATACGGACGAGGTGCTCTCCGAGGTGCTGGGCTCCGCGCCCGATGTGCTTGCGGGCTGGCGGAAGGTGGGCGCGATCGCCTGATCTTTTTACGCGGAGGGTCGCGTCGTGACGGAAAAGCCCGCCTCGCGCGCCATGGCCAGCAGCGAACGGTAGCCCTTCGTGGCATAGGTGAGGGGATGCGCCTTGGCCGGGTCCTGCTCGGCTTCGACGACCAGCCACCCCTCGAAGCCGCGGCGGGCGAGCGGCTTCAGAAGCGCCGTGAAGTCGACGGACCCGTCGCCCGGGACGGTGAAAATGCCTTCCATGACCGCGCCCATGAAACTCATGTCCTCGCGCCGCGCCTTTGCCAGGATTGGCGCGCGCACGTCCTTGCAGTGGAAATGCACCACCCTGGCGAGGTGGCGGGCGAGCAGGCTCGCCGGGTCGCCGCCGGAAAACAGGCAATGGCCGGTATCGAAGAGCAGGCCGACACTCGGGCCGGTCACCGCCATGAACCGGTCGATCTCGGCGTCGGTTTCGACGATCGTGCCCATGTGGTGATGGAATGCCATGCCCACGCCGAAGTCGCGCATGCGGTCGGCCAGCGCCGTCACCTTCTGGCCGTAGCCCGCCCACTCGCCATCGGCGAGCCTGGGGCGCTGCGAAATCGGCGCAAAAATTCCGTCGTGGCGGCCGCGCGAGGTGTCGGCATAGACGACCAGCCTCGCGCCGAGGTCGCGCAGCAGCGTGAGATGCGGCAGGATGGCGTTGAACTCGTCGTCGACGCTGCGGTCGAGGATGCGGCCATCGTACCAGCCCGAGACCAGTTCCAGGCCGTGGCCGGCCAGGATCGGTCCGAGTTCGGCGCTCTTGCGCGGAAACTTGCCGCCGAGTTCGGTGCCGAGATACCCGGCCTGCGCGGTCTCGCTGAGGCAGGTTTCCAGCGGCGTGTCGCCGCCGAGTTCCGGCACGTCGTCATTGGTCCAGGTGATGGGATTGATGCCGATCTTGACGCTCATGCGGCCGGCCTTTCGTAGGTCTCGGGTTGTCGATGCGGCGGCCGGAGGCGCCGGAATGGAAATCACAGTAATCGAGAACCCGTCGCCAAATCCATTCCAGCCGATTCGTGAAGGTCCAGCACGGCCGTTCGGGTCGGGAGGGGAGGCCCGGACGCGCGCAGCATCTTGATGGCGGCGGCCGCAGCGCCGAACCCGTTGTCGATGTTGACCACGACCACGCCGGGCGCGCAGCTTGCCAGTGCGGCGTTGAGCGCGACGTTGCCGCCCGCAGCGACGCCGTAGCCGACCGAACTGGGCACCGCGATGACCGGCGCGGCAACGAGCCCGCCCAGCACGCTGAACAGCGCGCCTTCCATGCCGGCGACGGCGATGACCACGCGCAAGCGCCGGATCTCCTCGATGCGCGCGTTCAAACGCCAAAGGCCGGCGACGCCGACATCTGCGACAACCGGCGCTGCGTGGCCGCAGAAGGCCAGCGCCTGCGCCGCTTCCCGTGCAACCGGCAGGTCGGAGGTTCCGGCGGCCACGATCCCGATGCCCGTGTCGGCCGTGGCGACCGCTCCGCCCAGTACCGCCGTGCGCGACAGCGGATCGTAGTGGAGTCCGTCACGGGTCTCGGCGGAGAGTTCGGAATGTGCCCCGACCTCGAGGCGCGTGAGCAGCAGGCGCTCGCCTTTTTCGCGCGCGGCCGCCACGATCGTGCCGATCTGGACGGCGCTCTTGTGAGCGCAAAGCACCGCCTCGGGCACGCCGGTGCGCTCCCCGCGCTTCCAGTCGAACTCGAAATCCACCGTTAGCCCCGCACGAACATGGAGCCGCGCCGATACGGCCGCGCGCCGGCAAAGCGCCGGCCGCCGACTTCGCAGAGCCCGGCGACAATCGCGGCCAGCCGCTCGCTATCGCCCGCGGCGTCGTCGCCGAACTCGAGCAAAACGCCGCCGTGGGTGATGCGGCAGCGCATCGTCGCCGCTTTGGGCGCAACGGCGGCAAGCTGCCGCTCCGCCAGTTCGACGAAGGCCAGATCCGCCGCGTCGATGGTGATGCCGGTCTCGACGCGGCTGGCGAGGCAGGGCTGCGCCGGCAGTTCGGCGATGCCACCAAGGCCAAGGTCGCGCGCCAACGCGCGCACATCCGCCTTGGCCATGCGCGCCTCGATCAGCGGGTGGACGACGTCGCGTTCGGCCGCTGCGAGCAGGCCCGGCCGGTAGTCGCCGAGGTCGTCGAGGTTGGCGCCGGATGCGATCCAGTGCTCGGTCAGGCCGCGGATGCGGTCATAAAGGTTGGTCTTGCAGAAGTAGCAGCGGTTGGTCGGATTGTCGCGATAGCGCGGATCGTCGAACTCGCCGGTGCCGGTGACGATCAGCGTCCAGCCTTCGGTGCCAGCCAGGTTGCGCACGCGCGCCGTCGCCTCGGCGGGCACGGCCGGCGATACCGCATGCATGACGGTGACTTTCTTCGGGCCGAGGCGATGCGCGAAGGTGGCGAGCGTCATGGAATCAACGCCGCCACTGACCGCGATGGCGAGCGGACCGAGCCTTTCGAGTACGGCGCCGAGCCGCTGGGCGGGGTCGGTCTCAATCATCGCCGTTTTCCCCGCGACGTTTTTGCGCGCGCCGCTCCGCAAGCGTGTCGCCGGTGAGCGCGTCGCTCTCGGCCTTGGCGGTGCTGCCACCCGGCCGGCCGACACGCTTGACCGCGACGCCGGCAGAAATATCGGCGTCGCGGCGAAGCACCAGCCGGCGCTCCTCGCGCAGACGAAGGCCGATCGTGGCCGTCTGGGCGAAGCAGCGGTTTGCGACGGACTGCGCGGCCTCGGGGCGCGCCAGCAGGCGGAAGGACGACACCGGCCGGCCCTTCTTGCCGAGCCGCTGGCCGATCGACAGGTCGAGCACGCCGGGGGTGGCGCGCAGCCGTTCCGCCGCGACGCCGATCTCCTCGCCGGTCATGTCGTCGATCTCGAACTCGATGACGGCGACGTGGTCCGACGTCACTTCGTCCTTGGCCAAGTCGGGCGGCGCCTCGAAGACCATGGCGCGCAGGATGTTGGGCATGCCTGGCAGCCGGCGGGTGCCGGCGCCGGTGCCGGAGGCGACAAGGCGGCCGCCGGCGCCACGCGCGGCAGGGTCGAGATGCTTCAGGATCGCCGCGCCGGTGGGGGTAACGCGCTCACCGGAAATGCCGTCGTCGCGCCAGTCGAACCCTTCCAGGATCATGGCGGTGGCCGGAGCCGGGATCGGCAGCAGCCCATGCGCGGTCCGAACCAGACCGCCGCCGCGCGGCAGCGGCGAAACGGTCCAGGCAGCGCCGTCGAGCGCTGCGGCGATGCTGCCGGCGGCCACGACATCGAGCAGCGAATCCCAATCGGCGATCTCGTGAAAATGCACCTCCTCTACGGGCACGCTATGGATGGTGGCCTCGGCTTCCGCGATGATTGTCAGGATGGCGACCGCGTGGCGCGCCGTGCCTTCATGCAGCGCGGCATGCTCGATGCGTGCGACCATGTCGACGAAGGTGCCGGCATCGGCCGCGTGGCGATGGTCGGGTTCGGCAACGGGCGATGCGCCACCCCCATGATCGCAATCGCCGTGACGGTGGTGGCCGCCGTGACCATGGTGCCCGGGGTGATCGTGGCCGGGGTGCGCCGGCTCGAGCCGGCGTGGCTGAGGAGCCTTGGCGGTCTCCAGCCTGAAACGTAGCGCCCGGATGCCGCCGCTTTCGCCTTCCTCCAGCCCAACCCTTCCCGCCGCCTGCGGCAAAACAGCGGCGGCGTCGGCAAGTACGCGCGGTTTGAGATCCGGAAAGGCGTCGAGCATCGCGGCGACGAACATGTCGCCGGCGATCCCGCCCACCGCATCCAGATGGATGGCCTTCATGCCGCCGCCCGGCGATGGACGGGCACGACGTACGGTCCCTCGGGGATGACCGCGACCGCACCGTCATCGTGGCGCGCGACGCTGTCGGCGATCGCTGCATCCAGCGACGGCACAAGCTCGACGCCGGTGATGCGCCGCTCCTCGGCGTCGAGGCCGGTGGTGTAGAGCTGGATGCGCCCGACACGCATCGGCTTCAACTGCATCTCGGTCTGCCATTCGTCGACATCGGCGAGCGTCTTGGCCGTCAGGGTGGCCAGGAATTTCTGCGGGCCGAGTTCGACCAGCCGCTCCTGCGCGGCGCGAAATTCATGACTGCCGAAACCTTCGGAGCATTCGGAAGCGATGATCAGCGTGCCGCCGGGCTCGAGGATGTCGAGCGGCGTCACCATGCCCTTGATCGTCTGGTAGTAGGTCTTGTCGAGCGGATATCCGGCCGAGGAGGTGACCACGGTGCGGAACCGCCGCGGCACCTTGATCATGGTCGCGTCGGTGACGAAATCGACCGCCTCCAAATGGCTGGCGATGATCTCGCCGAAGCTGACGCAGACGAGGTCGCGCTCCTCGTCGAGCACAGTGTTCAGCGCGTATATTTCTCCCACCATGCGCACGATCTGCAGCTGCTCCTCGTGCAGCGGGTTGCCGACCAGATTGCACTGCACCGCCAGCGGGTCTTCCATGAAGCGCGCGGAGTGAAAGGTGCGGATCGTCTCGTGGCCGGCCACGCCCGGCGCCACCACCTTTCGGCCGCCGGACCACCCGGCCATGAAATGCGGCTCGACGAGGCCGGTCGCGATCCTGAGATCGGCCTCGACAAAGAGACGGTTAAGCTTCACCGGCGTGCCGCGTGTCGGCGTCGCGCCGAGGTCGACCTGGTCTTCGACTTTGCGGGCAAAATGGTTGGTCACGCGCACGGTGCGCTGGACCCACGGATCGCCGATCAGTTCGGCAAGCTCGTCGCCCTCGTTCGGCCGGTGCAGCCCGGTCGCTACCAGCACGTCGATGCGCTCGGCCGGAATGCCCCCGGCAATCATCGCCTCGATTATCGGCCGCAAGAAGAGCCGGTTGGGCACCGGCCGCGTGATGTCACAGATGAGGATGCAGGCGCTCTTGCGGCCACGGACCAGTTCGGAGAGCGGCGGCGCGCCGACAGGACTGTCGAAGGCGGCGCGGATCGCGGCCCGATTGTCGGGAAGCTTTGGTAGCACCGCCTTGCGCAAAAGGGTCGGGGTGGCACCGGCCGGCAGCGACAGCGGCAACATGCCTCGCCCGAAGGCAATCTCGATCGGCCCGCTGTCCCGCATTTGCACCTCCCGTCTGCCCGGCTTGCTTCTCATCCTCGCCTGGTGCTCACAAGGCTACCCACTTCGCCGCACTTTAGGAAGTCTCGGGGCGGCACGCGGACTCCGGCGGCCGATGGAGTCCTGCTGGCCCAGACAAAATTACAGCCAACCGTCACGCCGGCTCTGGCATATTGTGCACTGCAACAGGCGCTCTAGTCTCATGAGATAATGCAGCATGCAGCAACGCCTCCATTGCGCGCGGCCGCGGCCGGCCTGGTCGGCATGGGGGCGGCCATGGGCATCGGCCGGTTCATCTACACGCCGATCCTTCCCGGCATGATGGAAGAACTCGGCCTGTCGGCGTCCGATGCAGGGCTGATCGCGTCCGCCAACTACCTTGGCTACCTGCTCGGCGCGGTCCTTGCCGCCGGCGCCTGGGCGGCCGGCGTCGAGACCGCCATTTTGGTGACGGCACTCTCCGCCAACGCGCTGCTGCTCGCGGCGATGGGACTGACCAGCAGCATCGGCGCCTTCATCGCCCTGCGCCTGTGTGGGGGGCTGGCCTCCGCGTTCATCATGATCTTCCTGTCGACACGGGTGTTGGGTAGGCTGGTCGCCTCCGGCCGCTCCGAACTCCAGGCGATGCACTTCAGCGGCGTGGGTGTCGGGATTGCCGCCGCGTCCGTCATCATCCTCGTGCTGGCCATCCAAGGCGCCGGCTGGCAGGCGGGCTGGTTCTGGGGTGCGGGGCTGGCGGCGTTCGCCGCGATCCTCGTGCCTGCGATGCTGCGCTCCAGCAATGGCGCGGCGACACGCGCCGCGTCCGTAGAGCCGCCTCTGCCGGCCGACCGCGCCCTGCGCGCCGTGATCTTCGCCTACGGCCTGTTCGGCTTCGGCTACATCGTCACCGCCACCTTCCTGATTGCCATCGTGCGGGCGAACGGCAGCGGGCCGCTGTTCGAGCCGGTCGTCTGGCTGGTCACCGGCCTCGCCAGCGCGCCTTCGACCTGGCTTTGGCAGCGCATCGGAATGCGCACCGGGTTGGCCCCCGCCTTCGTCGGCTGCTGCGTGGTCGAGGCGGTCGGCGTGGTCGCAAGCGTCTCGATCGGCGGCCATGCCGGCCCCCTGATCGCCGGCGCCCTGCTCGGCGGCACGTTCGTTGCCGCCACCGCCCTCGGCCTGCAGATCGGCCGCACACTGGCGCCGATGGCGCCGCGCCGCGCGCTGGCGCTGATGACGGCCGCGTTCGGCGTCGGCCAGATCAGCGGGCCGGTGGTGACCGGCTACCTCGCCGACCTTGCCGGCTACACGCTGCCCTCCGTCCTTGCCGCTCTCGCATTGTTGATCGCGGCGCTGGTGGTGTTGCGCACGCCATTGCCAAATTCGCCATGATTTGACCGTGACTGCCGCGCGACCGGCAGCCATTTCCATTGCCGGTGAATTGTGACTTCATGGCCGCGATAGCGCCGACGGGGGATTTCAGCACGTGTTCGTATCATTTTTTCCGATGCCCAAGTGGTTCTTCGCTTCGGCCGTCGCCTGGAGCATCGTGCTGGTGATCCTGTGGTTCGCGGGAGGCGAGCAACTGGGCGCCGTCTTGGGCATGCCTCCGGCCGCTCCGGACGCCGCCCCGATCATCGGACCGCAGGTCTTCCTCACGCCGTCCTTCCTCTGGTTTTATTGCTACTTTGCCGTCGGCGTGCTGCTGTTTTTCCTCTTCTGGTCCTGGTATGCGCCGCACCCCTGGCAGAACTGGTCGATCCTCGGCTCCGGGCTCATTCTCTTCACCACCAATTTTTCGGTGCAGGTCAGCGTCGCGCTCAACAACTGGCGCGGCGAATTCTACGACATGGTGCAGAAGGCGCTTACCACGGCCGGGTCCGTGCAGCCCGAGCAGCTCTATCTGGGTGTCGGCCAGTTCCTGTCGCTGGCGCTGGTGGGCATAACGGTGGCGGTGCTCAACATATTCTTCGTGCGCCACTACGTGTTTCGCTGGCGCACCGCCATGAACGACTATTTCACGAATTACTGGCCGCGCCTGCGCCATATCGAAGGCGCCTCGCAGCGCGTCCAGGACGACACGATGCGGTTCTCCTCCACCATGCAGGGGCTGGGGGTGAGCCTAATCGATTCGGCGATGACGCTGATCGCCTTCCTACCGCTGCTGGCCGGCCTGTCGACGCACATCACCGCGCTGCCGCTCGTCGGCTCCATTCCTTACCCGCTGGTGATCGCGGCAATCCTCTGGTCGCTGTTCGGCACGGTGCTGCTTGCCGTCGTCGGCATCAAGCTGCCCGGCCTGGAGTTCCGCAACCAGCGCGTCGAGGCGGCCTTCCGCAAGGAGCTGGTCTACGGCGAGGACGACCCGAACCGCGCCCAGCCGCCGACGCTGGCGGAGCTTTTCTCCAACGTGCGGAAAAACTATTTCCGGCTCTATCTGCACTACGTCTATTTCGATGTGGTGCGCTATCTCTACCTGCAGTCGGATGCGGTCTTCGCGACCCTGATCCTGGTGCCGACGATCGCGGTGGGCAAGATCACGTTCGGCCTGTTCCAGCAGATCGTCTCGGCGTTCAGCCAGGTGGCAAACTCGTTCCAGTACCTCGTCAATTCGTGGCCGACGATCGTGGAGCTCATCTCGATCTACAAGCGCCTGCGCGCCTTCGAGGCGACGCTGGACGGAGCACCGCTGCCGGAAATCGACCGGCGTTATCTGGAACGCGCGGCCCGCGAGGGCGAGGTGTCGGCGACGGCGGAGTAGCGGTCAGCCACCGGCGGCGGCCGCCGCCGGGTGGCCGGTCGCGTCGAGATAGGCCTGGTAGGAGACGCAGCGCACGTCGGCCCGGACGCACACATCCTCGGCGAAGCGCTCAAGCGCCCGCCAGTAGGCGCCGTCGTTCATCAGTGTGAAATGGAAGCCAATCTGCAGCGGAATGCGCTTGTCGCCGTACTCGTGCTCGAAGGCGGCCATGAAGGCGTCGAGGGCGCGGTTCTCGAAACCGGCGGCTTGCGACGGCCGCTCTAAACCCCCGGAATGGCGGACGTAGAGGTTGTAGTCCATGGCGATGACACGTCTTTCCGACGGACCCTCGGGTATCTGCGGCAGCGCGAAATGCGCCACCGTGCCACCGGTCGGCATCGCCGGTCCCTTGGAAATGCCGCTGGCGTCGTAATGGAAGCCGCGCTCGGCAAGCGCGGCGTAGAGTGCCTTGGTGGTCGAAAGGTAGGGCGCGCGAAACCCGTGCACCATGCCGGCCGACATCGCCTTCCAGTCCGGCGGCTCCTTCAGCCCGTTCAGCGCATAAGCGCCCACAAGGATGGTTTCGAATGCGTCGAACTCGGCAAGCCAGTCCGACTTGCTCCAGGCCTTGCCGTCGAAATGGCCGCAGCCATGCGAGGCGATCTCATGGTCCTCCGACTTCGCCAATCGGATTTGGGCCAGCCGCCCGGCGACCTCCTCGCGCGTCTGCGCGAAGCCGACATTGGAACTGCCCGCGGCGGCGTGCGGCGGCTGGTAGGCGTGGCGGGTCTCTTTCGAGAGCAGGAAGACGCAGGACAGGAAATAGGTGAAGCGCGCGCCGGTGCGGGCGGCGAGTTCGCGGCTGCGCTGCCATTGCGCCAGATCGTGTGCGCCGTCGAAGGAAATGATCACATATTGCGGCATGGGCTCGGCGGCTGCCGCCTGCACGCTCGCCGGGACGGCTAGGCTGAGGACGGAAGCGACGACTCGGAACGCAACGGGCATGGAGGGGAGGCAAGCTGGCTGGCGGCGGGACTCTTCGCCTAGCCGGCAAATGTGGCGTCGATGCGATTCTGGCGCTCCGGGCCGGCTTTTTATGGCGCACCCCTTCCATGTGCCCGATTTTCGGATAAAACGCGGGTCCACAAAGCGCCGGGCAGGCGCAGGCACGGTTTTTCTATGTCCGACGACAGTTTCATCCGCGAAGTCAACGAGGAGATGCGCCGCGCGCAGGCGAAGGCGCTGTGGGACCGATATGGGCCTGCCGGGATCGTCGTGGCGCTCGTCATTATTCTCGGTACCGCCGGCTGGGTCGCCTGGGACTACTGGACCCAGACGCGCGCCAACCGCTCGGGCGACGCCTTTTCTCAGGCGCTGACGCTCGCCACGTCGGGAAAGAGCGACGAGGCGCTGACCGCCTTCGAAGGGCTGGAAAAGGACGGCTACGGCGCCTATCCGATCTTGGCGCGCATGCGTGCCGCGACCGTGCTTTTCGAGAAGGGCGACTTCGACGGATCCGTAAAGGCATTCGACGACGTCGCCGCCGACAATTCGATCCCGCAGGTGCTGCGCGACATGGCGAAGCTGCGCGCCGGCTTTATCCTCGTCGACCACGGCACCTACGAGGACGTCAACGGCCGCCTGGAGGGTATGACGGCGGATTCCCAGCCGCTGCGCTTCTCGGCGCGCGAGGCGATCGGCCTCTCCGCGTGGAAGTCGGGCAACACCGCCGAGGCGCTCAGGCTTTTCGAACTCATCCAGAACGACCAGGCAGCCCCGCGCAATGCGCGCGATCGCGCCACCATGATGGCCGAACTGATCCGCGGCTCCGGCGGCGGCGCCTGACCGCCCGCCATGTCCTATAAGCTTGCGATTGTCGGCAGGCCCAACGTCGGCAAGTCCACGCTGTTCAACCGGCTCGCCGGGCGCAAGCTTGCGATCGTCGACGACACGCCGGGAGTGACCCGCGATCGCCGGGTGCATGCTGCCCGGCTCTACGACCTCGAATTCGAGGTGATCGACACCGCCGGCCTCGAGGACGCCGCGCCCGAGACGCTGTCGGGCCGCATGCGCGCCCAGACCGAGACAGCGATCGGCGAGGCCGACCTCGTGCTGTTCCTGATCGATGCCAAGGTCGGGCTGATGCCCGACGATCGCACCTTTGCCGAGGTGGTCCGCCGCTCCGGCAAGCCGGTCGTGCTGGTCGCCAACAAGGCCGAGGCGCGCGGTGCGCAGGCGGGCATGCTGGAGGCGTGGGAACTCGGCCTAGGCGAGCCCATCCCGATTTCGGCCGAGCACGGCCAGGGCATGCCGGACCTGCGCGAGGCGATCATCGCAGCACTCGGCGAGGCGCGCGCCTTCGGCGAGGACGAAGCCGACAATTTCGCCTTAGGCGAGGTGCTGATCGGCGAGGACATCGATGATCCCGACGCCGAGGAGGAGCCGGCCTACGACGACAGCAAGCCGCTGCGGATCGCGGTGGTCGGCCGGCCAAACGCCGGCAAGTCGACGCTGATCAATGCGCTGATCGGCGAGGAGCGGCTGCTGACCGGGCCGGAAGCGGGTATCACCCGCGATTCCATTTCGGTCGACTGGGACTGGCGCGGCCGCCGCATCCGCCTGCACGACACCGCGGGCATGCGCCGCAAGGCGAAGGTCCAGGAGAAGCTGGAAAAGCTTTCGGTGGCCGACGGGCTGCGCGCGATCCGCTTCGCCGAGGTCGTCATCATCGTCTTCGACGCGACCATTCCCTTCGAGAAGCAGGACCTCCAGATCGCGGACCTCATCGTCCGCGAGGGCAGGGCGCCGGTCATCGCCTTCAACAAGTGGGACCTGGTCGAAAATCCGCAGCAGCATCTCGCCGAATTGCGCGAGAAGACCGAGCGGTTGCTGCCGCAGGCACGTGGCATCCAGGCCGTCACCGTCTCGGCCGAGACTGGGCGCGGTCTCGACCGGCTGATGGACGCGGTGGTGACCACCCATCGCATATGGAACCGCCGCGTCTCGACCGGTAGGCTCAACCGTTGGCTCGAGGGCGTGCTGGCGCATCACCCGCCGCCGGCCGTCGCGGGCCGTCGGCTGAAGATCAAATACATCACGCAGGCAAAAACCCGCCCGCCGGGGTTCGTCGTGTCCTGCTCTCGGCCCGATGCCGTGCCGCAGTCCTATGTCCGCTACCTGGTGAACTCGTTGCGCGAAGCTTTCGACATGCCGGGAGTCCCCATTCGGCTGATGTTGCGCGCATCGGACAATCCGTTTGCCGGCCGTTCCGGCAAACGCGGCTGAAGCGGCCAGCAGGCGACTGCTGCGATGCACACGCCGGCCGAATGTGGCATGATCCGGCCCCGGATACGGGATGCCCGACCGCTTGTGGCCGACCGGCGAAAGTCACGTCAGCATCGGAAGCAGGGAACACCACGATGCCACCAATGCCTTCTTGCCGACATCTGGACCTCGGGGCGGACGACACTCTCCGATGAGTGAGGTGCGGGCGTCATCGTCGCCTGGTCGCGACCAGCCCATGACCGCCTTCCGGCGGCGCCTGCGCCTGCTTTACCGCGGTCACGGCAAGGGTGCGAGGGTGTTTCAGGCGGCGGTCGTGCTGATCGACCTCGCCATCATCGCATTCTTCATCGCGACGCCGGTTCTGCAGGCGCAGCCTTCGTTCCTGTGGATCGACTATTCCGTGGCGGCACTGCTCGCCGTTGATCTGGTGGCGGGCCTCCTAGCAACCACTGTCCCATCGGAACGCTTACGCCAGCCGACATTCTGGGTCGATCTGTTCGTTCTGGTGACGCTGCTGTTTCCCGCATCGCTCGTGAATCTGGGCTTTCTTCGGATACTGCGGCTATGGTCGCTGTCTCGCAGTGGTATGCTCTGGAGGCCGCTTGCCGGATGGGGCTTGGAGAGTTGGCAGGAGCAGATGCATGCGGTGGTCAACCTGCTGACCTTCCTGTTCATCATGACGGGCTTTGTCTACACGTTCTTCTTCCGGACCGGCTCCGGCATCACCGAGTATGTCGACGCGCTCTATTTCACTGTCGCCACCGTAACCACCACCGGCTTCGGCGACATCGTCCTGCCGGGGATCGCCGGCAAGCTGACTTCGATCGTCACGATGATCATCGGTATCTCGCTGTTCGTGCGGCTGGCGCAGCTGATCTTCCGGCCCACCAAGGTGTTCTTTCCCTGCCCCGAATGCGCGCTGCAGCGGCATGACGCGGATGCGGTATACTGCAAGGCGTGCGGCCACTTGATGAAGATTCCGGACGACGACGATACGTGACGGGTCCGCATTGCGGGCGCCCGCCTGGCGGCGAAGATCGAAGCGTTGTGCGGCAGTCTTGCTCAGGCTGCCGGCCCCGCGCCGCGTTAACTATACATCAAGGTTAATGGACCACTCTTCCGGGCCTGTGGCAGCGTTGCGTTCTGGAGAGTTTCCTTGCATCGACGACTCGTAAGGCGGCTGAGGGATCGTGTTGCGTCCGGCCGTTCATGGGTGTCGCCGCTCGTCGTGGGCATCGGCATCTGGATCGGGTTTCCGACCGGCACGGCGTTTCAGGACATGTCATCGATGATCGGCGGTGGCGAAGCCGGCGGGGTGCGCTGGGCCGCCTTCGTGGAGCGCGCGGTGGCCGGTTCGGTGCAGGCGGCCGAGATGCCGTTCCTCGATGCCACCGTCACCGGTTCGGTGATTTCGGGCGCCGGCGTGGAGGTGCCCGGCATCGGCGCCGTGTCGTTCCGCAAGCAGGCGAGCGCCAGCGTCACGCCTGACGAGATGCGCGTGGTGCGCACCGACAAGAAGGGGCGCCTGGTCAAGGTCGCGCCCGTGGCACCGCCAAAAGCCTTCAATGCCGGCTCAATCTTCCAGCGCACCAGCATGCTTTCCGGCGGCGACGATTCCGAACTGCGCATGGCGTTTGCGCGCCCCGCGATCGAGGGCAAGGAAGTGCAGATCGCCTCCGCCTTCCATGTGCGCGAGGAGAGGCCGAAAAATGCCGGCGTGCCGGCCATCCTTGCTCCGCTGGTCACCAGCGATACTGCGGACGTTCTGGCTACGGCCTACGCGCCGCCCGAGCCCGATTATGCGAAGACGTCGCCGTTCGAGACGCTGCTCGGAGCCGACGATCCCAACCGGGGCCGCTTCATTCCGCCGCTGGCGGAGGGCGACCACGACTGGATGAACAAGCCGCTGCCGCCGTCGGTGTTCACCAAGGCCGAGCAGAAGTGCCTGGCGAATGCGATCTATTTCGAGGCGCGCGGAGAGAGCCTGCGCGGCCAGGCCGCCGTGGCGCAGGTGGTGCTGAATCGGGTGCGCAACCCTGCCTACCCGTCGACCATCTGCGGCGTCGTCTACCAGAACCAGGACTGGAAGAACCGCTGCCAGTTCTCGTTCGCCTGCGACGGCATCAAGGACCGCATCACCAACCAGGTCAACTACCGCGTCGCCGAGCAGGTCGCCATGGCGGTGACGGCCGGAAAGATCTTCCTGCCGGAGGTCGCCTCTTCAACTCACTACTATGCAACCTACGTCAGTCCGCGCTGGGCCAAGACCATGCAGCAGATGAAGAAAATCGGCCTTCATATCTTCTACCGCACCTATGGCGGCGGCTGGAGCTAAGGCGCGGATTCGCGCCCTTGTCCGCCCGGGTTTCGCCGGGCAACATGTCGCACCCCCCCAAACGATTGATTTCATTGCAATAAATTCCGCCTGAATGGGGCTACTCCGTGGCTTGACGGGGGCAGGGGCTCTAACTATGTTGCGGCCGACTTTGAAGCGGACGGGCGGCGACGTCACGGCCGGGCTTGGAGGTTGCGGTGGCCGCTCCGAATGCGCCAGGCGAACCCGGAAATCCCGGCAAGGACAAGGTGTCCGAAATCCGTGGGGATGACCTCGAACGCCGGCGGCGTGCGTTGGAAGCTTCCCTCGATACGAAGCGACCATCGCGATCCGGTATGGAAAGCGCGAGGGCAGGTGGCAAGACCGGCTACGGCCAGGCACTCAAGCTTTCCAGCGAATTCATTGCTGGGATTGCGGTGGGCGCGGGGCTGGGCTGGGTGATCGACCGGTACGCGGGCACTTCGCCCTGGGGGCTGATCATCTTCCTCCTGCTCGGTTTTGGGGCCGGCGTGCTGAATGTCCTACGGTCGGCGGGCATGGTCGCCGACGCAGGAATTAGGGTGCCGTCCAAGGACGGGGACAAGAACGCGTCGAGCGGCGCAACGGAAGGCGAGGGGGACCGGCGTGTCTAACGATCCGATCCATCAGTTCCATATCAGCAAGTGGGTGCCGATCGAGATCGGCGGGATGGATTTCTCCTTCACCAATTCCGCTGGCTTCATGGTGGCGACCGCCGCGGTCGCGGCCGGCTTCCTTTTCCTGACAACCACCAGCCGCGGCCTGATCCCCAGCCGTCTGCAGTCGGTCTCCGAAATGTCGTACGAGTTCGTCGCCGGCATGCTGCGCGACGCCGCCGGCACCCACGGGATGCGCTTCTTCCCGCTGGTCTTTTCGCTCTTCATGTTCGTGCTGGTCGCCAATCTGATCGGCCTCTTCCCCTACTTCTTCACCGTCACCAGCCAGATCATCATCACCTTCGCACTGGCGCTGCTGGTGATCGGCACGGTCATCGTCTACGGCTTCATGAAGCACGGCTTCCATTTCCTGAAGCTGTTCGTGCCGGAGGGGGTGCCGGGCATCCTGGTGCCGCTGGTGGTGCTGATCGAGGTGATCTCGTTCCTGTCGCGGCCGATCAGCCTTTCCGTCCGTCTCTTCGCCAATATGCTGGCCGGCCACATCACGCTGAAGGTATTCGCGGGCTTCGTCGCCTCGCTGTCGGCCTTCGGCGCGGTCGGCGTGGTCGGCGCGATCCTGCCTCTCGCGATGACGGTAGCCATCACCGCGCTCGAATTCCTGGTCGCTTTCCTGCAGGCCTACGTCTTCGCGGTGCTGACCTGCATGTATCTCAACGACGCGCTGCATCCCGGCCACTGACGGGCCAGGTTGCAGGGCACGGCGTACATCTGATTTTCGATCCACAAGGAGTTTTGCAATGGAAGTTGAAGCGGCAAAGGCGATCGGTGCGGGCATCGCCTGCCTCGGCATGGGCGGCGCCGGTATCGGCCTCGGCACCATCTTCGGCAATTACCTGGCGGGCGCGCTGCGCAATCCGTCGGCCGCGGACGGCCAGTTCGGCCGCCTGATCTTCGGCTTCGCCGTGACGGAAGCTCTGGGCATCTTCTCCCTCCTGGTCGCCCTGCTGCTGCTTTTCACCTGATCGGCGCCGAGGCAGAAGCCTGCCGGTCGCGGTTCGCGGCCGGCCTGTGTGGACAGGGGATAGCGATGTTTGTCACTCCGGGTTATGCGCAGGAGGCCGCGCCTGCCGAAGGCGAGGCGCATTCTGCCGAGGGCCAGGCTCATACCGAGCAGCCCGAAGCCGGCCATGAAGGCGGCGGCTCGTTTCCGCCGTTCGACAGCACCTACTATCCGTCCCAGCTGCTCTGGCTGGCGATCACCTTCGGCCTGTTCTACCTGTTCCTGAAGCGGGTCGTGCTGCCGCGTATCGGCGGCATCCTCGAGGTGCGGCGCGACCGCATTGCCCAGGATCTCGACCAGGCTTCCCGCATGAAGGAAGAGGCAGACGCCGCCGTCGCCGCCTACGAGCAGGAACTCGCAGAGGCCCGTTCGAAGGCCGGTGCCATTGCGCAGGAAGCGCGTGACGGCGCCAAGCGCGAAGCCGAAAGCCAGCGCAAGAAGGTAGAGGCCGAACTCGAGCAGAAGCTCGCCGAAGCCGAGACCCGCATCGCCGGCATCAAGGACAGCGCGCTGAAGGAAGTCGGCACCATCGCCGAGGACACCGCCGCCGCGATCGTCGAGCAACTGGTGGGCACCAAGACCGACAAGGCGGCCGTCGCGGCCGCAGTCGCCAACGCGAGAGGCTGACGGCGATGGACGCCACATTCTGGGCCTTTGTCGCCCTCGTGATTTTCCTGGCCGGTATCGCCTATCTCAAGGTGCCCGCCATGCTGACCAAGTCGCTGGACGCCCGCGCCGACCGCATTCGCGGCGAACTCGAGGAGGCGCGGCGCCTGCGCGAGGAGGCGCAGCAGCTGCTGGCTGAATACCAGCGCAAGCGCAAGGAAGCCGAGAAGGAGGCCGGCGATCTTCTGACGGCGGCCAAGAAGGAGGCCGCGCAGCTCGTCGAGGAAGCACGGCAGAAGACCGAGGAATATGTTGCCCGCCGCGCGGCACTCGCCGAGCAGAAGATCGGCCAGGCCGAGCGCGAAGCGGTGAACGAGGTTCGCTCGCGCGCCGTCGACATCGCGGTCGAGGCTGCCCGCGGCCTGATCAAGGCCGAAGTCGACGTGAAGAACGCTGGCGAGGCGCTGTTCAGGCAGTCGCTGGACGCCGTGAAGGCCAAGCTCAACTGAGATTTTTTCGACGCGGGTCGCCGCGCCGCAACCGAACAATTTCCAAGCCGCCTCCGGGCGGCTTTTTCGTGTGCGTGTCCGGAGAGTGAGGTTCGCAGGCGACGGCTACTGCGCGGCAGCCATAAGCGAAAATTCCTCTCCCGGCTCCGGTGCGCCAAGCCGGAACGGCGAAAACGACAGTCGGTGCAGGCGCGGAGCAGGGCCGTGGTCTGCGATCGCGGTACGGTGGCGCTCGGTGGCGTAGCCCATGTGCATCTCGAAGCCGTAGCGGCGGTCGACGCCGCCGCAGGCCTGCATCATGCGGTCGCGCAAAACCTTGGCGACGATGGATGCCGCAGCGATCGACTGGGAGCGCTGGTCGCCCTTGACCAGCGCGCGGCCTTCGCAGGGCAGCCCGGCGGGCACGTCGCGGCCGTCGGCCAGCACCAGCGCCGGCGCTACCGGCAGGCCGTGCACGGCGCGCCGCATCGCTTCGAGGCTTGCCTTGCGGATGTCGCTGCAATCGATTCCTTCGGCCGAGACCGAGGCCACCGAGACGCCGACGGCACTCGCCAGGATCAGCGAAAACAGCCGCTCGCGCTCGTCGGCCGTAAGGCGCTTGGAATCGTCTAGGCCCTCTGGAATGCGTCTCGGCGAAAGAATCACAGCTGCTGCAACCACCGGCCCGGCCAGCGGGCCGCGCCCGACCTCGTCGACGCCGGCGACCGGCCAGATGCCATGGCGTTTCGCCTTCCGCTCGACGCTGAAGTCGGGCTTCAGGACGATCTCGAAGAGGGGCGGAGAATCGGAAAGCGTGCGAGCCATTGAGCGGGGATGCTCGCATCGCCTCCGATTCTCCGCAAGGCCTTCCCGACCGGGTTGGGGGGGCGAGGTCGGAAGGCACCGTCGGGCTGGCGGGGAACGGCCGGACGGGATTCTTTGCGCTCTGCGGCGGGCTGTCCGCCGCGGGCTAAAGCAGTTGCAGCTGGCGTCCGGCACCGGCGGGCGCCACGAACAGGTCGGTCCGCAGCGGCCGCTTCTCGATGTTGAGGCCGAGCCGGCGCGCGGCGATCTCGAAGCGGCGCCCGATTTGCCAGGCGTAGGGGCCGGTCCCCTTCATCCGCTTGCCCCACTGCGAGTCGTAATCCTTGCCGTCGCGCATCGAGCGGATCAGCGACATCACGTGCCGGTAGCGGTCCGGGAAATGACGGAGCAGCCAGTCCTTGAAGATCGGGCTCACCTCCAGCGGCAGGCGCAGGATGACGTAGCCCGCCTCCAGGGCGCCGGCGGCGCGCCCCGAGTCGAGAATGCGTTCCATTTCAGAATCGTTCATTCCCGGCACGATCGGCGCCACCATGACCGACACCGGCACGCCGGCCTCGCCCAGCGTCTTCAGCGCCTCCAGCCGTTTCGTCGGCGTTGCGGCACGCGGTTCCATCGTGCGCGCCAGCTGACGGTCGAGCGTCGTCACCGACAGCGCCACCTTGGCGAGCCCCTTGGCGGCCATCCGCGACAGGATGTCGACGTCGCGCGTCACCAGCGCCGACTTCGTCACGATGCCGACCGGATGGTTGTGCGCCTCCAGCACTTCAAGAATCTCGCGCATGATGCGCCAGGTCTTTTCGATCGGCTGGTAGGGATCGGTGTTGGTGCCGATGGCGATCGTGCGCGGCTCGTAGCCTTCGCGGGCCAGTTCCCGCTCCAGGAGCTTCGCCGCATCCGGCTTTGCAAACAGTTTCGACTCGAAGTCCAGCCCCGGCGACAGGCCCATATATGCATGCGTCGGCCGAGCGAAGCAGTAGACGCAGCCATGCTCGCAGCCGCGATAGGGATTGATCGAACGGTCGAACGAGATGTCGGGCGACTCGTTGCGGGTAATCACGGTGCGAGGCTTCTCCACCTGCACCTCGGTCTTGAAGGCCGGAAGGTCCTCGAAACTGTTCCAGCCGTCGTCGAAAACGTGGCGCGACGTCGGCTCGAAGCGGCCGGTCGGGTTGATGCCGGCAGAGCGGCCGCGCCGGCGCTCCTCGTGAATGCGCACGCCGCTTTCGTCGACCAGCGCATTGGCCACTGCCGCGCTGATGCTGAAAGCGGCGGCGTCCGCTCGTGTGATCGGTTCCATTGGCCTCGCTCCGAAGCTGTCGATTGGGTTGGCGAATCGTGTCGCCTCATGGAAACTATTCCTATTACCTCGACGTGAACAAAGCAAGAACTTTATCGTTGTGCGGCGCCGTACTGGCGGGCCCGGCCGGTTTCCGCTATGCGGCTAACGATGTTGAGCGTGCTGATCGAGACGCATAACGACGAGGAACGGCTGGCGCGCACGCTGGGTTCGCTGGTGAGCGGCGCGGTGGAAGGTGCGGTGCGCGAGGTGATCGTGTGCGACCGCGGCTCGACCGACCAGACGCATCGCGTCGCCGAGCACGCCGGCTGCAGCTATCTCGCCACCGGCGGCATCGCCGCCGGCATCCGGCAGGCCAAGAGCGAATGGCTGCTGCTGCTGGAACCCGGCGCGCGGCTGGGCGAGGGCTGGATGGAGGCGGTGGCCGCGCACGTGACCAAGGTGACGATGGCGGCGCGGTTTTCGCGCGCCAAGGTCGACCGCGCGCCGTTCCTTGCGCGTGTCTTCAGGAGCAACCGGGCTCTGGCCGAGGGCCTGGTGATCACCAAGCGGCAGGCGAACGCCTTGTCGCACACCGCAACCAGCGCCGAGGCGATGGCGCGAGGCCTTGCCAGCAAGCGGCTCGAAGCGGAAATCCGCGTCGCGGCGCCGAAGTGATCAGGCCGATTTCGCGCCGGTGCGCCTCAAATGCTCGTCCAGCCGCGGCATGATCTCCACGAAATTGCAGGGCATGTGCCGGTAGTCGAGCTGCGGCCCGATGATGCCGTCCCAGGCGTCGCGGCAGGCGCCGGGCGAGCCGGGCAGCACGAACACGAAGGTGGCATTGACCACGCCGCCGGTCGCGCGCGACTGGATCGTCGAGGTGCCGATCTTGTCGTAGGAGATGCGGTGGAAGACCTCCGAAAAGCCGTCCATCCGCTTTTCGAAGATCGGCTCCAGCGCTTCCGGGGTCACGTCGCGTCCGGTGAAGCCGGTGCCTCCCGTGGTGATGACCACGTCGACCGCCGGGTCGCGCGACCAGCCGAGCACGCGTTCGCGGATATTTTCCCTGTCGTCGGTCACGATGTCGCGCGCGGCGAGCCTGTGGCCGGCTTTCTCGATGCGCTCGGCCAGTGTCTGGCCGGACTTGTCGTCGTCGAGGCTGCGCGTATCGGAGACCGTGAGCACCGCGATGCCGACCGGGATGAAGGGGCGGCTCTCGTCAATACGGGCCATGCGGGTCGGCCTCCTGGCTGGTGCTTCGGGTCGCCGCGACGAACCATTGCGGGTGTCGGCCGCGGATGAGCGCGGCCGCGCGCTTGGCGGCGTTGCCGGTGTCGTAGAGGCCGAAGCAGGTTGCGCCGGAGCCCGACATGCGGGCGAAAAGCGGGGCGGTCTGCTTCAGCGCTGCAAGTGCCGCGTCGATCCCCGGTTGGATGCCGCGTGCCGGCGGCTCCAGGTCGTTGCGGGTCGATTTCAGCCAGCCGCGCAACGCCCCGATACTCGTGTCTTGGGGGAGGGGCGGCAGCCGGCCGTTGTCGGTGCGCTCGAGGCGGCCAAAGACTTCAGCCGTCGACACCGCGCCGCCGGGATTCACCAACACGATGCCGAGCGGCGGCAAGCCTGCCACCGGTTCGATGTCGGCGCCGATGCCGCGGGCGAGCAGCGGCCGCGCCGAAAGGCACATCGGCAGGTCGGCGCCGAGCGAAAGCGCGATGCGCATCATCTCCGCCTTGTCGAACTCCAGCCCCCAGATCGCGGAAAGCGCGTGCAGCGTGGCCGCGGCATCGCTCGATCCGCCGCCGACCCCCGATGCGACCGGCAGGTTTTTCTCGAGGCTAATTGCCACCGGCGTCGCGCCGTGCCCCGCTGCCGCGCGCAACGCATCGCGCGCCTTCACCACGAGGTTGGCGCCGTCCATCGGCACATCCGCTGCATAGCGGCCGGACACCAAAAAGCTGTCGGCTGCCGCCGGCGCAACGCTCAAGCGGTCGCCGAAGCGGGCAAAAACCACCAGCGTCTCGATGTCGTGATAGCCGTCCGCGCGCCGCCCGGTCACATGCAGCGCGAGGTTGATCTTGGCGGGTGCGATCGTCGAAATTTCGCCTACGCGCGGCGCCGCTTCAATCCTTGGCGAGGCGGTATTCACCCGTCTTAGGATCCTTCACCAGCGTGCCGTTGCTGCCGGTGGCAGCCTCGCGTTCGTGCCGCCTTACCTTTGCCGTAACCCGCTCGGCCTCGCGCACGAAGGAGCGATAGCCGAAATAGGCGGCTGCCCCGACGACGGCGAAGAAAATGAGCTGTGGCATCGTAGTCTGCTCCTCCGCGAGCGACGGACCCTATTGTCCTGCGCGCATCCGATGGACACCCTATCGTAGCGTCCTTTGCGGGAAACTCAAAGACCGAACCGGCCCCAAAGCGCGCGCTCCTCGGCCGCATCGATGAGCGAGGTCGCCGCCGCTGCGCCGATTTCGGCCGGCGTCTGCGTGCCGAACAGGCCCAGCCGGCGCCCGAACAGGCCGCGGGGAGCCGTCACCAGCTTCATGTTCGTCTTGTCCCCGTAGCGCGCCTTGAGCACCGAGCGCATGTCGCCCAGAGCATCGACCAAGCCGAGTTCGACGCCACGCTTGCCGGTCCAGAACAGGCCGGTGAACAGGTCCGGATCGTCCTTAAGCCTGCCGCCGCGGCGTTCCTTCACCAGGTCGATGAAAGTCTCGTGCACTTCGAGTTGCAGGGCTTTCAAGCGCTCGACATCCTCTTCCCTTTCGGGGCGGAACGGGTCGAGCACGGCCTTGTTGGCGCCCGCCGTGTGCACGCGCCGCTCGACGCCGATCTTCTTCAGAAGCTCCGGAAAGCCGAAGGAGGCCGAGACGACGCCGATCGAGCCGACGATGGATGAGGGATCGGCGATGATCTCATCGCCCGCGACCGCGATCATGTAGCCGCCGGAGGCCGCGACGTCCTCGACGAAGACAAGCACGCGCTTCTTCTTCTCGGCGGCGAGGTCGCGGATGCGGCGGAAGATCAGCCGCGACTGGACCGGCGATCCGCCCGGGGAATTGATCGAGACCGCCACGGCGGGTGCATCGAAGGCGAACGCCTTCTCAAGCAAGGCCGCGGTGGAGGCCAGCGACAGCGTAGGCCGCAGGGCGGCCCCGCCCGCCATGATCGTGCCGTGCAGGCGGATCACCGGGATGGTCACCGTTTCGGAACGCATCGATTTGGGAAGGAGGCGGCTGAACAGTCGCTTCAAGATGGGTCTCCAGCGTATTCCATGGATGTAGGCATGCGGCAGGCCGGCGCAATGCCAGGCGCGGCCTCAGTCGCCGAAAAGCGACGCCCGGCCGTTGTTGATCGCATCGGCATGCGGCAAAAAGCGGTTCGTTCCGGTCTCGTGGAGAATGAGCGGCGGGACGAGCCGCAGCTCGCCGCGCGCACCGCGTATCGCGCGCAGCACGAAGCGGATCGCCGGCTGGTCAAGGCGCGCATGGATCGGCATGATCATGGCATCGCCGAAGCGGCCGTGGATCGCGTCGAGGATCGGCCGCAGCGACGATGGCCGCGCGATCAAGGCAAGGCCGCCGCGCGGCCTGACGATCGCAGCCGCCGTCTTGATCCACGGCTCGAACAGGTCCGGCTCCATCACGTGCGCGCGGCGCTTGAGCGCATCCGGGGAGGGGCGGTGGGCGGCGGTGTTGAAGGGCGGGTTCATCAGCGCAAAGTCGAAATCGCGATCCGCAAGCCCGGCCGCCACGCGCGCCCGGCCGGCGAGCGTCACGTCGGCTTCGATCAGCGATGCCCGGCCGGCGACGTCCGCATTTTCCGCATGGGCAAGTGTGCGCGCGGCGAAATACGCCATTTCCGGCGCGTTCTCGACGAGCACGACCGTCGCCTCGGGACAGCGCGCCGCGACAGCTAGCCCGGCTGCACCCGCGCCGGCGCCGAGGTCGGCCACGCGGCCGGCAAAAGCGGAAGGCACGGCTGCGGCAAGCATCATGGCATCCATGCCGGCCCGGTGCCCGGATGTGGCTGGCTGCACCAGCACGAAGGCGCCGCGATGGAATACATCGACCGATTGCGCCGGCCGCTCATCCCCGGCTTGGTCAGCGCTGGCGCATTTCATGGGAAATCCCGGCATCCGTGAGGATGCGGCGTGCGCGGTCGGCTTCGTCGTCGACCACCAGTACGCGGCGCGGCAGGATGCCGATCGAGCCGTCCAGCACGCTCATGTTCTGGTCGGCCACCAAATAGCCGATGCCGGCGTCTTTCAGCAGCGACTCGATAAAGGATATTACGACAGCATCGTTTGTCCGCACGATTTCGATCATGCACCGAAGGTCGCACCATAAGAAAGCGAAGTAAACGCCGCCTCGCGTTTCGCGGGCTGCGAACGGCACTCGTCTTAGACCTAGACGCTTGGCGCGCGAGAAACACCCTTCCGCCGAGCGGCCAGAGCCTCGGCCGCACGCCGCTCGCGCCAATATCGCAACATCAGCCGGGGCGCGATGCTCCATGAGACAGGGGCTGCCATAACTACGCTTGCGATGACTAGGTCCGGTAGCAGAAGCGGAAGGTGCGAAGCGAGCGAGCGGAAGGACAGCATCGGGACGATACCAAGCCCGAACAGAACGGATTGGACCACAGGGTAGATGATCACGGCGATCCAAAGGCGGGTGCTCATCGGCGGGGTCCTGTTGCTGGCATACCAACAAAGAGGACGGCCGCTTGTTCCGGCGCTGCGCTGGGATGGCGATCTGTGGAAAGTTTGCGCCGCGGCCGATCCCCGTCGGAGCGGCCGTCGCAGACGAGCTCGCTGGCGAGACCGCGCCGTTGGGATCCGGCGGGCAGGGCGCGCCAATTCGCCTCTTGCCGGACCGACTGTTGCCGCAATAGTGTCCCGCCTTGGGCCATTTGGGGGCCGAAGCAGTTGCGTGGCGGGAGTGCGTTGGTGGGAGTTGTCCTCAATCTGGAAAACGGCAAGCGAGCACCGGCGTCGATCAAGCCGCTGGTCGAGCTAACGGCCGCCGACATGGCCCGCGTCAACGAATTGATCCTGTCGAAGGCAGGCTCCGACGTGGAGATGATCCCGGAAGTCGCCAATCACCTGATCTCGTCGGGTGGCAAGCGCCTGCGCCCCATGGTGACGCTCGCCGCCGCGCAGATGTTCGGCTATGCCGGCGAGGCGCATGTAAAGCTGGCCACCAGCGTCGAGTTTATGCACACGGCGACGTTGCTGCACGACGACGTGGTAGACGAGAGCGACTTGCGCCGCGGCCGCAAGACGGCTCGCATGATCTGGGGCAACCAGGCGAGCGTGCTGGTCGGCGACTTTTTGCTTGGACAGGCGTTTCGCATGATGGTCGACGTCGGTTCGCTCGACGCGCTCGACATTTTGTCCACCGCCGCCTCGATCATCGCGGAGGGCGAGGTGCTGCAGCTCACAGCGGCAAAGAATCTCGACACCACCGAGGACGAGTATTTTTCGGTCATCAAGGCCAAGACCGCGGCGCTCTTCTCGGCCGCTGCCGAGGTCGGTCCGGTGATCGCCGGAGCCTCGCGCAACGATCGCGCCGCGCTACGCTCCTACGGCGTCAATCTGGGGCTCGCCTTCCAGCTCGTGGACGACGCGCTCGACTATGGCGGTTCGAGCAATGACCTGGGGAAGAATGTCGGCGACGATTTCCGCGAGGGCAAGGTGACGCTGCCGGTCATCCTCAGCTACCGCCGCGGCACGGCGGGCGAGCGGCAGTTTTGGAAGACGGCGATCGAGGGCAGCAATGCCGACGACGCCGCGCTGGAAAAGGCGACCGGTCTGATGAAGCGCCACGGCGCCATCGCCGACACGATCGCGCGCGCCCGCCACTTCGGGGACATCGCCCGCGACGCGCTCGCCCCGCTCGACGAAACCCGCCAGAAGGCGGCGCTGATCGAGGTGATCGACTTCTGCATCAGCCGCGTGAACTGAGCCGCCGGCGGCCACTTCGCCTGCCGAATTGGCGGATTGCTGCGGCATTGACCGCAATGTGATATGCTGTGCATTGAACGGCGACCTCAAAAAGGCCATCCTTGACCAAATTTATGCCTTCGCGATTCCGGTGGCGTGAGCCGCGGCAGGCGGAGCAGGAAGGAACAGCAATGCGGCAGAAGCGCTCGATTTGGCTGGCCGGCGTGGCGGCGATTGCCGTCCTCGCAGCCGCGGCCGCCCCGGCCGCCGCCAGCCAAAAGTCCGATCCGGTGCCGATCAGTTCGTTTGCCGGCGCCTTTCTCGCGGGTCGCGTCGCCGAGGTGGACAACGATCTCGGCAGTGCCATCGCCTACTACACCCGCGCGCTGTCCTTCGATCCCGACAACCAGTCGCTGCAGCAGAGCCTGATGCTGGCACTGATTTCGGAGGGCCGCTTCGACGAAGCGCTGCCTTACGCGCAGAAGCTCAAGACGGCCCCCGAGATTGAACGCTTCTCGCGACTGGCGCTCGCCATCGATGCTGTCCGCAAGCGCCAGTACAACGAGGCCGAGGACTGGCTGACCCTGGCTTTCGAGTCCGATCTCGACCGGCTGATCTCGCGCAGCATGATCGCCTGGGCGAAGGCCGGCAAGGGCGACAGGAACGGCGCAGCGGCCGAGATCAAGGGCCTCGATGGGCCTGACTGGTACGACCTTTTCGTGTCCTATCACCAGGCGTTGATCGCCGAGGAGACCGGCGATCTGGCGGCCGCGGGGGAGGCGTACGAGAAGACCCTCACCAACACCGCCGCCGGCAGCGCGGCCCCGGACACCTGGCTGCGCGGTGCCGAGGCCTATGCCGGCTTCCTGCTACGCAAGGGCGACAAGGCCAAGGCGATCGAGGTGCTCGACCGCGCCGACGAGTTCTCGCCGGGGCGCCCTGCAATCGACGCGCTGCGCAAGATGGCGGAGAAAGGCGAGAAGCCACCGCGCATCGTGAGGGGCGCCACCGACGGCAGCAGCGAGTTGCTGCTTAATCTTGCCACCGCACTCAATCGCGGCGGTGGCGAGCCCTATGTGGAACTCTATCTGCGTTTCGCCCAGGCGCTGAAGCCCGACAGCGATGTCGTGCTCGTACAGCTCGCCGGCGTCGCCGAGCAGCAGGACGACGCCGAAGGCGCCATCGAATTCTACCGGCGCATGCCCGACGATTCGCCGCTGAAGCGTACCTCCGAGCTGCAGCTCGGGCTGAACCTCGCCGACCTCGACCGCCAGGACGAAGCGATTGCTCATCTGCGCCGCCTGCTCGACGCCGACCCCAACGACATGCGATCCTACCTGGCGCTCGGCGGCGTCTACTCCTCCAAGGAAAACTACAAGGAAGCCGCTGCGATCTACGACAAGGCGGTGGAGCGGCTGTCCAATCCCGTCCGCGGTGACTGGAACATCTTCTACCAGCGCGGCATCGCCTATGAGCGCCTGAAGCAGTGGCCGAAGGCGGAGCCGAATTTCCGCAAGGCGCTCGCGCTCTACCCCGACCAGCCGCAGGTGCTGAACTACCTGGGTTATTCATGGGTGGACATGAACACCAATCTCGACGAAGGCCTCGACATGATTCGCAAGGCCGTCGACCTGCGGCCGAGCGACGGCTACATCGTCGATTCCCTCGGATGGGCATACTACCGCCTTGGCCGCTACGACGAGGCGGTGACGGAGCTGGAGCGCGCGGTGTCGCTGAAGCCGGACGATCCGGTGCTGAACGATCATCTGGGCGATGCCTACTGGCGCGCCGGCCGCAAGCTGGAAGCGACCTTCCAGTGGAGCCACGCGCGCGACATGAAGCCGGACCCGGACGTGCTCGCTGTCGTACAGAAGAAACTCGCGGAAGGTCTGCCGGCCGAGCCGGACAAGACCATCGCGGAGCCGACCGTGCCCGAACCGGAGGCGCCGGCCGAGCCGCTGAAGAAGACCGAACTGGAGACGCCAGCCGAGCCTATGGCCGCTACACCGGCCCGCTACACTGTGCTGCGCGGTCAGTCGCTCTGGTCGATCGCCGACGACCAGCTCGGCAACGGCAGCCGGTACATCGAAATCCTGAACCTGAATCCCGCCTTGCGGGGCGATCCGAGCAAGCTGTTTCCGGGCATGGAACTGACGATGCCCGATGCGGGGCAATGACCCGACGCTCGCGCGAAGCTTGACCGGCAAGGGCGTGCGAACTAGGAGGGGGCCCGATTTGATGGGCCTCTCCGAAAGGCGGACGCTTTGACCGCACCGCACATGCATCCGACGCGTTCCTTCCAGGGATTGATCCTGACGCTGCATCAATACTGGGCGGACAAGGGCTGCCTTATCCTGCAGCCCTACGACATGGAGGTCGGTGCCGGCACCTTTCACCCGGCCACCACGCTGCGCGCGCTCGGCCCCCGGCGGTGGAACGCCGCCTATGTGCAGCCGTCGCGCCGTCCCAAGGACGGCCGCTATGGCGAAAACCCCAATCGCCTGCAGCACTATTATCAGTACCAGGTGATCCTGAAGCCCAACCCGCCGAACCTGCAGGAGCTCTATCTCGGCTCGCTGGCCGCCATCGGGATTGACCCGCTGCTGCACGACATCCGCTTCGTCGAGGACGACTGGGAAAGCCCGACGCTGGGCGCCTGGGGGCTGGGCTGGGAGTGCTGGTGCGACGGCATGGAAGTGTCGCAGTTTACCTATTTCCAACAGGTCTGCGGCATCGAGTGCGCGCCTGTCTCGGGCGAACTGACCTACGGCCTCGAGCGTCTCGCCATGTACGTCCAAGGCGTCGATAACGTCTACGACCTCAACTTCAACGGCGCCGAGGGCGATGACAAGGTCACCTATGGCGAGGTCTTCCTGCAGGCCGAGCGGGAGTATTCGCGCCACAATTTCGAATTCGCCAATACCGTGGCGCTGCTGCGCCACTTCGAGGACGCGGAGGCCGAATGCAAGGCGCTGCTGGCGGCCGGCGCGACGGGCGCCAACGACAATCTGCGCGAGCACCGCGTCGTCCTGCCCGCCTACGACCAGTGCATCAAGGCGAGCCATGTCTTCAACCTGCTCGACGCCCGCGGCGTGATCTCGGTGACTGAGCGGCAGAGCTACATCCTGCGCGTGCGCAACCTGGCTAAGGCCTGTGGCGAGGCCTTCCTGCTGACCGAGGCGGGCGGACTGGCCGCGTGAGCAGCGATTTCGAAAACACCATGGTCCACCTTAACGGGTGGCCTGGTTCGGGCAAGGTCACGATCGGCCGCAGGCTGGCCAAGATGATCGGCGGGCAGATGGTGGACGAGCACCTTATGGCGGCACCGGCCGACATGCTGTTCACGCGCCGCGAGACGCTTAACCGCACGCTGCGCATCGACATCCGAAAGGCGGTGTTCTCGCACATCCTGCGCGCACCGCGGGCGATGTCGTTCATCTTCTCGGATTCGCTCGCCGATCACCCGCAGGACATCGAGACCTTCGAGAGCTATCGCGAACTGGCCGAGCGCCGCCGTGCCCGGCTGCTTGCCGTGGTGGTGGAATGTTCCGAGGAGGAAAACCTGCGCCGCCTGAAGCTGCAGGGCCGCGAGGAGCGCAAGAAATTCACCGACCCCAAGCGCATGCACAAGCTGCGCACCGAGCATCGCCTGCTTCGCTCCGAGCGCGTCGAGATGATGGAGATCGACGTGACCCGGCTGTCTGCCGAGCAGGCGGCCGAAGCGATCGCCAAGGGCCTGCGCGCCAACCGCCGTCACTGACCCGCCGGCGCGGGGTGACACGCCACACGCGAATTGCTATGCCGCGCCCCGAACGCCGCCCCGTGAGCCTTTCCCATGCCCGACCTTCTGATTGAACTCCGCTCGGAGGAAATCCCCGCCCGCATGCAGCGCAAGGCGGCGGGCGACCTGCGCAAGCTGGTCACCGACGGCCTGGTCGAGGCCGGTCTGACCTACGAGGGCTCCCAGGAATATTTCACGCCGCGCCGGCTGGCGCTGGATATCCGCGGCCTCACCGCCCGCTCCCGCGACGTGCGCGAGGAGCGCAAGGGTCCGTCCACCAGGGCGCCGGAAGCCGCGATCCAGGGGTTTTTGCGTTCCGCCGGGCTGACCGACGTTTCGCAGGCGGTAATCCAGTCCGACCCGAAGAAGGGCGATTTCTACGTGGCCCGGATCGTCAAGCCGGGCCGGGCGGCGGAGGAGATCATTGCGGCGCTGATGCCGCAGGTGATCCGCACCTTTCCGTGGCCGAAGGAGATGCGCTGGGGGGCGTCGTCCGGACCGAAGGGCATGCGCTACGGCCGCACCGAAGGGCGTGGCGGCGAGACGCTGCGCTGGGTGCGACCGCTGCAGTCGATCGTCTGCACTTTCGGGCCGGAGACCTCCGACCCGGTGGTAGTGGATTTCGAGGTCGACGGCATCCGCTCCGGCAACATCACCTACGGCCACCGCTTCCATTCGCCGGGCGCCTTCACCGTGCGCCGCTTCGAGGACTACGCCGCCAAGCTGGAGGCCGCGAAGGTGGTCATCGACGCCGAGCGGCGCAAGCAGATCATCCTGACGGACGCGCGCAACCTCGCCTTTGCCAGCGGCCTGGAATTGGTCGAGGACGAGGGGCTGCTTGAAGAGGTCGCCGGCCTGGTCGAATGGCCGGTCGTGCTGATGGGCGAGTTCGAGGAAGACTTCTTGCAGATCCCGGCCGAGGTGATCCGCCTCACCATCCGCGCCAACCAGAAGTGCTTTGTGACGCGGCCGGCAGGGCATGCCGCCTCATCCGGCCCTTCGGGCCACCTTCTCCCCGCTGTGGAGATGGAACCGGCGGCGGTGTCGGCGACCTCCTCTCCCCAGCGGGGAGAGGGTGGCTCGCGTAGCGAGCCGGGTGAGGGGGGGAAACTCTCCAACCGGTTCATCCTCACCGCCAACATCGAGGCGAGGGACGGTGGCGCGGAAATCGCGCACGGCAACGGCAAGGTGGTGCGCGCCCGTCTTTCCGATGCTCTCTATTTCTGGAAGACCGACCAGGGCGACCTGCCGGACCTGGCCCTGCTCGGGCCATCGGCCGAAAAGTTCGGGCTGGATCTGAAGAAGCCGCTCGACCAGCGCATGGCGAGGCTCGACCATCTGGGCGTTACCTTCCATGCCAAGCTGGGCACGCAGGGAGAGCGCGTCGAGCGCATCCGTCGGCTGGCGCGGGAACTGGCGCCGATCGTCGGCGCCGATCCGGATCTTGCCGATCGCGCCGCGGTCCTGGCCAAGGCCGACCTGCAGACCGAAGTGGTGGGCGAGTTCCCCGAACTGCAGGGCGCGATGGGCCGGAAATATGCGCTGCTGCAGGGCGAGGATGCTTCGGTCGCTGCTGCGGTCGAAGAGCATTACAAGCCGCAGGGACCTTCCGAGCGCGTGCCGACCGATCCGGTCTCGATCGCCGTGGCGCTGGCCGACAAGCTCGACACGCTCGTCGGCTTTTGGGCGATCGACGAAAAGCCCACGGGCTCGAAGGATCCGTTCGCGCTCAGAAGGGCGGCGCTGGGTGTGATCCGGATCCTGGTCGAGAATGGGGTCAGGCTGGGGTTACTCGACTCGGCTGATCATTGTGGGACCACGCTCAATCGGCAGTTGGAAGAACGCGAAATAGCAGAGAAGAGGAAGCAGGGAGGAGACTTCGTAGTCGCAAGGAGTGTCGTTGGCGACGGACGCTGGGTTGACCGGGACCTTCTCTCCTTCTTCCACGAACGCCTGAAGGTCTATCTGCGCGAAAAAGGTGCCCGGCACGACCTGATCGACGCGGTGCTGGCAGCCCCGTCATCCGGCCCTTCGGGCCACCTTCTCCCCGCTGGGGAGAAGAAAGCAGGAGCGACATCGGCGACCCCCTCTCCCCGCCGGGGAGAGGGTGGCTCGCGCAGCGAGCCGGGTGAGGGGGCGCTGATGCCTCAACCCACTCAGCCCTACGACGTAGACTACGGGCACTCGACGACGCCCCCCTCTGCCCTGCCGGGCATCTCCCCCTCAAGGGGGGAGATCGGCCAATCGCAAGCGGCATTGAACGACGATCTGCTGCTGGTGGTCAGCCGCGTTGCGGCGCTCGGCATCTTCCTCGACACCGACGACGGCAAGAACCTGCTCGCCGGCACAAAGCGCGCCGCCAACATCCTGGCCGCCGAGGAAAAGAAGGGCACCGCGGTCGCCGGCTTCGTCGATCCCGAAAAGTTCCGCGAACCGGCCGAGCAGGCGTTGTTCTCGGCGGTGAACCGGGCCGAAACCGAAGCCGGCCAGGCGATCGAGCGGCAGGATTTTTCGGCCGCGATGCTGGCGCTCAGCGCATTGCGCGAACCGGTTGACCTGTTCTTCGAAAAGGTTCTGGTGAACGACGAGGACGCCGCCGTGCGCGCGAACCGGCTTGCGCTGCTTTCACGCATCCGCGCCGCAACCGGCCAGGTCGCAGACTTCTCGAAGATCGCCGGCTAAGCGGTTGCGGCGAAAGAAAAAAGCCGTTCGCCGGACTTATTCCGGCGCGCGGTGCCCGCCTCCGTGCCCACCGCCGCCACCGGGCGACGATGGAGGTGCCATCACGCGCGGCGCGACCCGGCCGCCGGTAACGGGCGCCGACGACACGTTTCCGGGCGAGACATCGGCCACCGGCTGGCCGTCATTGCCGACCTGCGGCTGCGGGTTGCGCTTGACCTCCTCGGGGGCAGCGGGCGCATAGCTAGCCCCGCCATTCGGGAAGGAATTGCCGACGACCCCGCCGCGGATCACCAGCGGCATCATGGCCGCGGCCGGCAAGTCTCGCGGGGCTTCGATGCCGGCAACCCTGGCGCGGTCGACATCCGACGGCACCGGCTCGCCCAATGCCACCACCGAGGGGCTGAGCGTCTGGACCTTGGCGCTGGGGGCGTTGAGCACGCCGACCGAAGCCGACGGCGGCGCTACCTCCACCACGCTGGCCGATCTACTCTCGGCTGCGTCGCCCGGCACGATCGAACTGGTTTTGGCAGGTGCGGCGATGATTGCGATCGACGATGCCTGCGCCTGGCCGCCGGCCATGGCTGCGAATGCGATCGCGGTGCATCCGAAAAGCGCTCTGTGCAAATGCACGCGTGAAACCCCAAAATAGCCTGCGAGCACCATACGGCCCGTGGATTACCGCCCGCTTTCCGCGCAAGCTAACATCTTACCTATTAAAGAAATGGTTCCTTTCGAGTCCTTGCGTCAGCCAATCCGGCGCGCTAACCGACCGCCGACCAAGCGGAACGGACATTTCTTTGGCAAAGATCGTCGACATCCGCCGGGCAATGGAGCCGGCGCTGGCGCTGCTGCTCGCCGGCGAGATCGTCGCCATCCCGACAGAGACTGTCTACGGGCTCGCCGGCGACGCCACCAACGGCATTGCCGTGGCACGCATCTTCGAAGCAAAGGGCCGCCCGCGCTTCAACCCGCTGATCGCGCATGTCTGCGACCGGGAGATGGCAGGGCGGCTGGCGGAGTTCGATCCGCTGTCGGCGCGCCTCGCCGACGCGTTCTGGCCGGGACCGCTGACGCTGGTTTTGCCGCACCGGCCGGATTCCGGCGTGCACCCGCTGGTCACCGCCGGCCTCGACACGATCGCACTCCGAATGCCGCGTGGTTTCGGCCACGATGTCATTGCCCGGCTCGGCCGGCCGCTTGCCGCGCCGAGCGCCAACACCTCCGGGCGCATCAGCGGAACCAGCGCCGCGGCCGTCGCGGCCGATCTTGGCGAGCGCGTGCCGCTGGTGGTGGACGGCGGCCCGACGCCAGTCGGGGTGGAATCGACGATCGTCAAGGTGGAGCAGGGCGAGGTTAGGCTGCTGCGGCCCGGCGGCATTTCGACCGAGGAGATAGAGGCGGTCGTCGGCAGGAAGGTGGTGCGTTCGGGAACCGGCAAGGTCGAGGCGCCCGGCATGCTCGCCTCGCACTATGCGCCGCGCGCCGGCTTGCGGCTCAACGCGACGGAAATCGAAGCCGGCGAGGCTCTGCTGGCTTTCGGCGCGCGGCGGGCAGTAGACTACGAACAGGCGGTGGCCATGCTCAACCTTTCGCCGTCGGGCGATCTGCGCGAGGCGGCCGCCAACCTCTTTGCGCATCTCGGGGCGCTCGACCGGCCTGGCATCGCCCGCATTGCGGTCGAGCCGGTGCCGATGGCGGGGCTCGGCGAGGCGATCAACGACCGCCTTGCCCGCGCCGCCGCGCCGCGCGCCTGATCGGGCGGCGCCGGGACGTCAGCCGGCGGCGGTACCATCCGATAACCATCCGCGCCGACAGCACAATTTTTACCGAACTTCTTAAGCGCGGCGGTAAGGTCGCGGCGCTAGCTTCCCGCCAACAACGAGACCGGGGCAACCGGTCCGGGGCACGCCGAAAACGGCGGCTCTCAGGAGAGAGACAGGAAGGCGATATTCATGAGCACCGGTTTGAAACCGGTCTGGGCGGGCCGCAACATGCGGCTCGATCCATTCCGTTTGCCGCAGGTCGTCACCTATGCGACGCGGGACGAATTGGGCGACGTCACCTTCAGCATCGACGCGCGCGGCGTCGTGGTGCGGCGCGTGCTGGCCATGAGCGGCCTGCCGGCCACCATCGTGCTGCCGGCGCACGCCTTTCGCGGAGTGGCGGCGCGGGCGATCGAGGATGGCGACGGCAACATCACCGTCACGCTCGAACTGATGCATGCCGACCCGAACCTGTCGGTGCCGCTGCTGGTGGCCGACGACCTCGACGACGTGGCTGCCGACTGGCGCGCCTGGGCCGATGCCTATCGCCTGCCGATGCTTCTGTTCGAGGCCGACGGAATCGCGCGGACGCTGGACGAATCGCTCGGCGTGCTGCGCACGGCGCAGCTGCAGCCGCGACGTCGCGGCCGCATTTCCTCCGGCCGCCGCCCGCGCTTCCTGGCGCGCCGCCGCTGCGGCACTCTTGGCCTGCGCCTCGTGGTCGAGGGCGACGAGATCATCGCGCCCGAATAGCCATACGGCTGGCCTCTAGACCAGCGGCTTCAGCGCGGTCCAGGCTGCGCCGCCGATCAGGCCGAGAAAGATCAGCCAGCCGACATTGCCGTTGGATTGGAACAGCGCCTTGCACTGTTCCGGCCTGTCGATGTCCAGCACGATGATCTGGCGCCCCATGTGCACGGCCGCCGCGATCAGCCCGGCCAGCACCGGCAGCGGCGCTCCCGCATTGGCGAAGGCGAGCGCGAAGCAGACGAGCGCGCCGGCATAGAGCGCGACCAGCCAGGACTTGGTGGTTTCGCCGAACAGCCGCGCGGTGGAACGCACGCCGGCCAGCGCGTCGTCCTCCTTGTCCTGATGGGCGTAGATGGTGTCGTAGCCGATCACCCAGAGCACGCTGCCGGCATAGAGCATCAGCGCCGGCGGATCGAGCCTGCCGAACGCGGCCGCCCAGCCCATCAGCGCGCCCCAGGAAAAGGCAAAGCCCAGAACGAGTTGCGGCCAGTCCGTGAATCTCTTCATGAAAGGATAGACGGCGACCACCGCCAACGATGCGAAGCCGAGCCCGATGGCGAAGCCGTTGAACTGCAGCAGCACCGCCAGCCCCACCAGCGCCTGGATGGCGATGAAGGCGAGCGCGCGCTTGCGCGTCGCCTTGCCGGCAGGCAGCGGGCGCGACCGGGTCCGCTCGACGCGCTGGTCGATGTCCTGGTCCACCATGTCGTTGTAGGTGCAGCCGGCGCCGCGCATGGCTATCGCGCCGATCAGGAACAGCACAAGGTGCCAGGGATTGGGCAGCACCGACAGCAGCGGGTCGCCCGGCCGCGCCTGCGCGCAGGCCGCCAGCGCCGCCGACCACCAGCACGGCCATAGCAGGAGCAACCAGCCGATCGACCGGTCCCAGCGGGCAAGTTGTGCATAAGGCCAGAGCGCCCGCGGCAGGACACGGTAGACCCAATGCCCACTCGGCGCGTCGGCAACGCGACCCTGCTGTTCCCGGCTCTGGATGGTGTCCATGGCGATGTGAGTGGCAGCCGGCGGACGGAGCGTCAAGTCGCCTTGCTGCCGCATTCGGCGCTGTTCCGACGAATGAAATGATGATACATATCACTGATGCATATCAAGTCCGGAGGGCGGCAGGAATGACCACCGCGAAGCTGTTTTGGACCGGGCGTTCGCAGGCGGTGCGGCTACCCAAGGATTTTCGCGTCGATGCCGACGAAGTCCGGATCCGCCGTCATGGGCAGGCAATCATCCTGGAGCCGATCGCAACCGATTGGGCGTGGCTGGATGCCGCGGTCGGACCGGTGGACAAGGACTTTTGCGAGGCTGCGGAGGAAGAGACGGCTGAGCAGAAGCGGCCTGACCTGGATTTCTTCCCCTGATGTACCTGCTGGATACGAACGCCGTTATCGCGCTTCTGAAGGGGGCGCAGCCACTCATCGCCAAGGTAAAGGCGCGCAGACCGGGCGATTTTGCTCTCTCCTCGATCGTGGCGCATGAGCTGTACTTTGGAGCCTACAAGCGCCAACGCACCGAAGAGAATCTGGCGCGACTGGAGATCCTGCGGTTCGAGGTGCTGGAGTTCGACCGCGAGGACGCGCGATCGGCCGGCGAGATCCGCGCGATCCTGGCAAGGGCAGGAGAGCCGATCGGACCTTATGATGTGTTGATAGCCGGCCAGGCCTTGTCGCGCTCGCTGACCTTGATTACGCGCAATGTCAGCGAATTTGGCCGAGTCCCGGCCTTGCGGCTCGAGAATTGGGAAGTCTGACACGATGAACGTCCTTCTGATCGGCTCGGGTGGGCGTGAACACGCGCTGGCGTGGAAGATCGCCGCCTCGCCGATGCTGACCCGGCTCTATGCCGCGCCGGGCAATCCCGGCATCGCGCGCGAGGCCGAGTGCGTCGAACTCGACATCGCCGACCACGCATCCGTCGCCGAATTCTGCAAGGCGAAAAAGATCGACCTGGTTGTGGTCGGACCGGAAGCGCCTCTGGTCGCCGGCATGCCGGACGATCTGCGAGCGGCGGGCATCCGAGTGTTCGGGCCATCGGCCGCGGCCGCCCGGCTTGAAGGGTCGAAGGGTTTCACAAAGGATCTGTGCGCCCGCTACGGCATCCCGACCGGCCGCTACCGGCGCTTCGCCGATGCGGAGCTGGCCCGCGCCTATATCCGCGCGGAAGGCGCGCCGATCGTCGTGAAGGCCGACGGGCTGGCGGCCGGCAAGGGGGTGACGGTGGCGATGACGGTCGAGGAGGCCGTCGCGGCGGTCGATGCCTGCTTCGAAGGCGCCTTCGGCGGCGCCGGCGCCGAGGTAGTGGTCGAGGAGTTCCTGGAAGGCGAGGAGGCGAGCTTCTTCTGCCTGTGCGACGGCAAGGTCGCGCTGCCCTTCGGCACGGCGCAGGACCACAAGCGCGTCGGCGACGGCGATACCGGCCCCAACACCGGCGGCATGGGCGCATATTCCCCGGCGTCGGTGATGAGCGACGAAGTCGTTGCCCGCACCATGCGCGAAATCGTCCAGCCGACCATGCGCGGCATGGCCGAGATGGGCACGCCCTTCGTCGGCGTGCTGTTCGCCGGCTTGATGATCGGTGAGGACGGACCAAAACTGATCGAATACAACACCCGCTTCGGCGATCCGGAATGCCAGGTGCTGATGATGCGGCTGAAGGATGACATCCTCGTGCTGATGGCGGCCGCGGCGGACGGGCAGCTGGGACACATGTCCGTGCGCTGGCGTGACGATGCCGCGCTCACCGTGGTGATGGCGGCGAAGGGATATCCCGGCACGCCGCTGAAGGGCACGCCGATCCGCGGCATTGAAACGGCCGCGGCCGACGGCGTGGAAATCTTCCAGGCCGGCACTGCGCTCGTCGACGCTCGGCTGGTCGCCAATGGCGGGCGAGTGCTCAACGTGACTGCGACCGGCCGCAGCGTCACCGAAGCGCAGCGAAGAGCTTATGCCGCCGTCGATCGCATCGACTGGCCCGACGGCTTTTGCCGGCGCGACATCGGCTGGCGCGCGGTGGAAAGGGAGGCGAAGCGCTAGCCGCCGTAGCGCTCGAATGCGAAGGGATTGGCGGCCGGCTCACTGGGCAAAGTGCCTTCCGCCTCGCGACGGCGAAAATGCGTCAGCGAGCAGCGCGGTGAGCACAGGATGCCGCGATCGGACCAGTAAGCCGGCCCGTTTTCGAGGATCCCCTCGTGGTAGCCGAAAGTTGGCGTGCCATAGGCCATGCCGCATTCGACGCAACGTCGCGTTTCGGGTCTGGCAAGCGTGGTCGGCTCCGCGGCTTCGCAGCGCATGAACTGTGTGCTGGCGCGGCGGATTGCAAGTCGAATTGACGCTAGGGTCGTAAGAAATTACCGCTTGTGCGTGGCCCGTCCAGCGGCCGATGTGAGCCCGACCCTAAGGATGACCGCAATGTACAGAGCTCCGGTCGACGATATCGCGTTCACGCTGAACCACGTGGCGGGGCTTGCCGCGGAACTGGAGGCCGGCACCTTCGGCGACCTTTCGGCCGACCTCGTCGACGCCATCCTGGCCGAAGCCGGGCGCTTCGCCGCCGAGGAAGTCGCGCCTCTCGCGCGCATCGGCGACCAGGTCGGCGCGCGGCTGGAGAATGCCGCCGTCACCACGCCGCCCGGCTGGAGTGAGCTTTATTCCCGCTGGCGCGAGGGTGGCTGGAACAGCCTGACGGGGCCGCAGGAATTTGGCGGCCAGGGTCTGCCTGCGATGCTTCATGTAGCGGCGCTGGAGATGTGGAACTCGGGTTCGATGGCCTTCACCATCGGCCCGACTCTCACCATGGGGGCGGTCGAGGCGATCGAGAAGCATGCCTCGGACGAGCTGAAGGCCACCTACCTCGAAAAGCTGGTCTCCGGCGCCTGGATGGGCACGATGAACCTCACCGAGCCGCAAGCTGGCTCCGACCTCAACGCTCTCCGTTCCCGTGCCGAGCCTGCCGGCGACGGCACCTATCGCATCTTCGGCCAGAAGATCTTCATCACCTACGGCGAGCACGACTTTACCGACAACATCGTGCACCTCGTGCTGGCGCGCCTGCCCGACGCTCCGGCCGGCACGCGTGGCATATCGCTTTTCCTCGTCCCCAAGTTCCTGGTGAATGCCGACGGATCGCTCGGGGCGCGAAACGACGTCCATTGTGCCTCTATCGAACACAAGCTGGGCATCCACGGATCGCCAACCTGCACGATGGTCTACGGCGACGGATTTGCCGGCAACAGCCCGGCGGGCGCCATCGGTTGGCTGATCGGCGAGGAAAACCGAGGGCTGGCCTGCATGTTCACCATGATGAACAATGCCCGCCTGGCGGTCGGCATGCAGGGCATCGGCGTCGCCGAGGCCGCCACGCAGAAGGCGACCGCCTTTGCGGCGGAGCGCCGGCAGGGCAAGGCGGCGGACTACGCGGGCGCCGGCATGGCGCCGATCGTCCACCATCCGGACATCCGCCGCACCCTGCTTTCCATGAAGGGGTTGACGCAGGCCGCGCGGGCTATCGCCTACAGCTGCGCCCACGCCACCGACCGTGCGCATGCGGGAGGCGCCGACGAAGCATTCTGGCAGGAGCGGGCCAATCTTCTCACCCCCATTGCGAAGGCGTTTTCGACCGATGTCGGCGTCGAGGTCGCGTCGTTCGGCGTTCAGATACACGGCGGCATGGGCTTCATCGAGGAGACGGGCGCCGCGCAGCTTCTGCGCGACGCGCGTATCGCTCCGATCTACGAGGGCACCAACGGCATCCAGGCGATCGACCTCGTGACCCGCAAGCTGCCGCAATCGGGCGGCGGCCACGTGCTCGGCTACATCGACGAGCTCGGCCAGCTGGCGGAGGCTGTCGAGCGGGAGAACGAGCCGGGCTATGGGCGTGCCGGACGGCGCCTGGCCGATGCCGTTGACGATCTGCGCGAGGCGACGCGCTTCTTGCAGGCAAGCCTCGGCGAGGGACGGATGGACACCGCCCTTGCCGGTGCGACACCGTACTTGCGCCAGTTCGCGCTGACCGCAGGCGCGGCCTATCTCGCAAAAGGCGCGCTGGCGGGCGGCGATGCGGGCCGCGTCGCCCTGTTCCGCTTCTTCGCCGAGAATCTGCTGTCGGAGACCGCGGCGCTGAAGTCGACCGTGATCGAAGGCGCCCCGGCTATGGAAGCTGCGGCTGCAGCTCTACTGCCCGCATGAGCCTGGAGAATCAAATGAGCCACATCCTCACCGAGCAGCGCGGCGCGGTCCAGGTCATCCGCATGAACCGGCCGGACAAGAAGAACGCGCTGACGCGGCCGATGTATGCGGCGATGAGCGCCGCGCTGATCGCGGGGGATGCCGACCCGGGCATTCGCTGCCACGTGTTTCTCGGTGTCCCGGGTGCCTTCTGTGCCGGCAACGACCTCGGCGATTTCCTCGCCATCGCCCAGGGCGAGGACGGCGGAGCGGAAGTCTGGGACTTTCTCGACGCGCTCGCAGGTGCGCGCAAGCCCATTGTGTCGGGCGTGGACGGCATTGCGGTTGGCATCGGCACAACGCTCAACCTTCACTGCGACCTGACTTTTGCCACCCCGCGCACGGAGTTTCGCACGCCCTTCGTCGACCTCGGTCTCGTACCCGAGGCCGGATCCAGTCTGCTCGCGCCGCTGCTGATCGGTCGCCAGCAGGCATTTTCGCTGCTGGCTCTTGGGGAAGGGCTGTCGGCGGAGCGCGCCAGGGCACTGGGGATGATCTACGAGGTGGTGGCCGAGGACGAACTTGAGGCTGCCGTCTTCGCGGCCGCCGAGCGCATCGCCTCCAAGCCGGCGCAGGCCGTGCGGATCACGCGCGACCTGATCCTGGCGCCGCGCGAGGCCGTCCTCGCACGCATTCGCGAGGAGGGCGCCCTGTTCGCGGAGCGACTGAAGTCGGACGAGGCCAAGGCGGCATTTCTCGCCTTCATGGCCAGGAAGAAGAGCTGATCCGTCAGGGATAAAGCCGCGCCTTGGTCCAGCCGTCGCCGGCGCGGCGGAACTGCATGCGGTCGTGAAGGCGGAACGGGCGGTCGTGCCAGAACTCAAACTGCTGCGGTTCGATGCGGAACCCGGACCAATGTGCCGGGCGCGGTATCGCGCCGATCGGGTAGCGCGCCGTGTACTCCGCCACCGCCTTTTCAAGCGCGAAGCGGCTCTCCAGTGGCCGCGACTGCTTCGACGCCCATGCGCCGATGCGGCTGCCGCGCGGTCGCGTTTCGTAATAGGCGTCGGCGTCCGCGTCGCTGACCACCTCCACCGGCCCGCGCAGCCGCACCTGGCGCCGCAGCGATTTCCAGTGAAAGCACATTGCCGCCTTCATGGAGCCAAGAATCTGGCGCCCCTTGGCGCTCTCGAAGTTTGTGTAGAAGACGAACCCAGTCTGGTCGAACCCCTTGAGCAGCACCATGCGCACATCCGGCAGTCCGTCGGCATCGACGGTCGCCAGCGCTACCGCGTTCGGGTCGTTCGGCTCGCTGGCGGTGGCATCGGCCAGCCAGGCGGCGAACAGGGCGAAGGGATCTTCTGCGGCGGTGAAGTCGCTTGTTTCCATCAGCATGAACCAGGTTGCCGGCGGGCATTTGGCTTACGGGTCGCCGCCGGAGGTTTTCGGGCCGGGGCGGTTCTATGTCGCCCGGCACGGTTCCACAAGGCTGCCGCTCCGCGCGCGCATCGCTTGCGAAACGTCTCGTTAACCTCTGTTCATTAAGAGTTTACGCGTTTCGTGACCCTGCCCGGAGATCGCTCATTGCCGCGCCCGGCGCCAGCATCGCCAGCCCTTCGTCAGAAACCGGAACGCCGGTGCGCCGGCCTGACGGTGGCGCTTCTGGCTGGATTGGCGCTTGCCGGCTGTGCCGGCGGCATGGGCCTCGACAAGGTCGACGCAGATCCCTCGATTATCACGTCCAGCGTTCCGCAGGACGCCAACGCGGCCGATGCGACGCGGCTCTCGGACGAAGCCACCATCCGCAACGCCGTGTCTTCGGCCGACCTGGAGGCGGCGGCCGCAGCCCCGCTCGCCTGGGCCAACGCCGACACCGGGTCGCGGGGCACCATTACCGGGATGGTCGAAAGCAAGGAAAACGGCCGGCTCTGCCGCAGCTTCACCACCACACGCGAGAGCTTCGACGGCATCGCGCTCTACCGCGGCGAGGCTTGCCTCATGGGTGGCGGCGGCTGGCGGATGCAGCCTCTCGACCCTGCCTGATTGTGGCCGCCGCCTCTGGAATTTCTTCCTATTAGAGCGCATATAGAAGAGAAAATTCCGAAATCCCCATTCCTGCGGGCAATGACTAGATGCGCGATCCATACGAAGTGCTGGGCGTGCCGAAGAGCGCCTCGGCAAAGGACATAAAGGCGGCCTATCGCAAGCTGGCCAAGAAGTATCATCCGGACCAGAATCCGGATGATCCGAAGGCGAAGGACATGTTCGCCGCCGCCAACCAGGCCAACGAGATTCTTGGCGACGAAAAGCAGCGCGCCGCCTATGACCGCGGCGAGATCGGCCCGGACGGCAAGCCCCGCTTCCAGGGGTTCGAAGGCGCGCCCGGCGGCAACCCGTTCGGCGGCTTCCGCCGGCAGGGCGACGGCCCCGGCGGCATGCGGTTCGAGTTCCGCGGTGCGCCCGGAGGCGGCGGTGATCCGTTTGCCGATTCGGGTGACATTTTCAGCGAACTGTTCGGCCATGCGGGCTTTGCGCGCGGCAGTGGTGGAGCCGGCATGGGCGGCGGTCGCGGCAAGGGCCCGGACATCAGCGCCACCATGGATATCAGTCTGGAGGATGTGGCAAGCGCCGCCAAGGTGACGGCCGCGTTTCCGGACGGGCGCAAGATCTCGGTAAAGCTGCCGCACTATGTCGAGGACGGCCAGACGATCCGCCTGAAGGGGCAGGGCACGCCCGGCCCGACGGCGCCCGGCGATGCGCTGGTGACGTTGAATATCCGCAAGCACCCGCGCTACCGCATCGAGGGGCGCGACCTGCATCTCGATCAGCCGGTATCGCTCCGCGACGCCGTGCTGGGCGCGAAGGTGGCGGTCGAGACGCCAACCGGCAAGGTGGCGCTGACCGTGCCGGCCTGGTCGAGCTCAGACAAGGTGCTGCGCCTCAAGGGACGCGGCCTGCCGGTGAAGACCGGCGGCCACGCCGACCTTTACGTGCATTTGCGCGTCATGCTGCCGGAGGGCGGCGATCCCGAACTTGAGGCGCTGATGCGCCGCCGCGCGTCCTGACGGGCTCGGGCATCGCGGCTTGAAGGTCGGGTTTGCCTATGCGATAGGGCGCGCAGGAAGCGACGAGGCGGGATCGGAGGGACCAGATGGCGGGTGAAGGTCTGATGGCGGGCAAGCGAGGCCTGATACTGGGCGTCGCCAACAACCGCTCGATCGCCTGGGGCATAGCCAAGGCCTGCGCGGCGCAGGGCGCCAGGCTCGCGCTGACCTATCAGGGCGATGCCTTCAAGAAGCGCGTCGAGCCGCTCGCCGCCGAACTCGGCGCCTACCTTGCCGGCCACTGCGACGTCACCGAGCCCGAAAGCCTCGACGCCGTCTTCGCCAAGGTCGGCGAGGAATGGGGCGGGCTCGATTTCCTCGTCCACGCCATCGCCTTTTCCGACAAGGACGAGCTCGACGGTCGCTATGTCGAGACCACGCGCGCCAACTTCCTGCGAACTATGGACATCTCCGTCTATTCGTTCACGACGGTCGCCAAGCGCGCCGAGCCGCTGATGTCGAAGGGCGGCTCGCTGCTGACGCTCACCTACTACGGCGCCGAGAAGGTCATGCCGCACTACAACGTCATGGGTGTGGCCAAGGCGGCACTCGAGGCGAGCGTGCGTTACCTGGCGGTCGATCTCGGCGCCAGCGGCATCCGCGTCAATGCGATCTCGGCGGGGCCGATCAAGACGCTTGCCGCTTCCGGTATCGGCGACTTCCGCTATATCCTGAAATGGAACGAGTACAATTCGCCGCTGAAGCGCACGGTGACGGTCGAGGAGGTCGGCGACTCGGCGCTCTATCTGCTGAGCGACCTCTCGCGCGGCGTCACCGGCGAGGTGCACCACGTCGATTCCGGCTACCATGTGGTCGGCATGAAGGCGGTGGACGCGCCCGACATTTCCACGATCAAGGACTGATCGTCCCATCCATCTCGCTTGAGGGCGGACGCCGGCGATGTCCCCGCTGATTTACTTCGTTCGCCACGGCCAGACCGACTGGAACGCCGAGTTCCGGCTGCAGGGGCAGGCCGACACCGACCTCAACGATTTCGGCCGCGGCCAGGCCGACCAGAACGGCCGTATTCTCGCCGGGCTCATCCCGCGGCCCGAAACCTTCGAATTCGTGGCGAGCCCGATGCGGCGCACGCGCGAGACCATGGAGCGCCTGCGCGCCGCGATGGGGCTCGACCCGCAGGGTTATCGCACCGACCCACGCCTGATCGAGGTGAACTTCGGCGACTGGCAGGGCTTTACCTACGAGGAACTGGAGGTTCGCGACCCGGGTGCGGCGGAAAGGCGGGAACTCTCGAAATGGCAGTTCGTGCCGCCCGGGGAAGGCGCGGAAAGCTACCAGATGCTGATGGAACGGGTTCGGCCCTGGCTCGAAGGCGTGACCCGTCAGACCGTGTGCGTCACCCATGGTGGGGTGCTAAGGGCGATCTTCCGGCTGGTCGGGCGCAAGCCCGACGGCGTGGCCGCGCTGCTCGCCATACCGCAGGATCGTGTCCTCAGGTTCGAGGACGGCGAACTCAGCTGGGTGTGAGCGGCCGACTTATTCAGACAACTGCATGTCGGTGATCAGGTTCTGGCCGTCGATCTGGTCGTAGGCGAGCAAGATCTCCATGCCCTCCTTGATCGCGTCCATGTCGAATTCGCCGGGCAGCTTGTAGGATTTGCCGTCGTCAAGCGTGATCGTGAGCTTGTCACGGTCGATCGAGGTGATGTGGCCCTCGGCCTCGGCGGCGAAGGCGGCGGTGGAAAGGGCAAGGATGGCTGCAAGGGCGGCAATGACGCGACGCATGACGGACACTTCCGGTTCTGCCGGCTAGCATGGCCGGCGCCAGTGGATTTTTGAGGTTTATCCGAGCCAGACCATATCATTGTGTCAAAAGTCCAGTCACCTGCCAATCGTTTGACCGGCGCGGAAAAGGCAAATAGAACGCGCCAGTCGTCCGCGGCGGCGGACCGGAGCCGATTTCCTGATGTCGCACAATACGTTCGGGCACCTCTTTCGCGTGACCACCTGGGGCGAGAGCCACGGTCCCGCGCTGGGCTGCGTAGTCGACGGCTGCCCGCCGGGCATCCGCTTCCGGATCTCCGACATTCAGGCCGAGCTTGACCGGCGCAAGCCGGGCCAGTCGCGTTTCGTCACGCAGCGCCGCGAACCGGACGAGGTGCGCATCCTGTCGGGCATACTCGAGGACGGCGACGAACTCGTCACCACCGGCACCCCGGTGTCGATGCTGATCGAGAACGTCGACCAGCGCTCGAAGGATTATGGCGAGATCGCCAGGCAGTACCGGCCGGGCCATGCCGACTACGCCTACGACATCAAATACGGCGTTCGCGATCCTCGTGGCGGCGGGCGCTCCTCGGCGCGCGAGACCGCCGCGCGCGTGGCGGCCGGCGCGCTGGCGCGGCGCGTCGTGCCGGGACTGGTGGTGCGCGGGGCGCTGGTCGCGATGGGCACGAAGGCAATCGACCGCGCGAACTGGGACTGGGATGTCGTGCACGAGCAGGACAACGCCTTCTTCACGCCGGACCGCGCCGCGATATCCGTCTTTGCCGAATATCTCGACGGCATCCGCAAGGCAGGGTCGTCGGTTGGAGCGCTGATCGAGATCGTGGCCGAAGGCGTGCCCGCCGGCCTCGGCGCACCGATCTATGCCAAGCTAGACCAGGATATCGCCGCCGGGCTGATGTCGATCAACGCCGTGAAGGGCGTCGAGATCGGCGCCGGCTTCGAGGCCGCGCGCATCACTGGCGAGGAGAACGCCGACGAGATGCGGATCGGCGAGGACGGCCAACCCACCTTCCTGTCGAACAATGCCGGCGGCATCCTGGGCGGCATTTCCACCGGCCAGCCGATAGTTGCGCGTTTCGCCGTCAAACCGACATCGTCGATCCTGTCGCCGCGCCGCTCGATCGACAAGGATGGCCACGAGGTCGACGTCGTCACCAAGGGGCGCCACGATCCGTGCGTGGGAATCCGCGCCGTGCCGATCGGCGAGGCCATGGTTGCCTGTGCGATCGCCGATCATTATCTGCGCCATCGGGGGCAGACGGGAAGAATCTAGCGAATAGCGAATAGGGAGTAGCGACTAGCTGCTCCATTTTTCCCCTATTCGCCACTCGCTATTCGCTACTCGCTCATCAGCATCGGATTTTAGTCACCCATGCCCTACGACCAGACAAAAATCGTCGAAGCCCTCCGCGCCTTCGAGCGCGGCGAGATCGTGGTCGTCATGGACGACGACGGCCGCGAGAACGAAGGCGACCTGATCGTAGCCGCCGTCCATTGCACGCCGGAGAAGATGGCCTTCATCGTGCGGCACACTTCCGGCATCGTGTGCACGCCGATGACGCGGGAGGAAGCGCGCCGGCTGAACCTCGCGCCGATGGTGGCCGAGAACGAGTCTGCCCACACCACTGCCTTCACCATCAGCGTCGACTTCCGCCACGGCATCACCACCGGCATTTCCGCCGAGGACCGCACGCTGACCGTCCGCAACCTCGCCAACAACAATGCCGGTCCTTCGGATTTCGTGCGCCCCGGCCATATCTTTCCGCTGGTTGCGCGCGAGGGCGGTGTGCTGATGCGCTCTGGCCATACCGAGGCGGCAGTCGACCTGTGCAAGCTCGCCAACCTGCCGCCCGTCGGCGTCATCTGCGAACTGGTGAACGACGACGGCACGGTGATGCGCGGCCCGCAAGTCACCTCGTTTGCTGAGAAGAACGGCCTCAAGCAGGTGTCGGTCGCCGACCTGATCGCCTACCGGCAGCGCCAGGAAACCCTGATCGAACGCGTCGAATGCTTCGATGTCGAAACGCCGGGCGGCAAGGCGAAGGCCTATACCTACACGCTGCCCTGGGACGTGATGCAGCATCTGGCGATCGTCTTCGGCGACATCCGCGACGGCGAGGGCATTCCTGTCCGCCTGCATCTGGAGGATGTGGTGAGCGACGTCTTCGGCACCCGCGACCGCCTACCGGAAATCATGCGCCAGATGGCGCCGCCGGCGCGCGGCGTCATCGTCTATCTGCGCGAGGGGTCCGTCGGCGTCGGGCACAAGGCGCGCAACCGACCCCCTTCAACCGAGGAGCACGAGGAAGCGCGCCGGCGTGAGAACGAATGGCGCGAGATCGGCCTCGGCGCGCAGATTCTGCGCGACCTCGGCATTTCGTCCATCAAGCTGATCGCCTCGCGCGAACGCCACTATGTCGGCCTGGAAGGCTTCGGCATCCGCATCCTGAGCACCGAGATCTGGTAAGTGGCGGTTTTTGGACCGAGGGGGGAATCGGCATGCGATACGGCTATATCGGACTGGGCAATCTCGGTGGGCCGCTTGCGCTGAATCTGGCCAAGGCGGGGTTCGACTTGGCCGTGCACGATCTCGACCGGGGCAATGCCGAGCCGCATTTGCGCGCCGGCGCGAAATGGGCGGCGTCGCCCGCCGAACTTGCGGTGCAATGCGACGCGGTGATCACCTGCCTGCCGTCGCCGGCGGTTTCGGAAAGGGTGCTGGCCGAAATCGTCGAAAGGATGCCGGCCGGCGGCACCTGGATCGAGATGTCGACGCTCGGTCGCGACGCCATCCTCCATCTCACCGCGATCGCCGCGCATCACGGCATCCGCACGCTGGAACTGCCGGTGACCGGCGGGGTGCATCTGGCGGCTCGCGGCGAGATCACGCTGCTTGCCGGCGGCGATGCCGACCTGGTCGAACTGCACCGCCCCGCGCTCGATGCCCTCGGCGGTCGCCTCTTCCACATGGGGCCGCTGGGCTCGGCCGCTGTCATCAAGGTCATCACCAACATGCTGGCCTTCATCCATCTTGTCGCCGACGGGGAGGCGCTGATGCTGGCCAGGCGCGGCGGCCTCGACCTTGCCCAGGCCTGGGCGGCGATTCGCGCCAGTTCCGGCAACAGTTTCGTCCATGAGACGGAAGGTCAGCTCATCCTGAACGGAAGCTACGACATCGCCTTCACCATGGACCTAGCGCTGAAGGATCTGGGCTTCGCGATGGATTTCGGCCGCGAGTTCGGCGTGCCGCTGGATCTGGCGGGCCTGACGCAAAGGACATTCGAGCGCGGCAAGGCGGCCTATGGCGGCGCCGAGCAGTCGACCGCGATCGTGCGCCTCCTGGAGGACGCGCTCGGCACCGACTTGCGCGCGCCCGGCTTCCCGGCGCGGCTCACCTAAGAGAGGCTCGCAGCGTCAGTCGCGCGAATCGCCTATGGTCACGGCATAGGCGGGGCGCACTGGATGTGGGACTTTCCCATCTGGCATACGATCGGCGTGGTGGTCAGGACATGGCCGTTCGTGCTGCTGCGTATGATGGTCTATTTCGGCATCACCGCCGCCTACATCATCGTGACCGGCACGACGGCCGGCATGGGCTACGGCGCCGGCATGGTATTCGACGACAGTGGCGGGCCGCTGGGGCTTGCTCTGTGGGGTGGCGTAGCGGGTTTCGTGCTGGTGTCGGCCGTGTTCTACTGGCTGCGCGAATATATTCTCTACATGGTCAAGGCCGGCCACATCGCGGTGCTGGTCCACCTCGTCGAGGGCAGGGAAATTCCGGGCGGCATGGGCCAGATCGCCTATGGCCGCCAGGTCGTGACCGAGCGCTTCGCCGAGGCGAACGTGCTTTTCGCGCTCGATCAGCTGATCAAGGGCGCGCTGCGCGCCGTGACGACTCTGCTCGGCGGCTTTGCCGCGCTGGTGCCGATCCCCGGCGTCGGCGGGCTGATGCAGATCATCAACGCCGTGATGCGCATGTCGGTCACCTATGTCGACGAGATCATCCTCGCCTACAACATCCGGCTTGGCAGCCGCACCCCGTTCGAGACCGGCCGGCAGGGCGTGGTGCTTTACGCCCAGAACGGCGTGACCATGGTCAAGAACGCGGTGTGGCTCACCGTGTTCATCTGGGTGGTGGGGGCGATCCTTTTCCTGCTGGTGCTGGCGCCGGCCGGCGCGCTGGTGCTTGGCATGCCGGGCCAGTCGGCCGGCTGGGCCTTCGTGTTCTCGCTGCTGTTCGCCTGGGCCTGCATCGCGGCCTTCATCGAACCGTTCGCGATCGCGGCACTGATGCAGGTCTATTTCCGCGTCATCGAAGGCCAGGCGCCCGACCCGGAGTGGGACGGGCGGCTCGCCGATGCATCCGCGAAATTCCGCGAGCTGCAGCAACGGGCGGCGCAGGAACTCCGCGGCGCCTTCGGCCGGGCTCCGGCCGCGCAATGAACTGTTGACTGGACGCGGACGCTCCGCCGCCAGCATGGCCAAAGCCGGCCGCCGGCCCTATATCGATGGGCATGGCCACACGCCTCTACACGCACCCGATCTTCCTCGAACATCTGACGCCGCCTGGCCATCCGGAGCGGCCGGACCGGCTGCGCGCGATCGACCGCGTGTTGGACGACGAGGCGTTCTCCCGGCTCGACAGGGCGCAGGCGCCGATGGCCGATCCCGAAGCCGTCCTGCTCGTCCACCCGGAAGAATTCCTCGAACGGGTGGAGGACAGCATCCCCGAAACAGGGATCGCCAGCATCGATGCCGACACCAGCGTCAGCCCGAAGAGTTTCGAGGCGGCACTGACGGCCGTTGGCGCGGCCAATGCCGCCGTCGACGATGTCTTTTTCGGCCGCGCGGACAATGTTTTCGTCGCCGCCCGTCCGCCCGGCCACCATGCCGAGCGCACCACGGCAATGGGCTTTTGCCTGTTCAACAACGCCGCGATCGCCGCCCGCCATGCCCAGAAGGCGCATGGGGCGGAGCGCGTGGCCATCGTCGACTGGGACGTTCATCACGGCAACGGTACACAGGACATCTTCTGGTCGGATCCGAGCGTGCTCTACTGCTCGACCCACCAGATGCCGCTCTATCCGGGCACCGGCGCGAAAGGCGAGACCGGAGCCGGGAACATCGTCAACGCGCCGCTGTCGCCCAACACCGGCAGCGACATCTTTCGCGAGGCCTTCCGCACCCGCGTGCTGCCGGCGATAGAGCGCTTCCGCCCGGACCTGATCATCATCTCGGCCGGCTTCGACGCCCATCACCTCGATCCCTTGGCGGAAATCAACCTGGAAGAAAAGGATTTCGACTGGGCGACCGGCCAGTTGATGGAACTGGCGGGGAAGCACTCCGGCAACCGGCTGGTGAGCCTGCTCGAAGGCGGATACGACCTGCAGGGGCTGGCGTTCTCGGTGGCCGCCCATGTCCAGCGCATAATGAGGGGATAGGAATTTGACCGGGGAGCCGAACGAGGACATCAGGGCGATGAGCTTCGAGCAGGCGCTGGACGCGCTGGAGAAGATCGTCGACGACCTGGAGCGCGGCGACGTGCCGCTCGACCAGTCGATCCGCATCTACGAGCGCGGCGAGGCGCTGAAGGCGCACTGCGACCGGCTGTTGAAGGCGGCCGAGGATCGCGTTGAAAAGATTCGCCTTTCCCGCGACGGCAAGCCTGTCGGTGTTGAGCCGCTCGACGGGGATTGAGCTGCCAGGCCCCGTTAATGCGTGCGGGTTGATCGCGCACCGCCGCGATAAGTATATAGGCGGCATTGAGGGCCAGGCGAAACCAGCACGGAGCCAGCCAATGTGCCGCAACATCAAGGTGCTTTTCAACTTCGACCCGCCGGCGACGGACGCCGAGGTGCATGACGCCGCGCTGCAGTTCGTGCGCAAGCTCTCGGGATTCACACGGCCGGCCAAGCGCAACGAGGAAGCCTTCGACCGCGCGGTGAACCTTGTCGCGGCGGCCGCGCGCGAGCTGATGGACACGCTGGAGACCAACCAGCACCCGCGCGACCGCGCCGAGGAAGCGGCCAAGGCCAAGGCGCGCTCGGCGCTGCGCTTCGCGCGATAGCGGCCGCGGTCCGGCCGCAGGGCGAGAGAGAATACGGAGGCGCAAGTGAGCTTCTTTCCGGGAAACGATCCACAGCCGGGCGACGCCTTTGCCTGCGACGCGATCGAACTGATGGTGATCGCCAGCGCCAAGGATCTCGGCGGTTTCCAGGTGCGGCGCGCTTTGCCCACCGCCAAGCGTCGCCTGGTCGGGCCGTTCATCTTCTTCGACCGCATGGGGCCGGCGATCCTGCAGCCCGGCCACGCGGTCGACGTGCGGCCGCACCCGCATATCGGACTCGCGACCGTGACTTACCTGTTCGACGGAAATGTCCGGCACCGCGATTCGCTCGGCACCGAGATGGTGATCCGGCCGGGCGACGTGAACCTGATGACCGCCGGCCGCGGCATCGTGCATTCCGAGCGCTCGCCGGAAGAGTTGCGGGGCGGGCCGATATCGATGTCCGGCCTGCAAACCTGGCTGGCCCTTCCCGACGGCAAGGAAGAGATGGCGCCGGTCTTCGAGAACACCGCCCGCGCCGACCTGCCGGCCTTGGACGCAGACGGCGTTTCCGGGCGGGTCATCATCGGCGGCTTTCAGGGGCTGAAATCGCCCGTCAAGGGCCACTCGGACACGCTCTACGTCGATCTGAAGCTCGCGCCGGGCGCGCGGGCGAAGATCACGGCGGAGGCGGAGGAGCGTGCGATCTACGTGCTTGACGGCAGCGTCACGATCTCGGGCGATCGTTTCCCGGCCGACCGGCTGCTGGTCTTCCGGCCTGGCGACGAGATCGTGGTCGAGGCACCGGAAGGCGCCCATCTCATGCTGTTCGGCGGCGCCTCGCTCGGCTCGAACCGCTACATCTGGTGGAACTTCGTTTCGTCATCAAAAGAACGCATCGAGCAGGCAAAGCACGAATGGAAGACGGGACGCTTCGATATCGTTCCCGGCGATGAGGAAGAGTTCATTCCGCTTCCCGAAGGGTGATCCGCTTGCAGCAGCTGCTACGTTTGCGCACATTTACATTCCGCCCCCGAGTGGTTATCCCGCCGACAGCATGATGCCGTTCAAGGCCGCCAACCAGTGACTTCGTCCCCGCGGACCTCGCTGCTCGACAGAGTCAAGGCGCCGTCCGACCTGCGCGGGCTTGCCGAAAGCGACCTGCCGCAGCTTGCCGAGGAACTGCGCGCCGAACTGGTCGACGCGGTTTCCCACACCGGCGGCCATCTGGGCGCCGGGCTCGGCGTGGTCGAACTGACGGTGGCGCTGCACTACGTCTTCAACACGCCGAATGACCGCCTGATCTGGGATGTCGGCCACCAGGCTTATCCGCACAAGATCCTGACCGGGCGACGCGACCGCATCCGCACCCTTCGCCAGGAGGGCGGGCTATCCGGCTTCACCAAGCGCGCCGAGAGCGACTACGACCCGTTCGGCGCCGCGCATTCCTCGACCTCGATCTCGGCCGGCCTCGGCATGGCCGTGGCGCGCGACCTGCTTGGCGGCGACAACAAGGTTATCGCCGTGATCGGCGACGGCGCGATGTCGGCCGGCATGGCCTACGAGGCGATGAACAATGCCGGCGCGCTCGGCTCGCGCCTCATCGTCATCCTCAACGACAACGACATGTCGATCGCCCCGCCGACCGGCGCGATGAGCGCCTACCTGGCGCGGCTGGCGTCAGGCAAAACCTATCTCGGCCTGCGCGATTTCGGCAAGAAACTGACCTCCTATCTCGGCAAGCGCGCCGACCGCGCCATTACCCGCGCGGTGGAGCATGCTCGCGGCTATGTCACCGGCGGCACGCTGTTCGAGGAACTGGGATTCTACCACATCGGCCCGATCGACGGGCACAATCTGGAACACCTGATCCCCGTGCTGCGCAACGTGCGCGACAACGGCGAGGGGCCGGTGCTGATCCATGTCGTGACGCAGAAGGGCAAGGGTTACGGGCCCGCCGAGGCCGCGAGCGACAAGTATCATGGCGTCAACCGCTTCGACGTCATTACCGGCACGCAGGCCAAGCCGCCGGCAAATGCGCCGAGCTACACCCACGTTTTCGCCGAGGCACTTGCGCAGGAAGCCGCGCTCGACGACCGCATCGTGGCGATCACCGCGGCGATGCCATCCGGGACTGGCCTCGACCTATTCGGCGAGGCGTTTCCGAGACGCATCTTCGACGTTGGCATCGCCGAACAGCACGCGGTGACATTTGCCGCCGGCCTTGCGTCGGAGGGGATGAAGCCGTTCGCGGCGATCTACTCGACCTTCCTGCAGCGCGCCTATGACCAGGTCGTGCACGACGTCGCCATCCAGGGTCTGCCGGTGCGCTTCCCGATCGACCGCGCCGGCTTCGTGGGCGCCGACGGGCCGACGCATTGCGGCGCCTTCGACACCACCTATCTCGCCTCGCTGCCCGGTTTCGTGGTGATGGCGGCGGCCGACGAGGCCGAACTCAAGCACATGGTTCGCACCGCCGCCGACTATGACGAGGGGCCGATCGCCTTCCGCTATCCGCGCGGCAACGGCGTCGGCGTCGAGATGCCGGAACGCGGCCGGTTTCTGGAGATCGGCAAGGGCCGCATCGTTAGGGAAGGCACGAAGGTCGCGCTGCTCTCCTTCGGCACGCGCCTGCAGGACTGCCTGCTGGCGGCTGAGGAACTGGAGGCCGCGGGCCTTTCGACGACGGTTGCCGACGCGCGGTTCGCCAAGCCGCTGGACACCGACTTGGTCGGACGGTTGGCCAATTCCCACGAGGTGCTGATTACCGTCGAGGAAAACTCCATCGGGGGCTTCGGCACGCAGGTGCTGCACTACCTCGCCCACAGGGGGCTGCTGGAGAACGGCCTCAAGGTGCGCCCGCTGATTCTGCCGGACGCCTTCGTCGACCACGCGCGGCCGGAAAAGATGTATGCCGATGCTGGACTGGACAGCGCCGGCATCGTTCGCGCCGTCTTCGGCGCCCTCGGCCAGGGCGCCCGCGCCGCCCGCGCCTGAAAGCTTTGAATCAAACTCTGCGGACTTGTTGCTAACAGCCTGTTTACGCTGGCGTTTGGCTTTTCGCTTACCGTTCCGCTTGGGCAAATCTTAGCCCGGCCCTGCTAAACCTGTTTCAAAGCAGGGAGACAAGAACAATGAAGGCTCCAGTCCTGGGCGCGGCGCTGGTCGCCGCGCTCACCGGCAGCGCCGTGGCCGAAGTCCGCTACGACCGCAATCTCGAGCAGGCGGTTCTCGGCATCGTCAAGCAGCGCATCGGCGAAATTCGCGGACCACTCGCCTACGACGCGGTCGTGATCCTGCCCGAGGGCGTCGATGGCATGGCGACCGGTTCCGTCACCTCGCCGTCGATGCGCAGCGTCGACGGCGCCGGCCGCAATCTCGGCTCCTGGATTGAGCCGCGGAGTCCGATGTCGAGCATCGTCACCCGCTGAGGCTTGCCAGGTCTGCCGGCTTTCGCCAATGAAGGCCGGATGGACAGGGCACGACGCGCCGGCGAAAAGTCCCGGCTTGACGAACTGCTTGTCGCGCGCGGCTTCTTCGCCACGAGGTCACGCGCGCGCGACGCAATTGCGCGCGGCGCAGTGCGGATTGGCGGGATCGCCGCCGCCAAGCCGGGCCAGACGGTCGCCGCCGACGCGGAACTCGCCGTCGACGATCCGGCCCGCGCTTACGTCTCCCGCGCCGCGCTGAAGCTGATTGCGGCGCTCGAGGCGTTCGGCCTCGACCCTGCCGGCAAGGCTGCGCTCGACATCGGTGCGTCGACCGGCGGCTTCACGCAGGTGCTGCTCGAACGCGGCGCCGCGAATGTTTTTGCCATCGATGTCGGCCATGGTCAGCTCGATCCGCGGATTGCGGGCGATGCGCGCGTCACCGCGATCGAAGGCCTCAACGCACGCGACCTTACACTCAGGCATCTCAACGATACACGTCCGCAATTCCTGGTCTGCGACGTCAGCTTCGTATCGCTGAAGCTCGCGTTGCCGCCGGCGCTGGGGATCGCTGCACCGGGCGCCGTGGGAGTATTTCTGGTGAAGCCGCAGTTCGAGGCGGGGCGAGCGGCGATCGGCAAGGGCGGCGTGCTCAAGGATCCGGCTGACGGCGCGCGCGTCGCGAATGAGCTTTCCGCCTGGCTTTCCACGCAGCCGGATTGGCAGGCGACAGGCATTGCCCCATCGCCGATTGCCGGGGGCGACGGCAATCATGAATTCCTGCTCGCCGGGCGGAAGACGCCATGAGCACGCGCTACCGGATCGAGCGATTGGGCGCCCAGGGCGACGGCGTCGCCGAAGCTCCGAGCGGCGCCGTGTTCATCCCCTACACCTTGCCAGGCGAGACCGTGACAGCTGCGGTTCAGCGCGACCGTGGCACGCTGCTTGCCGTCATCGAGGCTTCGCCGCAGCGCGTAGAGCCGGCCTGCCGGCACTTCGGCACCTGCGGCGGCTGCGCGCTCCAGCATTTCGAGCAGGGCGCCTACGAGGACTGGAAGCGCGGGCTGGTCGCGCAGGGGCTGCAAAGCCGGGGCATCGGCGCCGACGTCGCGCCGCTGGTGCCCTGCGCGCCGGCGACGCGGCGGCGCGCGGCGTTTTCGGCACGGCGCGCCGATGGCGGCATGGTGTTCGGCTTCAACCGCGCGCTCTCGTCCGACATCGTCGGGCTGGAAGAATGCCCGGTGCTGATGCCGCAGATCGCCGGTCGGCTGCCGATGCTGCGTCGGCTGGCGGGGCTCTTTGCGTCGGCCGACAAGCCGTTCCGGGTGCTGGTCACCGCCACCGCCTCGGGGCTGGACGTCGCCGTCTCGGACCAGGGCGCTGTGGGCGAAAACCAGCGCCGCATGGCCTCGGCCTTCGCCATCGCGGAGGGACTTGCCCGGCTGACCGCCGATGGCGAGATCATCGTCGAGCCGAAGAAGCCGCAGGTCGATTTCGGCGGCGTCGCGGTCAACCCGCCGCCCGGCGCCTTTCTGCAGGCGACGGCGGCCGCCGAAGCCGCAATGGCGGAACTGGTGCTCGCCTATCTCGGCCGCGCCAGGCGCGTCGCCGACCTGTTTTCCGGCTGTGGCAGCTTTGCGCTGCGGCTCGCCCGCAAGGCCGAAGTGCATGCGGTGGAGGCGGATGCCGCCGCACTTGCCGCGCTCGACCGCGGCTTCCGTTTCGCGACCGGCCTGAAGAAGGTCAGCCACGAAAAGCGCGACCTTTTCCGCCGGCCGCTGACAGCCAAGGAACTCTCCGCCTTCGGCGGCTTGGTGTTCGACCCGCCCCGCGCCGGCGCCGAGGACCAGTCGACGCAGATCGCCCGCTCGGACGTGCCACTGGTGGCAGCCGTGTCCTGCAATCCCGCGACGCTAGCGCGCGACCTGCGCATCCTGATCGACGGCGGCTACCGGCTGAAGGGTGTCACGCCGATCGACCAATTCCTGTGGTCGCCGCATGTCGAGGCGGTGGCACTCTTGGAAAAGCCGCGCAAGCGGCGCTGACGCGTCAGGCAGCCGGGTTCACCACTGGCTTCGCCGTCGGCGCGGCTATGGCGATCTCCATCTGCGACACGAGGCGGTAGAGTTGGCGGTCGCGCGAGATCGGCCACCATTCGTAGAGCAGCAGTTCGGTCGGATGCCACAGCGCGACCCAGCCAGCTATGACGAAACCTTCGGAGATCAGGCTGCTCACGATCTCGTGCAGGAAGCTCGCCTCGCGCGCGAGAGCCGAAATCAGCATGCAGATCAGCATGAAGATCAGGCCCTTGCCAAGTGCGCGGGTTCCGTCCCGGCGGACTGTGACAGTCTGTTCGGCAAGTTCCCTGTCGCGCTGGGCGCAGAGGCCTGCCAGCGCGGTGCGCACGCGCGCAAGCTCGTCCGGCGACGGCTGGCGCTCGAGCGCGATGCTGGCGCGCAGCGCGTCGACCTTGTTGGCGCCGTCGACGCTGCGAAGATGGTCGAGTATGCGCTCGACGCCCGACCGCGTCTCGAACTGGCCGCCGAGCGGGTCGAACTCCGGCACAACCACGAGTTCGGCGATTTCGCGGAGCGCGATGCCGACGTCCCGTGTCCGAGATTTTTCGCTGGTTGCCATTTCAGTTCTTCAGCCGATATTCGCGGGCTGCCCCCGGTGCACGGCTAGGCCGGGTTTGGCGCGCGAGTCAACCGCGGGCCGACGGCCGGCTAGCCTGGGTCGGTCAAACGGAACGGCGAGGGCGCCCTAAATCTCGAAATCGTTGCTCCGGAGGGTCGGATGCCGAAGTTGCGCGCGTCGTGGCGTAGGCAAACTCCTGACCGTTCGTCGTTGACGGCCGCGGCGCCTCTCATAGGTAAGTGTCGCATGCCAACGAGGAGCCCACAATGGAAACCAACGAACTTCATCGCGGCCGGCTGATCGACCACCTTCACCTGGTGGTTCGCGATCTGGAGGCCAGCCGGCGCTTCTACGAGGCCGTGCTGACGGTGCTTGAAGTGCCGATCGGGGGCGAGGCCGAGGACTACTTCTGGGCCGACGAACTCTTCATCTCCTCGGTCGACAGCAAGGCGGCCGTCGGAAAACTCACGGGCCGACATCATCTCGCGTTTCAGGCTCGGGATCGCGCCACGGTCGACGCCTTTCACGCGGCCGGCCTCGCGGCCGGGGGTACGGAAAATGGAAGGCCTGGCGAGCGCCCGTATCACCCGGGCTACTACGCTGCGTTCTTGCTCGACCCCGACGGCAATAACATCGAAGCCGTTTCCACGGCGAGGCGAATCGAAGCGCGCCGTCCGTGAAGATCACCTTCTGAGCCCCGCCGAAGCTGCTTTGTTCCGACGCCGACGGGCACCCCCGGCCGGCTTTGCCGCACATGCCGTTGCGGTGTCGAGCTTCACGTCGTTGCCGGAGCGAGGTCGCCAGATGCGCGTGCCGGGTCATCCGAAGATTGGAAAAGGGCGGCTGATTGACGGAGTTCGCCGGGCTTGCAAGAACCGTTGCTCGGAAGCCGCAACAGAGGCGCGCATGAGGACCTTTCCCGGGAAGTTCGCACTTGTGCCGCGCGATCCGAACGAGTCGCACCGCGTCGCGACCAATCTGGAGCTTCTTTTCGATCTGGCCACGGTCGTGGCGATCGCCGCGGCGGCCGCCGGGCTGCATCATGCGATCGCCGGATCTCATGTCGCCGAAGGAATCGCCGGCTTCGGTTTCGCGTTCTTCGCGATTTGGTGGGCCTGGATGAACTACACGTGGTTCGCGTCCGCCTATGACAATCGCACTTCGGCGTTCCGCCTGCTGACACTGCTCGTAATATTTGGCGCTCTGGTAATGGCCGCGGGCATCCCGGCGATTTTCAAGTCGGAACCATTCCTCCTCGGACTCGTCGGCTATCTTGTCATGCGGATGGGGATGATTCTGCTTTGGCTGATGGCAGCCCTCGGCGATCCTGCGAACCGTCTTTGCGCGATCCGATACGCTAAGGGCATCGCGGTTGCGCAACTCTACTGGATCGCCCTGATCACGCTGGTGGCCCCAGCGTCCGCTTGGTTCCCGGTCCTGTTCCTGCTGGGCGCGGCAATCGAACTGGCCGTTCCCCCGTTTGCCGAACGCAGCCGACAGACCGTCTGGCATCGCCATCACATCATCGAGCGCTACGGGCTTCTCAACATCATAGTGCTTGGAGAATGCATGTTGGCCGTGGTCGTTGCCCTTCGGGCGGCCGACGGCGATCTGACGATTGTCAATCCCCTCGTTTACACCGCGGTATCTGGCGCGATTACGACGTTCTGCCTCTGGTGGGTGTATTTCACCGACGACGAGCATCTCGGGCGCGACACAAATGACAGGGCATTTGTCTGGGGCTACGGTCACATCGTCGTCTTTGCGGCCGGAGCCGCCACGGGCGCCGGCTATTCTGTTCTTGTGGACGTCCTGGCGGGTGAATCTGAGGCCACCTTGAGAACGGGCTATCTCGCTGTTGGCATCCCGATTGCGCTCTATCTGTTCGGTCTGTGGTTTGTACGCGATCGCTTCTGTCTCGTGGGATTCTGGAAATGGCTGCTGCCGGCCGGCGCAGTCGTCATCCTGGCGGTTGGCGCATTGGCGCCAGCGTCACTGGAGCTGATGACACTGGTCCTGGTTCTGACCGCCGTCGCGAGGTCTCGCGCGGCCACAGTGCTGCATACGCACGCGCCTTGATGGTTAGCCGCTCCTGCGAGCGGCGCTACACCCGGGTGCCGCCGACGGTCATCTGGTTCATGCGCAGGTGCGGTTGGCCGACGCCGACCGGCACGCCCTGTCCGGCCTTGCCGCACATGCCGATGCCGGTATCGAGCTTCATGTCGTTGCCGACCATGGTGACGCGGTGCATGGCGTCCGGCCCGTTGCCGATCAGCATGGCGCCCTTGATCGGCTGGGTCACCTTGCCGTCCTCGATCATGTAGGCCTCGGTGCAGCCGAACACGAACTTTCCGCTCGTGATGTCGACCTGGCCGCCGCCGAACGACACGGCATAGATGCCGTTCTTCACCGACGCGATGATTTCCTCCGGCGTGTGCTCGCCAGCGGTCATGTAGGTGTTGGTCATGCGAGGCATCGGGTTGTGCGCGTAGGATTCACGCCTGCCGTTGCCGGTGGCGGCCATGCCCATAAGCCGGGCATTCTGCCGGTCCTGCATGTAGCCGACCAGGATGCCGTCATCGATCAGCACGGTGCGATTGGTTGGCGTGCCCTCGTCGTCGATGGTTAGCGAGCCGCGCCGCTCGGTGATCGTGCCGTCGTCGACCACGGTCACGCCCCTGGCCGCGACCTGCTGGCCGAGCAGGCCGGCGAAGGCGGACGTCTTCTTGCGGTTGAAGTCGCCTTCAAGTCCATGGCCGACCGCCTCGTGCAGCATGACGCCCGGCCAGCCGGAGGAGAGGACGATGTCGAAGGTTCCGGCGGGGGCGGGCACCGCGCTGAGGTTCACCAGCGCCATGCGCAGCGCCTCGCCGGCGGCCTGCCGCCAACTGTCCTCGACCAGGAAATCGCCAAAGCCCTTGCGGCCGCCCATGCCGTAGGAGCCGCTCTCCTGACGGTCGCCGTCGCCGACGACGACGGAGACGTTCATGCGCACCAGCGGACGGATATCGCGCACGATCTGGCCGTCGGCGCGCACGATCTCGACATGCTGCCACGACGATGCGAGCGAGGCCGTGACCTGACGCACGCGCGGGTCCCGTCCGCGCACCCAGGCGTCGATCTCCTGCAGCAGCTTCGCCTTGGCCTCGAAGGAGGGCGCCTCGATCGGGTTCTCGTCACCGTAGAGGTGGCGGTTGGTGCGCGGCGGCGCATCGGCAAGCGTGCCCGAATGGCCGCCCTTGACGGCCGCGACCGCGTCGGCCGCGCGCAGCAGCGATGCCTCGCTGAGTTCGCTCGAATGGGCGTAGCCGGCGGCCTCGCCGGCGACGGCGCGCAGGCCAAAGCCGATGTCGGTGTTGAAGTTCGCCGTCTTCAGGCGGCCATTGTCGAAGACCAGCGCCTCCGACTGGCTGTGCTCGAGATAGAGTTCGCCGTCGTCGGCACCGCGGATTGCGTCGGCGACGATCTCGCGCACGCGGTCTTCCGCGACGTCGAACTGGGAAAGGACGCTGGTCATGCCTGCACCTGGGGCTGAAATGTCATGGACGCCATGTAGGCGCTGGCCGCGGCGGGGGCAATAAGTCAGCTCCGATCGACGCCGCCTCTCGCGCTCGGCTCCGGACAATGTGACAGGCGGGCTTGTGCGAAACCAATAGAAGCATGTTAAAACGTCCGAAATTTCGTACTAAATATGTGTTCTGCCCGACACTGAAGACCGAGGCCTTATCATGCAGCGTATCGAAGCCACCTTGAGCGCATCCATCTCGGACCTGCGAAAGAGCCCATCTGATGTGATGGAGGCGGCGCAGGGCGAGGCGGTGGCCATTCTCAACCACAACCGTGTCATGGCCTACATGGTGCCGGCGGAGGTCTATGAAGCGCTTCTCGATCGGCTGGACGATCTTGCACTCGTCGAAATTGCCAAGGCCCGCGCCGACGAGAGGGGACTCCCCGTCGATATCGACAGCCTCTAGGCGATGGCGCACAAGCTCGAATTCCTGCCGTCGGCCCGCAAGGAATGGGACAAGCTAGGCGCAACCATCCGCCAGCAATTCGTCAAGAAGCTGCGCGAACGGCTCGAACATCCCTGCGTTCCGGCATCGGCCCTGCCTGGAATGCCCGACCACTACAAGATCAAGCTCCGCCAGCTCGGCTACCGGCTGGTCTACCGGGTAAGCGACGACATCGTGACCGTGATCGTCGTGGCGGTCGGCAAGCGGGAAGGCGGCAAAGTCTACGAGACGGCCAAGAGGCGCTGAGCACGCCGCCTCACGGCAACGCGGCAAAACCCTCGCCAAAGCCCTTGAGGTCGACAGGGATGCCGATGCCTTCCTCCGGGGTCTGGAAGACGATGAAGGTAGCGGCCTTGCCGGTGCTCAATGTCTGGACCAGCGGCTTTTCGAGAATGACCTCGGCGTAGCAGCCGTCCTGAAAGCAGCGGACGAAATAGGCGCGGCCGATATCCTTGCCGTCTACGTTGAGGCCAAGCCCGTTGGGCAAGAGCACGCCGAGCGGAGCCAGCACGCGCAGGATCTCGGCCTTGTTGTCGGCCGTGCGCAGCACCACCACCGAAAGCCCGATCTCGGGCCGGTCCTCGGCGACCACGTTCTGCATCATGGCGCATTGCTCGGCGGTCGCGCCCGCCGGCGTGTCGCACACGATCGACCATGCGCCATGCGTCGACTTGATCTTGCCGGTCTGCTGCGCCGCCGCGGGCAGCACGGCAAGTGCTGCCGCAGACGCGGCCATCGCCAGTTTCAGCGGTTTGGTTGCCATTGTCGCTCCGTTGCGAATCGCGCCGCCGAGGCTGCGAACCGCATTATTATCCCTGCAGGGCCGGCCGCAAGTGCGTCGAACCGGTTCGTCGATCCGGCCGCGGCGGCCGCAATTCACCATCCGTGACAAGTCGGCGGCAATTGCGACGGAAATGCGGGCGAGCGAGTTGGCGCGACGGCATCCGCGCGGTCGAAGCCAAGGGAGAATGGGCGATCTAACCGCGCCCAGGTTCGCGCAAAAATGCCGCACGGATCGCCCGCCTCCTTTCTTGCGGTTGAATTGAGAGTATGGTTTGAACCACCCGTACGAGGCGGGATTCCCCGCGCCGGAGGGAATCTCGGGGAGACGGGTTTGTTTGAAGTGAGGAAGGCGATGAGACGAATCCTTGCGGGCGCCTCGCTGGCGGCGACATTCGGCTATGCGGTCGCTGCCCAGGCCGCCCAGCCAACGCCTTGGCAGACGCGGTTCCAGCCGGCGGCGACGCCGATTATGGAACAGATCGAGTGGTTCGAGCGCTACACGCTGTGGTTCATCATCCCGATCACGTTGTTGGTGCTTGCCCTGCTCGCCTGGTGCATCATCCGCTTCCGCGCATCGGTCAACCCGACACCGTCGCGCACCAGCCACAACACCCTGATCGAAGTGATCTGGACCGTTGGCCCCGTCATTGTCCTTCTGTTCCTCGCAGTGCCGTCCTTCCAACTCCTGACTGCCCAGTACAATCCGCCGGAAGAGCCGAAGATCACGCTCAAGGCCACCGGCAATCAGTGGAATTGGGACTACGAGTATCAGGTCGACGACCCGCTCTCCTTCAACTCGGCGCTGCTTGCTGACGCGGATCGTGCCGCGGCCGGCAAGGAAGACGTCGCCGCCTATCCGCGGCTGCTCGCCGTCGACAACGAGGTGGTGGTGCCGGTCAACACTATGGTGCGCGTGCTGGTCACTGCAGCCGACGTGATCCACGCTTTCGCCATGCCCGCCTTCGGCATCAAGACCGACGCCGTGCCCGGCCGCATCAACGAGGTGTGGTTCGTGGCGCAGAAGGAAGGCCTCTATTACGGCCAGTGCTCGGAGCTTTGCGGCAAGGACCACGCCTTCATGCCGATCGCGATCCGCGTTGTCTCCGAAGCGCAGTACAACACCTGGCTTACGGCCGCACGCACCGATCTCGGCGGCGCCAACAAGGCGCTGATGGCCGAGATCGAAAGCACCAGCAAGGTCGCGTCGGCCGGCAATTGATGCCGTCCGCCACGCAATAGGGATACGGAGCGGAACATGGCAGGCGCTGCAGTTCACGACGACCACCACGACGACCACAAGCCCTACGGCTGGACGCGCTGGGTTTATTCGACCAACCACAAGGACATTGGCACGCTCTACCTGATCTTCGCGATCATAGCCGGCATCATCGGCGGCGCACTGTCCGTCGTCATGCGCATGGAACTGCAGGAGCCGGGCATCCAGATCTTCACCGGCCTGGCGTCGATGGTCTACGGCCTGAACGGCGATGCCGCCATCGACGGCGGCAAGAGCATGTACAACGCCTTCACCACCGCGCACGCGCTGATCATGATCTTCTTCATGGTCATGCCTGCACTCATCGGCGGCTTTGCAAACTGGATGGTGCCGATCATGATCGGCGCGCCGGACATGGCTTTCCCGCGCATGAACAACATCTCCTTCTGGCTGCTGCCGCCGGCCTTCTTCCTGCTTTTGCTGTCGGCCTTCGTGCCGAGCGCGCCGGGCGCCTACGGCGTGGGCGGCGGCTGGACCATCTATCCGCCACTATCGACATCCGGACAGCCCGGACCTGCGATGGATCTCGCTATCCTTTCGCTGCACCTCGCAGGTGCGTCGTCCATCCTTGGCGCGATCAACTTCATCACCACCATCTTCAACATGCGCGCGCCTGGCATGACCATGCACAAGATGCCGCTGTTCGCGTGGTCGGTGCTGATCACCGCATTCCTACTGCTGTTGTCACTGCCAGTGCTGGCAGGCGGCATCACCATGCTGCTCACCGACCGCAACTTCGGCACGACGTTCTTCGCGCCCGAGGGCGGCGGCGATCCGATCCTGTTCCAGCACCTGTTCTGGTTCTTCGGCCACCCGGAGGTGTACATCCTGATCCTCCCGGGCTTCGGCATCATCAGCCACATCGTGGCGACGTTCTCGCGCAAGCCCGTGTTCGGCTATCTCGGCATGGCCTACGCGATGGTCGCGATCGGCGTCGTCGGCTTCATCGTGTGGGCGCACCACATGTACACGACCGGCCTGTCGCTCGACACGCAGCGCTACTTCGTGTTCGCCACCATGGTGATCGCGGTGCCGACGGGCGTGAAGATCTTCTCCTGGATCGCCACGATGTGGGGCGGTTCGATCTCCATGCGCACCCCGATGCTGTGGGCGATCGGCTTCATCTTCCTGTTCACGGTCGGCGGCGTGACGGGCGTCCAACTCGCCAATGCCGGCCTCGACCGCTCGCTGCACGACACCTACTACGTGGTCGCGCACTTCCACTATGTGCTGTCGCTCGGCGCGGTGTTCGCGATCTTCGCCGGCTGGTACTACTGGTTCCCGAAGATGACCGGCTACATGTATTCGCCGTTCATCGCGCGCACCCATTTCTGGGTCACGTTTATCGGCGTTAACCTGGTGTTCTTCCCGCAGCACTTCCTCGGCCTCGCCGGCATGCCGCGCCGCTACATCGACTATCCGGACGCGTTCGCCGGCTGGAACATGGTGTCGTCCTACGGCTCATATCTGTCGGGCATCGGTGTGCTGATCTTCCTCTACGGCGTGTTCGAGGCCTTCTCCAAGAAGCGCATTGCCGGCGCCAATCCGTGGGGCGAGGGCGCGACGACGCTGGAGTGGCAGCTACCTTCGCCGCCACCCTACCACCAGTGGGAACAACTGCCGCGCATCAAGTAGCAGCGTGAAATTCGGGCCGCCGGGCAACCGGCGGTTCCTGCCAGACGGAACGACGATTCAAGAGTACGCATGGCCCTGATCGAAAAGAACGGCATCGATGCCGCCTTCGCGATGTCGGAGGGCACGGCTGGCGATTTCGTGAGCCTGCTCAAGCCGCGGGTGATGTCGCTCGTCGTGTTCACCGCCTTCGTCGGGCTCGTTGCCGCGCCGGTGACGCTCAATCCGGCGATCGCTGTTGTTGCGATCCTGGCAATCGCGATCGGCGCCGGCGCCTCTGGCGCGCTCAACATGTGGTACGACGCCGATATCGACGCGATGATGTCGCGTACGGCCCGCCGGGCGGTTCCGGCGGGACGCGTCAGGCCGGAGGAGGCGCTCGCTTTCGGGCTGGTGCTGTCCGTTCTTTCGGTGATGACCCTCGGCGTGTTCGTCAACTGGGTGGCGGGCGCCGCGCTTGCCTTCACCATCTTCTTCTACGTGGTGATCTACACCATGTGGCTGAAGCGCTGGACGCCGCAGAACATCGTGATCGGCGGCGCGGCCGGCGCCTTTCCACCGATGATCGGCTGGGCCGCCGCGACCGGCACCATCAGCCTGGAAAGCGTTATCCTGTTCCTCATCATCTTCCTTTGGACGCCGCCCCACTTCTGGGCCCTGGCACTCTTCAAGTCGGAAGACTACGCCCGCGCCGGCGTGCCGATGATGCCGAACGCCGCTGGCGCCGCCTCCACGAAGCGCCAAATCTTCGGCTACTCGGTCGTCGTCGCCGCTGTCGGCACGCTGCCGTGGTTCCTCGGCTATGCCGGCATTGCCTACGGGGTTGGCGCCGCCGCGCTCGGCCTCGGCTTCGTATGGTATGCTTGGCAGGTGCTTCGGATGCCGGCGGCCGACCGCGCGATGAAGCCTGCCAAGGCGCTGTTCGGCTATTCTCTGCTCTACCTTTTCGCGATCTTCGCCTTCTACCTGGTTGACAGCGTGGCCATGCGCCTGGTCGCGGGGGCGGGGGCGTGAGCGTCATGGACATCGAGACCGTCAAGCCGACCGAGGCGCAACAGAAGGCTCGCCGCAGCCGCAACGTCGCGATCGCGCTGGCGCTCGGCGCCTTCGTCGTCCTCGTCTACGTGGTATCGATCGTCAAGCTCGGTTCCGCCGTTCTCGTCAGGCCGATGTGAAGGCGAGAGCGATGTCGGAAACCCAGCTGGATCCGAAGAAGCAGCGCAGCAACCGGCTGGTCGCCGGCATGTGCGTGGCGTTCTTCGCCGGCATGGTGGGCATGGCATACGCCTCGGTGCCGCTCTACGCGATGTTTTGTAAGATCACCGGCTATGGCGGGACCACGCAACGCGTCGACCAGTATTCCGACCGCGTGCTCGACCGCGAGATCACCGTGCGCTTCGACGCCAACGTCTCGGGCGGCCTGCCTTGGACCTTCCAGCCGGTGGCGCGCGACGTGACCATGCGCATCGGCGAGACGGTGCAGGCGCACTACCAGGCGACGAATCCGTTCCCGACGCCGACCGCAGGCCGCGCCACCTTCAACGTGACGCCGGAACTCGCCGGAGCCTATTTCAACAAGGTCGAGTGCTTCTGCTTCACCGACACGACGCTGAAGCCCGGCGAGACAATAGACATGCCGGTCGTGTTCTATGTCGACCCCGACATCGTCGACACGCCGGAACTCAAGGACATCAGGACTATCACGCTCTCCTACACCTTCTTTCCCATCGATGCGCCGAAGCCGCTTGCGTCGGTACCCGCTTCGGGCAAGGAAGGTGCGGTTGAATCCGAAGCCAAGCTCGGGGGATGATCATGGCCGACGCACACGCCAAACCGCAGCACGACTATCACATCATCGACCCGAGCCCGTGGCCGGCGCTGGGCGCCGCGGGCGCGCTGATCATGGCGATCGGGGGCGTCGGCTGGATGCAGTACCTGAAGGGGAACGAGTTCCACCTGTTCGGGCTGAACTTCGCCACGCCCTGGGTGTTCTTCATCGGCCTTGCCATCGTGCTATACACGATGTTCGCCTGGTGGTCGGACACAATCAAGGAATCGCACGAGGGCTACCACACCAAGGTTGTATCGCTGCATCTGCGCTACGGCATGATGCTGTTCATCGCCTCCGAGGTGATGTTCTTCGTCGCCTGGTTCTGGGCGTTCTTCGACGCCAGCCTGTTCCCCGGTGAGGCCGCGCAGTACGCGCGTGTGGCCTTCACCGGCGGAATCTGGCCGCCGAAGGGCATCGAGGTGCTGAACCCTTGGCACCTGCCGCTCTACAACACCGTGATCCTGCTGCTCTCGGGCACGACCGTGACCTGGGCGCACCACGCGCTGCTGCACAACGACCGCAAGGGTCTGGTGTACGGACTGGTGCTGACGGTGGCGCTTGGCCTCCTGTTCTCGAGCGTGCAGGCCTACGAGTACATCCACGCGCCGTTCACCTTCCACGACTCCATCTACGGCGCGACCTTCTTCATGGCGACTGGCTTCCACGGCTTCCACGTCATCATCGGCACGATCTTCCTGTTCGTTTGCCTGCTCAGGGCGTTGGCCGGTGACTTCACGCCGAAGCAGCATTTCGGCTTCGAGGCGGCTGCCTGGTACTGGCATTTCGTCGACGTGGTGTGGCTGTTCCTGTTCGCCTCGATCTACGTCTGGGCCTCCGTGGGCGCCACGATCGCCGAACACTGAGCCGACACGCAGGGCATTTTGGCGGGCGGCCGTGGCGACGCGGCCGCCCGCATCCGTTTCGGGCGCGCAAGGAGGGTAGGGTAATGTCGGAGGACAAGGCGCACTGGCCGCCGGTGGACCCCATTTCCGCCGGCCTGCGTGGGCGTTGCCCGCGCTGCGGCGAGGGTCGGCTGTTCTCCGGCATGCTGTCGATCGCGCCGCGCTGCGGCGTCTGCCGGCTCGACAACAGCTTCGCCGACGCCGGCGACGGCCCGGCGGTTTTCGTCATCCTGATCATCGGCTTCATCGTCGTCGGTCTGGCGCTTTGGATGGAGGTGAGCTTCGGCCCGCCGCTGTGGGTGCATTTCATGCTGTGGATACCGCTGACGCTGGTGCTGTCGCTGATTGCGCTGCGGCTCATCAAGGGCGTGCTGGTGACGCTGCAATATGCCAACAAGGCGGCGGAAGGACGCCTGGACCGTCCGGAATGAACATGCGCGCCGGCGAGACGGCCTCTCGCCGATTTCCTCGTTGGGTGCTGGTGCCGGCGGCCGTTGCGCTCGCCGCGCTGCTGGCACTCGGCACCTGGCAGGTGCAGCGCCTGCACTGGAAGGAGGCGTTGATCGCCGGCATCGAGAGCCGCATCCACGCCGCGCCGCAGCCGCTCGCCGCCATCGAGAAGATTTTTGCCGAAACCGGCGATGTCGACTACCGCCCCGTGACTGCGTCGGGCATCTTCCTGCACGGCTCCGAGCGCCATTTCTTCGCCACCTTCGAGGGCCAGTCCGGCTTCTTCATCTACACGCCGCTGCTGCTCGACGACGGCCGCGTCCTGTGGGTCAACCGCGGCTTCGTGCCCTACGACCGCAAGGAGGCGGCGACGCGCCCGCGGGGGCAGGTCGAGGGAGAGGTCACTGTCACCGGTCTGGCGCGCAATCCGCTTGCCGGAAAGCCGTCCTTCATGGTGCCGGAAAACGATCCGCCCAGGAACGTCTTCTACTGGAAGGACATGGCCGCCATGACCGCCACGGCAGGGCTTCCGGCCGGCACCACCGTGCTGCCTTTCTTCGTCGATTCGGCGCGGGCGGATGTGCCGGGCGGCATACCGTTCGGCGGCGTAACCATCATCGACCTGCCCAACAACCATCTGCAATACGCGGTCACCTGGTATGGTCTGGCGCTGGCGCTGGTCGGCGTGCTGGCGGCCGCCTGGCTGCGCCGCAGGCAATAGGCGCCGCCCTTGACAGGCGATCCGCCGCCTAGCACATGAGCCCCATGCTTGCCACGGCGCAAAAGCCCCCGCTGACGATCAGGCTCTGCCAGCCGCGCGGCTTCTGCGCAGGCGTCGACCGTGCGATCCAGATAGTCGTCCTGGCGCTGAAGAAATACGGCGCGCCGGTCTATGTCCGCCACGAGATCGTGCACAACCGTTACGTGGTCGAGGGCCTGCAGAATCTGGGCGCCGTTTTCATCGAGGAGCTCGACGAGATCCCGGCCGAGCACAAGTCCAGCCCGGTCGTGTTTTCCGCCCATGGCGTGCCGAAATCGGTGCCGCAGGATGCAGGCCAGCGTGGCCTGTTCTATCTCGACGCGACCTGCCCGCTGGTGTCCAAGGTGCACAAGCAGGCGATGCGCCACCAGCGCCTCGGGCGGCACGTGCTGCTGATCGGCCACGCCGGCCACCCCGAGGTGATCGGCACGATGGGTCAGCTGCCGCCCGGCGCCGTCACCCTGATCGAGAACGAGGCCGACGTGGCGCGGCTTTCGCCGCAGGACCCGGAAGCGCTGGGCTTCGTGACGCAGACAACGTTGTCGGTCGAGGACACGGCTGGCACGATCCGCGCGCTGCAAGAGCGGTTTCCCGCGCTGCAGGCGCCGGCTGCGGAATCGATCTGCTACGCTACCACCAACCGCCAGGAGGCGGTGAAGGAAACCGCGCCCGGCGTCGACCTGTTCCTGGTGGTGGGCGCCCCGAACTCGTCCAATTCGCGCCGCCTGGTCGAGGTGGCCGAGCGCGCCGGCGCAAGGATGTCGCTGCTGGTCCAGCGCGCGTCCGACATCCCGTGGGCCGACATCGGGGTAATCGCGACGCTCGGGCTATCTGCGGGTGCTTCGGCTCCGGAGATTCTGGTCGACGAGATCGTCGACGCTTTTCGCGAACGCTACCAGGTCACCGTTGAGCTTGCGGTGACCGCGACCGAGACCGAGGATTTTCCTGTGATGCGCGCGCTACGCGACGTCGAGCTCGTTGCCGCCGACATGGCGTTCGTGAACGGGTTGGCCTGATGGCAGTCTATACGGACGTTTCCGAAGGCGAGCTCGAGACTTTCCTGCGCGGCTACGACGTCGGCGAGATGCTGTCCTACAAGGGCATCGCCGAGGGTTCGGAAAACTCCAACTTCCTCCTCCACGCCACCACCGGCGCCTACATCCTCACGCTCTACGAGAAGCGGGTGGAACCGGCGGACTTGCCGTTCTTCCTCGGCCTGATGGACCATCTTGCGCGCAAGGGTATTTCCTGCCCGCTGCCGGTGCATCGTCGCGACGGGGAGGTCATCGGCACGCTTGCCGGGCGTCCGGCCGCGCTGATCACCTTCCTGGAAGGCGCATGGATGCGCAGGCCGAAGGTGGTACATTGCCGAGAGGTAGGCAAGGCGCTGGCCGGACTGCATCTCGCCGGCGCCGATTTTTCGCTCCATCGCCCCAATGCGCTCGCCTTCGCCGGCTGGCAGCAACTATGGGAAGGCTCGCGCGAACGTGCTCACGAGGTTGAGCCCGGACTGGCGGAAGAGGTCGACGCGGACTTCGAGGTGCTCGCAAAAGCCTGGCCGAAGGATCTGCCGGCCGGCGTCATCCATGCCGACCTCTTTCCAGACAACGTCTTCTTCCTCGGCGAGGAACTGTCGGGGCTGATAGACTTCTATTTCGCCTGCAACGACCTCTACGCCTACGACCTTGCCACCTGCGTCAACGCCTGGTGCTTCGAGAAGGACAATGCCTTCAACCTGACCAAGGGAACGGCGCTGCTCGCCGGCTACCAGTCGGTGCGGCCTCTGCTTGACGCGGAAAAGGCTGCGCTGCCGGTTCTTGCGCGCGGCTCGGCGCTGCGCTTCATGCTGACGCGCCTCTACGACTGGCTGACCATCCCCGACGGCGCGATGGTTCAGAAGCGCGACCCGCACGAATACATCCGCCGCCTGCGCTTCCATCGCAAGGTGACGTCGCCCGGCGAATACGGGCTGGCATGAGCGGACAGAAGAGTGTCGAAGCCTTCACCGACGGTGCCTGCTCCGGCAATCCGGGGCCGGGCGGCTGGGGTGCTGTGCTGCGCTACAAGGAAAAGGTGCGCGAGCTTTCGGGCGGCGAGGCCGACACCACCAACAACCGCATGGAACTGATGGCGGCGATCTCGGCGCTGAATGCGCTGAAGGAGCCCTGCGCCGTCGACCTCTACACGGACAGCGCCTACGTCAAGGACGGCATCACCGGCTGGATCGAGGGCTGGAAACGCAACGGCTGGAAGACGGCGGCGAAAAAACCGGTCAAGAACACCGAACTCTGGCAGGCGCTCGATGCCGCCCGCGCCCGCCACACGGTGACCTGGCACTGGCTGAAGGGCCATGCCGGCCACCCTGAAAACGAGCGCGCCGACGAACTGGCGCGCATCGCCATGGCTCCGTTCAAGCCTAAGAACAAAAAGGCCGCCCCTCCGGACGGCCTCGCCTGATCAAAGCAGTTCGAGCATGCGGGCCGCGCCCGAGTCGATCGCCTTGCCGGCCTGTTCCTCGAGGTTGATCGCGCTCACCACGCCGTCGTCCACCAGCATCGAAAAGCGCCGCACGCGCAGGCCCATGCCGGCGGAGTTGAGATCGACTTCGAGGCCGGTCGCCTTGGCGAAATCGCCGCTGCCGTCGGCGAGGAAGAGCAGCTTGCCTTCGCCGCCGGTGAAGCGCGCCCAGGCACGCATGACGTGATGGTCGTTAACCGCCACCACTGCGACGTCGTCGACGCCGCGCGCCTTGATCGCATCGAAATTCTCGAGATAGCCCGGCAGGTGGTTGTTGCTGCAGGTCGGCGTGAAGGCGCCGGGTACGCCGAACAGCACGACCTTCTTGCCGGCGAAAACGTCGGCCGTGGAGAGCGTCTTCGCGCCCTCCTCGGTCATCACCTTGAAGCCCGCTTCGGGGAGTCTGTCTCCGACCTTGATCATTGCCGCTATTCCCTCGTTCGGTTGGAAAAAACAGGTAGGGCCGTGGACTTACCGCACCGCGGGAGCAAGTCCAACGATGCGTTCAGGGTACGCTGATGCGGCCGGAAACGGCGCCCGCCGGCGTCACCAGAGTGTAGGCCAGCGAGGTGCCCGCTAGAACTGGCTTCGGCTGGTCGAACACCGGCACGGCGAAGCGCAACCTACCGTCGACCATGCTTTGCTTTGGCGCGCCGAGCGAAAAGCCCGCTTCGTAGGCAACGAACAGGTCGCCCTCGGTCACGCCCGACGGCAACACGACCTCGACGGTCAGCGTATCCGCGCCAAGCTGCGCGGAAGAGACACCGAAGGATGCATCGGCCGCGGCGGGCAGCAGCATGAAGGCGTTTGCAACGGTCGCGGCGTCGTTCGGGTTCTCGGGATCGTCGAGCGGGTCGACGTCGAGGGTCGCCTGTACCGGCACGCAGATTTTCTCGCAGACGCCGAGGAAGAGGTTTGCCTCGATGATGGCGCTCTGCGACTTGTCGGCGACGGAAAAAACCAGCGGAAGCGTGACCGGCTGGTCGTAGCCCGCCGATATCGCGTAGCCATCGTCGAAACGCTTCGGAGCAGGAAAATCGACCTCCACGCCGGCGACGTTGCGGCTTGCCGAGACGTCGATCGACGGCGGCACACCCGCCCCGCCGGGATCGCGCCAGTAGGTCTTCCAGCCCGGCTGCAGCTGTATCTCCAGCGCGCCGCGCAACTTGCCCTCGGCGTCCGGGGTCCCGGTCGTCACCAGCCTTAGGCTGGCGCCCTCCGTGTCGGTCCAGCCGCTCGAAGCGGCGAGTGCGGGGCTGGCGACGGGCGCGGAAACGAGCAGGGCGGCGAGCAAAGAGGACTTTCGCATGCCGGCTGTGTGCTTGGCCCGGCCGGAATTGGCAATCGCAAACAGCATCAGAAGTTCGTGATGCTTGGCCGAAGGTGGGGCGCATCGCCGCTTTCGCGGATCTTTCAAGCTGGCAAAAAAGCGGTTAGGCTGCGCCATGGACATTCTTCGCCAGAAGCGCAAGACGGCGAGCCGCGGGTTCCTCGACGGCCAGTTCCTGGTCGCAATGCCGGGCATGAAGGACGACCGCTTCGCCCGCGCCGTCATTTACGTTTGTGCCCATGGGGACGAAGGTGCGATGGGGCTGATGATCAATCAGCCGCAGGCGCTGCAGTTTCCCGACCTCCTGGTCCAGCTTGGCATCATGAAGGAGGAGGAGGTCATTCGCCTGCCTCTGTCGGCGCGCGAGGTAGTGGTGCGCAATGGCGGGCCGGTGGACCGCAGCCGCGGCTTCGTGCTGCACACGGACGACTATCGTGTCGAATCGTCGCTGCCGGTCTCCGACGAGATCTGCCTGACCGCGACGGTCGATATCCTGCGCGCCATTTCCGCGGGGCGGGGTCCGCGGCGTGCGCTGATGGCGCTCGGCTATTCGGGCTGGGGCGCGGGGCAGCTCGAAAGCGAGATCGCCGACAATGGCTGGCTGACCTGCCCGGCCACGCCCGACCTCATCTTCGATGCAGACATGGAACGCAAATACGATCGCGTCATGGCCTCGGTCGGTGTCGACCTTAGTCGGCTGAGTTCGATCGCCGGTCACGCCTGAGCCAGGGGATACTGCTCTTTCAGCGTGCGCAGCGCCTGGTCGCCGGCGACGGGCGCGCCGAACAGGTAGCTCTGCACATATTCGCAGCCCATCTGCCTGAGTTCCAGCGCGGTGCCCTCGTCCGCGATGCCTTCCACCACCACCGACAGCCCAAGCTCATGCGCCATGTTGACCATGGACTTGATCAGCACCGCGCGCTTCGGTGAGGCGTCGTCGACGAAGCTGCGGTCGATCTTGATCGTGTCGAAGGGAAAGCGCGTCAGATAGGAGAGCGATGAGTAGCCGGTGCCGAAATCGTCCAGCGACAGGCCGATGCCGAGCTTCTTCAGTTTCGCCAGCACATGCGCCGACTGTTCGGGGTTGTCCATCACCAGCGATTCGGTGAGTTCCAGTCGGAAACAGCGCGGGCGGATGTTGGAGCGCGCCACGATCGAGCGGACGTCGCTGACGAGATCGCGGCGGATGAGCTGGCGGCTGGAGAGGTTTACCGAAACGAACAGCGATACGTCCCCGATCTGCTTCTGCCAGTTCGCGAGATCCTCGGCGGCGCGCTGCATCGCGAACAGGCCGAGTTGCACGATCAGCCCGCAGCTTTCGGCGACGGGGATGAAGTCGGAAGGCGGGATCGCGCCGCGCCGCGGATGCTCCCAGCGCAGCAGCGCCTCGAAGCCGGCGATGGAGCGATCCTCCAGCCGGACGATCGGCTGGTAGGCAAGGGTAAACTCCTTGCGCTCGACCGCCCGCCTGAGGTCGGATTCGAGCTGCAGGCGGTCGGTGCCGATGCTTCGAAAGGCCGGCCGGAACGGCTCGATGCGGTCGCCGCCGAAGCGCTTCGCCTGCTGCATGGCAAGCTCTGCGTCCTTGACCATGTCGTCTGCGGACGTCTGCGCCGAGGTCCAGGTGATCAGGCCGACCGAGGCGGTCAGCACGATCTCCCGCTTGGCGAAGGTGATCGGCGCGCGCACGGCCTTCTTCACCGCGTCGGCGACACCGGCGATGCGGGCCGGATCCTGTTCGGACAAAAGCATCAGCGCGAACTGGTCGCCGGCCAGGCGCGACAACGAATCCTTCGGCTTCAGCAGGCGGTGGAGCCGCCGCGCGATCGTCAAAAGGATGGTGTCGCCGGCCGAGATGCCCAGCCCGTCATTGACCTGCTTGAAGCGGTCGATGTCGATGACGAAGACCGTCGGGCGGACCTTTTCCTCCGACTTGGCGATGGCGATGATCGCCTCCAGCCGGTTCATGAACAGTTCGCGGTTGGGCAGGCCGGTCAGGTTGTCGTGCACGGCGTCGTGCAGCAGCCGCTCTTCCGACTTCTTCTGCTCGGTGACGTCGACGAGCGTGCCGACGCAGCGGATCACCTCGCCGTCGGAGCCGATCACGGGGCGCGCCCTCAGCAGGAACCAGTGGAAATGGCCATCGGCGCCGCGCAAGCGGAAATATTGCGAGACGCGTCCGCGCCGGTGTTCCAGCACGACGTCGAGCGTGGTGCGGAAGGCGTCGCGATCGTCGGCGTGCAGGATCGGCAGCCAGTTGCGCGCCGGCCCGCCCAGGCTGTTTGCCGGCATGCCGAGTTGCAGGCTGACGTCGGGGCGCGTCACCACGCGGTCGCGCAGCACGTCCCAGTCCCAGACCGTGTCGCCCGAGCCGGAGACGGCCAGCGCCTGGCGCTCCATGTCGCTGAATAGGCCCTGGTGGGCGCCGCCGGAGAAGGCGTGCTGCATCACCGTGAAGCCGATCAGCAGGATGATGAGGATGAGCCCGCCGCCCAGCGCCGGCTGGATGATGTCGTTGTCCAGCATGCCGGTGATCGTCATCCAGGATGCCGTCATCCAGGCGAGCACCATAACCCAGCTCGGGATGAGCATTATGGCGCGGTCATAGCCGCGGAAGCCGAGATAGATGATGAGGCCGGTGCCGATCAGCGCCGTCGCGGCAAACGACAGGCGTGCGATGCCGGCGGCGATCGCCGGGTCGATCACCGCCACACCGGCGATCATCACAAGGCCGAAGATCCAGACCAGCGCGCCGTAGCTGAAATGCCCGTGCCATCGGTTGAGATTGAGATAGGCGAACAAAAACACGAGAAACGTCGCGGCAAGCGCGACCTCGGTGCCAGCCCGCCAGATCTGCTCGTTGCCGGGCGAGATCGCGATCACCTTGTTGAGGAAGCCGAAGTCGACGCAGATATAGGCAAGCACCGCCCACGCAAGCGCTGCCGTCGCCGGGAACATCGACGTACCCTTGACCACGAACAGTATGGTCAGGAAGAGTGCCAGCAGGCCGGCGATGCCGATCACTATGCCTCGGAAGAGCGTATACGAGTTGACGGTGTCCTTATAGGCCTCGGGGTCCCACAGATAGACCTGCGGCAGGTTCGGCGATGCCAGTTCGGCGATGAAGGTGACGACCGAGCCAGGGTTGAGCGTCACCAGGAACGCGTCAGCGTCGGCGCTCGCCTGGCGGTCGAGCGCAAAGCCTTCGCTGGGTGTGATTGCGGCGATGCGGCTGGAGCCGAGGTCGGGCCAGAACATGCCGGAATTCACCAGCCGGAAATGCGGCGCCACAATCAGCCGGTCGAGCTGCTGGTCGGTCGTGTTGGCGAGCGCGAAAACCGCCCAGTCGCCGCTGGAGCGCTGGTCGTTCGCCTCCACTTCGATGCGGCGCACGATGCCGTCGCGGCCCGGCGCGGTTGAAACCTGGAAATTCTCGCCCTGGTTCCGGTAAATTTCGACGGCGCCGGAAAGGTCCAGCGCGACGTCGTCGCGGGCGATCTTGATGGGTTCGGCGGCGAACGCCGACGAGATGCCGGCGAACAGCACCCAAAGGGCGGCCAGAACGCAGAATAGCGGGCAGCCCCGCATGTCGCTCAGCAACGCGTCATCCCCCGTCCACGGGTCCCCTGCCGTCGCCCGCTATCACGGCATAAAGGTAGTGGTCCTGCCACCGTCCGTTGATGCGCAGATAGGAGCGAAGCAGTCCTTCGCGCTGGAATCCGGCTTTTTCAAGCACGCGGATCGAGCGCCTGTTGTCGGGAATGCAGGCGGCTTCGATGCGGTGCAGACGCAGCGTATCGAACGCGAAGGACAAGAGAAGAACCAGCGCTTCGTGCATGAAGCCCTTTCCGGCATGGCGTTCGCCGATCCAGTAGCCCACATGGCCGGACTGCGCCACGCCGTGCCGGATGTTCCCCAGCGTAATTCCACCGAGCAGGGTTTCGGCCTGGGCGTCGAAGATGAAGAAGGCCACTCCGGTGCCGCGGGAAAAATCCTCGCGGTAGCGCCCCAGGCGCTCGCGCCACGCGGGGCGGCTAAGCTCGTCATCGGCCCAGCGCGGCTCCCACGGCTCGAGGAAGGAGCGGCTCTCGCCACGCAGATGCGCCCATTCCAGATAGTCACCCCCCAGCGGGGTGCGCAGATTGACCCGCTGTCCCCGCAGCGCCGGCGGCTCGCGGCGAAAGAAGGGAAGCGCCAGCATTATCGGGCGGTTTCAGACCGCGAGCTTGCGCGCGATCTGCTCGGCGCCGGGCAGCGCTTCCCGGATCGCCTCGTAGGGCGCGAGCGAGCCGACGGGGCCGATGGCGGTGACCGTCGGCGGGGTCGAGAAAAGACGCCCGGAAAGGTCGGTCAGGCGCTCGACGGTGAGCGCCGAGAGGCGCTCCATCAGCTCTTCCTTGGGGATCGGCCGGCCGAACAGGAGCAACTGGCGGGCAATCTGCGAGGCGCGCGCCGAACAGCTTTCCGCCGACATGATCAGGCCCGCACGATACTGCGCGCGGGCCCGGTTGAGTTCCTCGGTGCTGATCCTGTCGCCGGCCTTCTGCAGTTCGTCGACGATCACTGGAATGAGGCGGGAAAGGTCGCTCTGCCCTGTCGCGGCGTGAATGCCAAAAATGCCGGTATCCGAGAAGCCCCAATGAAACGCGTAGACGGAGTAACACAAACCGCGTTTTTCGCGCACCTCCTGGAACAGCCGCGAGGACATGCCGCCGCCCAGAATCATCGACAGGATCTGCGAGGCGTAGAAATCGCGTACGTGATAGGCGCGGCCCTCGAAGCCGAGGATGACCTGCGCGTCCATCAGGTCGCGGTCCTCGCGGAAGTCGCCGCCTACATAGTGCGCATATTGGGGGATGAGCCCGTCGGCCTTCTCGCGGAAGCCGCCGAAGCGCTTCTCGACCTCGCGCACGAAGGTGTCGTGCCGGATGTCGCCAGCGGCGACGACGACCATGCGCTCGGCAGCGTACTGGCGCTCGATGAAGGCGCGAATCTGGCTGGAGGTGAACGACTTCACCGTCTCCGGCGTGCCGAGGATGGAGCGGCCGATGGTCTGGTGTCGGAACGCCGTCTCGGTGAAGCGGTCGAACACGATATCGTCAGGCGTGTCGTGGGCGGCACCGATTTCCTGCAGGATGACGTGCTGCTCGCGCTCGAGTTCGCCCGGATCGAACTTCGAGTCCGTCAGGATGTCGGCGAGAATGTCGATTGCCAGCGGCACGTCGTCGCTCAGCACGCGGGCGTAGAACGAAGTGGTCTCGACGCTGGTGGCCGCATTGATCTCGCCGCCGACATTCTCGATTTCGGAAGCGATCTGGAAGGCCGAGCGCTTGGAGGTTCCCTTGAATGCCATGTGCTCCAGCAGATGAGCCATGCCATGTTCGTGGTCGCGCTCATTTCTGGAACCGGACTTGACCCAGACCCCCAAGGCGACAGATTCAATGCTGGGAAGGAATTCGGTTGCGACCGTCAAGCCGTTCGGCAGACGGCTTACTTCAACACCCATATGGGTCTTACTCCCTAACGCGCCGCCCGAGCGTGACGGCCGATATGTTCTTCGACCGTTTTCAGGTCTGAGTTCAGCATTGTGTACTTTTCCTGACGCTCCATCAATCCCGCCAGCCAATCAGGCAGTTGCGGGCGAATTCCGGTCGCGCGCTCGACCGCGTCGGGGAATTTTGCCGGGTGGGCGGTGGCGAGCACGATCATCGGCACGCTTGGGCCTTCGAGCGTGGCCGCGACGCGTACGCCCGTCGCGCTGTGCGGGTCGAGCAGGTAGCCGTTGCGCTCCCTCACGCGCCGGATCGTCGCGGCGGTCTCTTCCATGTCGGAGCGGCCGGCATCGAACTCCGAGCGGATCGCCGCCAGCGTGCGCTCGGCGATCTTGAAGCCGCCGGACTGCTTCAGCGACTGCATTGCCGCCCGCACCGACGCCGCGTCGCGGCCGGAAGCCTCGAAAAGCAGCCGCTCGAAATTGGACGAGACCTGAATGTCCATCGAAGGCGATGAAGTGGCGACCACGTCGCGCGTGCGGTATTCGCCGCTTGCCAGGGCGCGGGCCAGGATGTCGTTGTCGTTGGTGGCGATCACCAGCCGGTCGATCGGCAGGCCCATCCGCTTTGCCGCGTAGCCGGCGAAGATGTCGCCGAAATTGCCGGTCGGCACGGTGAAGGACACCGGCCGGTCAGGGGCGCCGAGCGACAGCGCCGACGAGAAATAGTAGACGATCTGCGCCATGATGCGCGCCCAGTTGATCGAGTTGACGCCCGACAGCGAAACCCGGTCACGGAAGGCATGGTCGTTGAACATGTCCTTCACCAAGCCCTGGCAGTCGTCGAAATTTCCGTTCATCGACAGCGCGTGCACGTTCGCGGTCGCCGAGGTCGTCATCTGCATCTGCTGGACGGGCGACACCCGTCCGTGCGGGAACAGGATGAAGATGTCGGTGCGGTCGCGCCCGGCAAAGGCCTCGATCGCCGCGCCGCCTGTATCGCCGGAGGTCGCGCCGACGATGGTGGCGCGTTCGCCGCGCTCGGCGAGCACATGGTCCATCAGCCGCGCCAGAAGCTGCATGGCGACGTCCTTGAAGGCAAGCGTCGGCCCGTGGAAGAGTTCCAGCAGGAAGGTATCCGGCCCGATCTGCACGATGGGGCAGACGGCATCGTGCCGGAAGGTTGCATAGGCTTCGCGTGACAGGCGCTCGAACACGTCGGCTTTGATTTCGCCGCCCAGATACGGCGTCAGCACGCGGATGGCGAGGTCGGCATATGGAAGTCCCCGCATCCCGCGGATTTCGGCCGGGCTGAAGACTGGCCAATCTCGCGGCAGGTAGAGCCCGCCGTCGCGGGCGAGCCCCGCCAGGACCACATCCGAGAAGCCGAGCGCTGGCGCCTCGCCGCGGGTGCTTATGTATTGCATCGCAATATCCGTCGTTTCGAGTTTAGGTGGAGGGCACACGGCGCCCTAGGACAATCTCTGCCTTCCAGTCGCATTTCTGCCCAGCCGTTGCTATAGAGCCTCGCCGCCGGGAGAGGAAAGGAAGGGGACGTTTTGCTGATGATGCATGGATCGACCACGAGCCGCTATCTGTCGGCTCTGCTGGGCCTCGGCTTTATCCTCGCCGTCGCCGGCTGCCAGTCCGACGACGCCGGGGGCGTTTTGGGCACGGCCGGCAAGGACGGCCCAGAGGGCGGCACCGCGGCCAAGCCGCCGGAAGGCAAGGTCCTGCAAAGCGAACTTGTCGCCTATTGTCCCCAGATCATACTGCGCGAGGGCACCGCCTACTTCAGCACGTACGAGCGGGGCGGGGACGGCGACCCGAACAAGGTCATCTATCAGGCTTCCATTGCTACCGTCACGCGCAGTTGCAGCCGCGCCGGCGGGATGCTCACCATCGATGTCGCCGCTGCGGGCAGGGTCGTCCCCGGTCCGCTCGGCAAGCCCGGCCGAATCGCCATGCCTATCCGCGTGGTGGTCGTGGGCGGTAGTGAGGTGCTGTACACCAAGTTGCACAAGTTCGAGGTGGACATCGCTTCCATCGAATCGGCAACTCAATTCGTCTTCAGCGATCCGAACGCGACCGTTCCGAATCCGACCGCGAACAACCTCCAGGTCTTCGTCGGTTTCGACGAAGGACCGACCAAGCCAGCCGCCCAGTAAGTGTTGCACGGTCAGGCTTCGATCCACTCGGAAAGCGCCGCCACCACCCCGCCAAAGTCGGCCCAGCGCCTGATCACGGTCTCGGCGCCGGCGTCGGTCAGCGCGTCGGCGTGGCCGGGATAGCTGTGCGAGGCACCGGTGAAGCCGATGACGCGCATTCCGGCCGCCTTGGCCGCCGACACGCCATGGACCGAGTCTTCGATGACAAAGGTGTTGGCCGCATTCGCGCCGAGCGTCTTTGCCGCGTAGACAAAGACGTCGGGCGCCGGCTTGGGATTGCGGCTCGGCGTCTCCAGCGACGAGAAAATGCGGCCCTTGAAGAGGGGCAGCAACCCGGTGCGCTCAAGCATGAATTCCACCCGCTCGCTGCGCGAGTTCGAACAGATGCAGCGAGGCATCGCACTGCCTGCAACGGCGCGACGAGCCCCCTCGATTTCGCGCACCTCGCGCCGCAGCTTTTCGTCGACAAGGGCCTCAGCCCGGTCGAGGAGAGCGGCCTGCAAGGGTACGTTGGAAACCTGCTCGATACGCAACAGGATGTCCTTGAAGGTGAGGCCGGCGAAGCGTTCGACCAGGTCGCCCGGTTCGATCGGATAGCCGGCTGCCGTGAGCAGTTCAGCCTCGACGCGCGCCGCGAGAATCTCGGAATCGACGAGCACGCCGTCGCAATCGAAAATGACGAGTTCCGGCTGGGGCATGGCTGACCTGGGTGTTCCGGGAGGAGGGGTCGCTGAAGGCGGCTGCCTTACACCAGGGAACGCCCTTCGGCAAATAGGCGCTGGAGCTTCACCGAATTTTTACGGCGACGCGGTAACCATAACAGTGCGTAAACGTGTCAGCGTATCCGAGTGCATCCATGCCAGCCTTGCGTCGTGTAGACCTCCTTTCTGCTTCCGCTCAGGCGGAGGCGCCTCTCGACGCGATCCTGCAGGGAGACTGCATTCCTGCGATGGAAAAGCTGCCGGCGGCCTGCGCCGACATCATATTTGCTGATCCACCCTACAACCTGCAGCTCGACGGCGACCTTCATCGCCCCGACCAGTCGAAGGTCGACGCTGTCGACGACGACTGGGACCAGTTCGACAGCTTTGCCGCCTACGACGCCTTCACCCGTGCCTGGCTGCTCGCCGCGCGCCGCGTGCTGAAGCCGAACGGAACCATCTGGGTGATTGGCTCCTACCACAACATCTTCCGAGTCGGCTCGATCATGCAGGACCTCGGCTTCTGGGTCCTCAACGACGTCGTCTGGCGCAAGACCAACCCGATGCCCAACTTTCGCGGCCGCCGTTTCCAGAACGCGCACGAGACGCTGATCTGGGCGACGCGCGACAGGCGGGCGAAGGGCTACACGTTCAACTACGATTCGCTGAAGGCCGCGAACGATGACCTGCAGATGCGGTCGGACTGGTTGTTTCCGATCTGCAACGGTGGCGAGCGCCTGAAGAACGACGACGGCGACAAGCTCCATCCCACCCAGAAGCCGGAAGCACTGCTGGCGCGCGTCATGCAGGCTTCCACGAAGCCGGGTGACGTCGTGCTGGACCCCTTCTTCGGCACGGGCACGACCGGTGCCGTCGCACGCCGGCTCGGCCGGCACTTCATCGGCATCGAGCGTGAACGCGACTACATCGACGCCGCCAGCCGGCGCATCGCCGCAGTGACGCCACTGGACGGCGCCGAGCTCGAAACGCTGGCCGCCAAGCGTGCCGCGCCGCGCGTCGCCTTCGTCAGCCTGCTCGATGCCGGGCTCCTGAAGGTCGGCGCCACGCTGCATGATGCGCGCCGGCGAGTCTCGGCAAAGGTTCGCGCCGACGGCACGCTGGCCGTGGGCGATCTCGCCGGCTCCATCCACCGCGTCGGCGCGGCCGTGCAAGGGCTCGACGCGTGCAATGGCTGGACCTACTGGCACTACGAGCGAAATGGGGGGCTGACGCCGATCGACGAACTCCGCCGCATCGCTCGGCTTGGCATCGAGCGCGCGGGGGCCTGAAGTCCGAATTACAGGTCCCGGACGTCGACGCGTTCGATCCGGCCGGCTGCGTCGAAGCGCACGAATTCAACGCCCCGCCGGTGCAGCGGCGCGCCGGTTCGCGCGTTCGTCGCGGTGAGACGCCATACCGACCGCGCTTCGCGGGACGAGACCGCTTCGATCCGGTCGTCATGCGCGACCTGGTCGGGGTATTCCGCGAAGTAGGTCCGGAACGAGGCGAGGATCGCAGTTCTGCCGCTGACCGCGCCGATGCCGTTGGAAACGTAGACGGCGTCGTCGGCGAACAGCGCGTCCAGCGCCTGGTAGTCGAGCGCATTGATCGCGGCATGGTAGCGGCGCACCGCCTCGACCGGGTCGACCATGTCAGAAGCCGATGCCGCGTGCGGACAGATCGGCCTTCAGCGTCGCCGCGTCGGTGAACAACACGGCGTCCCAGCCCGCGGCCCTGGCGCCGTCGACATTCTTCTGGCTGTCGTCGATGAACAGGCTGGCAGCCGGTTCGAGGCCGAAGGCTTCGGCATGGTGTTCGTAGATGCGCCGGTCGGGCTTGATCAGGCCGATTTCGCCCGAAACCGTGACACCGCGCGGCCTGTTGAGGAACGGAAAGCGCTGCCTGGCCTCCACAAAAGTGTCGGCGGCAAAGTTGGTCAGCATCGTCACATCCTGGCCGTTGTCGATAAGCGTTTCCATCAGGGCGACGCTGTCGTCGTAGGCGTGCGGCACCATCTCGTGCCAGTGGCGGCGGAAATTGCGGATGTTTTCCTCGTGCGCCGGATGGTTGGCGATGAGCAGCGCCTCCGCCTCCGCCCAGCCGCGTCCGCGGTCCTGCTCGACGTTCCACGCCGGCGTGCAGACATTTTCGAAGAACCAGCGGCGGTCGTCCTGATCCGGGATCAACCGGCTGAACGGCAGGTCCGGGTCGTAGTGGATCAGCACGCGGCCGATGTCGAAGACGATATGGCGGATTTCGCTCATCGATCTGGCTTTCAGGTCCGGGCGTTGCGCTTGGTGGCGCGGGGCAGGGCGGCTTCGATCGCCTTTTTCATCAGGCTGGGGAGCGCTTCGCCCGGAATGTCGGCCGCCGCCACCCAGCGGTGGCCGGGGGGTGCTGAGGCCCGCACGCCGGTGGCGAGGAAGACGTCGAGGTCGAGCGCGAAATGGGTGAAGACGTGGCTGACCGAGCCGACGCGCTTCCAGGCTGCGGTGAGCGGCGCGGCGTCGGCGGTGGTCGCGCCGTCGGTGCGGGCGTTCCAGGCGGTCGTCGGCACCTCGGTCATGCCGCCCAAAAGGCCCTTCGGCTCGCGCGTACGCATCAGCACTGCGCCATCGCTGCGCACCGCGACGAAGGCGGCCCCGTGCCGCGTCGGCCGCGCCGTTCTCGCAGCCCTGACCGGATAGAACTCGGGATCGCCCGCGCGCAACGCGCCGCAGTCGTCGTTGACCGGGCAGAGCATGCAGCGCGGCCGCCGCGGCGTGCAGATCGTCGCGCCGAGATCCATCACCGCCTGCGCGAAATCGCCCGGTCGGCGGGCCGGCAGTATCTCTGTAGTCCGCGCGCGGATTTCGGCCTTCGCCTCGGGCAGCGGTGTCGCGATCGCAAAAAGCCGCGACACGACGCGTTCGACATTGCCGTCCACCACTGCGGCCCGCCGGTCGAAGGCGATCGCCGCGATCGCGGCGGCGGTGTAGGCGCCGACGCCGGGCAACTTCCGCAGGCCGTCCTCGCTGTCCGGAAAACGTCCGCCGAATGCTTCCGCAATATGATCGGCACAGGCCTTCAGGTTGCGGGCGCGCGAATAGTAGCCGAGGCCCGCCCACGCCTTCATGATGTCTTCGGACGGCGCGGCGGCAAGGTCGAGCACGGTCGGCCACCGCTCGGTGAAGGCGGCGAAGTAGCGCTTCACGGCCTCCACCGTGGTCTGCTGCAGCATGACCTCGGACAGCCAGACGCGGTAGGGATCGGGCCGCTCGCCGGCGCTCAGCCGGGCCGGCGGCGTGCGCCAGGGCAGGTCGCGGTGGTGGCGGTCGTACCAGGCAAGCAGCGCCGGCGCGACGCCCGTGAGAGCGCGGTTGCCTCGCGGGCCGCCGGCTGTCATGGCTACGGGGTGCGGGTGCGAAGTTGGCTTCGGCATGGGAGAGCCGGACACATGGCAGGGAAATATGACAACCGCAATGCCGTCGCCGTCAGTGACCTGGCCGACGCGATCTTGGACCCCGTGCTGCGCAAGCGCGCCGGCATGTCGGTGGCGCTGGTCCAGTCCTGGGAGGAGATCGTCGGCCCGCGGCTGGCGGCAACCTCGCGGCCGGAACGCATCCGCTGGCCCCGGCGAGCGCAGGATGAGGGCGCGTTCGAGCCGGCGGTGCTGGTGGTCGCGTGCTCCGGCGTGGCGGCGCTGCATCTCCAGCACGAGACCGCCGAGGTTATCGGCCGCGTCAACGCGTTTCTCGGCTACAACGCCATCGGCCGCATCCGCATCGAGCAGAAGCCGGTCGCCGATATCAGGCACAAACGGCCTCAGGCGGGGCGGGCGCTCAGCCCTGCCGAGCAGGCTGAACTCGGCAGGGCTGTGGGCGGCATCGATGACGAGGGGTTGCGTGCTTCGCTGGCGCGGCTCGGCGCCTCGATTCTGGGGCGCCGCTAGTTTGGCCACGATTCTCGCGCATTCGTGATCACCGCCCGCTTCGCGCGGCGTTTGTCTTGCGGACGGGAATGCCGTAATCGGCGACGGCCCTCGCCAAAAAGCAGGCTGGCGTTGCATTATTTCAAACCTCTACGGGTGATTCGCATGGCTGGTTCGATCTCGCGCCGCTCCGTTCTGACCTCCCTTGCGCTGTTGCCGGCCACAGGCTGGCTCGCCTCGTGCAGCGATTCCGGTACGGAAGCCGCCGATGCGGCAGCTGCTACTCCGGAAACCACGGCTTCCACGACCGCTGCCGTTACAGCGCCCAAGTCCGAGGGCACGGTGGACATGGCCAAGCTTCTGGAACCCGGCGCGCTGCCGGATATGGCCCTGGGCAAGGCCGACGCTCCCGTCACCATCGTCGAGTATGCGTCGATGACCTGCCCGCACTGCGCGCATTTCCACGAGACGACCTTGCCGGAGCTGAAGACCAAGTACATCGACACCGGCAAGGTGCGCCTGATCCTCCGCGAATTTCCGTTCGACCCGCGCGCCGAAGCCGGCTTCATGCTCGCCCGCTGCTCGAAGGACAATTATTTCCCGATGGTGGATGTGCTGTTCAAGCAGCAGCAGAACTGGGTCGCGGTCGACGACGGCAAGTCCGCGCTGCTGCAGATCGCTCGTCTGGCCGGTTTTTCACAGGAGTCCTTCGAGGCCTGCTTGACGGACCAGAAGCTTCTGAACGATGTCAGGGCGGTGCGCGACCGCGGGTCGAAGGATTTCGGCGTCGATTCCACGCCGACCTTCTTCATCAACGGCAACAAGTATCCCGGAGCGATGTCGATTGCTCAGATGTCGGCAATCATCGACCCGCTGCTGGCGTAGCCGGCACATTTGGGCCGCGGCCAGGCGCCGCGGCCTGCGCTCGCGCGCGCCCGATCCAGCCGTCGGTAGCGCCGGATGAAGTTTTCCCGCCTGCGCCTGCTCGGCTTCAAATCCTTCGTGGAGCCGTCCGAATTCGTGATCGACCGCGGCCTTACCGGCGTGGTCGGGCCGAACGGCTGCGGCAAGTCGAACCTCGTCGAGGCGCTACGCTGGGTGATGGGCGAAAGCTCGTACAAGAACATGCGCGCGTCCGGCATGGACGACGTGATCTTCTCCGGCTCGGCGACGCGGCCCGCCCGCAACATGGCCGAGGTGATGCTCTTTCTCGACAATGCCGACCGCACTGCACCGGCAGCCTTCAACGACGCCGACGAACTGCAGGTGTCGCGCCGCATCGGCCGTGAAGCGGGGTCGGTCTACAGGATCAACGGCAAGGAAGCGCGCGCCCGCGACGTGCAGCTTCTGTTCGCCGACCAGTCGACCGGCGCGCGCTCGCCCTCGATGGTTGGCCAGGGCCGCATCGGCGAGCTGATCCAGGCCAAGCCGCAGGCGCGCCGCGCGTTGCTGGAAGAGGCGGCGGGCATTTCCGGACTGCACACGCGCCGCCACGAGGCCGAGCTTCGCCTGCGCGCCGCCGAGCAGAACCTCGAGCGGCTCGATGACGTGACCGGCGAGTTGCAGGGCCAGATCGAGAGCCTGAAGCGCCAGGCGCGCCAGGCCTCCCGCTTCAAGTCGCTTTCTGCCGATATCCGCAACGCCGAGGCGACGCTGCTCCACCTTCGCTGGGTCGTCGCCAAGGCGCAGGCCGCCGAGGCGCAGTCCGCGCTTTCGGCCGCCACGTCCGAAGTCGGCGAACGCGCCGCCGAGCAGATGGAGGCGGTGAAGCAGCAGGCTATCGCCGCCCACCGCCTGCCAGAACTGCGCGACGCCGAGGCGAAAGCCGCCGCTGCCCTGCAGCGGCTGACGATCACCCGCGACCAGATGGACGCCGAGGCCGCCCGTATTTCGGCCCGTCAGGCCGAGCTTTCGCGGCGGCTGGAACAACTGGCCGCAGACCGACGCCGCGAGGAGCAGATCGCCGCCGACAACGCCGCGACCATGCAGCGCCTGGCCGACGAGGAGAAGGTGCTGCTGGCCGAGCAGGAAGGCGCCGGCGATCGCCAGGCCGAGACGCTGGCCGCGCGCGAGGGTGCCGTCGCAGTGCTTGCCGAAAGCGAGGCGGCGCTGGTGCGGATCACCGCCGAGCGGGCGGAGGCCACCGCTCTGCGCAACCAGATCGAGCGCACGCTTGCCGAGACGCGGTCACGAGGCGAGCGGCTGCGCCGGCAGTCCGCAGAGCTCGACCGGGATGCCGCCGAAATCGCCGACCGGCTCGCCCGCCTGCCCGATCCGGCCGAGAAGAAGGTCCTGCTCGAAGCGGCGCAGGCAGTGCTGCGCGTCGCCGAATCCGAGGTTTCCGCCGCCGAGGCAGCCGTCGCCCAGGCGCGCGCCGCCGAGGCGGCGGCGCGGACGCCGCTCCAGGAGGCGCGGGCCGAACTGCAGCGCATCGAGACCGAGGCACGCACGCTGGCGAAGATGCTGAGCCTCGCCATCGGCGGCAAGTTCGCCCCGGTGCTCGAGCAGATCTCTGTGGTGCGCGGTTTTGAAACCGCGCTCGGCGCTGCCTTGGGCGAAGATCTCGACGTGTCGACCGACGCCGCTGCGCCCGTGCGCTGGAGCGCGTTTGGCGCGACCGACGGTGACCCGACCCTGCCGGAAGGCGTGGAACCGCTCGCCGCGCACGTGGTGGCGCCGCCGCAGCTCGCACGGCGGCTGGCCCAGATCGGCGTCGTGGAAAAGGCCGACGGGGCGCGCCTGCAGGCTCTGCTGGCGCCTGGCCAGCGGCTGGTCAGCCGCGACGGCGCGCTCTGGCGCTGGGACGGATTTGTTGCCAGCGCCGATGCGCCGACGGCGGCCGCGCTGCGGCTTGCGCAGAAGAACAGGCTGGCCGAGCTGGAGGCAGAAGGAGGCGCGGCGGCCGCGAAGGTTTCGGCGGCCGAATCCGCGCAGGCGCAGGCCGAGCTTGTCGCAAAACAGGCCGGCGAGCGCGAAAGGCAGGCGCGCCAGGCGGTGCGCGACGGCCAGCAGGTTGAGGCGCGGGCGCGCGAGGAACTGGCGCGCGCCGAAAAGGTGGCCGGCGAACTCGGCGCGCGCAAGTCCGCGCTCGACGAGACCCGCGAGCGGCTGCTCGAAACCATTGCGGAGGCCGATGCGGGAATCGCTGCGGCCACCGCGGAGCTTGCCGCCGCGCCAGAGATCGCCGGGCTGCAGGCTCGCTTCGAGGCGGCTTCTGCGCAGGTCCAGCGCGACCGTGCCTCGGCCGCCGACGCGCGCGCCCTTCACGAGGGGTTGACCCGGGAGGCCGAGCAGCGCCATCGCCGCCTTTCTGCCATTGCCGGCGAGCGACAGAGCTGGACGGCGCGCAGCGAGAACGCCGGCCTGCAGATCGCAGCACTCGGCGAGCGGTTGGCCGAGGCTGAGGCGGAGATGGCGAAACTCGCCGACGCGCCCGACGAGATCGACCGCCAGCGCCGCGAACTGATGAGCCAACTTTCGCGTGCCGAGGCGCTGCGCCGCGAGGCTGCCGACCGCCTGCAGGAGGCCGAGACGCGGCAGGTGGCGTGCGACAAGGCGGCCAGCGCCGCCAACCAGGCGCTGGCGGCTGCGCGCGAATTGAGGGTGCGGGCGGAAGAGCGCCTCAACGCCGCCGATGACCGCCGCCGCGAGGTCGAGGTGCGCATTCAGGAGGCTTTGAACGATCCGCCGCATCTGGCGATCAGGCACACCGGGCTCGAGCCCGACCAGCCTCTGCCTGATATTGCCGATGTCGAACAGAAACTCGAGCGGCTGAGGATCGAGCGCGAGAGGCTCGGCGCGGTCAATTTGCGTGCGGAGGACGAGCAGAAAGAACTTTCCGAGCGGTTGGAGACGATCGTCACCGAGCGCGACGACGTCATCGAGGCCATACGCAAGTTGCGCCAGGCGATCCAGGGGCTGAACCGCGAAGGGCGCGACCGCCTGCTCGCGGCCTTCGACGTGGTCAACGGCCAGTTCCAGCGCCTGTTCACCCATCTCTTCGGCGGTGGCACGGCGGAACTGCAGCTCATCGAGTCGGATGATCCGCTGGAGGCCGGACTTGAGATCATCGCACGCCCACCCGGAAAAAAACCGCAGACGATGACACTGCTTTCGGGGGGCGAGCAGGCGCTGACGGCGATGGCGCTGATCTTCGCGGTTTTCCTCACCAACCCGGCGCCTATCTGCGTGCTCGACGAGGTCGACGCGCCGCTCGACGACCACAATGTCGAGCGTTTCTGCAATCTGCTCGACGAGATGGCGGCCTCCACGGAGACGCGATTCGTGGTGATCACCCACAATCCGATCACCATGGCCCGCATGGACCGGCTGTTCGGCGTGACGATGGCCGAGCAGGGTGTCAGCCAACTGGTCTCCGTCGACCTGCAGGTGGCCGAGGCGATGCGCGAGGCCGGCTGACGGGCCGGACGCGAACCTTCGGCCTGATCGGCTAACCCATTGATCCGAAAAATGGCTGAGGCGCCGGGACCTAAAGCGTCGCCTATGCTAACCCATTGATTCGCTAAAGATGTTGCGTTCTCCGCCTTCAAGGGCATGACAACGCGCCAGGTGATCGAGGCCAACGTCCAAATCGGTAAGCCGAAGATCACCAGCCGCACCGTGAACCGCTATCTGACCGCGTGGGGTGCCTTTTGCGACTGGCCGGTGCGCAACGACGACCTCGACGTGAACCCCGTGGCCGGTCTCCTGCAGACGATCGATGAGCACAAGCGCTCGACGCTGCCGTTCCCCGTCGAGCAGATGAGCACGCTGTTCGGCTCGCCGCTGTTTACCGGCTGCCGCAATGACAGCGATTGGCACCTGGCGCCGCATCGTCGAAGCCACTGGCGGTGACCCATCCCGCCTTCAGTCCGAATCTCGCGCTCTCCATGGGCGCGCAGCTTGTTGAGGAAGAACTCCCTCGCCACCGGCAAGAAGTGTGCAAATCTTGCACAAGAACACATTGTGCCAAACGCATTGACTGTGTGAAGTTGGTCGATCGAGGACGCGTTCCCGAACCAGTCCATCGGAGGCTCCTCTACGCCAAATAATGGAGGCTATCTTGCGCTCGGTCGTGGCTGTCGTTAGCCAAACTTCGAGCTTCTTGACTTGTTTGGTTCACTTGAGATTTTCGGCTGGCTGTCGGCTAGCGCTTGATCAAGTCTCCCAGCAGAGGGTTCGGAAACCGCCGCTTCTGCGTGATCGCATAGAATGTCTCATTGAGATTTGCGATCGGGCACACTTCCGCAAGTTCGCCCGTCGCCAGTTCGTCGCGCACGACGATGGGCGGCACCAGGGTTAGCGCACCACTTTCCCGGGCAAGAAGACGCAGCATGGCCATATCGTCGACCTCGGCCAGAATAATTGGTCGGATTTCCGCCAGTTCAAGCAGCCGGTCGAACGCAACGCGGATGTCGCTACCGCGACTGGGAAGGAGGATCGGTTCGGTTCGAAGATCTTGTGGGAACCGAAAATGTGCCCGCTTATCATTCGGTCGGCCGACCAATGCTACCGGCTGTTGGTCGAGCAGATAGCTGCGAACGCTTGCCCGCGCATCGTCCCTCGGGGCGCTGTTGGCGAGCACGACGTCAAGGCCGTGCGCCTCGAGTTCCGTGAGCAGGTCACGCATTGTCCCCGACCGCACAATGAGTTCGACGTCCTCACGCCCAACCAGAGGACGAAGGAATTCAAGCTGAAAGTTGCGCGAAAGCGTCGTCAAAGCCCCGACCCGCAGCACTTGCCGACGGTCCAAAGGCCGGCCCTGCATGGTACTGACCAGTTCGTCTCCCGCCTGGAAGACCGTGTCGGCATAGTCGAGAGCGATCCGCCCCGCCTCGGTCAGAATCAGCCGCTTTCCGGCACGCTCAAAGAGCGGATGGCCAAGCTGATGCTCAAGCTTTCCCAACTGAACCGATAGAGCCGACTGCGACAGATTGAGCCGGTCGGCGGCGCGAGTGAGGCTACCCTCGTGAGCGATCGCCCAAAAGTATCGAAGGTGGTTGTAGTTCAGCGGGGCCATGTCGATATTTTACAAGACAGAACGATACGATGCAATCTTTGCAATATTCGATAGCTTTCTATGCTGCTAGTCAGGCATCCCAAGCTGGTGAGGCCGCCGCCTGGGGCTCGACGTTCACCATCGCCGCAACAAACAAATTGAGCCGACGCGCCATGAGGGCCAAAATGAAACGCACACTCAAAGGCCTTTTGCTGGATTTTGACGGCACCATCGCGGAAACGGAACGCTTCGGTCAGCGGGTTGCCTACAACCAAGCGTTTACTGAACTGGGGCTCGACTGGCACTGGGACGAAACGCTCTACGGCGAACTCCTCAGCGTGGCCGGCGGCAAGGAACGTCTGCGCTACTATCTTGAACGATATCGCCCGGAATTGCTTGATGACGCCATTGCGTCCGGGCTGATCGTCGAGATTCACCGTGCGAAGATCCGACATTTTGCAAAGATCGCTCCCACCATTCCCTTGCGACCGGGATTGTTGAGGCTGGTGACCGAGGCACACGCTGCGGGCATCGTGATAGCAATCGCGACAACGGCCTCCAAGCCGGGTGTCGAGGCTCTGTTGAGCCAGAGCCGGCCTCTAGCCTCCATGATCGAACTAATCGCAGGAAATGAGTCGGTGCAGCGAAAGAAGCCTGCGCCAGACGTCTACAACTGGGCTCTCGATCGGCTCGAACTTGGAGCGGCTGATTGCATAGCGATCGAGGATTCGAATGTGGGGCTGCGAGCGTCGCTGGCTGCAGGGCTGCCGACAATCGTGACCTTGAGTGACTACACGCAGTTGGATGATTTCACGGGGGCGAATGCGGTTTTGTCGGACCTCGGCGAAGTGGATGAGCCCGCACGATGGCTTCGTGGCGCGAAGCCGAGAAATGGGCTGGTGGATGTGGCGTTCCTCGAAGTGATCCGCGAGTCCGTGACGGCCTAGAGCTGCGCGCGTCGCAACGCGGTAAAATTGGCAAACTGGGTGTTGCCAGTCTCAAGTTGCCGTCCCTTGGTGAAACGGTCCCCTGCCGACCAATTGTCATTGGCGCTACCGGCGACAGCCGTAGGTGTCGCCGCCGCGCAAGATGGCGACCCGCGTCTGCAATACTCTGATCTCGCGGATCTGTTGCCCAACCGCGGGCGGAGTCCGAAGCGTGAGCGGTTGGTTGGAAGTCGCCAGGACAGCCTGCCAGCCGGCTTTGTCAGATCATTTACTAAAACGAACGGTATTTGAAATATAATGCATTTTTCTTAAGCCTGGCAGTTTGCTACCGACACAGCATCAACGTGTTGGTCTCGAGGGATTGCCTTGTCGCTATATCTGCTCCCGCTTGCCGCACCGCTCCTGCTGCTCATCGCCGCCGTCCTCGGCCTTGTGTGGAGCGGCAGGCGTCCGCCCCTGGTGCCGGTCTTCGCGGAAGGCGCAGCGCTTGGCGCACTGGTGATCGCGATTGCCTCCCTTGCGCTTCTGATTCTGCGTGGTGCAGGCGACAGCGGGCTGATCGGATGGGGCGGCATCGGTCTGTCGGCACGGCTCGATGCGGTGAGCGTGACGATGCTCGTCCTTGTCGCCTTCGTCGGCTGGATCGTGCTGCGCTACTCGCGAACCTATCTCGACGGCGAGGCTCGGCAGGGAAGCTTCACCTCGTCGCTGTGCGCGACGCTGGCTTCGGTCCTTCTTCTGGTTCAGGCTGGCAATCTCGTGCAGTTTGTCGCTGCCTGGATCCTCACCAGCCTTGCCCTTCACCGTCTCCTTCTTTTCTACCCGGAGCGGGTAGCGGCCCAGCGCGCAGCCCGGAAGAAGCAGCTCTTCTCAACAATCGGGGCCACCTGCCTGGTTGCCGCTTGCATTGCGTTGACGTTGCAAACGGGCACAACCGACATTGCAGCGATCAACGCGCTGGTGAGGTCGGGCGACGTATCGGCGATCACCGTCACGGCAGCGGCATTTCTGGCGCTTGCTGCGATGCTGAAGTCCGCGCAGTTCCCGACTCATGGCTGGCTGACCGAGGTCATGGAGTCGCCCACCCCGGTCTCTGCTCTGCTTCACGCCGGAGTGGTCAACGCCGGCGGATTCCTCCTGATCCGGTTCGCGGACGTGATGCTCAGCGCTCCGGGCGTGCTTGCGGCACTTGCGATCGTTGGCGGCTTCACGGCACTGTTCGGCGCTCTCATCATGCTCACCCAGCCGGCCGTCAAGACGTCGCTCGCGTGGTCGACCGTCGCCCAGATGGGCTTCATGATCCTGCAGTGCGGCCTGGCGCTGTTCCCACTGGCGCTCCTCCACATCGTGGCGCATTCACTCTACAAGGCGCATGCCTTCCTGGCTTCCGGCGGAGCAGTCGCCCAAATTGCCGCACTTCGCCGGCCGGGTCCGGTCGCCGTGCCCGACGGCTCGGCCGTAAGCCGCGCTTTCCTGATCGCGCTCGTGATATACGCTGCCATCGGCGCTGCTTTCGGCCTCGCGTTTGGTTTCGGGCACAAGTCCCCTCAGGCGTTGGCACTGGGTGCCATACTCATCTTCGGGGTTGCCTACCTGCTGGCCCAGGGGCTCGCGGATGCTGCGCCACGGCCGTTGACACGCAGGACTGCGCTCTACGGAGGTGCCGCGGCCATCGGCTACTTCACGCTCCAGAGCGCAGCCGAATGGCTGACGACATCCGCGCTGCCCGCCACGCCCTGGCCGGGCCGGCTCGAGTGGACGCTCATGGCATTGGCGATCTTGAGCTTCGGGCTGGTTGCCGTGGCGCAGGCGCTGTTTCCGCTGTGGGCGTCGCACCCCGCGGCCACCGGCCTGCGCGTCCACCTTTCGAACGGACTCTACGTGAACGCCGTGATCGATCGCTTACTCGGCGGCTGGACCGTCCGAAATCCGTCGTGAAGCCCTGGATCGAGGACCAGACCCATGCTGATGACAGCCCTCAGGACCACTCTCCTGCAAGAAGAAGAGATTCTGGCCGCGGCGAACCGCGCAGCGAACGCCATTCCGCCGCTCTGGCCGCTGGGTTCGAGTGTCGCCGTCAACCCATTCCTCGGCCAGACGGGCGAGCCTCTCGCCACGGCCGCCTTTCGTCTGCGTCGCGCCGCCGGTATCGCCCTGACGATGCCTCGCTCCTGGTATCACGCGAGGCTGCGGTCGGGCGAGATATCCGACGCCGACCTGCAGGCCGCCCTGGACGCGGCCCCTCCGGCAGGTCGACCGCAGACGCTCTCAGCGCTGAAGCAGGCTGCCGGGGTCGACAGGCCCCGGCCGCACGCCGCCCCGACAGTGGCGGAATTGGCGCGCGACGTCGCGTCGATCGACTGGCCGGCGATCATCAACGACCGCATAGGTCACTGGGCATCCGGCTACTTCGATCAGGGGCAGGCTCTCTGGCCAGTTGCGCAGGCAGCCGGCGCATATGCCTCCTGGCGCACTGTCGCGACCCGCGACCTGACGCCCGAGATCGCCGGATTGCCGGGATTCGCGCAGACCGTGGCCGACGCCCCGTCGGCGGCGCCGGACGCGCTGGTGGAATGCGCGGCCCGGCTGGGCCTGACCGAGAGCGCGCTGGAGAGCTACTTCCACCGGCTTTTGGCGGGCCTCGGCGGATGGAGCCAGGTCGCGCGCTATCGGCTCTGGCAGGCTGAGATGGACGGCGCCGCCGATTCCACGCTCACCGATCTTCTTGCCATCCGAATCCTCTGGGATCAGGCCCTGCTCCGGCACTACGGGTCCGCCGTCGAGGAAGCGTGGCAACTGGCGCTCGCCGCCTATCGCGAGTCGGTTCTCGCCACCCCTGACGACTGCGTGGACGCCATCCTCCAGGAGGCAGCAGAACGCGCAGCGCAGCGCCGGCTCCAGCGTCTGCTCGCCGGCCCGGTCGCGAACCGCGCTGAACCTGCCCGCCCCGTCCTCCAGGCGGCATTCTGCATCGACGTCCGGTCGGAGGTCTTCCGCCGGGCGCTCGAGAGCCTCGACCCCGGCATCCGCACTTCCGGATTTGCCGGATTCTTCGGGCTGGGCATCGGCCATCGCCGCTTCGCCTCCGACGTGGTCGAGGCGCGTCTGCCGGTTCTGCTCAGGCCGAGCGTCTTCACCTGCACCGGAGAGCAGGCGCCCGACGTTGCAGAAGCCGACCGGGCGGCTCGGATCACGGCGCGCGCCCGGCGCGCCTGGGGACGCTTCAAGCTCGCGGCAATCTCCTCATTCGCCTTCGTGGAGGCCGCCGGACCGATCTATGTCGGCAAGCTGCTGAAGGACGGACTGGGCCTGGCGCGCGCGCCGGGTCCCGACCGCGCCGCGCCACGCCTACCCTCCACGCTCGACCTCGACACCCGGGTGACGATGGCGGCGACGGTGCTGAAAGCGATGTCGCTGACCGGCAGTTTCGCACGGCTCGTGCTGTTCGCCGGCCATGGCGCGAACGTGGTCAACAATCCGCATGCCAGCGCGCTGCACTGCGGCGCGTGCGGCGGTTATTCCGGCGACGTGAATGCACGGCTGCTGGCCTCACTGCTCAACGATCGGGAGGTTCGCGCTGGCCTTTCTGCGCGCGGCATCACCATCCCGGACGACACGCTGTTCCTCGGCGCGCTGCACGACACAACCACCGACGCGGTGACCGTCTTTGCCGGGGACCATCCTTCTCCTAGTCATGCAGCAGACCTGGATCAGGCAAAGCGCTGGCTCGCGACTGCCGGCGCACTTGCGCGGGTCGAGCGGGCGAAACGGCTGCCGCGCGTCTCACACGGATCGCAAGTGCTCCGGCGAGCACGGGAATGGGCCGAGCTCCGTCCGGAATGGGGGCTTGCCGGGTGTCAGGCCTTCGTCGCGGCGCCCCGAGCCCGCACGGCCGGGCGCGACCTCGCAGGAAAGGCGTTCCTGCATGACTATGACTGGCGGCAGGACGAGGGTTTTGCGGTGCTGGAGCTGATACTCACAGCGCCGGTCGTAGTCGCCAGCTGGATCAGCCTGCAATATTACGGGTCGACCGTCGCGCCCGACGTCTTCGGCGCGGGCAACAAGCTCCTGCACAACGTCACCGGCGGTATCGGCGTGGTCGAAGGCAATGGCGGCATCCTTCGGACCGGACTGCCCTGGCAGTCGGTGCACGACGGCGAGCGGCTGGTGCATGACCCGCTCCGACTTACGGTGCTCCTGGAAGCTCCGCGCGAGGCGATCTCGGGCATCCTGGAACGCCACTCGGCGGTCCGCGCTCTGTTCGACAACCGATGGCTGCACCTCTTCGCCCTCGACGACGAAGGCCGCATGGCCTGGCGCTATGCCGGCGACCTGTCCTGGGAGAACAGCCTCGCCGATCTCGATGAAGAGCGGCGGGCCGCAGCATGAGTGCACGACCGATTGATGGGACGACCCCTCGACTGGAAGCCGTCCAACTCGCGCGTGAGGGTGGAGCCGGGGCGGAAGCGCCCGAACGTCAGGACAGCGTGGGATTAACCTTGAGGTTTATCGACGCCCGGCCTGAAGGGCGGATCCTGAGGCGTGATGCTCCGTATAGAGGCGAGCGCGCGGTGCTTGCGACCATGCACGGCAAAGACGAGGTCATCGCTCCCGTGCTGCGCGACAGGATCGGGTTGGCCGTCGTGACCGCGCCGGGCGTGGATACCGACGTGCTGGGAACGTTCAGCGGAGACATCCCCCGGGCCGGCACCATGCGCGAGGCGGCGATTGCCAAGGCGAGACTTGGCATGGCCGCTACCGGGTTGTCGATCGGCATCGCCAGCGAGGGCAGCTACGGTCCCCATCCGCACATTCCTTTCCTGCCAGGTGGAATCGAACTCCTGGTGCTCATCGACGACAAGAGAGGAATCGTCGTGACCGAGCATCTGGTGGAGGACGCGCCTGTCTACGGCCATGCGTTCGCGCGGACGATCCAGGAACTCGATCCTTTCCTGGAGGGGATCGGGTTCCCCGAGCACGGCGTCATCGTCAAGTCGGCCGTGGACGGTGCCGCAGACGGAATGATCCGCAAGGACATGCGTGGCAAGGATGAACTGGAAACAGCGGTCATCGAATGCGCGGCGTTTTCCAAGGACGGACGCGCCCTCGTCCAGACCGATATGCGCGCTCACATGAATCCGACCCGGATGGGCTCGATTCGCCGGCTGGCGGCAGCTCTCGCCGAACGGCTGGACGCGTTCTGCCCGGCCTGTGGCCTTCCGGGTTACGGCCAGGTCGATGTCGAGACAGGCTTGCCCTGCAAGGACTGTGGGGCGCCAAGCCTCATGGTTCGACACCGGGTCTTTGGATGTGTGGCCTGCGAGCATCAGGACAGGCGACCGCGTGCCGATGGCCGCACCCACGCTGATCCTGGGCATTGTCCACTATGCAATCCATGACCGTGGAGGAATGCACGGCATGAGAGGTTGGCCGACACTCATTCCGATACAGCCAGGCGTGCAGGTAGAACCTCTCGGTGCCGCGGAGAGCATCGCATGAGCGACGCGACAGAGCGAAGGCCACGTCGAACCGCCAACGACCACATGACGTATGTGCTTCAGCGGTCATGTCCCGCGGCATGGTGTAGGAGCGCCGGCCTTCGGAGAGGTCCGAGGCTGATCAGGCGGCCACGGCCGGCAGCCTGATAGTTGGATTGTCTGTGATGCGAGCGAGCGTTTCAAGGCTCAT